>Ga0335075_10014975_pt1 | contig 11627 bp, 15 predicted proteins | sample Lox_Sample_24_FD_206723 | JGI IMG/M metagenome (GOLD analysis project Ga0335075, IMG submission 206723) | Soil microbial communities from Loxahatchee National Wildlife Refuge, Florida, United States - Lox_Sample_2.4 | ecosystem: Environmental > Terrestrial > Soil > Wetlands | place: USA...
GGACCGGCGCGCGGCAGCCGGCACGGACACCTGGTCCCACCACAGATTGCCGCGTCCCGGCAGGATCTGAGTCTCGGCATTGGGAAAGTCGCTGAACAGACCGCTGTGCTCGTGCGTTCGCATCCAGATGACATAGCGGCTGTCCGGATCGAGCAGGAGCATGTTGCGCAGCAGACTGATGCAATAGAGCCCGAGGCCGTGCCCCGGATCGAGCACCCGGCCCATGACTCCGATGGTGCGCGTGCTCACTGTATGACGGCCGGCTTCACCGCGGTCACGGAAAGCTTGTAAGCCAGCGGTCGCGCCAGTCGCTCCGGAATCGAGTTGTACACCGGCTGAAAGAGCCCGCGGTACAGCATCGCTTTCAGCCCACGCCGCGCCACCGGCAGCGCGCGGTAGTGGTCGTGCACCGCCTCGATCACCTGATAATCCTTGAACAGGTCGAGAATCTCGCGATCGGTGTGGAAGTCGGTGACGGGAGGATCCTGCTCCTTGAACTCGATATTCTCCCTGCCGAGGCGTGATACGACGTACATCCACGAGCCGCGGCGGTAGAAGTGGCAGATGATCGCCCGCCCGCCCGGCTTGAGGACGCGCCAGATCTCCTGCAGCGCAAGCCGGGTATTGCCGGTGTGATGCAGCACCCCATTTGCCCAGACCGCATCGAAGCTGTTATCGGGAAAAGACAGGGCAAGGCTGTTCGCGACGCGCACGTCATCCGCGACCAGGCTCTCGAGCTCGAAATGACGACGCGTCAGCTCGACGGCCTGCGGAGTGAGGTCGGTGGCGGTCACCCGCACGCCGCGCTTCAAGAACTCCAGGCTGTCGTAGCCGAGTCCGCAGCCGATCTCGAGCAGCTTGCGGCCGCCGAGCAGCGCCGCCTCCCGCTCGATGCGCTGCATGATCCACGGGAACTTGAACGGATTCATCCAGGGCCGGATGTGATCGTAGAACTCCCGTGTCCCGGGAGTGATCGAGGGATCGCAGACGTATTGCAGTCCCAGGGTATGGGCGTTCCAGTAGTCCCGCACCGCCCCAACCGTAGGTTCTTGGTCCGCTGAGTTCATCCGCGTTGCTCTTCGGGCTCGTGACGGCCTTGACGCCCGTGCCTGTTCGAGTGTGCGATCTAGCAAAGCCCATGCCCGGGCCGGGTGGGGTCCTGAATCGGGCTTGACCGGCGCCTGACCAGCGCGCGGGCGTGACTTCAGTGGTTCACTACGGCCATGCAGAAGCCGTCGTAGCCCTTCGCGCCGACCGTCTGGATGGACGTCGCTTCGACGCGCGGCTCCGCCGCAATGTCGTCGTAAAGTCGACGCACGGCCCGCACCGCCGAATCGCTGGACCTCGAATCGATCACCTCGCCCTCGCGGACGACGTTGTCGAACACCATGACGCTTCCAGGCCGCGACAGCTTGAGACAGCCGCGGAAGTAGTCCGGATAACCTTCCTTGTCGGCATCGATGAAGAAGAAGTCGAACTGCCCGGAGAGGGACGGCAACAGCTCGAGCCCCGGCCCGACCCGGACCTCCGCCACCTGCGCCAGGCCGGCGCGCGCGAGGTTGCTGCGCGCCACCTCGGCGTGCTTGGGGCTGTATTCCAGGCTGATGAGCTGGCCGCCCGGCGGCAGCGCTCGCGCCAGCCAGATGGTGCTGTAGCCGCCCAACGTGCCGATCTCCAGGATGCGCTTCGCGCCCATGGCGCCCGCCATAAGATTGAGCAGCTTGCCCTGCGGGGCGCTCACGGCGATCTCCGGCAAGCCGCCGGCCCGGCTCGCCGCGAGGGCGGCATTCAGCGCTTCATCCGGCCGCACGATGCGGTCGTTCAAGTACTCGTCGACGGCGGTCCAGGTGTTTTCGCTCATCCGGTGACTCTACCTCTATCCGCGATTTCACGGAAGCGTAAGGGGAAGCGTCCACGAGCGACCGTTCACCGATGTCAACTGTAACGTGTAGCGTCCCGCCGCCAAGGCCGCCGCGCTCGCATCCGCGGGTAACGTCACCATGGCCATTGAGCCAATCGGGCCTACCAAGCCAAACGGGCCCACGTGGATTTTCTGGTACTCGTAGTCATTGTGGAACGCTTGCGCGGGCAGCTTGGCCAGCTGCGCGGCCGTCCAGGTCTTCTCGACGACGCCATTACTGTTCGAGAGGGTGGCGCGCACGACATCGGATGGCGCTTCCGGCGTACCCGCGTCCACGTAGGCCTCGAAGGTGACCGCTCCCTGGGACGTCAATCGTCCTTGGCTGAGCGACCAGTGGTGCGCCGTTGGGCTTACCGGGCCGCCGTGGAACGGCGTGACCACTGAGCCACGGTAGTAGCTGTAGGTTCCGACTACGAAGATCACACTGGCCGCAAGCAGGATGCCACCCAATTCTCCAAAGGCCCGCTCACTGATGGGCAAGGGTGTGGCGCCGCCCATCCACTGGAACCACCGTGCCGCGGCGACTCGCGGCCGCGTACGCGCCAGCCAGCTATCCACCGACCAGGCGCCGCCGCCGGCGAGCAGCAGGGTCACCCCCATGCCGAAGTTGCAGGCCGCCATGGTCCATTCGTCGATGCAGGTGGCGCCCTGCCAACCGAACAGCAGCATCAACGTGAAAGCGAGACCTACGGTGCAAACCGCCGCCAGGCGGGTCAACGTGCCCGTGATCAGCATGAGTCCGGCGAGCAATTCCACCGCGCTGAAGACGATGACACCGGTGTAGAGCCAGACAAAATGGTGCAGCAGATACGACACCACGTGACCCATGCCGAACAAGGCGCCCGGCATGGCCGTTTGGAACTTGTAAGCCATCCAATGCTTGGCATGGGGGTTGAGCTTCGAAGGCGCATAGATGAAGCGCCGTGAGCCGCCGCCCCAGTAGATCCAACCTTGAACGAATCGGACGGCCACGAGGGCGATGGCCGCCAGGCGCCACGCCTGTTGGAAGCCTGCATTGTCCTTGACTGCGAGAGATGTGTTCATGGGGTCAACCTTTGAGGTAGGGCTTGAATCCGTAGCGCTCGAAAATCGCAAGCCCTTGCTTTGATTGGATGAAGTCCAGCCAGCGCCGCGCTGCTCTCTCGTGCCTGGCTCCCTTGACGATCGCGCCGGCATAGATGGCGGTCGTGTTCTGGCTCGCCGGAATATCGACCTGACTGATGGCGTGGCCAGCCTGCTCCTGGAACACCGCCTCCGATTGCCATGTCACGCCCGCGTCGACCCGACCTTGCATGATCCATAGTGGGGTCTGGCGATGATGGATATGCGTCAGCTCGGTCGTGCCTTGCCGGACCTTCGTCCCATACACTTCGGCTTCGAGCGCTCTGCCGCCGGCCTTGTCCAGCGACGCCTCGATCTGACGAGCGATGCCTTCGAACCTGGGATTGGGCATGGCTAGCCTGAGGCCGGGCCGGCCCAGATCGGACAGTCTCTCGATATGCATTGGATTGCCGGCGGCGACCATGATCGTCAGCGTGTTGGTGGCGTATGGCACTGCGGGTGCTTGCAGCAGACCCGCATCGATTTGCTCCTGCACGGCTTTGAGCCCGGCGAGGTAGACATCCGGCGCGACGGTCCACGTCATGTTGCCGACCGTCACCGTACCGCCAGCCTTGATCTGCCGCAGCAGCAGCCCCGGCGGAATCGTCTCCCAGTACACGTGCCCTTTGTACTCGGGGTACTTCGCCTCGAATGCTTTGACCAATGGCGCCATGGCGAAGAAGTAGTTGCCCCCGACGTAGAGCGCCAGCGCAGGATGCTCGGGGTCGCCGTGGAAATCAGCCAGATCGTCCGCATCGGGTACGGTGAATTCGAATCCACGGCTGAGGGCATCGTTGTTCTGCCCGTGTTGCCAGGGCGGGCTCGGATCGGGAGCAGCGGTCGTCTGGGCGCTCGCGATGCCGACCAGGCCGGCAAGCGCCATGACCGCCACGATGATTCTGGGTTTGAGAGACATGTCGTTCATCCTCGCCTTACATTTGCATCAGCGCGTAGCCCTTGTGCTCGAGGGTCGTGACGGTGGTGAGCGCAGATAGCGCCAGCGTGACGTGGCGGTCCACCCACGCATACTGAAAGTGATGCTCAGCCACGGCCTGACCGCACACCGCCACATCCACGCCGGCATTGCGCAGCTCGGCGATCAGGCGGAGATTCGGGTTCGGCACGCCGAAAGCCGTGCGGTATTGCGCATCGGTGAGAGCCAACGGAGTGGCGGCGCCCGAGGCTACTGCTACGAACTTCAGGTGATCCAGAGGGACCCCGGCGGCAACGTAGAGGTTTACCGTGCGCGCCACGTGATCGAGGGACGGATTGACCTGGCCCGGTGACTTCGCGCCCTGTGTCAGGGAGAACACTATCCGGTAGGTCTGGCCGGAGACGGGCTGATAGGCGGCCTCGGGAAGGTAGTGGATCTTGCCGTAGCCAGTGATGGTTGGGGTGCTCCAGAAACCGGCAGACGGGGCAGCGGCGCCCGCCACCACGGGCAGGAAGAGGCCGGCGGCGGCGAGAATCAGGGGAAAACGACTCATGGCGTGAACTCCTCTTCGATAACGTGAATGCTTGATACGTGAATGGCTCGGGAAGATTGGCCGGCTAGTTGCCGAACTCGGGCGGCTGCGGGTCGGGAGTCGGCAGACTGTCCACGAGCTCCGACTTGAGCCGCTCGATCGCGTTGGCCACGGCCGCATCGCTCGGGTCGGACTGCGCGAGCGTCGTCCGTGCGTAAGCAACAGGACGAGGGCCATCGCACAGTTCCGAGCGAACGACGAGTCCATCGCGCGGCACCGACGTGCCGCGGTTCGCCGCCGGGCTCGGCACGCAATATTGATCTGGAGCAGGCAGTTCACTCCCGCCTATATAGACAACCACTCTCGGCACGCTGTCCAGGCCGAGCCCGGTGTGTTTGTACTCTGCGTCAGGCTGCCCGACCACGCCCTGGTCGATCGCGGCAACGGTTTGTGCCTCGGTCTGCTTCGGAATGACGCCGTGCACGTCGACCGGCACTGACTGTATTTTGCTGGCCCATGTGTCCGGCTGATCGCTCGCCAGTGGACGTGCGACGGTCGCACAACCGCCGACCCAGATCGTGGCGAGCGATGCCAGGACTGCTGAACACACACGCCGGGAAGGCATCGCTTTCATCGCTTGCTCCTCGAACAAGGCTCGGATGAGCCGGATGTGTCGCAGGTTAGTCCCGGGCTACATAGATCACAAATGCATTTATTTCAGAGTTGCATTATACAAAAGATATATGAAGGCGCCTCCGTTGCGTCTCTACTGCGGCTGAAATCGGCTCTCCGGCACGAGCGGATGACGCCGGCAGAGGCGTGCGCGGGGTCGTTGACCTTACTTGAAGCGCCGCTCAATCCCGCAAATCGGGCTGGTGGCGGAGAGCGAGATGCGACAGCTGCTTTTGTGCACGTTCTCCGAGTTTCGCAAAGCAGACACGGTGAGGTCCTAATGTACTGAATCGGGACTTCTCCATAGTGTTCAGTATCGGGCGCTGCGGTCGGTCTGCTCCGCTGTTCACCACCTCCTGAACTGATGGGGGGCTGCTTTGGATGCCGTCTACACCGAGATCCGCCTGGCATCCATCGCGCTTTCCAAAGGCATACCGACTTGAGCGGCTCTGCTTTCCCTTGGACATACGGGCTCGCGGCTATCGCCCTCGCAAGCACGATAAATCTGGGCGACCGAGACAGCTCGGGTGGCCGCTTCTGATAACGCTGCGCGGGCTGCTCTCTGTCGCTCCAAGTCGCCAGCACACAATCTTGCAACCAGTCGCCAGATCTCTTCCCCTCCCAGCAGTCTCGTGTGCACCACTCTGAAGCACCGGCCCGGCCGCAGCAGTGCATCGTCCACGTCGCGAATATTCGGAAGGTTGGTCGTAAAGATGATCTTTCGTCCCTGCGCGCGGACTACCCCGTCTGCAATGGCGAGAAATCGGTGCAGGTCCTGATTCCCGTTGCTGCGCGCCATGAGCATGTGATCCGCATCCTCGATCACGAACGCATCGTGCGCTCCGGTAATGAAATCAATGAAGATCTCGTCATTCTCCAGCGCCCGCTTGTCTGCGGTATACATCACTTCCGCGCTGTCGCGCTTTCGTTGTGACATCGCACCAAGAATCGACCGCACCAGCCGTGTCTTACCCGTCCCAGGCGGACCCTGGAGGATAAGCACCGTCTCGTTCGATCGCAAGTATCGCTGGATGAATTCGTAAACGGGCTCACCCAGCGCCGGGTATGCCTCATCTAACGCGACATCCTTCGCGACCTCTTCAAACGGGCAGTTCACGAGCGTGCCTTGTGAGTTGCAAAAGTGCCAGTCGACCACAAACATCTGCTCTGGCAGATTGCGCTCACCTGCCGCATGCAGGAGCGACCGGCGCGTATGTTCTGCGCGCTCCTTGCTGTCTGCCCACACGTTGATCGTGCATGAGCAATAGTCGGCCTTACGCTTGCCCTCGGCATGGACGAACACGCCAGGACCGTCAAGGAGCAGCGAGCCGGAGTCGAGCCGCTGTGCGGCTAGGCCCGCATGGAGAGCGAGATCATCAAAGACGTCCTCCAGCGCGCGGGGCACGGCGCACCGCACGCGCCGGTGAATGGGATACCGCGTTGCGGCGCTCTCGAACGCCTGAATCGCGCGCGTTTTGAAAACTGCTTCCCCGAGGTCGTACAGGTCGTGGGTAAAGGACACCCCGACATTGAACGGCCGCGGTTGACCAGCCGGGTGATCACTTGTCATATCAGTCTCAGTTCGCTCAGCTCGTCGATCTCTTGGACCTCAAATCTCACCGGGATTCGGTCGCCCAAAAAGACGAAACCCCGGTCGGAACGGCCAACCGGGGTCTCTCGCGGAGTTCCCGGAGGGCTGCTTGAATCAGCCCTCCGAGTCAAATGCGGGCTAATCCGTCAAATCGTCAGCGTCCCGACGCGGCCTTCGAACGCGCACGCGGGCGAGGCACTCTGATTTCCCAGAGCATGACGAAGCCACCGCGGAGGCGGTGCGCTCTTCAAGTTTGTGGACTCGACGTACATGGGGGGCGGGAGTTTACGCGGCCCGATCGGATTGTCAAGCGCGGTTTGCGCATGTATCAAACAGACCATATAGAGCCGATTTGTTGTGTGATTTCGTCCCGGTCGATCCGACACGATATGGTGACACACGATCCTAGTGTCTTCGACGCTATATTGGTACGTCTCCAATGACGTCTAACCCACGCGTTAGGTGCGGACGCTGCGATTCGTTGCGGCATCGTCTTTTGATTGAGTTTCAATCAAACTCTAATCGAACGCCCGCTATGGCACGGAGCGCTTCCTCCATCGCCGCTCGTGATCTCCCTACGCTGACAGGCTCGTCCTCGAGGAGGCCCTGCTGATACTGGTACGGCTCGGCGAAACGATCCGGCCGGACAGAGAGGCCGACATGCTCGGTTTCGGTGATCTGTCGCAGGAGTTCCTCGCTATGAAGTCCGCCGTGACCACCCATCGGCCCGAGCTGAACGACACTCTGGTCGGCGAAACGCACGCGCGGCTGTACACGACACTGCCACTGCGCCGTTCATGGCACTCAAATGCTCGTTCCAGGTCTCCGTCACCCGGGGAAGGCGGCATTCATCACGAGGTTTCCGTCCCGAAAGTCGCCAAAAAAATACTCGGTCAGGTAAATGCGAATGAGCAGCACGCTTGGATCGAGCCACACAATACATCCGCTTGCTCCATCTGCTCCATAGCTGCCATCGGTAACCGCATAGCTCATCTCTTGCGCCTCTCGGCCTATATGAATCATCCACCCAAGCCCCATGTGGTACTTAGTTAGGGACTGCGGTCTGCCATACTGGCGTTGTCATCTCGGCAATCAGCGGCTCGGATAATAAACGACGGCGTTTCCACGTTCCCCGATCTAGCATCATCTGCCCAAAATGGCGAAGGTCCTCAGCAGTAGAAAACATTCCAAACTCAGGAGCTGAGTACTTCTGATGGGGTCGGGTCACGTCCATCACATCTTTGACCAGATGGCCATTTTCGAGGTTGTACATCGTGGGAACACGCGATATTTTCGTTTGATTCGTGAAAAATGAACTGTCTTCCATGTCGAGAGGAACAAAGATGTTCTCGTGCATGAACCTTTCAAACGGCTCGGCTGATACAACCTCAACGATTCGCCCTAGAACAGCAATCCCGGAACTGCTGTAGGCCCATTGGGTTCCCGGCGTGAAGTCCAATGGTTGTTCTGCTACGAGAGCCACGTCCTCCGCCAGCGTCCGGTCGAATGTCCGGGTTATGTTCTCGAGTTGTGGAGGGCGCTCAGCTGCGATTCCCGAGGTGTGCATCATAAGCTGGCGAATTGTGATCGGAACCTCGGAAAGATGCCCTACGCCCTTAACCGTCGGATGGGCAAACGCTGGCAGAAACCTGGAGATCGGATCATCAAGACCGAGCTTGCCTGCATCTACTAATTGCAATGCTGCGAAGACCGTTACCGGCTTGCTGATAGAGCGACTGTCGAAGATCGCATTGGTCGGCATCGGAATCTTGGTTGTGCTGTCCATATACCCGGCAGCTTCGAGTGCCAGTACTTTTCCTTGTCGGACAACCATCATGACCGCACCGACTGTGAGTTCATCACTCACGTTCAGGTCGAGTTGCGCTTTTACTCGCATCTGTAGCGGAGTTAATCCCGCAAACGACGTTGCTCTTGCGATCCGCGCATAAACGCCCGCCGATATCAAACCGCCAAGGAACCTTCTACGCTGCATGGAGCTTGCCGTTGCCAACTTAGGTTGCACGTTTTAGACCGATGAAAAAGACGCTACGTCACAACACGAAAGCGAACAACGCTTCGAGCATGGATTTGGCCTTTGAAATCACCTTGTAGAGACTCATCTTGCCGATGCCATCGCTCTCATTCGCGTCAGCCAGCGTTCCCTTAATCATCTGGAGATCGCGTTCGAGGAGGAGTCTCTGCTGCGGATGGGGCTTGCCGCTTTGGATGATTGTTGAACCAGGCTTCGCACGAGACTTCCCAATACCACGATCTCGTAAGCCGGGGTAGCGATTGCGGTGAGGGTGCCCCCAAACATACGCATATTCAGCGCTGCGGTGACAGGGTTGGTCATGGGATGAAATATTTCGCCGATAAGCATATCCAGGCAGAACAGAAGCGCTCCAATGACCGGCACGATACCCAACGCTTTAAGGCACTGTTTCGGCGTTGATACCCAGTACTTCTCTTCCTGCTTCCACACGAAGACGCTTATCACCGCGAGGGCGATGCCCACGAAAACTGAAAGCAGCACACTGGGCCACGCGAATAGCCGGACGATCGTGAACACGACTGCCCACTCGACAAGAATGCCAACCGCCGCAGCCATTAAAGGCACAGCTCACCAATTCATGTGGAGCCGAATGTCCTCAGGAAAGGAGGTCCCCGGATAGCAAAAGGCCCCGGTGTGCACGCCGAAGCCAATCATCGATCGGGAACTAACCCCCAATCCAGTACCAATTATCGGATCGGACTGAGAGCAATGCAAGCCCGACCCAAGTCGCATGACGCAGTTTGCGGCCGCGCCCGCTCGTCTGAAGCCGCTGTCTTACGCTGTTCGATTCAGTCTCGGTATGTCCGACGTTGTGTCCAGACGCTTCCAATGACATCTAACTTACACGTCAGGTACGGACGCCAGTATTAGTTGCCGCGTGGTGTTTCGGGTGAATTTCAATCAAACTTCGCCCCACTCTCTCCAGGAGGCCGCCGACGAGCGCAGACCCTCGCCCGGTGCGGCTCCGGGGTGGAAGCCCCCACTGATCGTACAGGCTTGGCTAGGTAGATCTATATGGGTATAATTGCTCCGCCGAAGCGCCCACAGCCGAAGCCGTTGATCTGGATGGGCGGCGCGAAGAAGGATTTGTGCGCACTGCCCGCCCATGTGGTCGATGTCTTCGGTTATGCGCTGTACCTCGCGCAATGCGGCAAGCGGCACGAAAGTACGAAGGTACTTCGGGGTTTTGGAGATGCGAGCGTGCTAGAGGTGATCGAATCGCAAGCCGGCAACGCGTATCGAGCCGTATACACGGTTCGGTTCGCCGATGCGGTCATCGTCCTGCACGTGTTCCAGAAGAAGTCGAAGTCGGGAGCCGAGACTCCCAAGCCCGATACGGATCTCATCGAGACTCGTCTAAAGGACGCAACCGAAATGATGAAGCGGCATCAGCAGAAGCGAAGAGATAAACCTGTATGAGACCTCGTTCCCGCAAGCGGCCAAGCCATCGACGCGGCAGCACCAATGTCTACGCGGACCTCGGCTATCGCGCTCCTGAGAGTATGCTCGTGAAAGCGCAGCTGGTAAGCAGAATTGCGGAACTTCTGGAGGAGAGAGGCCTGACTCAGACTCAGGCCGCAGCCGTCCTTGGCATCCCGCAACCGAAGCTATCGAAAATGCTCCGCGGGCAATTCCGTGGATTCTCCGAGCGCAGACTGATGGACTGTCTTACGCAGCTCGGACAGGACGTGCAGATCGTTGTCCGACCAAGGCCGGATGCGCGCAGCACCGGCGCAGTATCAGTGACCTTCGCGTGACGAGGCGCGACATGGCAAGACGAGCGAATAAGCCCATCCTCATCGAGGCAAGCTCCGGTAGCGTATTTGCGGACCTTGGGCTCCCGGATGCGGCAGAGCTCGAAACGAAGACGCGCCTCGTAGTGAAGATTAACCGGCTGATTGCCGCGCAGCGGCTCAACCGGGTCGCGGCAGCTGCACGGTTGGAGGTTAGCCAGCCGGTGATCTCCGCGCTCAGGGCCTACCGGCTCGACGGCTTTTCAATTGGGCAACTTACGCGCTTCGTACTGGCGGTTGAGCCGCGTCGGTGACTGTCGCGTCGTACCCGATCACGGTGGACGAAGGCGAATCGAGGCTTCAAGAGAGCTTTTCCGCGCAGGGGTACTTTGTACTGCCCGGGTTTCTCGCTGAGCATGAGATCGGTGGCCTGGAAACCAGTCTTTCAAGTGGCACGGGTGGTCTCGCCGGCAGCCGCGCCCTACTCGAGCTTCCGTGGTGCATGAGCCTAGCTCGGAGGATAAGCCGCGATCCGCGTCTTAGCGGCGTTTGGCCCACCGGCTCGCGTGCCGTTCTCTGCACGTACTTCGAGAAGTCGCCTGCGAAAAACGGCTGGTCGCGCTGCATCAGGATCTCAGCATCCCCGTAGCAGCGCGCGCGGATGTCTTGGGGTACTCGGGATGGTCCAAGAAAGATGGCCGTCTCTTCGTCCAGCCTCCCCTCGAAGTCCTTCGGCCTGGCGGCTCGGATCTTGGCCTCGTTGAGCACCGGCATGGTGAAAGTGGGGTATCTGTTGGTTGGCTTCTGAGATACCCCTCCCATGTACCCCACCCCGTGCTATTCTGTCAATGGACAGCTCGAGACGCCGATAGGCTGGATATGCAGGGTTTTCCGGACCTTTTGCAACGCTGTTGATCTTCTTGGTACGTCGCAGGACAGGGTAAATCAGGCTAGGGTCGGAATCGAACCGGCGTAGACGGCTTTGCAGGCCGCTGCATGACCACTCTGCCACCTAGCCACTAGACGACAAGAAGCCCCGGGATGGCGCACCGGGGCTTGGGGTGCGCGATTTTGTACTGATTCCGAGCCG
>Ga0335075_10014976_pt1 | contig 11627 bp, 13 predicted proteins | sample Lox_Sample_24_FD_206723 | JGI IMG/M metagenome (GOLD analysis project Ga0335075, IMG submission 206723) | Soil microbial communities from Loxahatchee National Wildlife Refuge, Florida, United States - Lox_Sample_2.4 | ecosystem: Environmental > Terrestrial > Soil > Wetlands | place: USA...
TTCTTTAGGCATTTCCACATTAGGACTGTAGCGTTGTGGCTTGCATTAGCGTCTGTCATTACATTTGATGCACACCTCCGTACTGTACTGTACTGCACCGTACCCCAGGAGTCTGTCCCTCGTTTCGGTTCACTAAACGGCTTTGGGGAAATCGTTTCCAGGTTGCAACGACACTGGACGAGGTTTCACAAGTACATCACTCCATCACCACGACGGCAATGAATTTCTTCAGCTTCCCTATAGTCGCGAGCGAAATCAGCTTCTACTTTGAACATTCCGAAATTGTATGAAAGCTTCGGTTATAAGTCTGGGTAGTATAGCGCAATAAGCCCCGTAGGAACCTAGGGAGCTCTCTATTGGAGCCTGTAGAGCCCTGTACTTCGTACGTCTACTAAATATAATGTCAAATGTGCCATACTTCAGCGGAGACGCCATATATTTAAGTGGATGGCCCCACTATAATTATAGGTTCTTAGCCGCCGAAACTACCAGCCAGTCAGAGCCCTGCACCGTGCTAGCCTTGCACGCTTATAGTGGCTTACAGGAAGCGTATGGTGTGACTACAGGGACCCTTAGGCTCTTACATAGCCCCCACAGGCTCCTACAGGGCTAAATGCGTTATGACCAAGACTTGTTGGCGCGGCCTTCTATGCACAGCTGCAGTGCCGAGGCATTTCTGCTCTCCCTAACCCTATTCTGACTAGCTGGCTTAGCTAAAACAAGGCCAAATACAAGGCTATAAGGCGACAATTTTTTTATTGCACTGAAACGAAGTGAAAGCGTTTACCTTCGCAGGCGCGAGCTCCGGTGGCCAGCTTTGGTGGACAGTGGCGGCGTCGCCATACAAATGCCCAAAAAGCCTCGCTTCCATTGACTGGTTCCTTGCTCTCTCACTGGTCATAAATTGGTGCAGTAACGTGACTGTGTCTACTATTCCTTTTCTCACTTTAGGGCCTCAGGCCCTAAGGCTATAAACGTTCGTAATGTGTCACGTTACATGATCGGTTCGCCAACCGTTTGGTGGCTCACCGAATTAGCTGCTCCATATTGGATGAAACTGAGGTAGCTCTGGACGCAGATCTAGTACGATAGCTTGCGATTGCAGGGCGAGTAATGCAGCTAAAAATGTCGGGACAAATTTAAGACAATTTGACGCCAGCCTTGCTATAGACATTTGATCAAGCAGTGACCTGAACCAGCTTTTGGTGTAGTGTCGGGCCAAAATTCAATCCGAGATCAGAACAAGTGCCAGGGACTTCGAAGGCATCCAATACCGTGGCGATCTATCGTCCGGATGGTTGCATAGGATTTAAGAGGCGTGTGCTTCGTTCTATTTTGGTGTGCAGGACGAAACACTTAAGACAGGAGGTGATAGTGGGGGCGATATGCAGCCGCATTTATCATTAAGATGTTCTGTACGCCACGTAGTTTCAATGGTGCCCCCGTCATCGGATAATGCATCGTCAGCTCCTTTCCCCAACTTTTATTGCTATCTGACATAGTTAAGTTTATATACGTATATATGTCGGAGAACCGTGTGCCTTTCAATCACGTCCCTTGGCTCTCATCCATATTCAAGTGCGAGTTGGCCGCCTATTATCTCTGCTTGCCCCCGTTAGTTTCACAAAGGACACTCCGAAAGCTCTTTCAAGATGGGAAACAGCTGCTCTGCAATCGATTGTACTGTCGACATTGATTTCACAACCAACGAGGTATCATCTCTCGGCAATGTTTCGTTCGGAGAATTCCAGTCGAACCCGGACATCGCTGGAATAGGGGTAATTGCCTCCCGTCATCTTGCCTTAAATTCCTTTTGGAGTCCAAACTAACTTAAGAAGACGGTAGTGTCTCTCATCGTCCCAACAGCAATCGGAGCCTTGGTCAGCCTTATTATCGTAATATCTCTCATTATCGATCGTATTCCAAGGGCATCAAAGTTCCTTGAGGAGTAAGTTTCTACCGATGTCTGGGGTCGAAGCGTTTCCGGCTCTCCAGCACAGTAATGCATCACCGCTAACCATATGCCTTCGTTAGCCATCCTGCTTTCGGCAATATTGTTCCCAGTCCCCATCAGCGTCCAAGAAGATTTCTTGAATCGCCTCCCGGGCGTTCAGCTACTCCATATGATACTCCGCCACTGCAGTATACAGACTCAGTACCACTTGCACCGGTGCAAAATCTATCGTACCTACAGAGTCCCCCGAATCCTTCTAAATATCCTCAGCAGTACAGCCAACAGATTTACTCTCCTCCTCAGCAACTGCATTCAGAAGAATGGCCCTCAGCAACACAGCAGCCTAGGAGTCCTACACCACCTCCACCAAGTTCAGTGAAATCTGACCCTCCCATTGATTACAAAGAGAGAAATCAGCCTAGTGAGAAACTTTATGATATCCTGGAAGCAATCCTCTTCAGTATCCCGGACTCGCAGATCCTCCTTGCCGTTGCCCTAATTTTCAGCTTCACCTTAGGTGACAAGTGTTCCTTTTCACAGTATCACTTGGACATCGCCGTTAACTTAAGCCTAATCGGCTGCACAAACTTCGTCCTGGCCTTCACCCTCGTGCGTAACTACTGGGAAGCGCCACTTGCAGCTGTAGTGAGGATCCTCCTCTTTACCGCCGTGCTGGCTTTCCTGGGACTCGTATTTCAGCAGCAGTGGAGTGTCGGCATAACCCCCGAACAGTTGCCGCCGACAAGTCGGCGGGACAGCTTGGTCCTTCTGCGTGCGGACTGCTTTCTGAACATAACGTATGCAAACGAATTTGCCAACCTTACTGCGAACGAGTCCGACATCATCGGATCGGTACATCCAGATCGCAATCCGTTCTCGACTCTGGAGGGTTCGACTTATGTGATATTGGTGGCTATGTCGGTCTTATCTTTGATTGTCCGGGTATACCAGTTAGTCAAGTTTCGTACGAACGGCCCCCCGCGAAAGAAGCGCGATCCCTATTCCGATGATGAGAACACTAGTCCAACCTTAACGTCGTGGCTGTACTTTGTCTGGTGGGGGCTGACCTGGCTGGCATGTGTTGTACTTTACGGATTCATGGCTTACTACATCTTCAACCTTAGGGCGTGGGTGGCACAATCCGGTTGGATCCAACCAGACAGTTTAAGCTCGAACCCTGAGAATTATGTTCAAAGTTTTGGCCAGATGAGTGCGATGTTTACTATTGGGACGACATTTCTGGTCGGATTGGATCGATGGCGTCCAAAACGGGATTCAGCCGAGTAGTGGCTGGTCTGGCCTTCGGTAGTTCATGTATGAGGAGGAGTAGGACGTAAAGTAGTTTTTAGTAAACGATGGATTAAGTCATGTGTCTTCACGAGCGGTGGCATGAATGTAATACTGGACGTTGTTAGTGATATGCTGGTAAAGCTTAGTCGATCCACTAAGGATTCTCTTATCTAAAGGTTGAAACAATCAACAAGAAGTTAGAAGGTCCTAAGCTGTGAAGATGAGATTAAAATAGTAATTGATGCGGTCTACCGATACCGATTGACGGTGTCTGCTGACGATCTCAATGATTAGTAGACTGACTCCCTTCGTGCTGTGTGTATTAGCATTGTAACTCCAGCTCATTATTCTGGCATTCAGTATGGTGGCTGACAGCATGTTTGTATCTCGCAGCCAATTCACCTTGTTCGCCGTCTAGGTCTTTTCTCGGTGACTATTAAGGCTGTGTGTTGCGATGATATTAAAGCCAAGGACGAAAATTAGCTGCGGTTTACGAATAAAGAACTGCCAGTCATATATACTCCACTATCGGGTCTACTTCCTCGACCCATACATCCAAACCAAATGAGACATCATCAGGAGCCTCATCAGTAAAGTACACGGGATGACAAATGAGCCAAAGTGTCAGCGCCAGAAAATGGCTGAGGGTGGTCTGTGCTCACAAGCGACTGTACGTCCCATAGAGATCCGGGACTCAATTCAATCCACATGCATTCCCTCAGTCCTTTGTTCATGCGACGGCTGCAGCCTAGTGGTGAAGAAGGGGTGGTCGACGCCAGCTTATGCTCGGCATTCCCTAACGGCGCTGAAGCGAGAGGGCTGTGCACGGGACAGAAAGGCAGCGGTCTGGGATCCGTTGCGCTATCCGAATAGACTTGCAGGGATCGCGGGGTGTTTTGCGTTGTTCAGCGCCGTTTCCAGCTTATAAGAATACAGAGGTTCGGCGGGGCTGAGGTGAAGTATCCGGGTGTGATTCGCTAAGGACTAGGGGTTTCCCGTAAGATTCCGCAGCGACACAGTAGATGCTTACGCACTACCGAAATTGGTACCGCCGTGACTCGTCCATCTGGGCCTTGCTCGGTTCTGGCCGTTCCTGTCCAAACAACAACATCATCTTCGTGCCACAATCGTGCAAATAGATATGAGCTTTGAATAGCTTGATCTGGCCCTATCACGACTTTTTTATCTCCTAGCCATGCCCAGCAGCAGCCCTAACCTGCTAGAGTGTTAGCATCCCATCGGTGAATAGCATTAGAGCTTACTAGACTCTGTGGTGCATCATCGCAGTAATGGTGGCTTGCTGCTCAAAGCTGTTATGTGCCCACTTTCTATATAATGAAGCACGTCTATCATCATGTCTCTTCTCTTTTCTCATCATCACACAAAACACTAAACTAACAATATCAACATCTTTCCCTATTATTTCCTTATTTCCTCAGAAACACTCTTTGGCAATTATCTTTCATTAGCTCTTCAACAACTTCAAAATGCATTTCACAACCACTCTCGTTGCAACTGCCCTCCTTGCTTCCACCGCCCTCGCCGGCCCCATCGTTGCCCGTGACATGGGCGATGACGACGCCTACAACATCTTCCGGCATTCCTCAGAGCGATAGTAAGCACCCTAAACCCTTATCAAGCCATCGAAACAAGCAATTAACACTCCACTAGCGAGGGCGCTATTTGCAAAGATGAAATCAACACCAATACCTTCCCAGACCTCATGGTCCCCGGCGACAAATCGGGCTGCGTACGCTACTTCCAAGGCATTGACATGACCGGCGTCGTCACCGAAGTCGACCTTTACGCCAGCGACGGCATCGAGTCCGCCTGCGACTGCATTGCCGCCTGCCTTTCTCGCCCCCTCTCCTGCACCAACTGGGTCTACAAACATACTTTCCTCCCTGCCCTCGACAGCGGCAAGCGCTCCTGCACTCTCTACTCGAGCCCCAATTTACCAACCAATGTCACGCTGGCGTATAATCTTGCCAACAGCACTGGATTCGACAAGCTCTCACCTGGGAATAACCCCCAGACTGGCGGCAGTGCGCTTTTCACGTTCAAGGATTCCAACAATACGATCCGGGACCTGGGTGGTGTCTCGGGCTTTATGACTCAGGATCCTAATGGCAAGCTGTACTGCTAGAGTTTGGGACTGTCGCATAGATGATTGGCGCGAGTCGCGGTGGAAATCAAGGGTATAGCATTTTCTCTGGCGGGACTTGGGATGGCGTTAATTAGAAATCTTGTTTGCATCAGGCGGCGTTATCAATCTTTGTCTTGGGCATTTGTTTACATTTCAAGATACATAATATATTTTATAGTATCTTACACGCTCCTTTAGATACCTTAAAGGTAATATAGTCTAAGTAGCTTAATTTAGCTATTAAGAAATATTGCAGTAAGGTATACTGTTACTCTTGAGTTGTAACTATGATAAATTGCTTAATGAATAGGTTATCTATAAGTCTTAAATTATTGGTACTATAAGCTATGAGTGAATGTAGATATATAGAACGGCAGGCAAGGTTTTTATCCCGCTTTAGTAGAGTTTCCTTGATTATCACAGATAGAAGTACTGCGTGGCTTATAGCTAGGACAATGTAAGAGCTAATAATAATAGTAATATATATATTTAATCTGGATGAGCTATATCTCTAAACTTGTGAGTTGGGTTGTGGATGATAGCTGCATCAACGATGCACCTAAAACAGAGATCGAAATCGATGCAATGGGCACATCTATGACGAATTCCATATATAGTCTAGATACTTGATAAGCCGGCATAGATTGTTAAGGATAAAAACGTGACTCACATGAAAACAGTTATGACAGATAGCAAAATGACACACTCCTGGAGCCGTTATGCTGTAATTCCCATCAGCGACAACAGATTCATTATTAGATTGACCGAGAACTGGCAGTAGCCAGCTGTTGCTACAGATGACTGCAATATCAATTGGCGTGAGCCCCTGCATATCATTGCTTTGCAAGGTAGCTCCTGAGGCCATCAGTAATCGAACAGCACGCTCACTTCCATTTCGGCAAGCCCAGTGTAGAGGTGTCCAACCATTTGTGTCTGGAGCGTTAACATCTGCCCCAGAACTTATGACTAGGTTCAAAGCCTTTAGAGAACCCCCAGATGCAGCAAAGTAAATTGCGGAATAACCTTGCTGATCCGTATGAGTCGCACCAACTCTTGCCCCTATAGCTAACATATACTCTATCATATCTTCTTGACTTCCTCTAATAGCAAAATATATCCCTAATCGCCCTAGGGAATCTTCTGTATTAATTTCTAGCTTCTTGTTAATAAAGGCCTTCGCGATTTCTCGGTGCCCTCTGTACGCATGTGCCCTCTGTACGCAGCCGCCTGGAGAGCGTTGCCGTAATATTCGCCCTGCGCATTGACCTCGGCCCTTTGTCTAATAGTAGTTGGACGATTGCCTTGTGCCCTTTGTATGCAGCTGCCTGGAGAGCGTTGCCGTACGCTCCACCCTGCGCGTTTGGCCTCGGCTCCATGGTCTAATAGTAGCTGGACGACTGCCTCATTGCCCTCATATGCAGCCGCCTGAAGAGCGTTGCCGTACGCTCCACCCTGCGTGTTGACCTTGGCCCCTCTTTCTAATAGCAGCTGGACAACTACCTTGTGGCCCATATACGCAGCCGCCTGAAGAGCGTTGCCGTACTTTCCACCTTCAGCGTTGACCTCGGCCCCATGGTCTAATAGTAGCTGGACGACTGCCCTACGGCCCTTAGTGTTAAATGCAGCCGCCTGGAGAGCGTTGCCGTACGTTCCACCCTGCGAGTTGACCTCAGCCCCATGATCTAATAGTAGCAGGGCGACTGCCTTGTGGCTCCCATATGCAGCTGCCTGGAAGGCGGTGCCATAGTCTCCGCCGTGCGAACTAACCCAGTCTAGCAGCATTTGAACTAATATTGTACTTCCATTTAGAGCTGCTGCTTGTAATGCGTTACCAGAGCATTCAGTTCGTTCATTGATATTAGCACCTCTCCTTGGAAACAACTTCACAACCTCGTGCCCATTTCCAGCAGCCTGCACCAAAGGAGTGCTTCCAGCCTTGTTCTTCACTCCTATTTCAGCGTGTGCATCGAAGAGCATATTCGTTAAGTCTACATGACCCCAACGAGCAGCATAATGCAGTGCTCTATTGCCAGAACTATCTTCTTCTTCTCCCGGCTTCGGAGAACAAAGCAATCTCAACTAGGGCGCGCTGAATGTTGCACGTACAGTCTCACGGATAAGAACACTGTATGAATTACATTCAGATGGCGCTTATTTGCGGGACTTTTCATTGTGAGGAAGCCTTTTATTTTCTCTTTGTCACCAGGGGATCTAGCAAAACAACTCGAACGTCATATACAAGCTGACTGACATCGATGATGCTGCGTTCTGAGTGTTGCTGCTACCGAGTCCCCTAGTCTCAGCCGCGCCCCCTTTCTTCCTAACCCTTCCTAATGCCTCAAATCTTCACTGGATTGTAATATTCAGATGACGACTACTCTAACAAAGCAACTTTATCCACCACAAGATTGAGTTTTGCATCGTAAATCTCGTAGGCGGCATAGTCTTCGGAGTAGACAATGAAGTAAAGAAACGGGACGTCATCTAACTGGTCAGCGTTTGTCAAGCCGGGTGAAAAGGAGACCATACCTCTGGCCCTCCTCGGCTTGGATGTCCGGAAATCCAGCAGGATGTAGTCCTGGATTTCTCCGCATTCGATCATTGGGTAATATCTTCCTCCCGGCTGGAACCTCGAAATATGATCTTCAAGTCTATCCCCTTCCCTGACGCATTTGATTGCCCACTTGACAGACTTGATTTGGAAGTCTACCTGACTATTAGAAAGCGGACTTTTCCACTCTGCAGTAAGATGCAGGTTATAGCTGAGTGCGAGGTAGCAAGCCCTAGCAAACTCATGTCTATATTGCGCCTCCACCGGCCGCTCTTCCGCACCTGCACTAAGACTAGGCCCACTTGAAGATAGGAAGGTTCTCGAGAATCTACGTACTGCAGAGAAGCAGAGATCTCGTACGGAAGGAAATTCATGTAGCGGAAATTCTGGAGCACTGTTATTTAGCAGAATTTCTGCATATCTGCAAGACAATCTCAGCATATTACGACTGAAATAATCATTTGAAAACTCATACCTCTCATGAAGCTTCGATGGAAACACATAGGCTTTCCTGCCTTCAGCTAACATTTCCGCTTGTAGCCACCCCCTCTTGTAACAAAGACGGAGAGCTTCATTAGACTCCACTTTGTCTTCCGACTTGCCAGAGACAAGGACCTCTTTAAGAAATTGTGCCAGGACTGGATTGCTTTGCAAAGCGTCTCTCTTGGGTAGGCTGCGCTTAAAGCCATGAGGTCCAGTTGCTAAAGACGTCACCAAATATTCCTCGTTGTCGATACATTCACGAGCAACATCAAGGGGTATTGTCAAGCTGTTTTGTCGAAATGGTCTAATTATCTGGTATTAACATAGTTAGCAATTACAGATGACCAAGCTAGCTGATACTAACCTCTGATTGGATTAGCATATCTAGGACGGCTCTTACTCCACCAGGATGTCCATTGGTGAATTCCCATATGTATTGCAATAGCTCTAGTGATGGGAGGAAAGGGTTACCGTCCTGTTCTGAGTAGTATCTGCATGATCGTGCTATGACATCATCGAATTCGTCACGAGTGAAGTATAAGGAAACACTAGAGTTAGTATAAGAAAGCCGCTGAATAGAGACCCTTTGATCAGTGGTTAATTCAACTGGGGCAGATCCACCAGAACTTGCAACTGGAGCCTCGGAAGGAGAACCGTAAGAGGAGAAAATTATGACAAAGGGGCTAATCTCGTCATGAGACGCTAAAGGCTTAATGAATTCATCCCAAAAGTTGAGAAATTTATAAGATCTTTGCGCTTCATCGACGATGATCAGCGTATTTTGCCTTTTCAACCAAGTGTCTGATCTAGTCTTTGGTTCTTTTGTGATTTTATTAAGGAGGTGGTAGTAATTGCTGTATTCGAAACCTTCGACGGATGCTGGCCAATTAAATAGATAGACTAGCATATCTGGCCGTACTCTTTTCACATGCTCTTCAAGGAGACGAGCTAGTATCGATTTGCCGCTTGTGGGTGTGCCTCGAGCATGAATGACTTGAACTCGTTGAAGCTGTTTCCAGAGCGCTGTCACAGTACTTTCTCGACGGCTATTGAGTGGATTGTCGAGAAAAGTTGGTCGACCTGTATTAGAGGGTGGGATTTGAGGCGCGCCTGCACTCTCTAGGGATATTTATTCGCAACTGCAACATGACTAATATGAAGGAAGCTATACCTTCAAGAGCGGAATTAATACTGCCATGGTTGAAGAGGCGATGAGTGCAGCGTTTGCAAGTAATATCAGCGCGAGTTTCCAATGATACGGCGAAAATTCCAGCGTCGCAAGGACAAGGGATGGTAAGTTTGCCAAGGGCTACAGTATCGAAACAGTGACTTGACATAAGAAGACGAGTGGGTGTGGAAGTTGAGAGCTGATTGGAGGTGTCATTGTGTTTGGAGTCGCTCGGGATGCCTTGAACGGTAGCATTAGATGATGTTGCCTGTACTGAGTGGCCCTCCGCCTTGGGCTGAGGTAATGGAATTAGTGATTGATGGCAGTGAGACAGTGACAGGAAGAGTTACTATATTGCAAATGGGTATGGAAGCGGCGGCAGAAGTTTTGGTGTTATCCAGTCTCTTGCCAGAATGGAAAGAGCAAAAAGTCGTGTTCCCTAGACCCACTCTTCGTGTTGATGGCCGACGAGACGATGGGAAACTCGCGGCCACAAGCTCAGGCCGGTAAGGATGACAAGGATGACGAAGGTGATAAAAGAGCAGGCGCGTGCTCAGACTCCGAGCCTGGAATACATTCTCAAGGTGAGTCATTGTTATATGATGGAACGTTGGTTGTAAGAGAGAGGATTGCAGAGAACGGCAAACGGATTACCTTAGCGCGAACACTAGAGCTGCTAAGAGGTTTGTTATTCCATTAGATCGGATTAATATTTGTCCTCGACAAACTGTACCCTGGGGTATAATTCCCATTAAGGGCTAGCAAGCACATAAACAAACATCGCTCTATCTGTAGGTCATTAGGGTAGCAGCCTGGTGATGAAAGGCATCTTCGACTCCGAAAGCAAATATGATTAATGATGGTTTGGGTGCAGACGCTTACACTGAAGCTGCATATGAACAATAGCAAAAAGCCATGGCTAAGACTACCCTGGACTCCGGTCGCAGGCGTATTCGGAAAAGATTCTTGATCAGGATTAGGCCGGAGGCCAGAACGGATGAGTTGGGGGATATCAAAGCACACTAGAGAAGGGGGAAAAGTTTATTAGCAAAGTTTAGCCGAAGCATGACGTCTACGTCACGTGTTACTCCACATTCGGTGTAACCTAACCTAACCTAACCTATCCATGACATGGCTTTCGTAGCTAAATCAGCAGATGTCATTTCTAAATTGTTCCGGTGATAAGGCAAAGATCATTGTAGTCCATATCTCATATTAGTGTATTACCAGGGTAGTTGGATTCTCTGTTAATCCATTTTCTTATTTCATCCCGTAGGTGGGTGACGCGACAGCCATTTTTGCTTTGGTTCAATTACTATCCCCATGTCCTAGACAATTTTGCGGGAGCAACCAGGGTAAATAAACTGAGGGGAATAGTGCTTTCTCACCTTCGTGTGTAGCTTCTGAAATGGGGGGTGGTGAAACTAGAGCCGGCACCTCAGTTGGCACAGAGTTTAGGCACCAAATATTCAACGCCAATTACGACCGAGCTTCGGCTTCAAATGATGTATCTGTATCCATCGGTTCTGGAAACAGCGATCCTCAGAGTGCAACGGCTTCTAAGGCGGCTCAACCGCCTCATAGCAATGCTCCCGTGAGTGTTCCGCTGCTCAGCAAGCTTCAAAAACTAATACCAGCCAGAGACAATTGGTTAGGGCATATTCCGAAGCCTTACCGTCTCAGAGTCTTCTAACTTCCAATTCTGTTAAGCCCAGATTAACTTTAATGTTAGTTCTAATAATGTCCCACGAGCGGTTTATGGCTAGTTGAACTGACTCATCCAGGACTCTAAATTTCAACCATGTGGCTAGGGATGTATCGACGTCATCTGAGGAAAGTATCGGCATTTCCTAGGAAGCTTTGGCGGAGATCAAAGATATGCAGGGGCCCTGTAAGCAAGTAGTAGGGGCTTTCTGTGGACAATGCTGCGATTTCGTTGATAAAATTCTATGGCGCAACATAACGATGCTGGAGTCCCAATATGAGTCCCGTTTTCGACCTTGCTATACTAGTAGCAAAAGCCCATGCTTCCTTC
>Ga0335075_10014977_pt1 | contig 11626 bp, 10 predicted proteins | sample Lox_Sample_24_FD_206723 | JGI IMG/M metagenome (GOLD analysis project Ga0335075, IMG submission 206723) | Soil microbial communities from Loxahatchee National Wildlife Refuge, Florida, United States - Lox_Sample_2.4 | ecosystem: Environmental > Terrestrial > Soil > Wetlands | place: USA...
TGCAGTACCATGAAAACAAAGATCGCGGCGAGTACAGCCTTCGCGCCGACCTGTACGGGATCGAACCGCCAGAGGGCGCGCGCCGGCGCCAGAACCAGGACCAGGATGGCGAGTGCAAAGCCGGGCACACCGATTGTGACAAGCAGTTGCAGATAGGCGTTGTGGCCGTGGCTAATGTTCTGCACCCATTTGTCGGCAACATAGGCGTGCAGGAGCGAAGCTGCGCCCGTATCGGCGAAGGAGCCGAAGCCCGCCCCGAACAGCGGATGGTCGCGGATGAAGCCGATCTCGCCCATCCAGATGGCGGTTCGGCCAGTCAGTTCGGTAGGATCGCTGAGCGCATGCAGGATGACGTGAAAATGCGTTGCGATTGCGATGGCAGCGACGAGCGTGGCGAGCAGCATGACGACGCCGGCAATTGCGCGATCGATGCCGCGACGCCATACGAAAGTATAGAGGCAGCCCACCGCAAGCGCGAGCGGCAGAAGCCCGATCGATGATTTTGAAACCGTCTTTATCGTGAAGCCGATCGCGCCGAGGCAGAATGCGCCGTTCAGCAGCGGCCGGCTCCTTAGAGCCTGAAAGAAAAAAAGTATGGCGGTGATCGCGCTCACCGAGCCCGCTATGTTCTTGTGAAAGTACAGTCCACGCCAATCGCCGACGAGCCCAGGATCGGTCTCGCCGGGCAGGTGAATGGCGTTTTGCACAAGTGGAATGGAAAGCCAGTTGACGATCAGCACCGCGCCCAGCACCAGGCGCAGAAGGCCGAGGCTCCGTTCCATTCCGAGCGTCGCTACGCCCATCATGGCCGACATCACGATGACGATTTCGAGCACGGCGCGGCGGAACACAACGTCGGGCGCCGCCGACCACAGGGCGCTCAATGCGCACCAACCGAGCAGCGCCCCCAGCAGCGGCGGAACGCAGAGAAGCGCGCGAAACCCCTGCACACGCGTTGCTGCCGCAGCGACAAAGAGAAAAGAGGCAAGATAAGCCATCTGACGAAGCGCATCACCCGCGCCGGTGAATCCGCTCTCTCCTCCCGCGAGCGTGACGGCGTCGCGCGTCGCGAAGGGCTGAAGCGTCACGAAAATCACCAGCAGGAAACAGACAAACGCACACTCGGCGAGATTCCAGCTCACGCCTATGGATGGCGTTCGAATGGCGGTTTCACTGACCATGGATCACCGCATATTCGTCGTAGCGCGCCCCCAGCAAGGCAGCGAGCTTGCCTGCGGCGCGGGCAAATTTGCATAGCGGCGCCATGCGATGCGAAGCCGATGGCGCAAGCAGAAGGGCAGCCGGAGGTGAAAGGGTCAGTGCCGCAACGATCTTCGCGCATTCCCGGGCGCGCGAGAAGAAACTGTTTTCATACTTGATGAACACCCGCATGTCCGAATTGCCGATGCGAAATGCGCGCTGAAGTGCCCAGCGTGGATTGCTGCGGGATGCCGGAACATGTGCGTGGACGATGGCCTTATCTGCCCAGGCGAATTTCGCGCCCGCTTTTGCGAGCCGGGTGAAGAAATCCTTGTCCTCGCCGCCTGAAAGGGCGAAGCGGGGATCGAAGAAGGGGCGGCTCAGTGCTTCCAATGCAGTTCGGCGTATAAGCACATTCGACGTGCCGTGAATCATGGAGATGAGGCCCGTTTTCCCGCGCAGCGGAGACAGTCCCTGACATGCTTCCGCCCATCGACCGGGCCTTGCGTCAAATTCCGGCATCACTGCGCCGTGCAAGGCGTCTGCATCCGTATCTTTGGCGACCGCCAGAAAGGCCTCGAGCCAATCCGTTCCCGGCCACTCGTCGTCGTCAAGCATTGCGATGTAATCAAAGTCGTAGTTGTCCAATGCGTGAACGACAAGCGCGTTGCGGGCCTGCGCGATGCCACGCTCGGGGATGGAAATCGCTTCAAGCGGCCATGGATAGAACGCTGATTTCATGCGCATGGTGGTCGCAATGCCGTCCCTGCGTTCCGAGTCATTGTCCGCAACGAGAACGCGAAGCCCCGCATCCGTTTTGAGCCTGGCCAATGCGCCGAGCAGGCGTTCGAGTCCCTGGGGCCGGCAAAAGGTCGGGATCGTGACGACTACGCGCGACATGAACCGCGCATCCAGTCGCGCGAGAGGATCAACACACGTGCTGTGACGACAAGCTCTCCGGCCAGAATTCCCGCGAGGGAGAAAACAGGACCGGCGAGAAGCAACAGCACGAACGTTGCCCCGAGTGATACGAGCGACGCGACAAGACCTGCGGACGCGAGCCCGCGAAACTGTCCCGCGGCCTGCAGCAGCACGGATTCCGGCGTTCGAAACGTCCGGGCGGCAGTGATCGCCGCAAAAAACCCCAGGACGATCAGCGCCTGGGAGGGGTCGTATCCTTGCTTCAAGACCAGATGCGGAAACCATAGGAGCAGCGCTGCCGAGACGATCACTGTCGTGAGCCACACTGCACCGGCCGCTATTCGAAATTGGTTAACGGAATGCCTTGCTCCGCCGTGATCGCCGCGGCCAATCTGGCGTGCCATGATCGGCCGCTCGCGATCGGGAATGGCGGCCAGCACAAGCTGGATGGGGCGGATAAACAACGCCCCTGCCGCAAGGGGCGCGAATGCCGCCGGCCCGCAAAGAAATGTGACGAGATAGGCGTGAGCGTTGACGGTCAATTCGGTCAGCACAACGCCAAGCGCCGACCAGCGGGCGAGATCGCGCCAGATCGGAATATATCCGGTGATCGCGGACATGTTGCTCAAATCGAACTGTTCGACCAGATAATCCCAGCCAAAGCTCAGCAATCCGATGCACGCCGCGCCAAAAAGCAGTTCCGCTGCGCCGATGGCGGCAAGCAGATGCAGACCGCGAAGCACAAACAGTCCGATCAGGAGCGCAAGGCTGTAGCAAAGATCCGAGACAAGAACGCGCCATGCCGGCCCGCGCGCGTAGAATAGCGTGCGGGCGAACCAGCGAAGAGTCATCGCGCCCGCATAGGCCGCGAACAGGCAGGCGAGACTCCAATCGGCGCGGCTGAGCCGCATCAGGAACAGGACGCCCATGGCAGCCAGCAGCGTGAAAAGCAAATTTGTTTTCAGATATGTGCAGAGTTCATGGCCGGAAAGCACGTGGTGGCGCAGGGCGATCGCGGCCGGCGCTCCGATCAGCGCTCCCGAAAGGCTGAGGCAGAACGGCACGATCACGAGCGCGAAAGAGAAGATGCCGAACGCCGCATGCGGAAAAGTACGCAGACAGACAATTGCGGCAACGAAATGCGCAAAGGATATGCAGACCGGCCCCGATGCAGACAGGCCGTAGCGCGTCACGAGCCCGACCAGGTTTTTGGGGGCAGTCAACTCCGCGCCCGTGGAGACCGAACAGGTGACGGCGTTCATCCCGCCGAACCCGCGGTGCGTACTTCGCCCACGGCAGGACCGGCCTGCGGCGGCCGGAGCGACGAAGTGCGGGTAAGGAGCAGGCAGAGCGCGTGCGGATTGGTCACGGCGTAGCGCCAGAAAAGCCGCCGCGGTTCGCGCCACAGGCGATGCAACCACTCGAGCCCCGTGAGCTGCATCCACCGTGGCGCGCGGCTGTAATGCCCGCTGACATAATTGAAACAACCGCCGGCGCCAACCAGCCAGCCGGCGCGGATACGGTGGCGGTTGCGAACGCAAAAAGCCTGCTCGAGCGGGGTACCAAGTCCTACCCAGACGATATCTGCCCGTGCTTGGTTGATTTCCGCGCAGATGTCTGGCTCATCCTCCAACCTGAAATAGCCGTGACGGCGGCCCGCAATGACGAGCCCCGGATAAAGGGTCTGCATGACCCTTGCGCAGGCCGCGTTGTTTTCGTCCGTGGCGCCGAGCAGAAAAAAGCGCAGCCCGTGTTCGCGTGCGGCAATGGCGGCATCATGAAAGAAATCGGTGACCGCAGATCGCTCCGGAATCCGTGGCTTTGCGAGGAATCGCGCTGCCAACACAAGGGGCTGGCCGTCCGCATGCACATGATCGGCCAGTTCGTGATGGCGGCGGAGTTCCGCATCGCGCGCCGCAAGCGAAATTGCCTGGCCGTTCACGCCGAAGACGAGCTTGGGCGGAATGCTATTCGACTTGCGCGCGTTGAGGCACTCCTCGACCATGAGGCGCGTGAGGTCTGCGCACCCTATGCAGGCGACGCGCAGACCGCCCGCAATCACTTCCGGATAGGGCCTATCCGCCGCCTGCGCTGTCATCACCACGCGTTCCGTCCGCGAAGAACCGCGCGCGGCGTGGCGAAGAGAATTTGCAGGTCGAGAAGGAAGCCCGCATGGTGGACATACCAAAGATCAAAATCCACACGTTGGCGCATGTCGTCGAGTGCCGCCGTCTCGCCGCGAAAACCGTGAATCTGCGCCCAGCCCGTAATCCCCGGTTTGACGCTTTGCCGTTGTGTGTAACCGTCGATCCGCGCGCCGTAATAATCATCATGCGCGATCGCGTGCGGGCGGGGGCCGACGAGCGACATCTCGCCCCGAATGACATTTACGAGTTGGGGGATTTCATCGACACTGAGCTTGCGCAGAATTCGTCCCACCCGCGTCAGCCGCGGGTCGTTTCTCGTTACCTGTCTGACGGCGCTGTTTTCGACGACGGTGAGGGTGCGCAGCTTCAGGATGCGAAAGGGCCGCCCATCTCGTCCCAGACGCCATTGCCGGAATAGGGCGGGGCCGCGGCTTTCGAGACGGATCGCGGCTGCGGCGGCGAGCAGGATGGGCGCGGAAAAAACAAGCAAAAGGAATGCGGCCGCAAGGTCGAAGCCGCGTTTGGCCAACTGATAACCCTGTCTGTCAGTAACGGGTCTTCGCGTGGGCCGCCGCGCCGGCGGCGATGCAAGACGAAGGGTTGCGGGCTGTCGCGGCGCCGCGGTGCCCGCGGTGGCGGCCCATCCGGATTTCTCCGCCACCTGTTCGTGGATCGCCACGGCCGACCTTTCCAGTGTTACTTTTCCGGAAAGCCCTGCTGCATCCCACGCGCCACCCGGTGACGCGCATGGTGTTTCGGTTCGATACGCGGAACGACGACGGTTAACGGCTCGGGCCCGTAGTACCGCTTGCGAGTGTCATTGCGGGACGGGCGGTGGTAGCGGTCGCGCGGAGGTTGAGACGGGCGACACGCCTATCGGCCAGCCGAAGCATCGGAAGCACAGATTCGAGATTTGGTTCTTCCGGCCGCAGCGCGTAGCGTGGCAGACACCAGGGGTTCAGATTTTGACCAAGCGTGCCGGACAGTGTGGTGAAGGCGTGAGTATAGCCCGCATCGCGGACGGCCTGGACGGCCGCAGCCGAGACGTCGCCGAGATTGCCAAAGGGATAAGCAAAATGGCGGCATTTGCCGAGGCGGGAAGCAATCGCCTGCCGCGCTCCTCGCGCCTGCGCGTGCAGGTAATTCTCCGGCTGGAATGCGTTCATTGGCCAGTGCCAATGCGCGTGCGCTCCGATTTCGACACCGCGGCTGTGCAGGGCTTCGACCTCGCTCCAGGTCAGGTAACGCTCGGAGCTGAACCTTATGCGCAACGAGTCGAGCTGTCCTGCAGGAAATGCATTTCTCATCGCAGTCACGCTTTCGCGTGCGCTATCCGCGGACAGCCTCTTGAGCGCCTCCAACAAATATGGCGCGATCATCTCGCGTTGCCTGGTGGCTTCCAGTGCGATTGCTTGCGGAAAATGCGGCAGCACGTATGAGCCTTCTGGAGCGAAGTAAAGAAACAGGCGCGCGAGAATGAGCGGATTCCATTCATCGGTATCGATGTGCTGGGTGCTGACGAAGAGCGTCCATGGCAGATGCAACTCTTCGAGTATCGGAGCTGCGATCTCCAGCGTGTTGGCGTAGCCGTCGTCGGCCATCAGAAAGATGGCCCGCTTGTGACGTTCCGGCCGCTTCAGGACATCGTCGAGTGCATCGAGCGGCAGAACATCGAAACATCGCCTGAGCCGGGTAGCGATTCCACGGAAGGCTTCCACCGTATGGTGATTGATTTCGATCCGTGGATCCACGATCCGCGGCACAACACCATGAAAGAACAGAGCCGCGGGCCGGCCAAAAGGCCTCAGCATTGCGCCGGGAATCCAGCGCGCCGCCCGGCGTAGCATTTCGGAGCCTTTCATGCAGCCGCTGCTGCAATCTTCGGGCCGCGGGCGATTACCGGAAGGAAACCAGCTCGCCGTTTTTCGTGCAGGCAGGAGCAAGAAGATCAAGAATTAGCGGCGCCACGGCTTCCGGCGGATCGAGCGAGTCCGGGTCTTCGCCGGGCATCGCCTTCTGGCGCATGCGGGTGCGCAGCGGACCAGGATTGAGAAGGTTGGCGGCGACGGACGTTTCCGCACATTCCGCGGCATAGGTCAGCACGATGGCTTCCAGTGCTGCTTTGCTCATGGCATAGCCGCCCCAATAGGCGCGGAACCGGCGCGCGGCGCCCGAGGTGATAAAGAGAGCGCGGCCCGCCCCGGATCGCCGAAGCAGCGGATCCATCGAACGGATCAGCCGCCAGTTGGCCGTCACATTCACGTCCAGGCATTCGGCAAAGATTTTCGGATTGAGCTGTGCAAGCGGCGTCAATGTGCCAAGAACGCCTGCGTTGCCGAGCAAAGCGTCGAGCCGTCCCCAACGCTCGAAGATCGTGGCACCCAGCCGGTCGATGGCCGAAAAATCCTTCACATCGAGCGGCACAAGCGTGGCGGTTCCACCCGAGCCGCGGATCTCGTCATCAACTTCTTCGAGCGCGCCTACCGTTCGTGCGACCAGAACGACATGCGCGCCTTCCGCGGCCAGCGCTTTGGCCGCCGCTCGTCCGATCCCGCGCGAAGCACCCGTGACGAGGGCGATCCGTTCGGAGAAACGAGGCGCCGGCGGTGCTTTCTCCGAGTTCACGCAACCTCGGCGAGTAGCGAAAGCTGGCCATCCTTGCGACCGCCCTGGACGTCGGTGAGTTCGATCGGGTAATCACCCGAAAAACAGGCATCGCAGAACTGCGGATGCTTCCCATTGCGCTTTGCTGCGCCGGTGGCGCGGTACAGGCCGTCTATCGAAACAAAGGCGAGGCTATCCGCTTCGATGTGTCGGCGCATTTCCTCGACGGTCATGGCATGTGCGAGCAGTTCTTCGCGGTTCGGCGTGTCGACGCCATAAAAGCAGGAATTCGTCGTTGGCGGACTTGCGATGCGCACGTGTACTTCAGCGGCGCCGGCGTCGCGGACCATCTCGACGATCCTTTTGGACGTCGTGCCGCGCACGATCGAATCGTCCACCAGAACGACCCGTTTGTTTTTCAGGACCGCGCCATTGGGATTGTGTTTGAGCTTCACGCCCAGATGGCGGATGCGGTCCGATGGTTCGATGAAAGTCCGTCCGACATAATGATTGCGGATAATGCCAAATTCGAAGGCTATGCCCGATTGCGCGGCGAAGCCGAGCGCGGCAGGGACACCGGAGTCCGGCACCGGTATCACCATATCGGCCGATACGGGTGCTTCCCGCGCAAGCTCTTCGCCGATGCGCTTGCGCACTTCGTAGACATTGCGGCCTTCCACCGTCGAATCGGGGCGGGCGAAATAGACATATTCGAACACGCAGAAACGGCATGGCTCGGGGCGGAACGGATGATAGGATTCGATACCGTCTTTCGTGGCGACGATGATTTCGCCGGGCTCTACATCGCGTACGAAATCGGCGCCGATAATGTCGAGCGCGCAGGTCTCGGAGGCAAGAATGGGAGCGCCGTCGAGCCTGCCGAGCACCAGGGGCCGCACGCCGAAGGGATCGCGCGCACCGATCAGTTTGCGCGACGTCAGCGCCACGAGCGAATAGGCGCCATGAAGCTTTCCCAGCGCATCGATGAGGCGGTCCACCACCGGGTTGTACTGGCTGCGCGCCATGAGATGGATGATCGTTTCGGTATCGGAGGTGGACTGGAAGATCGCGCCCTCGCGAACCAGTTCGGACCGCAGCACGCCGGCGTTGGTCAGGTTTCCATTATGCGCGATGGCAATCCCGCCGCCTGCGAGCTCGGCGAACATGGGCTGGATGTTGCGCGCGATGGATCCGCCCGTCGTCGAATAGCGGGTGTGGCCGACCGCCTGCATTCCCCTGAGCTTCTGGGCATGCACACTGTTCTTGCCGAAGATATCGCCAACGAGACCCGGATGTCGTTCGGCGATGAACTGTGTGCCGTCATAGGTGACGATGCCTGCCGCTTCCTGGCCGCGATGCTGCAGCGCATGGAGTCCCAGCACCGTCAGCATGCCTGCATCAGTCCGGCCGAAGACGCCGAATACGGCGCATTCCTCGTGAAATTTGTCGGGGAATGGCGCGCTCATTGCCGGCCTGTCCCGGATGCGCTTGTGTTGGCGATCAACTGATCGAGCGCATGGCGATCGGCCGCCTGGTAGACCTTCCGATGATGCCTGCGGACAGGCGCGACGGCATCCGACGCGAGGGATTCGTCCCCCACGAATCTCGTGCGCTCCAGGCTTGGGAGGAGAGACGAAATCACATCGCTTGACGCGCGAACGACCGGCAGAAGTCGCGCTCCCGTTAGCCAGGCAGGCTGAGCGTCAACTGGCACGACGAGGGAAAAGGCAAGATAGACAAGGCCAACCAAAGCCAGCCCGCGCGCGATGCCGAATGGGACACCCAGACACCGGTCCGCAGTGCCGACCGGGGAACGACGCACACTTTGCGCGATGCGATGGCTGGCAAATCCAAGTGGGATGACCACGAGAACAAATATTCCGGCGTATGCGAGCACCGGCGCAACGAAGGGCGTGGAAATATGCCCGCGCAGGAATGTGCTGGCTGAGGGTCCGAACCAGATAGCTGCCGCCGCCGCGGCCGCCCAGGCAAGGATCGACAGCACTTCGCGCACAAAGCCGCGCAGGACGGCTATGATCGTGGATACGATCACCACCCCGGCAACCAGAACGTCAACCCAGAAAATGTTCAACCCGTGCATCGACTCGGATGTTACCATGCCGCGCGTTCCGGCGCCCGGTTTTCGCTCGCCCCTGCGATCCGTGCCAAGTCAACTACGTCGCGCGCCTCCCGAAAGGCAAGCCCGGCTGGTGCGGCCTTTATCCCTGCCGGGACAATGGCGGTGGTAAACCCCAGCTTGGCAGCTTCCTTCAGCCGCAGCTCGGGCTGTGGCGCCGGACGGATTTCGCCCGTGAGGCTGATTTCGCCAAAAAATACGCTGCCTTTTGGCAATGCCTGTCCGGTCAAAGAGGAAATCAGAGCAGCTGCTGCGGCCAAATCGGCTGCCGGCTCGCCAATTTCGAGCCCGCCGGCCACATTCAGGTAAACATCATGGCCACTCGCGCCCAGTCCGGCGCGGGAATCGAGCACCGCGAGAATCATCGCGAGCCTGCCTGTGTCCCAGCCGACCACAGCGCGGCGTGGTGTCCCATAGCTGGTGCGGGCCACGAGAGCCTGGACTTCGACAAGGAGCGGACGGGTACCCTCGAGCCCGGCGAAGACGGCAGTGCCGGGTGCATTGCTGTTGCGGTCGCCGAGAAACAGCGCCGAGGGATTGGCCACTTCGGCAAGGCCAGCACCTGTCATTTCGAATACGCCGATCTCGTCGGTCGCACCGAAGCGGTTCTTCACTGCCCGCAATACGCGAAAATGATGACCCCGCTCGCCTTCGAAATAAAGCACGGCATCGACGAGGTGTTCGACTGCTTTGGGCCCTGCGATCTGTCCGTCCTTGGTGACATGGCCCACCAGAAGAAGCGCCGCACCGCTCGTCTTCGCGTAGCGCACCAGATCGAAGGACGCCGTGCGCAGCTGCGCAATCGTCCCCGGCGCGGCATCGAGCGCCGAAGTCCAGATCGTCTGGATGGAATCGATAGCGACAATTCCGGGCGTCGGACCCGCCTCAAGCGTGGCCAGAATATCTTCGACACAGGTTGCCGCGCCCAAAGCGACCGGCGCGTCGGCCAATTGCATGCGCGCTGCCCGCAGCCGGACTTGGCCTATCGCCTCTTCGCCCGAAATATAGACGGCCCTTTCGCCGGTTCGCGCATAGGCCGCGAGCGCCTGAAGGATCAGCGTCGATTTGCCGACGCCGGGATCGCCGCCGACAAGCACTGCCGAGCCGGGAACCAACCCGCCGCCGCACACGCGATCAAATTCGGCGATGCCGGTTGCCCGCCGCGCAGGCGCAGTCTCTTCCGTTCTTAGATCTTCGAGTGAAATCACGCGGCCGCGCGCCGGCTTGCGCGCCGCGCTGCCAAGCGGCGCAGATGCTCTCTCTTCGACGATCGTGTTCCAGGCGCCGCAGGCTTCGCACCGCCCCGACCATTTGGCCGCGACAGCACCGCAGGCCTGACAGACGTGATTTGTTTGAGAACGGGCCATGCTTACACCCGCCTATTTGTTACCTCCCCGGCATGCCGGGGAGATAAGAGTTCATCGCGACCACCAATCAAATTCAGCCGCGAATCTCCATCTTGATGGGACCTTCGGCGCGACCATGGATGAACTGGTCGACGTAAGGGTTGCCGCTTGAATCGATGTCCGAGGTCGGGCCCTGCCAGATGATCTTGCCGCGATAAAGCATGGCGATCCGGCTGGAGATTTTCCGCGCGCTGGCGATGTCGTGCGTGATCGAAAGAGTCGTAACGCCAAGATCCTTCACGGTCGAGACGATAAGATCGTTGATGACGTCGGCCATGATCGGATCCAGACCGGTCGTGGGCTCGTCGAAAAAGATGATTTCGGGTTCGGCGGCAATGGCACGGGCGAGCCCGACGCGCTTCTGCATGCCGCCCGAGAGTTCTGCGGGCCACAGCGCCGCCACCTCGGGCCCCAGTCCGACCTTCGCCAGCTTTTCGATAGCGATGGCTTTCGCGCTGGCGCGCGGCATGCCGCGGCCCTGGATGAGCCCGAAGGCAACGTTCTCCCAGACCGGCAGGCTGTCGAAAAGCGCGGAACCCTGGAACAGCATGCCGAATTTGCGGAGCACGGTGTCGCGACGGCCGCCGGAAAGATGTGTGACCTCCTGGCCGTCGACGAAGATTTGGCCGGCCTCCGGGCGAAGGATCCCAAGGACGCATTTGATCATCACCGATTTGCCCGTGCCCGAGCCGCCAATGACGACGAGCGATTCGCCGCGCGGGATCGAAAGGTCGACGCCGTCGAGCACGATCTTGCGCCCGAAGCGCTTTTTCACGCCCCTGAGTTCCACTTTTGGCGTTTCGTCCGCCGTTGCCGTCATCGCGTAAACAGGATGGAAGTGAGGAAATAATTTGCGGCGAGGATCAGAATCGAGGAGGTGACGACGGCGTTCGTCGTCGCCGTGCCGACGCCCTGCGCACCGCCCTTCGAATGAAAACCGTTGTAGCAGCCCATCAGGGCGATGATGAAGCCGAACACCGCCACCTTGATGACACCGCTCTCCACGTCCAAGTTGGTCATGAAATCCATCGTGTTCTTGATGTAGATCGCGCCGTTGAAGCCGAGGCTTTCCGTCGCGATCACATAGCCGCCGAACACGCCTATCGCATCGGCCACAAGCACCAGGAGCGGCATCGTGACCACCGCCGCCACGAGGCGGGGCACCACAAGATAGCGTATCGGGTTGGTCGAAAGGGTCGTCAGCGCATCGA
>Ga0335075_10014979_pt1 | contig 11625 bp, 8 predicted proteins | sample Lox_Sample_24_FD_206723 | JGI IMG/M metagenome (GOLD analysis project Ga0335075, IMG submission 206723) | Soil microbial communities from Loxahatchee National Wildlife Refuge, Florida, United States - Lox_Sample_2.4 | ecosystem: Environmental > Terrestrial > Soil > Wetlands | place: USA: Florida...
TCGTGATGTCGCTCACGGCGCTGGTCCGGGTGTTCGGCAGTCACCCCCCGGCCGGGTCGCTGCACCCGAGCTTCGCCTGGCTGTCGTGGTCGCACCTGTCCCTCTCGGCCCTCGTGTCCGGGATCATCTTCATGCTGTTCATCTACTGGGGCTGGGACACCGCCCTGTCCGTGAACGAGGAGACCGCTGACAAGTCCCGGACGCCGGGCCGGGCGGGGATCATCTCGACGATCCTGCTGCTCGTCACGTACCTGATCGTGATCGTCGCGGTGCAGGCGTTCGCCGGGATCGGCAGCAAGGGCGTCGGGCTGATGAACGGGGCGCACCAGTTCGACGTGCTGTCGGTAACCGGCGGCGCGATCTTCGGAACCTCGGGGCTCGGCACCTTCCTGTCCCGGCTGCTGATCCTCATGGTGCTCAGCTCGGCCGCGGCCTCCACCCAGACCACAATCCTGCCGACCGCCCGTACCACGCTGTCGATGGCCGCCTACGGGGCGCTGCCCTCGTCGTTCGCCAAGATCCATCCCAGGTACCTGACACCGACGGTGTCCACGGTCGCCATGGGCGCGGCCTCGATCGCGCTGTACATCCCGCTGAACTTCATTTCCGGAGGCAACCCGATCTCCGACGCCGTCACCGCGATCGGGCTGTACATCGCCTTCTACTACGGCCTGACCGCCTTCGCCTGCGCCTGGTACTACCGCAAGACGCTGACCAGCAGCGCGCGCAATCTGTGGATGCGCGGCATCCTGCCCGTGCTCGGCGGGCTGATCATGTATGCGGCCGGCATCTACAGCCTCCAGAGCGACTGGGTGGCATCCAACAGCTACACCACCTGGACGGTGCCCGGCCTGCAGTGGCAGATCGGAGGGGTGTTCATCATCGCCGCGCTGTCCGCGCTGGCCGGGGTCGCCGGCTTCATCTTCATGCGCGTGACCGGCCCAGCCTTCTTCGGCAGGCAGACTCTTGCCCGGACTCCCGCGCTGGTCCCGTACCCCGACCTGTGAGCAGGGCAGAGGCGATGGCGCACGCCCACCCGGCCGATATCGAGGCGACCGGCCCGGGCGCCGCGCAGGGACTTGCTCATTCAGCGCGTTACCTGGCACTCTGGGGCCCAGTAGTGCAGTCTGAACGTTCAGTGAAGGCCAGTATGACCTGCTCAGCCCGCCGGTGCGGCGGCCCGGACCACGCAGGCCGGGTGCCGACTGTCCCTGGCGACGTGACATGACCAGCGCGACCCAGCCTGCCGTGGCGGGCGCGGTGCCCGGCAACGGGTTCCGGCCCGTGCGGATCGGGACGGTGCCGGCGCTGGCAGAGGGTTTCATCGCCCGCGCGGAGACGGCTCCCAGCCTGGCGGCTACGCTGCGGCCGGGGACCGCGGTCGCGCTGGTCCCGGATCGGGCCGGCGACCCCGGCGCGCCTGGCGCGCCCGGCCCGGCGCCGCTTCCAGGAGACCAGGACTGGCTGAGGTCGACGGGCAAGACCCAGCTCGCGGCGGCCTTCGCCGAGTCGCTGTGGCAATCGGGCAAGATTGACCTGCTGGTATGGGTCGAAGCCACCAGCCGGGCCTCGGTGCTGGCCGCCTACGGCGAGGCAACGGCCGAAGCGACCAGCCGGAAGCAGGCGAGCAGTTCCGAGTCGGTCGGCACGCAGTTCGTCGACTGGCTGGGCGAGACCAGCTGTTCGTGGCTCGTGGTGCTCGATGACCTGGCGGATCCAGCCGACCTGGATGAACTGTGGCCGTCCGGCCCGACCGGCCGGGTCCTGGTAACCGCCAGCGACGCCACGGCCGTGCCCGACGGGGTGCAGGTGCTGCCGGTTGGGCCGTTCAACTCGCGCGAGGCCCTCGGATACCTGATGGAGCGGCTGACGGCCGACCCCAGCCAGCGGCTCGGCGCCGTCGAGCTGATCAACGAGCTGGGCTTCGCGCCTGCCGCGCTGGGGCAGGCCACCGCGGTGATCGTCAGCTCCGGGGTGTCGTGCCACGACTACCGCGACTATTTCATCCGCAGGCGGAATCAGCTGACCGAATCGTCCGGCGCATCATTCTTGCCGGGGGCCGTGACGTGGCGGTTCTCGTTCGAGCACGCCGGCCAGCTTTCCGGGGGCAGATCGGCCCAGTTGCTGCTGGCGCTGGCGGCGATGCTGGACGGGCACGGCATTCCCCGAACCGTCCTCACGTCACCGGCAGCAGGCGACTATCTGGCGGGCGGCGGGGCGCCGTCGGGCAGCGAGCGCGACGGCGCGGCACTGGTGGCGCTGGAACGGGCCGGCCTGCTGACCGTGGACTCCGTGACGACACCGCCGACGGTCCGGATCAGCCCAGTGCTGCAGGCGGCGCTGCGGGCCGTCATGCCGGAAGATCTGCGAGACCGGACGGCCCGGGCGGTCGCGGACGCGCTGCTCCAGGCCTGGCCCGATCCCGAGCTGCCCGCGTGGCCTGCTTCCGGGCTGCAGTCCTGCGCCGCGGCCCTCCGGCAGGTCACCGGCGACCTGCTCTGGGCCGGAGGCTGCCATCCGCTGCTGATGCGGGCTGGGGAGAGCCTCGACCAGGCCCGCCTGACCGAGGCCGCCGTGGCCCACTGGCGCGACCTGGCCACAACCGGCGACCGGGTGCTCGGCGGCGGACACCCGGACACGATGCTGGCCTGCCAGCGGCTGGCCGACGCGTACCTGGCGGCCGACCGGCCGGACGATGCCGTTCCCTGGTTCCAGTGGGTGCTCGACAGCCAGAGCCACCGGCGCCCGCCGGATCACCGTGACGTGCTCGAGTCGAGGCGCCACCTGGGCCACGCCCTCGTGGCGGCGCTGCGATTCGAGGACGCGATCAGCGCCCTTGAGCGCGTCGCGGCCGACTTCGAGCGGATCTGCGGGCCCGGGCACACCGAGACGCTCGGCGCACGGGACGAGCTCGCCGCCGCCTACCTGGCTGCAGGCCGGCACGCCGACGCCATCATCCTGTACCAGCGCACGCTCGCGGACCGGGAGCGCGCCCAGGGCGCCAACCACCCGCAGACGATGACCACGCGTCAGGGCCTTGGCGACTCCTACTTGGCCAGCGGGCGGTCGAAAGAGGCAGTGTCCGTCTACAAGCGGATGGCGGCGGGCCGGGAGCGCGTCCTTGGGCCCGACCACCTGGACACGATCATGGCGCGGAACAGCCTCGGCGCGGCGTATCAGAAAATGGGCAAGACGGCGGCGGCGGAGCAGGCCTACGAGCAGGCCCGGGCCGGTTTCGAGCGGGTGCTTGGCCCGCGTCACCCCGACACGCTGCGCTGCCGCGTGGAGCTGGCCCGGATATACGGCCGGCTGGGGCGGTACGGCGACGCCCGCGCGCTGCTGCGCGGAACGGTCGACCGCCTGGAGCGCACCCTGCCCAAGGATGATCCGCTGATCAGGGAGCTGCGCGACAGCCTGGCCGACATCGGCGAGGAGTAGCCGACCCGGCGCCACGGGCTTGGCTAGCCGGGCAGGTCCGGCCCGGACACGGCGAACTCCTTGCGGGCCTCGTTCAGCAAACTGCCGTCGCAGAACAGGTCCGCGCCGGTCTTGGCCAGGGCGGTCGCCATTCGCAGCATGGCCTGGTGCGCGTCCGTGCTGGCCGCCGCCTCGGCCATGGCGTGCGAGTGGCCGGGCGTGCCGGCCGGCATGACCTTGATGTACGGGTGGATGGCGGGCAGGCGCAGGCTCACGTTCCCGATGTCCGAGGACCCGGTCCCGCCGCGCAGCACGGGCTCCTCCACCTCCTCGCCCAGCTCGGTGAGGTGCTGGGCGACCCGGTAGGCGATCGCGTGGTTGTTCTTCCGCTCGGCGTAGACGTGGCCGCGGGTGACCTCCAGCGTGGTCCCCGTCGCCAGCGCAGCCGCCTCGGCACAGGCCACGACGCGCTCGACGAGCCCGGTGAGCTGCTCGCTGGTGACCGACCGCACCTGGAACGAGGCGCGCGTGTAGTCGGGGATCACGTTGGCCGCGCGGCCGCCGTCCAGGATGACTCCGTGCATGCGGGAGGTCTCGGGCACGAACTGCCGCAGCGCGTCGACGGACACGAACAGCTGGATCATCGCGGCCAGGGCGCTGCGGCCCTTGTCGGGGCTGCCGGCGGCGTGGGCCGCGATGCCGTGGTACTCGAAGACCAGCGGCATCGAGGCCAGGGCGTGCCGGATCGGGACGGTCTTGTCGCCGGGGTGGAACATCAGCGCCGCGTCGACGTCGTCGAAGAGGCCCGCTTCCAGCTCGATGACCTTGCCGCCCGCGCCCTCCTCGCCGGGGGTGCCGATGACCCGCAGCGTGCCCGGCGGCTCGGGCAGCGCCTGCATCAGCGCGGTCGCCGCGCCGATCCCGCCGGAGGCGATCAGGTTGTGCCCGCAGCCGTGGCCGACACCCGGGAGCGCGTCGTACTCCACCAGATACGCGACGACCGGAGAGCCCCCGCCGTACTCCCCCACGAACGCGGTATCCAGCCCCGCCACCGGAGCCTGAACGCGGAAGCCCCGGTCGGTCAGCCACTCGCGCAGCAGACCCGCCGACCGGTGCTCGGCGAGGGCCAGCTCGGGGTGGCCGTGCAGGTTCAGGCTGAGCTCACGAAGCGGCCCGTCGAGTTCTGCGATGGCCACGTCGATCGCGCTGTGCACGGCGTCCAGGTTCGTGGTCCGGGATTGCGCTTCCGATTCGGGCACCGGTGATCCGTCCTCTCTGTCGTTTCTGTCGCTGCCTCAGGCGCTGGCTAGCTTGCGGGGCCCTGACCGGGGGGCGACGCGGCGACCGCGGTCGCGCGCAGCACGTCCAGCACGTTGCCGCCGATGACCCGGGCGATGTCGGTCTCGGGCCAGCCCCGGTCCAGCAGCCAGGCCGTCACGTTCCTGGCGGCCTCGCCCGGGTTCTCCAGCCCGGCGACGTAGCGGATCTCCTCGTGCGGCGGCGTGGCCCACGCGGTCCGGTGGCCGGTCGCCTCGTAGAGGCCGATGTGATCGCCGAAGAACGCGTCGGGGCCGAGCGCGACGTGCTCAGCCCCGAGCCGCTCCGCGAGATAGACCACGTGATCCATGGCCGAGTCCAGGCTGTGCCGGGGATGCGCGGCGGACAGCGTGGAGTTGGGCGCGGCGGACACGGCGACGACGCCGCCGGTGCTGGCGATGGCGTCCAGGACAGCGTCGGGCTTCATCCGGGGCGTGGGCCAGACGGCGCGTGCCCCGGCGTGGCTGACCACCACCGGGGCCCGGCTGACCCGGCAGGCGTCCAGCGCGGTCCGGTCGCCGACGTGGGCGACGTCCACGGTGATGCCCAGGTCGTTCATGAGGCCGACCGCCTGCCGGCCCAGCCGGGTCAGGCCGTCGTCGGGATTGCTGGCCAGGCCGCCGCCCAGGGGGTTGCCGTCGTTGTAGGTGAGGCCGGCGCACCGGACGCCCGCGTCGAAGATCTGCGGCAGCACGCCGAGGTCGGTGCCGACGGCGTCGAGATCCTCCAGGCCGAGCACGATCCCAACAGGCCCGCCGCCGGCCGCCGGGATGTCGCCCGGCCCGGCGGCGAACGCGGCCTCCCGGGGGTGGTGCTGCATGTCCTCGCGCAGGAACCGGGTCCAGCGCAGCAACTGGGCGAGGTCAATGGTGCCGAGCGCGCTGGCCACGACCGCGGCCCAGCCCGAGCCAGCCAGGCCGGCGTAGCCGAGAGTTTCCCGGCCGCCGGCGCGCCACGCCTGCCAGGTCTGCGGGGTGAGCGGGTCGGGCAGCCGCACCGGATGGTCGTGCAGCGAGACCGCCGGGTACCTGGTGAGCAGCTCGCCCGCGCGGGCGAGCGTGGCGGCCGGCAGGCCGTCATATGGCGCCAGCCGGCCGGTGTCGGCGGCCAGCGTGACCGGCTCGGCCGCGGCGGTCACCTCGCCGCCGCCTCGTGCAGCCTGCCGGGGTGGGTGAGGTTGGTCTCCAGCATCCCTTGCCACCGGCGCAGGAACGCCTCGTCGGCAGGCGTCAGAGTCTCCTTGGCATGCATGGCCTGCACACAGTAACTCCCGACCGAAAGCGTCGGGGTGATCGCCACCCCGGCGGGCGCGAGCTTGTCGGCACCCGCGTCGATGACGGTCTCCATTGTCACGGCGTTCAGGCAGTGGGTCGTGATCCGCCGGCCGAGACGGTGCGTCTCGTCGACCAGCCCGGCGAACTCCTCCGGCCGGAACGCCGGCAGCCAGGAGATCGTGCTGGCGGTTCCGCCGCCGCTGCCGAGCACCTTGATGAAGTCCGCGCCGCTCTTCACCGGCGACCGGACCTTGTGGCGCAGCCCTTCCGGGCCGTCAGCCTCGCCGCCCAGGTTCCAGCCGTAACTGCCTCGATCACGGTCACCGGGCCGGTCGTCATGTGCGCTCCTTGTCTCTTCCGGCTATCTCTGCGGTGTCTGGCCGGCCGGCGTGCTCGATCTCGCCGGCGAAGTGGCAGGCTGCCCAGTGACCGGGCCTTGTCTCGCGCAGTTCGGGCCGCGACTCGCGGCAGACGTCGGCCGCCATCCAGCAGCGCGGCGCGAACGGGCAGCCCTGCCGGATGGCGCCGGGCTCGCCGACGTCGCCCGGCAGGATCACCCGGCTGTATCGTTCCTGGCCCGGCATCGTGGGCCGCGCGGACAGCAGCGCGTAGGTGTACGGCACCTGCGGCTTCTCGTACACCTCGGTGACGGTGCCGTGCTCCATGATGCGGCCCATGTACATGACCGCGATGCGGCTGCTGACCCGCTCCACGACGGCGAGGTCATGCGAGATCAGCACGTACGTGAGGCCGAGATCGGCGCGCAGGTCGAGCAGCAGGTTCAGCACCTGCGCCTGGACCGACACGTCCAGCGACGCGACCGGCTCGTCGGCGACGAGGAACTTCGGCTCCACGGCCAGGGCCCTGGCGATGCCGATCCGCTGCCGCTGCCCGCCGCTGAACTGATGCGGGTAGCGGGACAGGCTGACGCTGCCGAGGCCGACCTGCTGGGCGATCTCGTTGACCCGCCGTCGGCGCTCCTGGCGGTCGCCCATGTGCTGGATCTTCAGTCCTTCGCCGATGATGTCCGCCACGCGCATCCGACCGTTGAGGGAGCCACGTGACTCCTGGAACACGATCTGCATGTGGCGGCGGAGGTCGCGGGCGGCCTTGCCGTGCTGGGCGTGCACGTCGCTGCCGCCGAACAGCACCTGACCCTGGTCCGGCTTCAGCAGCCCGACGAGTATCTGCCCGAGCGTGGTTTTGCCCGACCCGGACTCCCCCACCAGGCCGAGGATTTCCCCCTGCTGCACGGCCAGCGACACGTCGTCCACGGCCCGCACGACGTGAACGCCCCCGCCGCGCTGCCGCCGGGTATGGAACGTGATCTGCACGTTCTTGGCCTCGAGCAACGGCTCTCCGGTCATCGGCGCGTCACCTCCTCCCCCGCAGCCCTCAGTAGAGCCAGCATGCAACCTGCCTGTCGTCGGGCAGCACCGCGAGCGGCGGATCGGTCCCGCACTGCGGCATGGCGTGCGGGCAGCGCGGCTGGAACGGGCACCCGGGCGGCATGCGCTGCGGGTCGGGTACCTCTCCGGGGATACTCTGCAGCCGGCCCGTTCCGGCGCTCACCGACATCGCGGCGTTGATCAGCCCCTGCGTGTACGGGTGCTTGGGGCTGTCGATCACCTGCTCGGTCCGGCCGCTTTCCATCACCCGACCGCCGTACATCACCACGAGGTCGCCGCAGATCTGCGCCACCACCGAGATGTCGTGGCTCACGAACACGATCGCGGTTTCCAGCCGTGTCTTCAGGTCGGTGATGATGTCCAGGATCTGCGCCTGGATCGTGGTGTCCAGCGCGGTCGTGGGCTCGTCCAGGATCAGCAGGCCCGGGTCGTTGGCCAGCGCGGTCGCGATCGTGGCCCGCTGGCACATCCCGCCGCTGAGCTGGTGCGGGTACTGGCGCAGCACCCGGCCGGCGTCGGTGATGCCGACGAGTTCCAGCAGATGCTGGGCCTGCTCCAGGGCCTGGTCCTGGGTGACGTCCTGATGCGCCCTGATGGCCTCGGCCACCTGGCTGCCGATGTGGTACAGCGGGTTCAGCGCGGCGGTGGGCTCCTGGAACACCATGGCCACATCACGGCCGCGGATCTTGGTCAGCTCGGCCTGGGACATGCCGACCAGGTCCCGGCCGTTCAGCAGGATCTCGCCCTCGGCGATGAAGCCGGGCTTTTCGATCAGGCCCATCACCGACAGCGCGGTGATGGACTTGCCGGACCCCGACTCCCCGACCAGCCCCACGCTGCCGGACCGGCCGACCTGGAAGCTGACCCCGCGGACAACCTTGATGACGCCGCGGCCGCGCCGGAAGTGGGTGTGCAGGCCGCGCACGTCCAGCACGCTGTGCTCTGCGGTCGCTCCGGCCTCCGTGCCGGAGGCTGGCCCGGTCATGTCCCGGCCGCCGTTGGGTTCAGCCGGTCGCGGAGCGCGTCGCCGACGAGGCTGACGCCAACCACGAACGCCGCCAGGAACGCCCCGGGGAACACCGCCACCCACCAGGCGATGGACAGCGACGCCTGGCCGTCGGACACCATCTGGCCCCACTCCGGGGTCGGCGGCTGGACGCCCAGCCCGAGGAAGCCGAGTGACGCGATCCACAACGCGGCGATGCCGAGGTACACGGTCGTCTGCACGACGATCGCGGGCAGCGCGCCCGGCAGCACGTGGCGGAAGATGATGTGGCCGGACCCGGCGCCCAGTGCCCGGGCCGCGCGCACGTACGGCAGGTTCCGGATCTCCCTGGCCGCGCCCTCGACGATGCGCGCATAGAGCGGGACGGCGACGATGGCGACCGCGATCACGGCGTTGACCAGGCTCGGCCCGAGAATGGCGGTGACCCCGAGGGCGAGCAGGATCCCGGGGAAGGCCAGCAGCAGGTCGACGCCGCGCATGATCGTGAACCCGACGGCGCCGCGCACGTACCCGGCCACCAGCCCGAGCACGGTCCCCACGATGCCGCCGAGGATCACCACCGCGATGCTGGCGCCGATCGTGTAGCGGCCGCCGTACACGACGCGGGCCCAGATATCCCGGCCGTACTGGTCGGTGCCCATCAGGTGGCTCGGCGAAGGCCCGAGGAAGGTCGCCGTCGGGTTCTGCACGTCCGGTCCCACGGCGCTGACCACGGGTGCCAGCAGCACCGGGATCACGACAATGGCCAGCAGGATGACGCCGACGACGAAGTTCCCCTGGCGTAGCAGCGCCGCCCGGCTGGAGGTCGGCTCGTCCTCCGTGCCGGCCACCGCGACATCGAGTGGAACGACCCCACCGGCGGCCAGCAAGGGCTCGTCCATGCGGTCAGTGGGCATGGGTTCAGGTCCCTCCGATCCGGGGATCCAGCAGCGGGTACAGCAGGTCCACGACCAGGTTGGTGATCGCGTAAAAGGCCGCGATGATCAGCACCGTGGCCTGCACGGTCGCGTAGTCCTTGGACAAGATGGACTGCACGAGCAGCCTGCCGATGCCCGGACGGGAGAACACCACCTCCACCAGGACCGTCCCGGACAGCAGCGCCCCGACCTGCAGGCCGATGACGGTGATCACCGGCAGCACCGCGTTCCGCGCGATGTGCTTGAGGAACACGGTCCGGCTGTTCAGCCCCTTGGCCCGTGCCGCCACCACGTGGGAGCTGTGCATCGCCTCCAGCAGGCTGGATCTGACGAACCGGCCGGTGATCCCCAGCAGGCCGAGCCCGAGCGTGAGCGCCGGCAGCACCAGGCCACGCAGGCTCGTCCCGCCGACGACCGGGAACCACGGCAGCACGACCGCGAACAGCAGGATCAGGATCAGCCCGAGCCAGAAGCTCGGCAGCGCCACCAGCGTCATGGCGATGCCCATCGACACCGAGTCCGTCGCGGTATCCCGCCGGACGGCGGCGACCGCGCCGAGCACGATGCCGCCGACGATCGAGATGAGCAACCCGGCCCCGGCCAGTTCCAGCGTCGACGGAAGGTTCTGCCCGATCAGCGCGGATACCGGCTGCTGGTTCTGGTACGAGTAGCCCAGGTTGCCGTGCAGCACGCCCTTCAGCCAGAGCCAGAACTGCACCGGAAGGGATTTGTTCAGGCCCAGCTCCGCGTTCAGCCTGGCCACGGCGGCCGGATTAGTCGCGCTCTGCCCGAGCAGCGCCGTGACCGGGCTTCCGGGGATCAGCTGCAGCATCAGGAAGACCAGGATCGAGATCCCGATCAGGAGCACGACGAGTGCCAGCAGCCGTTTCCCTACGTAGACCACAGCGAGATTTCCCTAGTGCGCCTGGTAGAAGAAGTCGTTGCCGCCACCTTCGTACTCGATGCCGCTGATGCTGCTGGAGAAGCTGAGCAGGTCCTCGTTGACGTGGAACGGGATCTCGTAGGCCTCGGTCATGATGATCTTCTGAGCGGCCAGGTAGTCGGTAACCCTGGCCGACTGGGACGTCGCCGTCTGCCCGGCCTGCAGCAGCTTGGACAGCGCGGGGTTGTTGACCTTCGTCCACTGCTCGAAATACTGGCCCGGCACGTACCACTGCAGCATCTGCGCCGGGTCGGAGTTGGCGAACTCCAGCACGGTCAGGTTCATGCCGCCGGAAGCGTTCAGGTTCTCCCACGGCGTGACCGGGTTGGTGACGATCGTGGCCTTGACGCCCTGGCTGGTCAGCTGCGCCTGGACCGCCTGCATGATCAGCGGGTACTCCGGGTCGGTGGACAGCGAGTTGAGCACGATGGCCAGCGGCTTGCCGCCCTTGGTCCACGTGCCGCCGACCTTCTTCCAGCCGTCGGCCGTCAGCACCTGGTTCCCCTTGGCCGGGTCGAAGCTGTACTGCGGAACGTCGGCGGCGTAGCCGAGGATGCCCTTCTGCAAAGGGGTGGTCAGCGCGGGGAACGCGCCTTGCAGCGCGGTCTCGATCGCGGCCGGGCGGTTGACGTAGTAGGAAAGCGCCTGCCGCACCGCGGTGTCGTTTGTCGGGAACCGGGTCACGTCGAACGGCATGAAGATGCCCATGCCGCCGATCGGCACGGCGAGATCCTTGAACTGCGAGCTGTGCTCGAACCGGACGTAGTAGGCCGTCGGCGTCTGCTCGATGATCTGCGCCTGTCCGCTTTCCAGCTCGCTGATGCGGGAGCCGTTGTTCGGCACAAAGTCGAACGTCAGCTTCGCCGCTTTGGCGGGCCCGTTCTGGTGCAGCGCGGGCGGTGCCCAGTTGAACTTCGACCAGCGCTGCACCACCAGGGACTGATTCGGCACGTACTTCACGAACTCATACGGCCCGGTCCCGACCAGGTGGAACTGGATATTGCTGCCGTACTTCGAGATGGCCTGCGGCGACTGCATGCTCAGCACCGGCGTGGCCAGGTTGGCGAGCAGCGACGCATACGGGCTGGAGCAGTGCACCTGTACGGTGTAGGCCGCCGTCGCGGTGGCGGACAGACAGGTCCCCAGGGACGCGATCGCGCTGACCGACTGCGTGGTCTTGGCGGTGATGAACTTGAAGTTGGCGACGACCGCAGCAGCGTTAAACGGCGTGCCGTCCTGGAAGATCACGCCCTTGCGCAGCGTGAACGTGTACGTCAGGCCGTTCGGGGATTCCGTCCAGGACGTGGCCAGGTCCGGGGTGAGCTGCCCGGACGGGGTGGCC
>Ga0335075_10014980_pt1 | contig 11625 bp, 12 predicted proteins | sample Lox_Sample_24_FD_206723 | JGI IMG/M metagenome (GOLD analysis project Ga0335075, IMG submission 206723) | Soil microbial communities from Loxahatchee National Wildlife Refuge, Florida, United States - Lox_Sample_2.4 | ecosystem: Environmental > Terrestrial > Soil > Wetlands | place: USA...
CGGATGTGCCTAGGCAGAATGTGATAAAACAGGTACTACCAGCGAGATGATATCAAGTATCCACCGCCACCGACCACACAGGCCAAGCTTGTGTTTTGCTGCTGATGTTGGGGAGAGACGGGCTGGCTTGGACCACAATCACGTTATTCATAGGCCCATTGTAGTAGGAGGAATTCATCCCTCGCGTGCCTACCAGAAAATAAAATGTTGTTGGGATTTGGCCCAACGATTTTCGGATAATGTCGTCGTTTAGCATTCCAACCCCTGCATTGTCCCCACACTAGCCCGATTGGGAGCCGAAGCCTTGGTCCTTCGCAATCCATGTGAAGAGACCAATTGCTCTGAAGCTGTACGAGGTAGTATTCCATATATATATAATATATGTTTTTGTTTCATCATTCATCATCGTGTGTTGCGTCTCGTACGGAATCTATGGGAGCTGTAGCAGCTTGCGGGACCCTGAGAATTCCAATGACGTGAGGCGACAGGGATTGGTATCCCAATCGAGTTCCTGCGGCTGATACATGGTCGTGTCTCTCCCCCTCTCTCTGTGCTCCAGCTCTTTATGAGCTCGTCTGCGGCAATGTGCTTGAGACTCTTGACCTGGACTGGACATTGGATGGGTTCTGAGTCTTTGCCAGCCTAGAGAGCTGCAGGCTCAGCACAAGCATATGCAAGTTCGCGCAGCTCTGCAGGCCCCCTTGGTCAACAGCCCTATGGCCAAGGCCTACAGGCCTAAATCACGAGACGAGACGGGCGCACGAAATTAGCGTTCCCAACCATCTTTCGTGCCTGGAATAAGCGAGAGACTTTTGACACACGAGAACGCCACCCCCGCAAAAATCCCCCAACCAGTACCGTAGCTCGATATGATCATGCCATCATCAGGCCGAAGTTTTCCGCCTACACTCCAATGAGGTTGTGGATTATTCAAAACGGTGGAGTCGAGCAGGAATGTAACAGTTAGAGACCCTTAAACCTTTTGATTACCAACAATGGGAATGTAGTGGGTGCACAATTAGGGACATCCCTTGTGATGGGGGCGAGTTCAATATATCATCTATAGAGTGATGAAACTAGTGACTGGTGCAAGGGGAACTGAAAATAAATATCAGCGAGGGCTTGTTCAGGAATATCATGCAGTGAGAACCGGACTAGTGCGAGGTGAAGGAATTACGCTCCAACGAAGCAAAGCTTACTAATCTATTGTTTACCGCTAGTCGCGTTGATAGTGGGTGAAGCACCGCTAGATTTGAGCATAGGCGTAGCTTTTCTCATGACTCGGAAGTTCTTTTTCTTCTGCTTATTCGTCATTGAGCTTTGCTCTTGATGGAGTATATCGATGTGTACATGTTCTCGATCACATATCATGTAAAGAAAAACCACAGAAACAATATGCTTTGCAAATAACTTCATACGATCCTGGCCCTCATGCTAATAATCTGACCATACATGTAAACACCTATCTCAGCCTACACTTTTAACTCTATTTCGTGCTCGATACTCTCACCACGAACATCAGGAACATTTTCCACATCAGTAACCTTAGATACCCCAGCCTCAGAAACCTCGACCTTCGTCTCCAACTCATTATCAGCAATATCACCGGCTAAGCTCTCGATCTCCTCAGCCTCATTCTCTTCAGGAAGGATCAAGTTCAAGATGATAGCCACAAGCGCATTAACAGCGAATCCAGTCTCCATAACCAAGACGATCGCGTCAAGGAATCCTTGAAACGACTTGTTATCTCCACTATAGGTGAATACGTAAGAGAACCATGTTGGGACAAGAGTTGCTCCGAAACCGAGCGACATAGATGCGGTGAGGATGAAGCGGGTGCGGCGAGTGAATGGTACTGTTGATATAATCCTGATACCGGAGATAGCTACGGCACTGAAGAGGAATGTGGTCATTCCGCCAAGGACCGCGTCAGGTATGGCTACCAAGGCTGCGGCGAACTTGGAGAAAACTCCCATGACGATCAGGAAGAAGCAGCAGGCATAGCCCGCTTTGCGATTTGCACAACGTGTTAACGCGATAACTCCGTTGTTTTGGGCCTGCCAGGTTCATTGATTAGTCTTTGCAATGTTAACATAGGATGGGAGGTGGTATGGAACAGGTTGAATGTAGCTGGGTGTTTTCCGCGTGAACAATGAATGAGCTGTAACTTACAAATGTGGACATAGGAGTGATTGTGCATAGACCAGCCAACATTCCTGTGCAACGTTAGCATTTTGGAACTCTTAGCGAATGGTCTCTTATTTACCGTTCAATCCATCAGCCAGAATACCGCCCTGAATACGGCTATCGAAAAGTTTTCCTTCAACCTGAAGTCTCGAAACATCGCAAGTTGCGGTGATATCGCCAATAGCTTCCATCATCAAAATCAAGTAGACAGCCAGCATCGGCAAAACAAGAGGCCCATAGACAGACAACTTGAAAGTTTGCACCCAGATGAAACTCACGGCAGGTGCAGCATCAATTGTGGACTTGTCGAAATAGCCAGTAGCCCCAGCAATGATGCATCCGGTAAGTAGTCCTAGCACAACAGATGTGCTCTTCATGATTGGTGAGCCGAAACGCTCGCAGATGATGATAGTGACAAAGACGGAAAATCCAAGGCCAATGAACTGGGCGCTTCCCCAGGGCAGAGCATGTGGTGCAGTGTTAGAAGGGCACAGTATGTAGTCTCCAGTCGTTGGTCGACTTAAACAGGTACCGCTACCTCCTGCCCAGTCATCTAAGGCGGATTGAATGAGAGACACTCCAATGAGAGCGACGGTAGAACCTGTTATTATCGGTGGGAAGAGCTTTTTTAAGAGATTTGGGGTCATGAACGATAGGCCGATTTCGAGAAGAGCACAAAGGGAGGCCGTTCCCAAAAGAGCACCGTATCCATCGGGACAAGGCAGCCTCGTACCGTCAGCAGCAGTTGGGCACATGCCATTGTCATACATTTGTGCAAGGCCTCCAGTTGCAACGGGGATGATGGCGAAGGAAGTCCCGACAACGCTAATAAGTCCAGTTCCCAGGTAATAAGGCGTCTTAAAGATATGAAAGCGAGTGATCTGCACTGCAGACAAAATACCACAAACAATCAAGGAAGTAGACACCAAGTACTGCGCGGTGAGCGAGTCAAGGTTCGCACCGCCCTGTCCAGCAATAATGATTGGGGGTGTGATACTACCACTAATTAGCAAGAGTGATACTGTACAGTCCACACTGGGCACGTACATTCCTGCCAACATGGACAAAGCATGTTGGAAACCAAGCAAGAGAGCCAAGACAACTCTGTGCGGTGTCAGTAACATTAATGCTTGCCGGAAATACCAAAACATACGGCATGCGATCATTTAGTCCGAAGAAAGGAGCGGTGCGACGAGACTTTTTGATGAAGGGAATATTCGGCTTGAACAGAAAAGCATAATCATATTTGCCAACCAGTCCTTCCCTATTATTGAGGACATATTAGCTATAATTGTACCTTTAATTTAGGTCTCGTTGAGTAATTACTTGGTAGTGAAGGCTTTGTAGATATGAGAAATATGCTCAGAGAATGTTCGCACGGGAGAATAATCTGGACCAATGCGATCGGGCGCATCTTGGGGAACATCATCGATAGACATGGTGATCGAGGTTGTCACTTTTGAGGGTTTGGTGGAACCTTTGTGGATCGTCAAAGACCGAGAAATCTCGAGATGTTGTTGATCGTAATGATGATACAATGCAGAGAAAGGATGCAGTCTTATACATTATGGAGGCTGGGTGAGAGCTGAGCCCTCATTCAATCTAGATCACCAATAAAACAAATCACAAAGAAAATTCGTGATGTGAGAAATGATACATTGAATGGAGGGCCGTCGCTGGCTACCGATGCTGGGCGGGGAAGGAACTCCATCAGGGTGCGCCCGGCTCCAAGCGGCGAGCAGCATCAAATGGGAGACAAGCCCAACCTTTTAGGGCAGTTTACTCGATCATACAATGTCATATCAATGGCCAGTTGAAAAGTCCCGCGGACTTCCCTGCAACCCATCTATTGGGCTGAAAATCGCCGGCTCTAGGTTGCCGGGCTAATATGCCGCCTTAGGGCTTGCAGTCGAATCTGCTTCACGCCCGGCCAGCTCCGCCTTCCATACCCCACTCGAAGGCAATTCTTTGTTGTATGAGCGATCTCTGTCAAAGCCGACGTCGGGAATAATTTGCATCAGAATTGCTGTTTTGTTTCTTGACATATCTCATCTGGTCACGGTATCATACAAGTCATTATCCCTCGAAAAGTCCAGCCAGCCAGCCAACCAATCATCAACGCCATAAATGATATCACCTGTCAACACTACTTGAAATCCGCCGCAGTTAAGGCCTGTACCACACTCGTGCCTTCACTGAATCTCGTCCGGAATATGCGATTCGCGTTTTGGAACATCCCATCCTTCAGACTGACAACAATAAATTGGCTACCTTTGAACCTGGTCTTGATCAAACGCCCGATATTTTGCGTATGCGAAAGATCCAAGGCGGCATCAACCTCGTCCAATATGTACATGGGCGCCGGCTTGAATTGTAGGAGCGCCATGATGAGTGAAAGAGCAATGAGTGACCTGTTCATACGGTCAGCTGCTAAGTCAGACGTCACAAGATTTTCAAAAATTACCTTTGGCCACCACTAAGCTCTGTCAGACTCTGCTTCCACACCTTCCCAAGACATACTTTGACCTCCAATCCATCATTGATCGTCTTACCCTCGGGAGGATCTAGCTTTGCAAAACTTCCAGGTAAAAGTTCGGCGAAGATCTGACCAAAGTCGCCATTCACCTTCTCCCATGTTTCTTGCAAAGCCTTTTTCTTGTACTCGTCCAGACTGCTGATGGTTTCTTCGATTTTCCTCTTGTCTCTGATTACGGTCTTCATCATATTCTTCAGAGAAACCTCCTTCTTCTCAACACTGTCAATCATGTTCATGACCTTGGGGTTGATTTTCTTCTTCATGCCTTGGAAGCGGTCTGTCAGATTACGCAGCGACGACTTGCATTCCGCGATATTTTGGCCTTTGAAATCGTACGGAGTTCCTGACCGGCCGAAATTCTCTCTTTCCTCAGCAATCCACTCGTGATCCTTCTCCATCTGGGCGACTGTTTGGACAGCCGTTTGTTGCTCTTTGTAGAACCTTTCGATTTGGTGACCAAGCTTCTGCATCTCGAGACTCTCTTCGGTGATCTGGGTCGCCTTAGACCTGGCAGCTTCCTCTAGCGACCGAAGCTCATCGTCAAACCCAGTTAGTTTGGCTCGCTCATCGTCAAGCTGGGCCTGTGCGATATCATGGGCGTCCTAGACATGTCAGTTTTCTAATTCTATTGCACTCGGAAGCATGCGAACCTTTATCTGACTCTGCTCAGAGAGAAGCTTGGCAATTTCTTCTTCGTAGGCCTTTAATGTTTGCTCTGATTCCTGAAGATGTTCCTGTGCTGCAGATAGGTCTCCACCAACTTGTTCCGAATCCAGTCGAGCACCTTGAAGCTCCTTCTGTAAAACTTTCACAGATGCCGATTTTTGACTCAGAGCCTTCCTCAGTGCATCGAGAGAAGCCTGCAATTCGACAAGCTTGCCGTCCTTGTTGTTATTGAAATCTTTTATTTCCTTCTCTATGCATTTAACATCTTTGGCTGCTTCCTCTTGGCGTTTTTTAGCTTCGGCGAGGTCACTCTTGAGTTGGACGATATTATGCTTCATATTCTCGACCTCCTGAATAATGGAAGACGACGAATTACCACTAATCTGTTCTTCGGTAAGTTTGATTTCGTGGCTTTTGAGGTCCAGTTCCTGCTTAATTTTGCGGGCCTGATCAAGCTTCTTCTTTTCCCGTGACATGTTAGATTGGAGTTCAGCCAGAGCTTCCTCCTTTCCATTGAGCTCTTTTGCTATTTCGTTGTACTTCTGCAACGTCACTAGAACGCCACTGGAATTAGGCGAGCTTCCACCTGATAAGGTGCCAGAAGGATCATATGAGTCGCCTTCAAGAGTTATACTTTTCATGCGGACAGCAGGGTCAAAAGTTACCCGCTTTGCAGTTTCGGCGTCGGCACAAATCAACGTATTTCCAAAGACATACTCCATAGCTGTCGAAACTTCATCGTCGTAGCCTACCAGGGATAATGCTAGGTCGACTTTACCAGGAGCGATCTTCTGTGCAGCGCCGATTTTCTCTGCGGAAGCCTTAAAAGCAGCGATTTTATTTAAGGGAATTATGGTAACGCGTTTCTTCAATTTGCCATTTTGCAGAAGCTCTGTCCCCGTGACTTCGGTGTCGACCACAACGTTATACAAGCGTCCACCAGCACAAATCTCGAGAGCTGTACCCGCATTGGTATGATCCTTGTCCAGTGTGAAGAGTTGTGCAACCAGGCCCTTGACCTTCGATCGGTCGAAACCAGGAGTGGGGTCTGCATAGTTGAAATCGATATTTGCGACTTTACGCTTCATTGAATCAGCTTGCTCACGTAGCTTGCGGATAGCTTGCTGTAATGTAGACTCCTCCTTATACATGTCGTCCTCCTTGCCTGCTTCGAAGCCAAGTCTCTGTAAGTCAGCCTCGAGCTTCTTCGCTCGGGCTCGTAGGCCATCAAGATCACCAAGTAGACCGGCGTTTTGCTCCTTTGCCTTATTTGCACGAGGCTCCTCCTCCTTGATGCGCTTTTCCAGATGGGTTATCTTTAGCTTAGCTTGTTCTTGTTCTGTTGCGGCCGTACTCGCTCGATTTCTCGCATCCTGAAGCTGACCCTGATAACCGCTTTCCTGACCTTCCCTCGAGGCTACACCAGTCTGTAATGTCTGCAAGAGCTCCTCTTTCGTCTCGGCGTCGGCTGACTGCTTCTCAAGGTCTTGCTTAGCTTTGTCAAACTGCGTTTGAAGTTTTTCGAAGACCTTCGTCTTTTCCTTTAACAACAATTCAAGCTCTGAGACTGTCTTCTGAGATGTTGTCTTTCGCTCTACTTCTTCTGCCATGCTCGATCGTTTAAGCTCCATAACCGTTGTTAAACGGATCAATTCATGTGAGTGTTTTTTGACCTGTTCCTCAAGTGCCTGGGCTTTGCCGCCTTTCCGAAGTTCCTTCTCCCTTTGCGCTTTGACTCTCTTGATATCATCCTCGAGGTGCAAGATCTCATTCTTCAACCTTATTGCGGACTGCTCCAAGTCCTTGGCACGCTGCTTCTTTAAATCAAGATCATTGGCCGATTGCCTTAATTTTTCCTGATTCTTAACGTAATCATGCGCTACGACGACTCTCGTGAGGCGTTCCAGATCATTCTGTGTTTGCTGGAAATCCAGAAAAGCCCTCTTCTCCGTTCGCAACTTTTCTAATTTCGGTTCAATCTCATCTTTGAGTAACTCTGTGATCTCTTGCACCTTCATCTCCTTTTTCGCCATGGTCTTAAAAGCTTTGTCTCGCCGATCCTCGAACATTCGTGTCCCAGCAGCCTCTTCTATCATAGCTAGTATCTCCACAGGCTTCATATTTAGTACTTTGGTGATTCGGCCTTGCATGATAAGAAAGTTTGGATTGTTGATGTTGAGTTGTACAGATTGGAACAGATTCTGTACTGTTTGCTGCTGAGCTCGGTGTCCATTAATGAGGTATTTGCTGGTCCCTCCTAGAACAATTTGCCGGGTGACGCTGATCTGCGCATATTCTTCAAATCCAATGGGCGATTTCTTCTTGTCTCTGTTGTCGAAAACAATGGTGACACTGGCCTTTGTTACTCCAGCTTGCCCACGCTTATAGATGAGGTCCTAAGACTGTCAGTCAATAGAAGTATATGATTGAGGCAGTTCTACTAGTCGCATACCTGTAGATTCTGCGCGCGAACTGTAGTCATGTTCGTGATCCCTAAGACGAAACATATTGAGTCCAGTATATTTGACTTTCCACTGCCATTTAGGCCAGTAATTGAGTTGAAGCTTTCATCCCTTCCTCTAGGTCAGCATATTAACATTTCGTTGCCTGACGGTGCTTGTTTACCATCCTGAAATAACTGTTCGCACTGCATACGACTTGAAGCCCTGAGAAAGGTTAGCATTGAATTTCTGCTTCGAGCCTTCTTTCTTACGTCTATAATGACCTCAACGACTCTCATTATTGCGGCGTTTGTATTATGCTGATTTTCATTTACCGCTCTATCTCCATGTTGATTAAACGCGACGAGTAAACAAACCGTGATTTCTGATGTTCGTGCAAGGCTGCAAGGCATCAATGCATGATATGACCTGTCCCATTCCTTGGCGATAACACAACAGGTTATACCAACAAGCTATTATATTAAGTTTACTAGGAATAATTCTCGTGTTGCAAACAGCTCTCTTTGGGAATTTTGCAGTTGAATTGATGCTCCTTTACTAAAATGTCCTATGGAGTTATGGACTTCGAGCAAGCATACTTGTAGAGCACTGCCAGAAATGTCCGAAGTATTTCCGTGCCTCGGTACGAATCATCGCACGGGAGGTCAGCCTAAATGAGCTTTCATAACGTGCCTTATTCAATCGTTGTCTAGATATGCTAGTTCTCTAATGGGAGGTACAACTCAATAATATCGAAAGCTTCAGGACTCCACCGCCAGCATGAAGAATTCCAGTGAGCATAAAGAGGACGATGCATCAGCCATGGACAGCATGAATGCTTTCTTGGATCTAACCTCAGGATATACGGTCGGTTTAACTCTCCTTAAATAATGACAGTTTTTGAACTTCTGGCACACAAATAATGCTCTCCCAAGTGCTATATCCGTGAGCCAGTGATGGATCGTACTGTTCAGATTCTGCTTTTGTCTCTCAGTTGCTTGTTGGTGGACCGAGTATCTCGAGCTCTGGGCTGACATAAATAGGGCTGGGCGAATGAATTTAAAGGAGAAATTTTGAAACTTGTTTCCGCATCTTCTTCGCCCGTCGGCAAGACGGTTTTCGAGTTTCAAGTCAAAGAGAATCATGTCAATGGAATGGGCAATCTCCATGGCGGATGTTGCGCTACGCTATTCGACTGGTGCACCACTACGGCAATCGTCCCTGTTTCAAGACCAGACTTTTGGATGTTCAAAGGCGTTAGCAGGACTCTTAACATCACCTATCTTAGGCCGGTGTCAAAAGGAGAAGTGGTTTTAATTGAGAGCGAGGTGGTTCATATTGGCAAAAGGCTTTGTAAAATCCGCCCTCATGATCTCTTTGAAATTCTCTAACTGAGTCTGCAGGCACACTCAGAGGAACGATGAAGCGTAAGTCTGATGGTACAATTTTTGCTATTTGTGAGCACGGGAAGGTCAACGTGGACCCCGATGTAAACTCAAAGGTGTGAAGAGAGTGGGGGTTGGCGTTGGAAATGTCGATAGTTTGATAGATTCACTGTGAAATCACTAAAGGCAGTGAGATAATCGGCTCTTTCATGCAAGCTGATAGATGAAGACGATTATGGACATTTTGCGATGAGTATAGAGATATTAAAGCAAGACTTTAAGGAGGCGCCAGCGAGTCGAGAGCATATCCGTTTGGAAATAGCGCTGCTACAGGAAGAAAGATCTCCATATCCAACCTCCCGGCAACCACGACTTAACGTGTGGGGAAATTTCGTTACTACGGTGTTCGCAAACGGATCTGCCCTAGAATTCTTCATGGCTTATAAATAAATAGAGAAACTATTCTCCGGTATCCTTGAAGATTTGATTATGGTTAAACACTTTGGTTTATCTAAGCAATTGAAGTTGCAGTCCGGCAACATCTCAGATGCTGACGCTATGAAGTTGGCATACGCCCCATCTAATTTAAGGAAGGAAGTGCGGCCCTCATTTCCGAGATGTAATTGAGCTTCGATGTCCACAAAAGATATTCATCATTTCCGGAAGACAGAACAGCTGGAAGAGCGTTGGGCACGGGCACCATGTCTAATTAGGAAGTGGCTGTAGACCTTGCTCGTGGCGCGGCATGCAGCTCCCCCACTTTCTTCCTGTACCAACTCCAGAGCCATTAAGGAAGGCGATTCGGCGTACATAACTGCTAGTTTTCTAAGCAAGAAACGGTAAGGGGTTTCAGGCATAATTGCAGAGGAAAAAAAAAACAATACATGACATCGTTGACAGTACAGCGAGAGGGACGCATCCATATCAATACTAGTAAGGTAAGGCGACGCCATTGGATGCCCTGCAAAAAGGATCGGAACCTCCAAGATCGCATTCCCTGCAGGCAGCGCCACCAAAATTTTGGGGGTCCGTCTGTACCAAAGAGATCACGAAGAAGCAGAAGTATTATTGTATTCCACAACAAAAGAGACCACAGCCTTCAGCTTGTAGAGCTACGTTCGTCTTTCTCTTTCCGGATCTTCTGATCTTCTGCCCTCCGGTGACCTTCAATTGGTAAGCCCAACCTCTCACAGATTAGAGTCAGCCAGTTTTGACGATGAGATGATACTGATGCTGTACAGTACTTCTAAGCGCACTTCTAGTGCCTATACTAAGTTATCATGACTCTCCTCAACCCCGAATGCTGCCAACAACTCCTAAACGACTTTCCCAAACAATACATAGAGCGATTGCTAGCTCAGATCCATCCAGTCTCAACATCAATCTTTGCGCTAATAGTCCTCACAATATGTGTTCCCCCCATCATCGCCCTCATCTTTGCTGAACTAGTAGCCGCACGGGTGCGCTCAGAACAACCAAAAGGCTGCAGAAAGCTCGGGTTGAAGATCGAAAGCAACCTTTCGAATGAGTTTGACAAGAAGTTCTCCCTTGGCCGTCCTCCAAGCACGGAGCAAACATCTGCAGAATGGTGGCGGGTAAAGAGCTTATGGATCTACCCTGTGAAGAGCTGCAAAGGTGTGGAGCTAAACAGATCTACCATCCTAGCTACTGGTATGGAGTATGATCGTCAATTCACCTTTGCCCAGCTCAAGAGCCCTTTTCCAGTGGGAGAGAGTACGCCGGAAGTGGAGAAGGCTCCACACAAATGGGAATTTATTACACAACGGCAGTATCCTCAATTGGCAACAGTTCGGACGGAGATATGGGTTCCAGACCAGAGTGTAGAGGGATATAGCCCACAAACTGAGGATGTTGAGAGCGGTGGAATTGTGATTTTAATTTTCCCCTATCAATCATCTGGGTGGAGAGGAAAGTTAGCACAGTTGGGGGCTGCTGTCAAAGGTTCTGTGCCTGAGAAGCACATTCGTATACCATTCAATCCAACACCAGCGCAGATCGAGAAGGCCGGTTACAAGTACGAGAATATAACAATCTGGAAGGACAGAGTTAGGGCTCTAAACATGGAGTTAGAGGTTCCAGAGGAACTGAGATACTATCTTGGGATCAGCAATAAGTTAGGTTTGTTTAGGATAGATAACGACGCTTTGAGAGAAGTCCACAGATGCGCGCCCAAGAAGGAAGAGTTGGGTTGGCAGCCAGTGACTGGCTTTCAAGATGCCGTCAGTTACTACAATTTCTCTGCCATAGATCATTGGCTGACGACAGTAGTATCCTCTTCACCTTCTTAATATTGCCAGTGTAAGAGATGTAGAGTGTCGGATGCCCAAAGTAAAAGGCCTAAGCCGTCTCTCCGCGGCCCGCTTTCGAGCAAACATCATCAGTAACTTTT
>Ga0335075_10014981_pt1 | contig 11625 bp, 13 predicted proteins | sample Lox_Sample_24_FD_206723 | JGI IMG/M metagenome (GOLD analysis project Ga0335075, IMG submission 206723) | Soil microbial communities from Loxahatchee National Wildlife Refuge, Florida, United States - Lox_Sample_2.4 | ecosystem: Environmental > Terrestrial > Soil > Wetlands | place: USA...
CTGTGGCGGGCTGCAGGGAACGGGCACGAGGCGGTGGTGAAGCTGCTGCTGGAGAAGGGCGCGGACCCGAAGGCCAAGGACGACAACGGTCAGACGCCGCTGTGGCGGGCTGCAGGGAACGGGCACGAGGCGGTGGTGAAGCTGCTGCTGGAGAAGGGCGCGGACCCGAAGGCCAAGGACTACGGAGGTCAGACGCCGCTGTGGCGGGCTGCAGGGAACGGGCACGAGGCGGTGGTGAAGCTGCTGCTGGACAAGGGCGAGGGCGCGGACCCGGAGGACAAGGACAACTACGAGGGTCGGACAAAAAAAGTTTTTGGGAAGTCCTCCCTATCCCCCACCGTACGGACGCCGCTGTCGCGGGCTGCAGAGGGGGGGGGCACGAGGCGGTGGTGAAGCTGCTGACTTCTATTACTTAGATTCTTTGTGACATTCGTCTTATGTCTACCTATTTACTTTCTACCTTTTGATAGAGAGGGGCCTGGGGTGGCTGATGTTTATATACTGCGCCTAGATACCATCCGGTGTTCCAGCATGTTCCGGATAATTCCACCTGGTACATTCTAGAAGCTTCTGTTCGCTTTGTCTGCCGGCGAAGTACGCTACCATCAGGGATAAGCTTGAGGGAAGATCTAGGACTGTCAAGGGCAGCACTTCGAACAAGTTCTGATTCTGTCAACACACTATGTGGAAGAGTGATCACCAGTTGAAGGTTTGGGAGTGCTCCAACCAAAGGATAAGGCTGTGCGCTGCTGGCCCTGAATTCGACTTCAAACTACGTGAACCAATAGAGTAGCATGCAAGTCCGCGTTAGATCTGTTCGCATCTCACAAAGAGTATTTCACCTACGGCTCCTACCTCTACCACGGTGATATCCTGCAGCAGGGTACCACCATCGATCATTTTCGCTGGCAGCGTGTTCCACTGAGCCGCTCGTACCACTCAGCGGCTCGTATCACTCAGCGCCTCCGCATCCATCGCCCTTGGCTCCTCCCACGGAAGGTCTGGCCACTCTTCACTCCCTCCTAACAACCGCTCAAGTCGCCGTTGCTACCTCAGCTCTCATCATAAACTTCGACTCATTTACCGCACGCTTTTCCTTCCACACCCACCTCTCCTCCAGAGGCACGACATAACAAGGAAGATTGTGGGAGACGTGATGAGAATCGGCAGGACGCCATAATGGAACAGCTAAGGGGACGCGGGCGCTACGAGAGACGCCCTCCCTGTTTATGTGTGAGTATGCAGTGTCCCGACGCTGACGATGCAGCGTCGAACATAGGTCGAAACAGGATATTGAGAGCGGGAAAGAGTTTCCAATCATACTGTTGATAACACATTGAGTCGACGACCTTGAAATACACTTGATTCATCCCAAATCTGATGTCGTCGCCCATACTATTGCCGACGTGATCGCATAACGCAAAATCTAACTTAGGACCTTGAGTGAACGGTTGGAAGAATCGCGCAAAAGCCAAGCTATCCGGAAGTAACACAGAAAATAATGAAACGAGTGTAAGAAGCCCTCTGCCCATATGCGCGAGACGGCCATTTACAGTCCCGTTGTTGTGTGGTGCAATGAATATGCGTCAGCAAATGCAAGGGAGACACTTTGATTACTGGTTGTTGTTATGTCTGAAGGTCACCGGCCTAGATACAGTTCGAGGGAAATCTCTGATGCAAGATAGCGCCAGAATGACTTGTATCTGAAGGTGAAGTGCACCTGTGCTCTCTCTACTGCCTTCTTCAGGGCCTCCTGCACTAGTTTATAGTACTCCTCTCTATCCAAACGCCTTGAACAGTGTCTTTCATTGAGCCAGGCCACTCGGCTAAAGCAGAATGCTTGGGGAAAAGAGGAGAATTGACGCTGCTGCCGGCTCTGTCGACGCTTCGTCAGTTCTGCACCGAGGCTCGGGTTCCATTGGTCCAAACGGTCAGGATCATGCCAGCTCGCCAAGGGGTGGCATAGAGATTCCTCAAACACGGAATGACTCTAATGGTTTATCCAACAAATTGACTTCAAAGGTCCATCGTTGTCCTTCTCCATCCGGGATCCCAAGATGTAGCTCGGCATCATGTACGTTGAGCATCTGCCACGTATACATGGGCACGACAGTCCCATTGATATGCCAGCCTACATCGATGAAAAGATGTAGTCGAAGCGTCCAGTATGTTAGATCAAGAGGCTTTTCATTCAACATCGATTGATCGTGGTAACCTTCCAAAAAATTTCAGCCCATCAGCAAGTATTTCTTTCGCTATTTCGTTGACTGCGGTGTATGCCGGACTAGCTCTGTCCCTCCTGTATTTGTCAATCCACTTCTGGACGACTTTCCAGTAGCATCCATTCCTGTAAGAAACTTCTCAGCCTCTTCAATAGTTAATCCCTGTAGTTCTGCAACATCCACAGCCAGGTATTGTGCTAGATGGCCGTTCTTCAATTTGGCATGTAGCTGATCGCCCGTCGAAGAGGCACACCGCAGGATAGAACGATATCCGGACTGACTATGTGGTTGTGGAAGGTAAAACTCGGCGAGACTGTTCTCAAGACGATGTTCAGTCTGTCGGTTATACTTTGTCTCCTTCTCATCTGCGTTGTGACAGTCGACCTGGCTAGCCGGTGAGACTGAGCTTAGAGCTGGAGACAAGGGAGGTGTGATGGATTGGATATGAGGGCAATTGGTGTTGGTCGATGAGGAACGAAGGAAGTCATCCTTAGACACCTGCTTTCTCCTCATGTATGCCCTGATATGTGTGATGGTCTTGTACTTTGTGACATTGCCTTGGCAGACACGAAAGATGATCTCTTTTGGAGGGCTCGGTTTCTTGCGGCTATTGTACTCTTGTAACATAAACCTCCATTCCGGTTCCCGAATTGTCTTTCGATCGTAATTCCATGCCTTAATTCTAAACTTGAACATGCGCAATATAGCATCAAATCGATGGCGATGCTTAAGGACATCGGCAACATATCGCAGAGTATGACCTTTGGAAACATAGAGGTCCTCTATTTTATCCTTAACATTAAACCACTCCTCATCAGTAGGAGCCATAGCAAGTTTGTAACTATCCTCAAGCGATTCCGATTCTGTGGCGCAGTTGAATATGTCAAGTGTCTCTTGTATAAGTGGTGGTGTATTCGACCTGCGGCGCTTGGAGGCCTGTATGCTGTCGTCTGCAAAGTCCATCTGGGTCAGGGCTGGCGAGCACACGCTTCACTGGGGTATCGAGAAGATGGAGCGACGGTGAGAAGATCGATGGGCGTGATATGGGAGGATTGGTGAGTTGTTTGGTGGCCTTGCGGAAGGTGCGATGGAAGGCTGCGGAAAAATCCTGCCGGGCCCTGCGACCCTGAGCCCCGACCCTCCAAGACCACAAGCAAACCTCAGGCCTACAGCAGCGGGGAAGCCAACAATCTAGGAAGTCCTAACCCATTTACTAGTTCAACTCTCCCGCGGTGCTCTCTCAATACAGGGCGCATATACTGTACTTATGTGCTCACTGTGGCAAGCCTCGGTCCTCGAGGTACCATGAAAGCCGCCCTTTAGTACCAGGCCAAACTCAAGGCGTCGAGCATTAGGAAGTCGACCTGACGCGACTATTTGCTGGTAGTAGGTCGGCATTGTTGTCGTGAGAGGAGGGAGAGGCCACTGGCCGCGTGGAGTTGATTCAAAAATGGATTGCGTAAGGTAGACAATTCGTAGCTCGATTGGAAGCGCATGAAATAGAAGAAAATTGAGACACAGACAGGCTAAAGAAGGCACCAAAATATGGGATGGACGGGAGTGTTTAGGGACAAGGGGACGTGTCAACAGCGTGCGGGTCAAACACCACGAAAAAAAGGCCTACCAAGTTGGACATAACAGGGGATACCTGGATCCATCGTGCACGAAGGGGATTGGGTGCGAGAGATTACATGCACTTGTCTTTGCAAGGAGCCCTTTGAGGATCCCCAAACCGGTCCCTCGTAGACGGCCGTGTAGAGTTGCCACATTCCTGGACGAGAGATACACACACGCAAGGTGTGAGTATCCAATGAGAGCAAGGGACCGAAAATGGGACTGAGGATGGGTGATGGATGGGTGATGGAGAATGCATAAGCAGTTGACCGGAGGGGTTGTCACCCTGAGCAGCTCAAGGTGGGGGCTGAGCCGAGGTTAAGCCTCTTTCCCCCCACAAAGAAGCTTCGGAGAGTTCGGCACTGCTGACAGTGTTTGCACCTATAAGAGAAGCAGCGCGGAGCTCTCCGAAGCGATCGATCTTGTGTATTGTTGGTACCAGGAATCTAGAATGCTATGCATAAGGAATTTTAGGCAGCAGCGTAGGGGCAGGGATTGGCCAAGTTCACTGAGGCTTAGCTGAAACAGATGTCTAGCTGGGAGGCAGTTTTAACCGATCGCTGGAGGAGCCGGATTACGGCCCCCTCATGAGCGCAATCGGGGTTCCCGATTGTAAATCAAACCCCTCACAAAACGGAGGTTCACACCTCAAGTTTCTGCAGTGTTTCATGCGGGATCGATCAGAATAAAGGCATACTGCATCAATCAGGCCGACCAGAGGGAGAAAACTCGTCAGGTCGGACTGATAAGCGATATCTATAAAAGAGCAGACATGGTGTTAATGTGGGCCACTCCATCGCATGATGGGTGAACCGCAACTATCCGGCTTCACGCCTGCGCCTCTGACAACCGTATCCACCGAGCCTACTTCTTGCTCTAGCCTGTGGTATTACATTGGACTTTCTCCCCCTCCTTCTACCTCCGTCATCTTCAGCGACCTGCACGACAACCAATTTGATTCCTGCCATCCCACCGGGTGGCGCTGCGGGCGGCTACCAATGGTACAGCCCTGGCATCTGTCCGAGCGGCATGACCATTGCGCTAGCCAGCGTAATAGTGTACACGCAATCACCGGGCCGCACGACAACTCAAGCACGGTGCTGCCGAAGGTACAATACATGATGTCGCACATGAAAGCATGAGTCGACCCGGCTGACCAGAAGCAGCCGCTTCACCCAGGACGGATGCTGTGCCAGTTCCTTCATGACTCCGACCACAGTCCCCGTGTACCCATCGAAGAGTGGCCCTCCTACACCGACGACGACAGTCGTCATTTCCTTCGGCTCGGCGCTGCACGTACCTTACATCATCGAGTGGCAGGCGAAGGACCTACCGCTCTTCCCTGCCGGCGCTGACACGACCACGCTTACTCCGTCCTCGAGCTTGTCGACGCTGCCAACAACTAGCAGGTTCTCCGCCCCTCCAGACACCAGTCGTGGTGCATCAGGTTCATCAAGGACAACAGCTGGGTGACGGGCCGGGAACAGGTGCTGCTACCAGCAGTAGCTCCAGGCTCAGTGCTGGAGAGATTGCAGGGATAGCTATCAGTGCTATCATCGCGATGCTCTTAATTGTTGCTATCATGCTTCTTGTGTTTGTCTTGCGGCGGAGGCGGCAAGTGCCCGAGAAAGCTGGGCCTGAGAAGAAGACTGGCCCGACTGAACTTCCGAATAACGCGTCTATCAAGGGGGAGTTACCAGACTCGTCTCGGCGGGAGCTAGAAGGATCCTCGAGGCCTCCGGCGGCCGAGTTGGAGGCAACGGCTGTTGATAGCTCGCCGGACACAGAGAAAGGAACTAGCACGACGGTAGCGCCGGTTGCAGAGTCGATGTAATGAAGCGGAAAGATGAGGGGGAGACATACCAAACAAGCAGCTCAGACTTAGGCCAAGTGTGAACTCGTGGATCACCAACTCGAATCCGGTGTCAACATTTTCCCAGTGCCAGAAAAGATCTGGTGTCAGCATTTCCCTTGTGCCAGGAAAAGCCTGGTGCTAGGAAAGATCTGGCGTCAGCATTTGTCTGGTGTTAGTAAAATCCTGGTACCAGAAAAGTTCTGGTGCCAGTGTCCGGGAAGCTCTCCAGATTCCATAAGTAATGCCCATCCCGGCGTCCCCGAATTCCCTGTGTAACGGCCCATGAGGCTGATACGTCTCGATGACCGAGCTATCTGGATTACCGAACCATCTGGACACCCAAATGTCTATATCCGGGTGTCAGAAATATCTGGATGTCCGAACTTTCTGGATGTCAAAGGTGTAGCGTCAGCATATGTGGTAGCACCAGCAAAAGTGTAGCACTACCCAAGGTGTAGCACCATCCAAGGTGTAGCACTACCCAAGATGTAGCACTATCCAAGATGCAAAGTGTCGTGTCAGCCAAGGCTGGCTCTTGTCCAAATATGGACTCCGTTACGGATCCCAAAGTGGCTCTTACTGCTGTCTCTTTATGAGGCATCGCGAGAAGGGGGGACGCGGCGAAGGCGGCGCGCCGGGGCTGGAAGAGAAAGGTATAACGTGGCGCATCTCGCAGTCGGGGTCCCTAATATCTATGACATATTGGGGGGTTTGCGGGGCAGATGTAGCCTCAGTTACTGGGGGGCTGTGAGACTTGGTGGCACTTGCAAACACGGGATACATATCTCTCACGGGCATAGACATACATCTCTTGTTAGGGTGGGCAGATCTGAAGATTTTCCCCCGAACCTTTCGGGCGTGCATCTCATAGGCGTATGTCTCATGGGCGTGTACCTCATGGGCGTATACATCATAGACATGTACCTCACAGGCGTGTACCCCATAATCATGCACCTTATAGGCGTGTACCTCATGGGGCGTACATCTCATAGGCGTATACCTCATGCGTGTATCTCATAGATATGTACCTCACAAGCGTGCATCTCATTGGATATATACCCCATACACGTGCATCTCACAGGCGTGGCACTTCATAAACATGTACCTCACGGGCGTGCATCTCACGGGCGCTCACCTCATAGGCGTACACCTCAAAGACGCGTATCTCATAGGTGTGTATCTCATGGACGTCTATCTCATGGGCGTACCTTATGGGCGTACCTCGCAGGCGTGCATCTCATAGGTGTACATCTCATGGGCGTGCGTCTCACAGGCGTGCATCTCAAGGGCGTGCATCTCAAGGGCGTGCATCTCAAGGGCGTGCACCTCATGGGCGTGCACCTCATAGGTATGTATCTCATGGGCGTGTACCTCACAGACGTGTATCTCATGGGTGATCCCGTCTGAGGCGATGGCGCCTATGGTTAACGGTGACGGCTACGGCTTTAGCGACTATGGTAGTATTTCCTACGCTCCCTTCAGCGGAAGATACGGTCCGGTCGACTGCTAGTACTTCTCACTCTCCCTCCCCTCTTAGATACGAGGTGCGCCTGCCGCTTCGGGGCAACCTCAAAGTCCTCACCGCCCTCACCATTGTCCAAGTTGCAACGCAAGGCAGCAAACACAGCCACAGGTTGACACTCGGTCTGGTCCAAGTACGGAATACCGTAGATCTGGCCATTAGAGTACTTATCATTCTGTTCCGGCAGCGGCATGATTGGCATCATTCAATGGGATAATGAGTGATCAAGCGACTGGTTTTGATAGACTTTCGACCTTGCTTCAAGTTGTATCATCGTCTCCCAAACACACCCATCTAAATCTGGTGCTTCGCCTCGCTACAAACTCATTCTTCTCAAGGACTGAGACGTCACGTTTGTCTTGTCATCTGGCATTGGTTCGTGTCGAGTGCACAATATCAGAGCTAACGTTGCCATAAAAAACCGTGATTCTTTTCTTTCGGAGTTTCCCTAAGCGCTTCTACGATTCATATTGCAAAAGGCCTGTCAAAAAAGGGGTGATGCTCCCGGCCTTCTGCACTCCTGATTGGTCCATGCTAGTGCGAAACTATCACAGCGCCCTGTGCACACCCCACACCTCGTGCTTAATCATGCCCCTTTCGGTATCGACGTTGAAAACCTCTTGCAAGGCCTCGGTCCGGTGCGTACCCTCCCTGGCCTTGTCGCCATGCCCAAATTACTTTTCCCGAGCCTTAGGGGGGCCTACTCTACTTAGCATCTGTGGGGACCGAGACCTCGTGCTGTGATCGTCCTCACCTTCTCTCAACTTGTCCATTAGCACTTCGACACCTTGTGTTGCTCCACTCTCGTTTTTTCATACACTCCAAGAAAATGGCTCTAAGCCAACCCGCTAGTTCAGTACTTCTCCTATGTTTGATCTCCTCCCTGACTGTCCTAACCAACGCGGCGCCCGACGTCCCATCCAAACTCACGTCCGCTGCTGCCAACACCTGCAATGAACTCTCCCCTCCCGACCCTCTCATCACACAACGCGCAGCCCTTGACCATGCCCTCTTCGCCCGCAGCATCGCAACATGTGGATATGTCAGTGGAAATGCAGGTTCGCCATCCCCATCCCCCCTTTAATACCGTACTCCAACCTTTCCACATATTCCCCCCTTCTCATCCCAAACCTACTCCCCCACTCTCACTAACATCCACTCACCAGCGTACCCCCTAACCTGCCCATCCGGGTACGACTGTGTCTCGACTGTGCAAGACATTGTCGCATGGGCCTGCTGCAACCAAATCCAATGCGTTGGCAACTACCGAACATGCGCCGATTTCGGCGCTGGCCTGTGCGAAGACAACTTATTAGGCGGCTCCGAGTGCTCCAGCATCTACACCAGCATCCTCAGCTGCAGCGACATGGCCGCACCTAGCTGCTTCCTCTATGCCCGGAGCACCGGTCTCGGTGACTTGGACACGCGGTACAGCTGGGGGTGTGGTGCGAGTGGAAGCACGGTGCTGGTGCTTGCGACGACAACGGGCACAAATGGAGAAGTGGCGGCATCGACGAGCACGAATTGTGAGTTTTCCATCTCCAATCCCCACCCGTCAAGAAGAATCCATCTCCCATCCCATGATCAGGATCATACATTCATTCGCAACACCACCTAGATTCTAATGTATTGTTGACAACTAACATCCCCGTTTCCACACTAATAGATTTCCCCACCGGCGTCGCGAACACGAACACCAACAACCTCTTCGGCGCCGCCTCCTCCTCAACGCCCACCTCCGGCTCCTCATCCTCCGGTAGCGACAGCAGCAGTAGTGGCGGCAGCTCGGGCCTCGACACCGCCTCCATGATCGGGATCATTATCGCCGCCGTCGGCACGCTTGGGACGCTCGTGGGCGCCTACTACGGGTGGAAAGCGGTGCAGAGGAGGCGCGATCGCGGGGCGCATGATATGGCCCAGGATGGGGGACAATACTCGGGTCTTCGGCCACAACACGGGGCGCCGCAGGTATATGCGGCGCCAGCACCGCGGCCAGTGTATGGGCCAGCGCCTCCGTATGGTGGTCAAATGTATCCAAACAGTTGGCGATGAGTGACGAGTGGGACGCCTATCGTAAAACTACTAATAACTTTGGTTCGTTATCAGAAAAGTCACAAACGGTGTATTGTGAATGCAGCGCTCAGGCCGACGACAATATTTGTACAGAAAATTCCAAAAAGCGATGCGTTTCATCGCGCCAGAGTTGAACTGGCCAGACATAAATACAGTATGCCTCCGATGACGCCGAAGATATCACACCTACCATGCGGTCAGATCTTCCACCTCCGCCTCGCCAAACACACTGCTCTTAGTCAGCTTCCCAACGCCATCCTTGACTCCGTTCGACGCTCCGTCAGCGCTCTCCAATCCTGCCCGCTCCATAATATCTGGCAACACCTCGCGGAAGAATTCAAGCAGATACTGGTTAACCTGTTCAAACTGTAGCAGAAACGCGTCGTGGCCCTCGGGACTGTCAATCTTCCGCAGTCGGCTGTTGGGTATTCCATTTGCGAGCTCCTCTTGCTCTGCAAAGGTGAAGAGACCGTCGCTCTCTATACCAAGTACAAGAGCTGGCTGTTCAATCTGTTGCAGTGCTTCTTTGGTAGTGGGAGCGCGGTTGCGGGTGACGTCATGTGTGTCGAGCTTGCGGGTTATGGCAATGTAGCAGTTGGCGTCGAAGCGGCCAACGAACTTGTTGCCTTGGTATCGGAGGTATGATTGAGCAGAGAAGTAATGGTGCATTGGACGGTTGGTTTTGCGCTCGATGACGGGAACCGAGAAGAGGGTTGTTCCATTGAATTGTGGATCAGTGATCGTCGTCATGGAATTGTTTCCATCCGTTGTGCTGGTCTGACTCTCACTCTCGCGAATCCCACTTGATGATGAAGGTCTTGACGTTCTAGTGGGTTTATGGCCGTGGTTATGTATTTTCGAATGCTCGTTCGAGTAACTATTCTCTCCAACGATGGATTGCTTCTTCGATGCATCCGGTACGTTGCGACCAAACCGTGCTTCAAATGAATCTCGACTCCGGTAGGTGAGCAATGCAGACATACGTGCTGCTCCAAGACCCGTTGTAGGTGGATCGTCGAATTCGTAGTAGCCGTCTTCGTACTTTGGATCTGAATAGATGGCCTGACGTTGCGCTTCTCCCCAACTGATTCCCCACGCACTATGCCTAGCAGATGTGGCAATGGGGACAATTGAGCGGACGTAGTCTTTTCCAAAGTAAGCATACTCAAGGACAAGCATGCCACCCATAGACCCTCCAACGACTGCTGCTATTTGTCGGACCCCCAGGTCGTCGAGAACGAGTTTGTGAATGCTAGGAACATGTTAACTTAGCTAACAACTCCTGTAACGCTTGCAACTCACTTGGCGTCATCCCGTATGGTAGTGAGAGGAAACTCAGGTCCATATCTTCCCAGTTTTGGGTCGCCGTTCTTGTTCGTGACTGGGCTTACACTACCATAAGGGCTTCCGAGACTATTCAGGCAGACAACAAAAAATCTTGTTATGTCAAAAGCCTGACCCTGGCCTCCTAAGAGTGGACCCCACCAGTCTGCCACATCGGCGCTACCACTCAGCGCATGACATATCACCAAGGCGTTGTCCCGGTTTTCTGACAGACTTCCACGTGTTGTGTATGCCACCGGCACATTGTGGAGCACGACTCCAGACTCGAGGGTGAACGAAGGTATGATGGCAATTTGTTGTTCATGGATAAGCTTGGCGAATGGATTTTCAGGTTGGGTGGTGACATTCTCTACGGGATTTAGTAGCTGTCCATAATGTAGGGATGAAGGGGGCAAAGAGACACGGTGGGCAGAAGGCAGAGGAGGGAACGGAGACTGACGGAGTTTCGGGGTGGGAGGTACCCCATTGGAGGTCTGGCTGACCATTTTGAAGGAGTTAGTATACTATGGTGGACAGGTCTGCAAGCTGACCGCCATGAAATGGAGAAAGGGCACGCGACTGTTCAGGTAGCTGCTCTCGTGAATAGCAAGACTGGTATAGAATGGAAAGAAGGAAAGGCGCACGAAGGGAGGATTGGCCGAGTCATACCGTGGAAAATGCCGAGCACGCCTTGTGCGGCCACTCAAAACTTCCCACTTTTTCTGCCACTAAATGCCAAGCGCCCTGGAGTGCGTTGCAGGCGGTCAGGAGAAACAAATTGCTCCAAATGTTCAAACTTCATTTCAAAAGATACCTAAAACACTTACAATCATGGAAATGAGTCCATAGCTCCTCCTCCTTATGTTTTCAATAGTGTGGATATCAGACAATGCCACAAATTACACGAATCGTGTGGGAAGGGAGGGAAGCAGAAAAAGGCTCTCCCCTTCCACACATCAAGACAACTCGCAGCTCTAGTCTGTCACGTGATCTCAGGCTGTTTTCTACTTCCCTCC
>Ga0335075_10014982_pt1 | contig 11624 bp, 14 predicted proteins | sample Lox_Sample_24_FD_206723 | JGI IMG/M metagenome (GOLD analysis project Ga0335075, IMG submission 206723) | Soil microbial communities from Loxahatchee National Wildlife Refuge, Florida, United States - Lox_Sample_2.4 | ecosystem: Environmental > Terrestrial > Soil > Wetlands | place: USA...
CAACAAGGCGGCCGCGCAGGTGCAGGCGGTGATGGGCCGGGTGCCCGACCTCGCCGGCGTGTTCGGCGCCAATCTGTTCTCGGCCACCGGGACCGCCAATGGCGTCAAGCAGGCCGGCAAGGCCGGAAAGGTGAAGATCGCCGGCTTCGACGCGCCGGAGTCGGTGGTTGGCCTTTTGAAGGACGGCACGTTCGAACTGACGATCGCTCAGCATCCCGCCGAGATCGGCTATTTCGGCTTGATTACCGCCTTCGCTCACCTCACGGGCAACCCCGTCCCGACTGCTATCGGCACCGGCTTCACGGTGATGACCAAGGCCAATATCGACGATCCGAAGGTCGCGAGATTCCTCTACAAGAGCGCCTGAGAGCGCGGTCTTCCGAAGCCGCCAGCCGTCGCGCTTGGCGGCTTTGGTTTGACATACGTTCGGGGATCGCATGACGATTGCAGCGACGTCGCCCTCGGTTAGTCTTCGTCATCCGATCGTTCTCTGGATTGCGCAGCTTCGGGCCTGGGTGTTTCTGGCCCTCCTCATTGCGTTTTTCGAGGTCTGGGCGCGCGTCACGGGCGGGTCGTCGTTTGTCTTCAACGTCTATAACGTCCAGTCGATCTTAGTCTTCGCCACCGCGCCGTTGTTGCTCGCGCTCGGCCAGACCTTCGTCATCATCTCCGCAGGCATCGATCTTTCGGTCGGATTCGTGATGGGGCTGTCGTCGGTCGTCGCCGCTCACGCGTCCAACATCGTCGCCGCGCGACTGGGCCTGCCGCCGTTCGCGGCCATGCTGGCGGCGATCCTTGCCGCCGCGGCGATCGCGCTCATTCCGGGTCTCATCAACGGGCTGCTCATCGCCCGTCTCCAGATCCCCCCGTTCATCGGCACGCTTGGCATGTATGGCGTTGCGCGCGGCGCGGCCTATCTGTTCGCCGGCGGCATGACCGTCGCCATCGACAACGACTGGTATAGCGCGATCGGCAACGGCCGCATTCTTGGCGTCCCGGTGCTGGTGATCATCACCGGCTTAGCCTGCCTCGTCCTCCACTACATGCTGTCGCAGACGCGATTCGGGCAACATACCTACGCGCTCGGCGCGAGCAAGGCGGCCGCCAGCCGCGCGGGCATCGACATCAAGGCGCTGACGCTCAGGATCTATCTGCTTTCGGCCGTCATGGCCGGCGTGGCCGGCGCGATGTACACTGGCCGCTTCACCGCGGGCGCCGCGCAGGCGGGCGAGCCGCTCTTGCTCGACTCGATCGCCGCGGTCGTCATCGGCGGCGCGAGCCTGTTCGGAGGCTCCGGCACGATCTCGGGAACCATCGCCGGCGCGCTCGTCATCGCGGTCATCCAATACGGCCTCGTCTTCATCGACGTCGAACCGTTCTGGCAGTTCATCGCCGTCGGCGTGGTCATCATCGTCTCCGTGCTCGTCGATCAGACGCAGCGGCGCCTGATGGGAGGCCGCGAGGTTGAGTGACGGCGCCCCCATCCTCTCGGTCCGCAACGTGTCGAAGGCGTTCGGCGCCGTGCGGGCGCTGAACCGCGTGTCGCTCGACGTCTATCCAGGCCAGGTTGTCGCGCTCGCCGGCGACAACGGCGCCGGCAAATCGACCATCGTCAAGGCGATTTCCGGCGTGTTCCGCCACGACGAGGGGGAGATCCTGCTCGACGGCAAGTCGATCGACTTCGCCACGCCCCACGAGGCTCGCGCAGGCGGGATCGAAACCATCTACCAGGACCTCGCGCTCGCCGACAATCTTTCGATCGGCGAAAATATCTTTCTCGGCCGCGAGCCGAAGCGAAAGCTGTTTGGCTTGCTGCCGATCCTCGACAGGGCGAGGATGGCGGGAGCGGCGAAAGAGGCGATGGCGAGCCTCGACTTCCATGTGACCCGGCTCGATGCGCCAGTCGCCGCGTTCTCCGGAGGCCAGCGGCAGGCGATCGCGATCGGAAGGGCGATCTACTGGAACGCGCGGCTGGTGATCATGGACGAGCCGACCGCCGCGCTCGGCGTCCCCGAGCAGCGCCGCGTCTTGGCGCTGATCAAGTCGCTCAGGGCGCAGGACAAGGGGATCATCTTCATCTCCCACAACCTGCGCGACATTTTCGAGGTCGCCGACGAGATCGTTGTCTTTCGTCACGGCGAGAAGGCCGGCGCGCGCAAGCCGTCGGAGACGACGCACGACGAGATCGTGAAGCTGATGGTGGGGAGCTAGGCCAGATTGCGGCGCGGCTGCGCTCGGCCGCGTCGAGTCAATTGCGATCGCAGCCGACGGCCAAACATCGAGGCTCCAAGCCCGTGGAAATGCCAAGCCGAGCCGGAACTCCAGCGGTTCAGCTCTTGGACCCGCCGCCCTTCTTCGCCTTTTTCGCCCGCTCGACGCCCTCGAGCACGAGCGAGCGCGCTTCGTCCGCGTCGCCCCAGCGCAGAATCTTCACCCACTTGTTGGGTTCGAGGTCCTTGTAGTGGGCGAAGAAATGCTCGATCTGCTGGATCGTGATCGCCGGCAGGTCGGAATAGTTGCGCACATGCGCATAGCGCTGGGTAAGCTTCGGCGACGGCACGGCCAGGAGCTTCTCGTCGCCGCCTTGCTCGTCCTCCATCAGGAGAACGCCGACGATCCGGCAGTTCATGACCCCGCCGGGAACGATCGCGCGCGTGTTGGCGACAATGACATCGCAAGGATCGCCGTCGGCTGAGAGCGTGTGGGGGATGAAGCCGTAATTTCCCGGGTAACGCATCGACGTATAGAGAAACCGGTCGACGAACAGGGCGCCGCTCTCTTTGTCCATCTCATACTTGATCGGTTCGCCGCCGATCGGCACCTCGATGACGACGTTGACGTCGTTGGGCGGATCCTTGCCGATTGATATAGCGTTCAAGTTCACGCCGAGCGTCCCCAATCGCCTCGCGCGCCGTCAGGAGCGGCGTCGCCGGCGCGTCAATCGCCTCTCGGAGGAAGCCAACATTCAGCCGAAGCCGAACGCGATCCGATCGCGCTGCTGGCCGCCGAAGGTCTCGCGCGCGCGGCGCAGGACCAGTCCGCCCAGCCGGCGGTAGAACCCGACCGCCCGCTCGTTGTCGGCTAGCGCCCAGACGACGAGGTTCGACAATCCATGGCTCGCCAGATCCTTCCGCGCCGCCTCGAACATGCGCCGCCCGAAGCCGCAGCCTTGGCATTCCGGCTTAAGATAAAGCTCGAAGATCTCGCCGCCATAGCCGAGCGCAGGCACGCGATTGCGCCCGTAGCTGACATAGCCGACGACCGAATCGCCGAATTCGAGCACCAAGAGCGGCGTCCGGCGCGCAATTGCAAGCCGCCACCAGGCCGGGCCTCTGCGCGCGATCATGCGCTCGAGTTCACGGCCCGGGATGACGCCCCGATAAGCTTCGCGCCACGCGGCGTCGTGGACGGAGGCGATTTCGCCCTCGTCGCCGAGTCGCGCCGCGCGAATGGAAATGACCGTCTCGACCATGGAGGGGATGTTAAGTCCGCGCGCGGCCCCGCTGCAAGGTCTTGACACCTGCGGGGGATGACTTTTTTGCTTGAGCAGGCTCGCCCTTTGAGTCGGCGCCTGAATTTTTGCGCAATCGCCGTTCAATGCCTGCAAAGATTGGACTTGGAGAGTGAAACTATGGCGCCGCGATCGCCCCGGGCGCGCTTGCGACTGGCGGCTGCCGGGATGGCGGGGGCGCTCGCGTGGGCCGCGCCCGCGCGCGCCGACATGCTGCACGCGACTTACCTCGTGTCGCTGATCGGCCTGCCGATCGGCGCCGTCAACCTCAGCGCCGACCTGACCCCCACCAGCTACTCGATCGCGGGCGATGCGAAACTGACCGGCCTCGCCAGGCTGTTCGCCAACGCGCATGGCGCGTCCGCCGGCAAGGGCGCGATCATCCATGGCCATGTGTCGCCAGCGACCTTCGCCACCATCGCCGCGGACTCGCACATGACGCGCACGATCCGCATGGCGCTCGCCGGGAACGCGGTCACCGGAGTCGACATTTCGCCCCCCTTCGACGAAAAGCCGGACAGAGTTCCCCTCGGGCCCGACGACGAGCGCGGCGTTGTCGATCCGGTCGGCGCGGTCATCCTTCCGGCGCCGGCCACCGGACCGATGCTGTCGCCCGCGGCGTGCGACCGCAAGGTTCCAATCTTTGACGGCTACACGCGGTTCGACATCGACCTTTCCTATGTTGGGGAGCGCACGGTTTCGGCGAAAGGCTACCGTGGCCCGGTCGTGGTCTGCGCCGCGCGCTACGTTCCCATATCCGGCCACCGGCGCGACCGGCCCGCGACCAAATTCATGGCCGACAACAAGGACCTGGAAGTCTGGCTCGCGCCGATCGCGGACGACCGCGTGCTCTTTCCCTTCCGCGTCTCGGTGCGCACGATGATTGGCACGACGGTGGTCGAGGCGAAGGAATTTCGAATCGACGAGAAGTAGGCGGCGCGTCTGCTCGGCTCCGCCATTAAGGCGCTCAGGATTTGGCGAGATATTCCTCGACGCCGCGCAGCCTCTTCGACCCGCATTCGTTTAATCTCAGCCCAACCGTCGTGTTGTCGAATTGCAGGGGAAAGCGCGTCAATTCCAAAGCAGCAGGCTCTAATTGACCTCGTCTTCCAGCATCGGCAGCGGGAGCACCCCGATGCCGTCCTCGATGAGCGACTTAGCCTCGTCGAGACTCGCGCGGCCGCGAATCCCACGCTCCGGCTCCTCGCCGAGATGGATCGATCTCGCCACTTGCGGGAACTTCGAGCCGACATCGTCGGTGTTGGCCTCGATTTCGCGGCGCATGCGGATGAAAAACTCGCGCGCCCGCCTATGCCGGCCAGCTACGACAGTCTCAGCGTTCGCTTCGACCCCCGGGCGCTCAGCCCCGACCACCGCCGGCGCCATGATCGCCTTGTCAACGCGGGTCGATCCGCATTCAGGACAAACGACAAAACCCCGCTTGCGCTGCTTTTCATAGGCTGCGCTATCCGGGAACCAGCTGTCGAACGAATGCCCTTCGGCGCAGCCGAGCGCGTATTTGATCATCCCTCGCGCCCCGCCAGCAGTTGATCGAGTTCGCCCGCCGCGTCCAGCGCGTGCAAATCGTCGCAACCGCCGACATGCGTGTCGCCGATGAAAATCTGCGGCACCGTCCAGCGGCCATTCGCCTTCGCCGCCATTGCCGCCTGAGCGGCGCGGTCACCGTCAACGCCGATTTCCTCGAACGAGACCGCCTTGGCGCGCAAGAGGGCTTTGGCGGCGTGGCAAAAGGGACAAGCAGACTTGGTGTAGATGATGGTCGGGGGCACGCTCGAGACATCCTTGGCGCGTCGGATGCGCGCATTCTCCGCCACTATATGGGAACTCAGCCGCCGGTAACAACCCGGGCGAAAACGAGGACATCCACCCGCTTCGCACCGGCCCGGAGCAGCGCCCGGGAGGCGGCGTTGGCGGTCGCCCCGGAGGTTAAAACGTCGTCGATCAACACCACGTTAAGACCGCGCAACGCCACGCCCTCGGCGGCCCGAAATGCGCCCTGAACATTTTCGGCCCTTTGCGCCCGGCTCAAGCCCACCTGGCTGCGCGTCGCCTTGACGCGTCGAAGGGCGGCGAGATCGCACTTCTTGCCTGTCTGGCGAGAAATCTCGGCCGTCAGCGCGGCGGCCTGGTTGAACCGCCGTCGCCATAGCCGCAATGCGTGCAGCGGGACCGGCGCCAGAAGATCGGCGTCGGTCAAAAGGTCGGCGCCGGCGCGGGCCATCCAGCGCGCGACCGGCCGGGCAAGCTCCGCGCGGTCGGAATATTTAAGCCGGTGCACCAGCGTGCGCGCCGGTCCGTCCTCGAACCGCGCCACCGCCCGCGCCCTTGCGAACACCGGCGGATCAGCCATCGCCTGCGGCGAGATGAGACCCTGGCCAAGGTCGTGCTCGAACGGCGTGCCGAGGCGCTCGCAGAAAGGCCGCTCGATGAAGCGCATCGCGCTCCAGCAGCGCGGGCAGAGCGCGCCGTGCCTGTCGGTCGCGGCTCGGCAGGCAAGGCAGGTCGGCGGATAAAGCGTGTCGAGCGCGGCCTGGCCTAGGCGCAAGGCGAGAGCGCCTGCGCGATTCGCCCAAGGCGAAGCGAGAGCGCCGGCGCCCCGCGCCCAGAGCGAGCCGCGGCCTTCATCCGCATCCAGCGCCGGAAAGGCATCCATAGGCGGAAGTTACCGCGAATCAAAGCTTTGCGCGAGAGGGGGCCGCCGGATAAGGAACGCCCATGTCGCAGCCGGCGCCACCGCAGATATTCGATCGGGGCCTGATCAATCGGCGCCTCGATCGCGCCTGGGCGCGCACGCGCGGCGGCGCTGAACCGGATTTCCTGCTCGCCAGGGCGGCGGAAGATCTTCGCGATCGGCTGTCGCTGGTCAAACGGCGCTTTGCGCTCGCCGCTGACTTCGGCTCGCCCGGCCCGCATGGCGCAGCCGCGCTCGCGGCCGGCGGCCAGGTCGATTGCATCATCCGGATCGGTCCGACCGAAGCAAGCGTCGGAAATGGCGATTTTCTTCCGGCGGTCGGCGACCTAGAGCGCTTGTCCGTCGCGGACGGACGCGTCGATCTGGCTGTCTCGCTGCTTGCGCTGCAGAGCGTGAACGATCTGCCGGGCGCGCTGGTGCAGATGCGGCGTACGCTCAAAGGCGACGGCCTCCTGATCGCGGCGCTGATCGGCGGCGAGACCCTGACTGAGCTGCGCCAAAGCCTGACCATCGCCGAAAGCGAGATTCTTGGCGGCGCGTCGCCGCGCGTCGCGCCCTTCGTCGACGTTCGCGCGCTCGGGAGCTTGTCGCAGCGCGCTGGGCTTGCGCTGCCGGTCGTCGATCTCGATCGCGCGGTCGTCCGCTACCCGGACTTGTTCGCGCTTCTCGGCGACTTGCGGGGGATGGGAGGCGCGAACGCGCTCCATGCGCGTAGCCGCAAGCCGCTGCGTCGCGACGTTCTGGCCCGCGCCGCCGCTCTCTATGCCGAGCGCTTCGCCGATCCGGACGGGCGCTTGCGGGCCACGTTCGACCTTGTGTGGCTCGCGGCCTGGGCGCCGCATGAGAGCCAGCCGAAACCGCTCGCGCCCGGGTCGGCGACGATGCGGCTCGCCGACGCTCTCAAACGACGGGGCTGACGAATCGCGCGGGCCGGACTGGGCTCGGCGCGAATTTCTTTGGATTTTGTGGCTACAATGCCCAGATGAAACGGTGACGATCCGCGAGGCGAAGAATCGCCTGACCGAGCTTGCCCGCGAGGTTGAACGCGGGCAAACCATCGTCGTGACCCGCAACGGCTCGCCTGTGTTCGAGCTCACGCCCTATCGGCGACGCAAGGGCCTGCGGCGCGAGGCGATCGATGAATTCAAGCGGAAGCATCGGATCGACGCGATTGTGTCTTGCATCGCCGACGATTTCGACGATCCGCTGCCGGAGGAATGTCTCCTGCGTCCGTTGCCCGCCGACGCATGAGGCTGTTGCTTGACACGCATGTCCTGCTGGCTCCGATCGAACGGGGCTCGGCCGGCCTGTCCGCCGGCCTCTTTGCGCTCGTGACCCATCGGGATAGCCAGCACTATTTGAGCGCGGCGAGCCTTTTGGGAAATCGCCATCAAATGGCGGCTGGGCAAGCTCACGCTGACGCCTGGCTTGAGCGCCTTGCCAGCCTCCTCGCGGACATGGGCATAAAGGTCATCGCCATCAACGAGCATCACGCCCTCGCTTCCGTCGAACCCGAGCCCGTGACGCGCGATCCGTTCGACCGGATGCTGCTCACGCAATGTTGGGTCGAGGGGCTCAAGATTCTTACTATGGACCGCGCCCTCGTTTCTCATCCTCTCGCGGCGAACACGTAGCGCCGCCTGTCCGAGAAGCAAGCGTCACGCCGCCGAACGCGGGCTTCGCCGGTTGATGGAGAAGCGGGTCCGAGCAGCGTCCGCCGGCCTGAGCGACCGGCCGGTGAGGGCGACTCCTCCCAGCACCAGCGCGAGCCCCGCCCAGGCGGAAGGCGCAACGGGCTCAGCCAGCGCGAGCGCGCCAGCGACGACGCCGATCACGGGCGCGATATAGTTGTTGAGGCTCGCGAAAGTGGGGCCCTCGTCGTGGACCAGCCGGAAATAGACGTAATAGGCGAGCGCCGTGTTGAAGACGCCGAGCGCGCCCATCGCCAGCAGCGGCGCGAGTGGAGCGTGGAGGAGCGCCGTGGGCGGCGGAAGTCTCCCGAACATGAGCCCGCCCGCCATGAGCGCGAGCGTCGAAATCGTCAAGGACGCGGTCACAGCTCTGACGGCGCCGATCTCTCTTGTCGCCGCGCCGGAGATGATCGCGCCGGTTCCATAGAGGACGCCCGCGGCCAGGGCGAAGCCCCGCCCCAGGATGGAATGAGCGGCGCTGTCCGCGCCCGGCGACCAAAACGCGACGCCGACTCCGGCGAAGCCGAGCGCGAGGCCGAGGGCGGCGAACCACGTCCAGCGGTCGCGCGAGCCTAAGAAACGGCCGAACAGGTAGACGAAGATAGGCTGTGCGCCCATCATCAGGGCCATGTCGGCGCTGGTGGTCAGCATTGCCGCCTTGCCGAGCAGCATGAAGGGCGCCACCTGCCCGATTAGCGCGAGCGTGAGGAGCTTCATCCATAAGCCCGGCCGCGATCCCGGCCAGACCTTGCCGGAAAGCGCGCTCGTGAGCATCATAACCGCAGCCGCGACGCCGACGCGCGCGAGCGCGAAATCGAACGGATCGAAGGCGCGCGAGGCGATCTTGGTGAGAAGAAAGGACGAACCCCAGAGGAACGACAGAAAAGCCAGCGCCGCATATGCCGCCATGGGGCTCTCAGGGATTTTCGAAGGGTCGAGCTAGGCGGCTCGGATCGCGGACGTCAAGCAGCATTCCTCCATCCTCAGCGCTGCCGTGCCGGATCGGCTTCACTCGCGCCCAACTAAAGGATTTACAACCGCAAGGCCCGGGAAGCGATTGAAGTCGCGATCCGCCGACCAGAGCTCTCGCACGCCGTGCTGGCGGCACAGGGCTGCGATGCGCGCGTCATGGACTTGAGGTCCGGCGATTCGTCCGCTTGCGAGAATCGTTCGCAACCCCGGCCAGTGGTCCGCCGACTCGGCCAAGAGCACGAGAGTCGGCGACTCGAGCCAGGCGTCGACCTGGTCTAGCGCGCGGGGCAAGGGCGTCGGCGGCGCGTAGATGCGGGGATGGGTGACGATGGCGAGAAACTCGTGAACGCAAGGCCAGGGAATCGACCAGGTTGCGGCCCCCTCCGCGAGTTCTGCGATTCGCCTCTCGGCCGGTTCGTGAAACGGCGAGTCCTCGCGGTGAGCGTAGACCAAGATGTTGGTGTCGACGGCGATCAAGCCCCGCGGCCTTCGTAGGCCAGGTCGCGTAGTCTGCCCCAGGACGCGCCGCGCATGTCGGCCTGCAATCCCTTGCCCTTGTAACTGGCGCGGCGGAGCTTGAACGGCGCGCCCGGCCTGGTCTCGCTCACGACGCGGCGAAGGCCTCGCTCCACCAGCGCGCGCAACGTGACCCCCTCGCGCTCGGCAAGCTTGCGAGCCTCACGAAGAAGCGGATCGGAAATTTCTATGGTCGTCTTCATGGCCCGTGTATATGGGCTAGCAGATATGGGCGCCCATATCAAGACGTCCAAGTCCGAGAGACAAGTCGGCGCCGGCGATCAACGGAAATTCCGCCCCGCGGGCATCGCCTCGGCGGCGTCGATTGTGCCGATCGGCTGACTGAACGGCGCTCGCGGGTCATCGAGCCGGGGCGGCTGAGCGAAGCGATTGCCCTGGCGCTTTTGCGCCATCGTCATTTGCGGCCGGCGAACCTCGTCGGCGCGGGCGAGCGCGCCGATCGTCGCTCCGGCCTCCGACAGAAGCCCGAGCATCGGCGTCAAGTCGTTCATGCGTTCGGCTACGATATGGATGACGCCTTGCTCGCTCTGCAATTTCCCGGTCACCGCGACGAAGCGCGCCCCAAGCACGATCGCGCGCAGGCGCTCGAACACCTTCGGCCACACGATGACATTGGCGACGCCGGTCTCGTCCTCGAGCGTCATGAAGATGACGCCGCTGGCCGTGCCCGGCCGCTGGCGCACCAGCACGAGGCCAGCAACCGTGACGCGCTCGCCGTTCTTGACCGAGCGCAGCGCGTCCGAGCCCAGGATCCCGCGCGCTGTGAGGCGGGCGCGCATGAACGAGGCCGGATGCGCCTTGAGCGACAAGGACAGGCGCCGGTAATCCTCCACCACATGCGCGCCGAGCGGCATCGGCGCCAAGCGCGCGTCGGGCTCCGTCTCGCGCGCCGGCGGATCCATGAACAGCGGCAGGTCGTCCTGGTCGCCGACCCGATCGAGGCCGCGCGCCGCCCACAAAGCCTGCCGGCGATCGAGGCCGAGCGAGCGGAAGGCGTCGGCGTCGGCAAGCTTTTCCAAGACGGCCGAGCCCAACCCGCTGCGCAGCCACAAGTCGCGCACCGAATCGTAACCCTGGCCGCGCCGCTCCACGAGCCGGCGCATGTCCTTCTCCTTGACGCCGATGATTTGCCTCAAGCCCAGACGCACCGCATGCGTCGTGCGGATGTGGGTAGCCATCCCGGAATGGCGGGGATGAATCCCTTCTCCCCCAGGGCTTTTGACCCGGGGGCGGCGCCAAGCGCCGGATGAGGGCGCGCCCTCGTCCTTCACCCCTGCCCTCTCCTCGCATAGGGCGTCGAGAGACGCCTGTCTTTCAATGGGCTTCGCGGGGAGAAGGGGCAACCCCTGGAGAGGCTCCAGCGTGCAGTCCCAATCGGACAGGTTCACGTCGACTTCGCGCATCTCGACTCCATGCTCGCGCGCATCGCGCACGATCTGGGCCGGCGCGTAGAAGCCAAGCGGCTGGGCGTTCAGCATCGCTGCGGCGAAGACATCCGGGTAGCGGCATTTCATCCATGAGGAATCGTAGACGAGCAGCGCGAAGCTCGCCGCGTGGCTCTCGGGAAAGCCGTATTCGCCGAAACCCTCGATCTGATGGAAGCAGCGCTCGGCGAACTCGCGCGGATAGCCGTTGGCGATCATGCCTTCGATCATCTTCGTTTGAAGCGTCTGGATCGTGCCGGCGCGGCGGAAGGTCGCCATCGCGCGGCGCAATTTGTCGGCTTCCGAGGGCGTGAAGCCGGCTGCGACGATGGCGATTTTCATCGCCTGCTCCTGAAACAGCGGCACGCCGAGCGTCTTCTTCAACACCGCCTCGAGCGCCTTCGATGGATAGGAGACCTCCTCGAGGCCCTGCCGGCGGCGCAAATAAGGATGCACCATGTCGCCCTGAATCGGGCCGGGCCGCACGATCGCAACCTCGATCACAAGGTCGTAGAAGTTCGAGGGCTTGAGCCGCGGCAGCATCGACATCTGCGCCCGGCTTTCGATCTGGAACACGCCGATCGTGTCGGCGCGCTCAATCATCGCGTAGACTTGCGGCTCCTCGGGCGGAATGGCGGCCAGCGTCAGGCGCTCGCCGTAATGCTTGTCGAGAAGCGCAAAACCCTTGCTCAGCGCCGTCAGCATGCCGAGCGCCAGCACGTCGACCTTGATGAGGCCGAGCGCGTCGAGATCGTCCTTGTCCCATTCGACCATCG
>Ga0335075_10014983_pt1 | contig 11624 bp, 8 predicted proteins | sample Lox_Sample_24_FD_206723 | JGI IMG/M metagenome (GOLD analysis project Ga0335075, IMG submission 206723) | Soil microbial communities from Loxahatchee National Wildlife Refuge, Florida, United States - Lox_Sample_2.4 | ecosystem: Environmental > Terrestrial > Soil > Wetlands | place: USA: Florida...
CGGACCCCGTGGCACGTCGCCTTCGGGCCCGGGGGCAGCACCGCGTACGTGACCAACGCCAACGACAACACCGTGTCGGTCATCGACACCGCCCGCGGTCGCGTCACCAAGACGATCGGTCTCGGCTCAGGCACGACGACCGACGCCAAGACGACGTTCCAACAGATCAACCAGATCCCGACCGCGGTCGCGCTCAGCCCCGACGGTCACATCTGGGTGGCCTGCAACGCGTCGAGCTCGATGGTGGTCATCGACCCGGCCACCAACGCCGTCGTCAAGTCGATCGACATCGGCCTGGGCGACGAGCCGACCGGGATCGCGTTCGCGGCCTAAGCGGGTCCGCACCGGTAGCGAGGGGCCGCGTCGCCGCGCGGCCCTGGCTACCGGCCCAGGAGCGTGCCGAACGCGTCGGCGCCGATGTTGCCCCCGGACAGCACGACGCCGACGCGCCCGCCCTCCGCGGCGTGGGCGCCCGCCAGCAGGGCGGCGAAGGCGCTGGCGCCGCTGGGCTCCACCACGAGCTTCATGCGCTCGAAGGCAAAGCGCATCGCCTCGACGATCTGCGCGTCGCTGACGGTCAGCACCTGGGAGACCAGCGCCTGGATCACCGGCCAGGTGAGCTCGCCGGGCGTCGCGGCCTGCTGGCCGTCGGCGATCGTCTTGCCCACCTGGATGCGGACGCGCTCGCCCGCGGCCAGGGACCGGGCCACGTCGTCGCCGGCCTGGGGCTCGACGCCAATCACGCGCGTGTGCGAGGAGAGCTCCGCGCAGACGGTGGCGCATCCCGAGATGAGCCCGCCGCCGCCCACCGGGACCAGGAGCGCGTCGAGGTCCTCGACCTCGTCCAGCAGCTCCAACGCGACCGTGCCCTGGCCGGCCATCACCCGCGGATTGTCGAACGGGTGCACGAGCACCATGTCGCGCTCGGCGGCCAGCTCGTGGACGAGCTCCTCGCGGTCCTCCCCGTAGCGCTCGTACTCAACGACCTCGGCGCCGTAGCCCTCCGTGGCGGCTCGCTTGAGCGCGGGCGCATCGGAGGGCATGAGGATGACCGCGCGCGTGCCGCACAGGCGCGCGGCCAGGGCCACCGCCTGCGCGTGGTTGCCCGAGGAGACCGCGCACACGCCGCGCTGCAGCTCCGTCGCCGACAGCGACGACACGGCGTTGTAGGCGCCGCGGAACTTGAACGCCCCCATGCGCTGAAAGGTCTCGGCCTTCAGGAAGACCCGCGCGCCCACACGGGCATCGAGCGTCGAGGAGGTGAGGACGGGGGTGCGGTGCGCGACGCCCTTCAGGCGCGCCGCCGCGCGCTCGACGTCACCAAAGTCGATGGCGCGATCAGGCAGTTCGACTGCTCTTGCCGGCATCCTGCATCAACCGGCCGATCGGCACCGCGGTGAGATGCTCCTCGTGCAGGCCATCGAGCAGCTTGCCCAGCAGGGGCTGGAGCGCCTGCGCGTTGGCGATGCTGAACTCCACCACCTCGCCGGGCCGCAGCGAGCCCAGCGAATCGTCGGCGTCCTCGAGGCGCACGGCGCCCTGGACCAGCCGGCCGCCGGCGCCGTTGGCCACCAGCCACTGACCGAGGCTCGGTCCGCTCGAGGCGTAGAGGAAGTGGCGGCGATAGCCGGTGAGCCCCTGCAGCCGGTGCAGCTCTCCGCGGGCGCCCAGCCACCGCACCAGACCGCCCGTGGGCAGCCGCGGCAGCGCCTGGTCGTGGTTGCTCGAGACGCTCGTCACCACCGACCCCGAGGGCTGGCCCACGGCAAAGGAGGCGTGCAGGCCATAGGACGACAGCGTCCGCGCCACCTCGGGCACCTGCGACGCGGGGGCGTCGATGAGCACCCCGACCTCGGGCTGATCGGTGTTGACCACGGTCACCGGACGGATGTGCGTGATGTGCGAGACGACGGAGTAGGAGAAGCCCGTGGTGAGGGCGACGCCGGCGATGAGCAGCAGCGCGACGAGCCCGGTGGCCGCGCGCACCGTGCGCAGGCGCCAGCGCGGCAGGCTGACCGGGCGGCCCTCGTCGGACAGGATCAGCGACGCCGTCGAGGGGCGGCGGGCAAAGCGCGGGTCGGGCTCGGGACGGTGCTCGAGCGCGCGGGTGATCGCGGGGCCCAGGTCGGTCTCGGAATGAGCGACCTGCGCGAGCTTGAAGCGCTCGAGCGCGGCGTTGGAGGCGCGTACATGGCCGTAGCCGAAGCCGTAGGAGACCACCGGGCAACCGCGGATGATGGCCTCGAGCACGGTGAGGCCGGCGCTGGAGTGCACCAGCACGTCGGCGGCGGCCAGCACGTCGCCCATCCGGTCGGTGAAGCCCATGACGCGCAGCCGCGGCTCGTCGCCGAACAGCCCGACCACCTTGGCGCGCAAGCTGTCGTTGCGGCCGCACAGGCACAGCACGGTGGCGTCCTCGAACTGGAGCGCGGCGCGGGTGGCGCCCGCAAGGTCACCGACCCCCCAACCTCCGCCGGAGACCGCGATCACGCGGCCCGAGGCGGGCAGGCCCAGCGCCTTGCGGGCCTCCTCGCGCGAGCGCGCGGCCAGGAAGGCCGCGGAGGTGGGCGGCTTGGCCCAGCGCACGCTCCCGGGGCCGGCGATCCGCTCCACCTCTTCGGCGGACTCAGGGTGGGTGATGAAGTGCAGGTCAACCCCCGGGTGCGCCCAGAACTGCAGCCCGGCGAGATCGGTGATGGAGGAGTAGACCGGGACCTTGAGGCGCCCCTTGCGGCGCAGCTCGCCGAGCACGGCGGTCACGCCCGGATAGGTCGAGACGATCACGTCGGGATCGTGGGCCTTGATCAGGCGCATCAGCCCACGCCGCCCGAACATGGTGAGCAGCTTGCGCGACAGCCAGCGGGTCGGCCCGAAGTACATGAACAGCCGGTACTGCAGGTCAAACAGCCACGGCACGAAGGTGAACATGAAGGCCGAGTTCTCACGCAGGAGCTTGGTGAGGATCGGGCCCATGGCCGGCAGTCCGTTGACGATCGAGACCTGCGCGTCCGGGTCCTCGTCCTTGAACTCACGCGCGACCGCGCGCGCGGGAAGATCGTGGCCCTCGCCGATGTCGGCCGAGATGATCAGCACCTGACGGGGCTTGGCCTCGGTGTCGGGCTCGCCGGCGGGGATGACGGCCGCGTCCTTGGCGTCCCTGGCCTCCTTGACCTGGGCCAGCCGCCAGTCGATGTAGCGGCGCACCCCCTCGTCAAACGGCGTCGCCGCCGTCCAGCCCAGCTCCTCGCGAGCGCGCTCGGAGGAGACGATCTTGCCGCCGAAGTCACCGGGGCGCGCGGGGGTGTAGGTGATCTCCACGTCGCCCATGAGGTCGCGCACCCGCTCGGCGATCTGCTTGATCGTGACCGTCTCATCTGAGGCCAGGTTGTAGACGCGGTTGACGGCAACCTCGTCCAGGCCGCGGGCGACGCCGTCGGCCAGGTCCTCGACGTAGACGAACTTGCGGCTCTGCATCCCGTCGCCGGCCAGCGTGAGCGGGTCGCCGGCGAGGGCCTTGTTCACGAAGGCGGGGATGACCGCGGCCTCGCGGGCCCGCGGGCCATACGGGATCCCGAAGCGCAGGATCGTGTAGTCGATCCCGTACAGCTCTTGGTAGCTCTTGCAATACAGCTCGCCGGCGAGCTTGGTGGAGGTGTAGAGGTGGCTGGGCGGCGGCAGCAGCGTGTCCTCGTCGACGTGCTCGGGCTCGCAGTCGGAATAGACCCAGATGGTGGAGGCATAGACGATCCGCTTGACCCCCGCGCGGCGGGCCGCCTCCAGGACGGCGATCGTGCCGCGCGCGTTGACGCGCTCAGCGTCCTCGGGGGAGGCGTGGACGTCGTTGACGTCGGCCACCGCTGCGAGGTGGGCCACGGCGTCACACGAGTGCAGGGCGCGCTCCAGCGCCTCGCGGTCGGTGATGGAGCCGAGCACCGTCTCGACGGGCTCGTCGGGGTCCAGGTGCCACGGCGAAGGCCGCAGGTCATAGATGACCGGCGTGTACCCGCGCGCCCGGATCTTGTCGACCACGTGGGAGCCGATGAAGCCGGACCCGCCCGTGACGAGAACTCTCATGAAAGCTCACTCATCTTTGTCGATGCTCATGCGCCCGGCCTGTAATACAGCGGAGGGCACGAGTGGTTTCGCGCCACCCAGTCAGAGTTGGGCAGATCGATGTCGTGTCCCATGATCCGATGGCACGGTTCGTCGTAGACGCGGCCGGTGGAGCGCTCGAGCCAATCGAAGACGATGTACTTGTACAGGCCGGAGACCATGCCGTCGGGCAACTCAATCCGACCGGGGTACTGCGGGTCAAGGTATTCACGCGCGGTCTCGTTCTTCCAGGCCACGATCTCGGGCAGGCGCTCGATCTGCACCAGCCCCAGCGCGGCCGTGAACTCGCTCATGCGGAAGTTGAGCCCGGGGACCTCATAGGAGGGCTTGCCGTAGTTGCGGAAGGCGCGAGCGTGCTCAATCACCTCGGGGCGCCGGGAGACGAGCACGCCCCCCTCCCCCGTGGAGATCGTCTTGGTGGCGTACAGGGAGTACACGCCGGCGTCCCCCCAAGTTCCGCCGCGGCGGCCGTGCCACGCGGCGCCGTGGGCGTGCGCGCAGTCCTCGATGAGGAAGATCTCGTTCTCGGCGCAGTAGGCGGCGATCTGCTCGGTGTCGAAGGCAAGGTGGCCACCGATGTGGACCAGGAAGGCCGCCCGCGGCTTGTGCTGCTCCGCGGCGCGCTGGAAATCGGCAAAGGACATGCACAGGTCCTCGCGGTTGCAGTCCACGAATTGGACCTGGGCGCCGGCGCGGATCGCGGCCAGCGGGGTGGCCATGAAGGTGTTGGACGGGCACAGCACGGTCTCGCCCTCGACGCCCGCGAAATGCAGGGAGGCCATCGCGCCCCCGGCCCAGCTGGACAGAGCCACCGCCGGGGCATCGTGGTAGGCCTCCCACGCGGCCTCAAAACGAGCGTTGAGATCGGCCTCGGACCAGCGGTTGGAGTCCAGGACCTCGTCGATCAGCGCGTGCAGGCGAGCTCGGTCACGGTGATCGAAGCCGATGGCGAAGCGCGTGAAGTCAGGGGCATCCTGATGCGAAGCGGAAGCGGAAGCAGTAGTCATAGTGAGTGCGCCGTGAGCGTAAGACCGGCCGGGGGCGCCGCGAGGCGCGCTGCCGACCCGTACGCGTTCTGACCAACCTGTCGACGGGCTCCAAGCCTGTCAGACAGGCAGGACGGTATCGAGTTTCCTTCGTGAGAGTTCAGTCAGGATCGGTCCGAGCGCCGCGACGGTGTGCCGGTGGGAGTGCTGAGCGCTGTAGAAGTCCGCATCGTGCAGGAGGATCACGTCGCCGCCGATCAGTGCTCGGGTGGCCCGCCGGGCGATCCGGCGCGGGGTGGTGAACTTGCGCCAATCCTTGCCCCAGCGCGACCACAGCAGGGGCGTGAGGCCCGCTTGGCGGGCCGCGCTCAGACCCGCCGCGCTGTAGATCCCGTAGGGCGGGCGGTGCAGGGCCGGCGCACGATCAGTCGCGTCCTCGATGGCCGCCGTGCCCCTCCGGAGGTCCTCGACGAGTTGCGCTGCGGTCAGGCGCAGCTGGAGGCGGTGCCGGTGGCCGTGCAGCGCGACCAGATGGCCCTCATCGACGATGCGCGCCGCCAGCTCGGGGCGGCGCTCCACCTGCTCCCCGATGAGAAAGAAGGTCGCGCGCGCGCCCGCGGCGGCCAGCACGTCGAGCACCGCCGGCGTGCCCTCCGGGTGCGGACCGTCGTCGAAGGTGAGCGCGACTCCGGCGGTGGTGGGCAGCGTGCGCGGAAGGGAAAGGGCCCGGGCGGCGTCTGCATTGATCGGTGCCAGCACGTAGCGAAACACCCGCCGATCATCGCTCAAAGCGCGCGGACACCGTGTCGCAGGCTGCTAGAAACGGTGCGGCGGTGAGCGCTGCCCCGGATCTGGACAAGTGGCTGCCCGACCCGGCACTGCGCGTGATCCATCATCGCGAGAGCTCCGTGTCGGCCGCTGACCTGTGGCGTGCGGCGCGGGAGGTTCGCCTGTCGGACACAGGCCGGCTGGGGCGGCTGGTGCGGTGGCGGATCCCTGGATTGGCCCGCGACCCTGGTTACGACGAGCTCTTCCGCCAGCCGCCCTTCATGGTCCTGGAGGAGGGCGAGCGCGCGCTCGTCTCCGGACTGGTGGGCCGGATCTGGACGTTGCGGCGCGACTATCCACGGCTCGGGTCCGCGGCGGAGTTCGACGAGTGGTCCCGTGGCGGGACGGCGCGCGTGGTGATCGCCAACTGGGCGGTCGATCGATCTGAGGGAGGCTCGGTGCTGACCGCCGAGGCGCGGGTGGAGCCGATTGGGGTGCAGGGGCGAGTCGGGGTGGCCGCGGTGCGGCCCGTGGTCCGCGCCTTCCAGAACCTCGTGGGGTCCGACGGGATCAACGCCGCGGTGCGGCGCGCCGAGGGCACGTAGCCGACCCGCCACACTGTGGCAGGCAACCTTTTCCCCACGGCCCGGGGTTGAGGCAGATGTGAGGATCACACCGCCCACCACCCGGTCGAGCCGCGCGCAGCGAGCTCGAGCGGACTTCGATCAGTTCGTCGCGGCCTCCGGCGACGCACTGCTGCGCACGGCGTACCTGATGGTGTGGGACGCCACGGAAGCCGAGGACCTGGTCCAGGACTGCCTGCTGACGGTGGCCCGACGATGGCCTCGGGTGCGGAGGATGGACCATCCGCATGCCTACGCCCGCCGCGTGCTCGTCAACCTGGCGCTCGACGGCGCCCAGCGGCGCACGCGCCGTCGCCAGGAGCTCGTGGGTGACGAGACGGCGACGCTGTCGGCGGTCGACGAGGCCTCGGCGCGGCGCCTGGACGCCGTGGGCGTGCGCGCAGAACTGCTGCAGGCCCTCAGCACGCTGGCACCGCGGCAGCGAGCCGTGCTGGTCCTGCGCTACTTCGAGGATCTCAGCGAGGCCCAGACCGCCGAGCTTCTGGGGTGCTCGGTGGGCACGGTGAAGAGCACCGCGTCGCGCGGCCTGACCCGCCTTCAAGCAGCCCTCTCCCCCAACCTTTCCCTGACGACAAAGGAGCCCACCCCATGATTGACCAACTCGAGTCAGAGCTGCGCTCGGCGCTGCGTGAGCGGGCCGATGAGATGCCCGCGGGCGCGGGGGCGCGCGTCCGCGCCCACGAGTACCGGCCGCGCACCCGCGACCTGCGCCCGCCGGTGGCCGCCGGGGTGCTGACCACGGCGGCCGTCGCCGCGGCCGCCGTCGCGCTCGTCGACCTCGGTCCGCAGGCCTCGGCGGCGTTCGCGGGATGGTCGGCGACGCCCACTCGAGCGTCGGCGGCGCAGGTGGCCGACGCCCAGAGCGATTGCGCACAGCAACTGTCCCAGGTCCACGTCAGCGCCACGCGGGCCAGCTCGTCGGCCCCGGCGCCAACCTCATTTGCGCCGGAGATCTCCAAGCTGAGCACGACGACGCCCGTCCTCACCGACACACGGGGGCCCTTCACCTTCGTCGTCTTTGACTCGGGGCAGGCGCACGCCAGCTGCATCACGGGGCCGGGGTTCACCTCGGTGTCGATGCAGTCGTCCAGCGGCACGCCCGGCGCGGTACCCGCTGACAAGATCGTCCCGACGTTCCTCGTGCACACGGCGCGGGCGGGCGATGCCTACACGTTCGTGGAAGGGCACGCCGGCAGCGACGCCACCGCGGCCACGCTCGTCCTCAGCGACGGGTCCCACGTGCAGACGACGCTTCAGAACGGCTGGTTCGTGGCCTGGTGGCCCGGTGGTACCCAGCTGCGCTCCGCCCAGGTGACCACGCCATCCGGCACGACGACCCAGGCGCTCGACGCCCAGGCGCTCGGCGGCTGCCCCGCACCCCCGTCCGGCACCCCGATCCCCGCCGGCCGATCGATCACGGGCATCGCCAACTGCACGGCATCGCTGGCGGCGGGTCGCGGCCAGGCGGCGGGCTCGGTGTCGGTGAACCGGACCGCGGCGGGCGGCGGCACGGCCACCACCAGCACCGGCGGCTGACCGCTCTCGCGCGGGCGCGTGTGCCAACCCGGGCACACGCGCCCCGTCTCGCCCGCGCCCGGGTCTAACGTGAGGGCGTGAGCTTCGACGACCCGCGCTTCGCAGAGCCGCGCTTTGACGACGAGGTGACCGTCCGCTACGTCCGGTACGCCAACGAGCAGTCGGGCTGGGCCGTGCTCGACGCCGCGGCGCCCGACGGGTCGCCGGTGGCGATGGTCGGCCCCCTCGTCCACCTCGAGGAGGGCGAGCGCGTCCACGTCGTCGGCGATTGGGTCGACGACAGCCGCTACGGGCGCCAGGTCAAGGTGTCCGAGGCGCGGCCGCTCCCCCCGCAGGACCCGGCCGCGCTCACCGGATACCTGCGGCGGATCAAGCACATCGGCGCTCGCCGCGCCGAGGAGCTCGTCGCCCGCTTCGGCCCCGAGCAGGTCCTCGACGTGATCGACTCAGACCCGTCGCACGCCTTTGGCCAGGTGGGACTGCGGGCGGCGCGGGCCCAGGAGGCCGCCGAGTCCTGGCAGACGTTGCGCGTGACCCGGCGGCTGCACCTCATGCTGGCGCCGCACGGCCTGGCCTACCTGGCCACCCGCATCCATGAGCACTACGGGAGCGCGGCGCACCAGATCCTCGCCGACGACCCGTACCAGCTCACCAGCGTGTTCGGCGTCGGCTTTGCCATCGCCGATCGCATCGCCCGCGCGTCAGGGACACCGCCGGACCCCGCCAAGCGCGAGCGAGCAGCGGTCATGCACGTCCTGGTCGAGGCCGAGCGGGGCGGTTCGACGTGCCTGCCCGCCCCTGTCCTGCTCACCGAGGCGGGTGAGCTGGTGTCGGCCGAGGTGACAGAGACGCGGATCGAGGCGCTGGTGACCGACGGCCACGCGGTGCGCGAACAGGAGTGGGTCTACCGGCGGGCCACCGCCGAGCTCGAGGCCGAACTTGCGCAGCGGGTCGACGCGATGCTGGACGGGGAAGCCAACCCGAAGCTCGCCGAGGACCGCCGGCGCCATGTGCCTGCCGCCGCCGTCGCTGACGCGCCCAGCGAGCTGACCGACGAGCAGCAGGCGGCCCTCGAGGCCGCGCTGGTGCACCGGCTGTCGGTCATCACCGGCGGGCCGGGGACCGGCAAGACGGCCTCGATCAAGACGATCGCGGCCACGGCCACCGAGCGCGGCGCGCGGGTGATGCTGGTCGCCCCCACGGGCCGCGCCGCGGTCCGCATGACCGAGGCCAGCGGCCTGCGGGCCCGCACCGTGCACTCCGCGCTGGGGTGGATCCCGGGCGAAGGGCCCACCCACGACGCGCACGACCCGCTCAGCTGCGACCTGCTCATCGTCGACGAGACCTCGATGGCCAACCTCGAGTTGCTGGTGACCCTGCTGCGCGCGGTCGGGGAGGGGACCCACGTGGTGCTGGTGGGCGACGCCGACCAGCTGGCCCCGGTCGGCGCCGGCAAGCCGTTCGCGGAGCTGGTGGCCGCCGACAGGGTGCCGGTGGCGCGACTGACCCACATCTTTCGCCAGGCCGCCGACAGCATGATCGTCCAGGGTGCCCACGCCATCCGCGGTGGCCAGACGCCGGCCTTTCGCGCCACTCAAGGGATGCGGCGCGACCTGTTTCTCATCGAGCGGCCGGCGGCCGCCGCCGCCCTCGAGGAGATCGTCTCGCTGGTGGCCGAGCGCCTGCCCGCCCACTACGGGGTCGATCCCGTCCGCGATATCCAGGTCTTCGCCCCGGTCTATCGCGGCGATCTCGGCATCGATGCGCTCAACCGGGCCCTGCGTGCCGCTCTGAACCCGGACGGCAAGCCGGTGCGCGGCGGCCGCCTGCGCATCGGCGACAAGCTGATGATGACCGGGCGCAACCTGCACGAGCTCGGCCTCATGAACGGCACCGTGCTGCGACTGCTCGACGAGATCGCTCCCGGGGGTGCCGCAGGCGCCGGCGATGACGAGGACGAGGACGAGGCGGCGCTCCTGCTCGGTGCCGAGGACGCGGTCTTTCGCCTCGCCCCCGAGGACGCTGACCGCCTACAGCTGGCCTACGCCTGCTCGGTACATCGCGGCCAGGGGATCGAGCTGCCCGTCTCGGTCATCGTCGCCCACCCGGCCGCCGGCGCGTTCTTCCTGCGCCGCGAGATGCTCTACACCGCGGTCACGCGGGCCCGGCTGGCCACCGTCATCGTCGGGAGCGCACAGGTCGTCGCGCGCGCGGCGCGGACGCCCGACACGGCGCGGCGCTACGGGCGACTGGGCGAGCGACTGGCGCGCCGGGCGGCCCCGGCGCCGACTCAGCTGCCCTGATAGCTACAGCTCTGGGAGTTGCCGGCGGCGAGCCCGGTGGAGCACGACGTCTCGCGGACGATCTGCCACGAGGTGTCCTGGAGGTCGAACAGGTACGGCGGGAGCAGGATGCGCAGCCGGTCGTCGTAGTTGTAGTTCTTGGCGTAGGCGGTGGCCGTGTTCCCGTTGGAGTTGCTGGTGGCCACCGCGCCGCGGTACTTCTGTGCCATGGCCCCGTGGATAGTGAGGGTGGCCGTCGCGCCGCAGTCGAAGTTGTCGACGAAGAACGAGTGGGCCAGGGTGAGGATGGCGGCGTCGATGGTGAGGTTGGACGTTGATCCCGTACATGACTGGCTCGAGGGATTGTTCACGGGGTGATAGACGCGCACGTACTGGTTGGCGACCAGGCCCATGGTGGCCGTCCCGGTCGGCTGCGTCTGCCCGTCGGTGTCGGTGCTGTTGAGCAGGCTGCCGGTGATCACGATGTTGTCGGCGGCGGCGATCGTCACGCCCGTCGAGTAGGTGCCGCTGACGTAGATGTCCCCGCAGGCGCCGTAGAAGTTGCCAGATGACTGCTGCTGGTAGGTCACGTTCGTGGGGGTGTAGCTCGGGGCGCACCCGGTGGTCGAGTTCGGCGCGTAGATGATCGGATCGGTGCTGACGTTGAAGCTGGGCGTCGTGGTGCAGCTCGAGGACGACGAGGAGGTGCAGGTGACCGCGGTCGCCGTGGTGTTGCCGCCGGAGACCGACAGCTTGAGCGTCGTCGTCCCGGGCGGTAGGACGATGCCGTTCTTCTGCGCGTCCGGGAACAGGTTGGCGTTGTCGGCCGGCAGCGGCACGAGCGGCGCGTTGGCGATCGACTTGCCCTGGATCACCCCCGACGGGCAGGCCGCGGTGGCCGGCTGTGACGAACCTCCGTTGTTGACCACGCACACGCTGGTGGTGGCGGCATGGCTCTCGATCAGGTCCTGGCTGCCGCGCCCGAAGCTCGGGCTCGTCCCTGACTGGACGAGGAACTGATCCTGGGTGTACATCGGGCCGCTGACGGTGTCATTGCTGCCCCAGTAGATCCAGCACGGCTGCGCCGGCTTGCCGGCGTCGTTGGAGTAGAAGTACTCGTCCCCGGTGGAGGTCGGCCCGCAGTCGCTGGGGTCGAGTTGGGGGTCCTCGGTTTCGTGCACCGTGTACCACATGAACGACAGCGGGCTGAGCGGCCGGAAGTCGGCGACGATGGTGCGCTGCGCCCCGAAGTTCCCCGACTTACCGGTGAACTCCATGCGCAGGAGGCCGACGGT
>Ga0335075_10014984_pt1 | contig 11623 bp, 10 predicted proteins | sample Lox_Sample_24_FD_206723 | JGI IMG/M metagenome (GOLD analysis project Ga0335075, IMG submission 206723) | Soil microbial communities from Loxahatchee National Wildlife Refuge, Florida, United States - Lox_Sample_2.4 | ecosystem: Environmental > Terrestrial > Soil > Wetlands | place: USA...
AGCGCTCAAGCGCGGTCCGCTCACGCCGATCCTCGGACCGGCGCGCGCACCTCGGGTGCTCGCCTTCTATTACGACTACAACTGTCCCTACTGCCGGGCGGTGAATGGGCTCCTGCGCCCGCTCGTGGCACACAACCCGGATCTGCGAATCCTCTTCAAGCAGTTTCCCGTGCTGAGCGATGATTCGGAGACTGCCGCGCGCATCGCGCTCTCCGCGGCGCTTCGCGGCCGCTTCTTTCAGGCGCACGAGCTGCTCATGCAGTTCTCGGGCACCTACACCGGAGCGGTTGCAACCCGGATCGCGCGCGCGCTCGGCTTCGATCCGAGCGCGTTCCGCCGCGGCATGGGCGATCCGCGCGTGAGCGCCGAGATCCGCGACAACCTCGCGGATGCGCATGCGCTCGGCATCGACGGCACGCCCGGTCTCGTCACTGCGCACGCGATTGCCGAGGGTGGACAGGATCTCGCACAGCTTCAGGGGATGATCACGGCGATCTGACTCCGGGGCGACCCCAGAGCACGATCGCGATGGCACTTGCGGCGGCGAAGGCGGCGCCTGCGAGGAACGTGCTCGCCGAACCGATACTCGTCCAGAGCGCTCCGGCGATCACGCTCGCCGCGAGCAGCGCGAGTCCGCTCACCAGATTGAACAGACCGAACGCGGTGCCGCGCAGCGAGGCGGGCGCCGCATCGCCCACGATCGCGGAGAGCAGCCCCTGGGTTGCCCCCATGTGCAGCCCCCAGAGCAGCGCCCCGAGAAGCACGAACGCGATGCTTGGTGCGAAGGCGAGGACGAGGTCGGCCACGACCAGTACGCCGGCGCCCGCGGCGATGAGCGCGCGGCGATCGAGTCGATCGGCCAAGTGGCCCAAGGGATAGGCGCTCAAGAAGTAGGAGAGGTTCATCAGCACGAACACCGCCGGCGTCCAGGCCACGGGCAGTCCCGCGCGCTGCGCGCGCAGTAACAGGAATCCCTCGCTGAAGCGGGCCAGCGTGAACAGCCCCGCGAGCGCGAGAATGAAGCGGAAGTGTCCCGGGAGCGCGCGCAGCTGCGCGCCAACCAGCACTGGGCGGCGCTCGGGCGCGTGGTGCACGCCGGGCTCGCGCACCGCGATCGCGATGAGCAGCACGCAAAGCACCGCCGGGGCGCCCGCGAACCAGAACACCCGGCGCATGTCATTCGCGAGGAGCGGCATCAGCGCGAGAGCGAGCAGCGGACCGGCGAAGGCACCGGCGCTGTCGAGCGATTGGCGCAGGCCATAGGCGGCACCGCGCCGCTCGGGTGGGGTGATGTCGGCCACCAGCGCATCGCGCGGAGCGCCGCGGATCCCCTTGCCTATCCGGTCGACGAGGCGTGCCGCGAAGATCTGGGCGGCGGTATGCGCGAGCGGAAAGATCGGACGCACGAGCGTCGCGAGCCCGTACCCGGCAAGCAGCAGGGGCTTGCGCTTGCCCCAAAAGTCGCTCATCGCACCGGAGAAGAGCTTCGTGATCGAGGCCGTCGCCTCGGCGACGCCCTCGATCGCTCCGAAGGTCGCCGCGCTCGCTCCGAGCACGCTCACGAGGAACACCGGCAGGAGGCTCAGGATCATCTCGGTGGAGACGTCCATCAGCAGGCTCACGAAGCCGAGCGTGACCACGCCGGACGGTATGCGGGCGCTCGTCGCGTCGGTCGATCCGGTTGGGAGCTTGGCCTGCGACACCCGCATGACTGTTCCGCGAAGCCGGCGCGGGGTCAAGCGGGACGCCCACCCGCCCGCGGGGCGTACAATCCCGAGCGAGGTTGAGTCGTGCCCGCAATTCCCGACGGTCCGGAGGAGCGCGCGCCTGCCGCGCTCGATCTGCCCTGCGCCCCGCCCGACAAGCGCGTGATCGAGCGGGTGGGCGAGCCCGTGCCCGAGCAGGGGGAGTTCCGACTCCTCGAGGGCAGGCCGTGCATCCTGTTTGCGGGCTGGGACTATGCCGAGGACTGGTCGGGTGCGTTTGTCGCCGTCATCCCGCCCGAGTCGCTCCAGGGGGCACCCGCACTCAGCGCGGAGGAGTTCTGGCGGCGCGTGCGCGACGCACAGAGCGCGCAGTGCGCCGATCAGTAGCTTTCGTCCTCGGAGGGAAAGGCCCCCGATTTCACATCCCCGATGTAGCGCCGGAAAGCCTCCGTCATGACCTCCCCGAGCGCGGCATAGCGGCGGATGAAGCGCGGTGAGAAGTCGGTCGTGATGCCGAGCAGATCGTGCGTGACCAGCACCTGCCCGTCGAGGCCGGGCCCGGCGCCGATCCCGATCGCCGGAATCGTGAGCTCGCGGGCGATGCGCGCACCGAGCGAGGCCGGAATCTTCTCGATCACGAGGGCGAAGCAGCCGCTGCGCTCGAGCAGCAGGGCGTCCTTCGCGAGCCGCTCCGCCTCGTCGGCGGCCGTGGCGCGCACCACGTAGGAGCCGAACCGGTAGATCGACTGCGGAGTGAGCCCGAGGTGCCCCATCACCGGAATGCCCGCGGAGATGACGCGGCGCACGCTCTCGATGATGACCTCGCCGCCCTCCATCTTGACGGCGTGCGCACCGGACTCCTTCATGATGCGGACCGCGCTCTCGAGCGCGAGGCGGCTGTCGCCCTGATAGCTGCCGAAGGGCATGTCGACCACGATGAGCGCGCTCCGCGCCGCACGCACGACCGCGGAGGCATGGACGATCATCTGATCGAGGGTGATCGGCAGCGTCGTTTCGTGGCCGTGCATCACGTTCGATGCGCTGTCCCCGACCAGCAGCACATCGAGACCGGCCTCATCGAGGATCCGCGCGGTGGAGTAGTCGTAGGCCGTGAGCATCGCGATCCGCTCGCGACGCGACTTCATTTCCGCGAGGCGCGCCGTGGTCACGCGACGCCGCGAGGAACCGGACTCGTGCACGCTCATGCGGACGCTCCCCGAGGACGCCTTTCTCGGCCCGAGGTGGGCTCGAGCAGCAAACACTACCCGATCCGGAGGCGCGGGGCACGGATCCCCGTCATCGTTACGGAAGAACAGGGTGAGTGCGCGGCGATCAGGATATTCTCCTGCGTTGCGCTCGACACGGGGCCGCAACGCTCATGAGCACCGAGACGATCGCGGCGCCGGCCGCCGGGAAGTCCGACGCGTGGGGTCATCCGAGGCAGCTGTGGATGCTGCTGGCGGTGACCGTTGGACTTAATTTCGGCTTCTACGGCTTTCGCGCCTATCTGGCCCCGTACATCGAGAAGAGCTTCTTCTCGGGGCTCGGGGCAGCCGCGGCGCAGCGCAATGCCGATCTGCTCTCGAGCGGGTTCCTCGCGCTCATGTACGCGACGCCGATCATCGGCGGCTACATCGCGGATAAGATCCTGGGCGAGGCCCGTGCGCTTGCGATCGCGCTCTGGCTCGGGACCCTCTCGCTCATCCTGATGGCGCTGCCGACGCTCTTCGGCTTCGAGCTCGGCCTCGCGCTCTTCGCGCTCGCTCAAGGGCTCGGCATTCCGCTCACGGTGCTGATTGGGCGCAACTACGCGCAGGACGATCCGCGGCGCGAGGGCGCATACACGCTGTACTATCTGGCGATCAATTTCGCCGGCTTCGTCGCCCCGCTCCTCTGCGCGGACCTGGTGGGGCGGCGTTTCGGTTACCGCTCGGGGTTTCTCGCCTCCGCCGTGGGAATGGCGTTCGCGGCCGTCGTATTTCAGTGGCGCAAACACAAACTGCAGCCGCGCTTGGCGCAGACCGAGCCCCCGCACGGGGTGCGGGCGGCGCTCTGGGTGATCGTGGCGATTGCCGTGCTGGTGTGGCCGACGGCGCTCCTCGTGTCCCACCCGCAAGTGCTGAGCACGGCCATGTACGGCCTCATGGGACTGCTCGTCCTCTACTTCTTCGTGCGCTGCAGGCGCCGTCGCGACCGGGTGCAAACCGAGCGCTATCTCGCGCTGCTCGTGCTCTTCGTTGCGATGGTGCTGTTCTGGACGCTGAGCTTCCAGGGCGTCACCTCGCTCAACTTCTTCGCGCGCGACTACGTCGATGCGCCATTCGACTACACGCTGTTCCAGGCGGCCAATCCCCTCTACATCCTCATCTTCGCGCCGCTCCTCGCGCTCCTGTGGCCGTGGCTCGATCGGCGCGGCAAGGACCCCTCCACACCCCGCAAGTTCGGCATCGGATTGCTGCTCGTGGCGCTCAGCTACGGACTCACCGTCGCGGCCATTCGCTACGCGACCGCCCCCGACGGCAAGGTGGGCTGGAGCGTGCTCGCCGGATGCTATCTGCTGCAGACACTCGGCGAGCTCGCGCTCTCCCCGATCGGCTACTCGCTGGTGGGCCTGCTTGCGGCACCCGACGAGGGCTCGCTCGCAATGGGCGGGTGGTTCTTCGGCGTCGCACTCGCCTACCAGCTCGCGGGGTGGATCGCAACGCTCACGACGATGGCGACGCGCGGCGCGCAGGCCGGCATCGCGGCGTACGCGGGCGTCTACGAGCAACTGTTCGTGGTCGGTCTCATCGTAAGTCTCGTGTATCTGCTCGCCGCGCCCGGCGTCCGCAAGCTCATGCGCGGAGTGCATTAGCGCACCCGCCTGTCTCACCAACCCTGGCAGTGATACTGTCTGGGAATGCCCGCAGGCAGCCGCGTCGACGTGACCCACCTCATCGATCACGCGCGATTCGCAGGCGTGCCTGCGCGGCTCACCATCCTCGCATTCCTGATCCTCATCGCCGACGGATACGACATCCAATCGATCGCGTTTGCCGCCCCGGCGCTCGCGGAGAGTTGGGGTGTCAGGCGAGAGCTGCTCGGGCCGGTGCTCGCCGCGAGCCTGATCGGTATGGGGCTCGGATCGGTGGCGCTCGGGTGGCTCGGTGACCGGATCGGGCGCAAGCGCGCGTTCTGCCTGTGCATCGCGGTGCTCGCGTTGGGCTCGCTCGCGAGCGCCGGCGCCGGCAGCCTCGCTGCGCTCGTGCTGTTTCGCTTCGTGACGGGGCTCGGTCTCGGCGGGGCGGCGCCGCTTGCCACCTCGCTCAGCGCTGAATGGACTTCGGTGCGCTGGCGGAGCCTCGCCGTCGCGATTGCGCTCGTTGGCATTCCGTTGGGCGGGATGCTCGGCGCCGCCATCGCCGCGCGCATCATTCCGGCCTACGGCTGGCGATCCGTGTTCCTCGTGGGCGCAGTCTCACCGCTCATATTCCTTGCGCTCGCGCTCCCGTGGATGCCCGAGTCGGCGAAATTCCTCGCGGGCCGGCCCGCGGAGCGCGTGCGCCTCGCACGCTCGCTCAACCGGCTGGTCGGCGAGCGGCGCTTCGAGGGGACCGAGGTGTTCAGCGTCGCGGAGCCGCAAGAGCGCGGCCACGGCTCGATCATGAGCCTGCTGCGCGTGCCTTACCTGCCGACGACGCTGCTCCTGTGGATCGCGTTCTCCTGCAACACGCTTGCGCTCTACGGGTTCGTCAACTGGATGCCGACGGTGCTCTCGGGCGCCGGTCTGCCGCTCCAGGCGGCCCTCAGCGGCTCGGTATGGTTTAACTGCGGCGGGATGATGGGCGCGCTCGGCGGCTCGCTCCTCATCAGCCGCTACGGCTCGCGCAGCGTCGGCGCCTGCGTCGCCTGCGCCGGTGCGCTCAGCGCGGCGCTGCTCGGGATTGCGACCTCCGCGCACGCTGCGCGCTTCGGCACGAGCCTCTTCGGGCTGGTCGTCGTCGCCGGCGCGAGCCTAAACGGCATGCAGGCATTTCTGTATGCCGTGTCAGCGCACTCGTATCCCACCCGAATCCGTGGCACGGGCGTCGGGGCGGCCTCGGCCGTCGCGCGCGTGGGCGGCGTGCTGAGCTCGGGGGTCGGGAGCGCCTTCTTCGCGCTTGGGCTCGCGGTGGCGGAGTTCTTCTATATCCTCGCCGCGGTCATTCTCGCGACGACCGCGAGCTTCTACCTGTTGCGCAGCCACATTCCCGGCCGCGCGGCAAGTGCGCTGCTCGCGCGGGGAGCGGAGGTTTGAAAGGGGAATCGCGGTACCAGGATCCGAAACGGAGACGCAATGCCCCATCAACCCTCATTTGATCAGATCGATCTGGTTCTCGCTCAGCGCGCGGATGAAATCCGGCAGCGGGATGAATCCGACCGCGTCGAGGTACTTGCCGGCACCGCCGCCATCGGTCGCAAGCGTCCAGAGTAGAAAGCGGCGCAGGCTCTCGGCCGTCTCTGGGTTGGGCTGCCGCGTGGACACCACCACATACTCGTAGTTGACGAGCGGATAGGATTGATCGCCCGGCGCAAAGACCAGACTCAGCCGCTCGTCGGGTGGGGTACGTGGGTCCAGCTTTGAGGCGGCCGTGCTGATCGTCTCGGCGGTGGGCAGCACGAACTTTCCACTTTGGTTTTCGAGCGAGGCGGTGCCCAGTCCCGCCTGGGCGATCGCTTGATGCAAGCTGATTCCGATATAGGCGAGCGAGTATGCGGTTGCGGCCGCCTTGTGCACCATCCCCTCGTTGCCCATGGCGGTGAGCTCGCCCGCAACCGCGGGCCAGGCGACGCTCGTGCCGTAACCGATCTGATCCTCCCAGCTTTGGGTCGAGAAATCGAGGAACTGCGTAAAGATGAACGTGTCGCCCGAGTCATCGGCGCGGCGAATCGGAACGATCTGCCGGTGCGGAAGGCGCACGCCCGGGTTGAGCGCCACGATCGGGGCGGCATCCCAGACGGTGATCTTGCCGCTGTAAATGCCCGCAAGCGTCGGCCCATCCAGTCTCAGCGGGCTGCCGCTCAGGCCGGGGATGTTGTAGTTGACCGTCTGCGCCGAGATGGCGAGAGGGATGTTGAGGATGCCGCGATTCTGCTCGACCTGCTGGTCGGACATATAAGCGTCCGAAGCGCCGATGCGCGCGCGACCCGAGAGCGCCGCGGCGATGCCGGCACCTGAGCCGGTCGCGGCGGCCGTGACGGTGACGCCCGGAGCAACGGTCGCGTAGGCGACGCTCCAGCGCTGGAACAGCGGGTAGATCAAGGTCGAGCCGGTTTCGTTCAGTAGCGTACTCGCGCCGTGAGCGGGCGCCGCGGAGAGCGCCAAGAGCCCGATACAGCAGGCCATGGCGGCGCGCCGCGCGCGAGCGAGGCCGTCGCGGGCGAGCGCGACGCGCGGCCTGATCGGCGAATGGGTGGAACGTCTCATGGGGGCCGTTTCGTGCATCCGTCGCGCATCAGTGACCGATGCGGCCCAAATCCACACCCGTGGTCTCGATTCGGTAGCGCCACGTCACGACCGCCCCGAGGATCGAGGCGACCACCAAGCCATAGAGCAGCGCGCGGGTACCGATCGCAACGAGCAAGATCGGGAACAGGAAGGCGGTGGCGACCGCACCGATCTTGGCGAACGCGGCCGCGAAGCCCGCGCCCATGCCACGCACCTCCGTGGGGAAGACCTCCCCGGCCAGGAGGTAAGTTTGCGCATTCGGGCCCAGATTGGTCATGAAGTCGAACAGCATGAAGCCCGCGAAGATGAGGATGATCTTGCTCTCGCCACTGACTCCGGAGGAGAAGGAGGCGAGCAGCAGACCGGCGGCGCAGCCGATGAAGCCGAAAATCTGCAGCTTGATGCGGCCGAGCTTGTCTGCGAGCACCACCGCGAATGCGATTCCGACGATCAGCAACACATCGATCATCGCCGCGCCCTTCGCAGCGAGAATTTGGTTCGAGATCAGATCGCTCAGGCTGCGGATGTGATTGGCGCCACCGCCAATCGCGGCCGCCAGGATGACGGGCGTGAAGATGCCGATGCCGTAAGTGCTCAGATCCTGGATGAACCAGGGAACCGAGGCGAAGATCGTCGCGCGACGGTTGCGCTCGTTGAACAGCGCCCAGAAGGACTGCTGACCGCGAGTTTCCTCGCCCGCCTGCGCGCCGCTGCGAGCAAGCTTGATGCGGGTGGGGTACTGGGGCTTGCGGACCAGGAGCTTTCTCACCGTCTTCTCGGCCTCCGCATGCGCACCGCGGACGGTGAGCCAGTTGGCGCTCTCGACGATGAAAAAGCGTCCGATCGTCACCGCCAATGCGGGAATGAGCGCCGTCGCGTACATCCAGCGCCAGGCCGAGAGCGTGGGACTGAGCACCAGCACCAGGCACCCGATGCCGGTACCGCCGAGTGCCCCCAGCGCCTGGAAGGCGAATGCGCCCAGGACGAGCTTGCCGCGATTGGCGCTCGGAATGTTCTCCGAGATGATCACGTGCGCGGTCGGATAATCGCAGCCCAGAGCGAGACCGAGGCCGAACAAGCAGATGGCGAGCGCAGCGAAGCTCGTGCTGAGGATGAGCAGCGCCAGAAAGCACACGAAGATGATCATCTCGGCGATGAACATGCGCTTGCGGCCAAACAGATCGGACAGCCCACCGAGCAGCACCGCGCCGAAGAGGATGCCGGCGAGGCTCGCTGCGCTGATGACACCTTTCGCGGCGGCGAGGAGGTGAAACTCGCGCACGATGAGCGGCAGCGCAACGCCGGTCATGAAGACCACGAAGCCTTCGAAGAATTTTCCCGCTGCGGCGAGCGACCAGATGCGCCACTGCATCGCGGTCATCGGCGCCGATTTGAGCGCGGTGCCATCCGGCCAGAGCGGCCGCTCGTCGATGTATTCCTGAACCGATTTGCCGGCGCCCACCGCAGGCTCCGCAGCCTGTGCCAGATCGTCCATTACCACCCCTTGGTCTTTGTTTGCGACGCCCGCCCGCTCATGCCGACACGGACGCGAGTGGCGAGGGTTGACAGATGTGATCGGACTGGATGACGCGCGATGATGGCTCAGGACGTGTTACGGTTTGATGACCGCGACCACCAACGCGGAGCCGACGCAAGGACCGCTGTGACGCCTTGATCGGCGGACAGCGGTTCCCTATGTTGAGGTGACGGCCGCGAATCGACTCGGTTGCGATCGCGCTGCACGACACTACGGAAGACACGCACATGAAATACCGACTTCTGGGCAATAGCGGCTTACGGGTGTCCGAGGCATCGCTCGGCACCATGACCTTCGGTGAGGACTGGGGATGGGGTTCGGCGAAGGACGAGGCGCAGAGGATCTACGCCGCTTACCGCGACGCGGGGGGGAATTTCATCGACACCGCGAACGTCTATACCAACGGCACGAGCGAACGATTTCTCGGCGAATTCATGCAGGGTCACCGCGAAAGCGTGGTTCTCGCCACGAAGTACTCGAATGCGGTGCCGGGCGCCGACCCGAATGCGGCAGGCAACCACCGCAAGAGCATGATGCAGGCCGTGGAGGCGAGCCTCAAGCGCCTGCAAACCGACTACATCGACCTCTACTGGGTGCACATCTGGGATGAGGTGACACCCGTCGAGGAGGTCATGCGCGGCCTCGACGATCTGGTGCGCGCGGGCAAGGTGCTCTACGTCGGCATCTCCGATGCACCGGCCTGGTGGATCGCCGGGGCCAATACACTCGCGCAGCTGCGCGGGTGGACTGACTTCGTCGGCTTGCAGATCGAGTACAGTCTCATCGAGCGCACCGTCGAGCGCGAGCTGATTCCGATGGCGCGCGCGTTCAATGTGGGCGTGGTGGCGTGGTCGCCGCTCGCGAGCGGGCTGCTCACCGGCAAGTACCACGGTGGGGCGGATAAGGCTGAAGGCCGGCTCGCCGCCGAAGGAATGGCGCAGTTCCTGCCCGAAAAGCAGCGCGCAGACCGGATCATCGCAGCCGTGAAGTCGGTGGCCGCAGACCTCGGCCGCAGCATGGCGCAGGTCGCGCTCGCGTGGCTGCGCTATCAGGCGGTGCCGGCGATTCCGATCATCGGCGCGCGAAAGCTAGCGCAGCTCGAGGACAACCTCGCGAGCCTCGATCTCGCGCTGCCGGCGGCGCAACTGAAGTTGCTCGATGCGGCGAGCCGGGTCGATCTCGGTTTCCCGCAAGAGTTCTACAGCAAAGAGCTGGTGCGCACGCTCAGGTATGGCGGTGTGGCGGATCGCCTCGTGCGGTAGAGCTTGCCCGCGCCCGCATCGAGGCTAAGCGCTCTGGCGACGCTTACCGCTGCGCTTGCTCAGAATGGCCCGAGTGCGTCGCGTTGCAATGATCCCGACGAAGCTCTTGACCCGTGCGGTTCGCTCGAGCTCGACGCTCTCCCTGGCGTAGATCGCGGCGACTTCGTCGACCGGAGTGTTCGTCGCGCGCGCAAGCGATTCTGCGATCAAGCGGTTGCCGGGCGTGTCGCCGTTGTACGCGCCTTGATCGCTCACGGCGCTCTGAGGGGTTGCGTGTCCGATCAAGTCGCTGATATCCCGGTCGCCTAGCCGAGCGCCATCTTATCGCAAGAACCGGTGCGGCAAGGTGCTTCGGCGGCCGCGGCCAAAATGGAACCCACGCCGTGCAGGACCCAGAAACTCCAATGGAATCAACTGGTCGGGGTGACAGGATTTGAACCTGCGACTCCTACGTCCCGAACGTAGTGCTCTACCAGGCTGAGCTACACCCCGGATGGGTCTCGAAGAGGATCAGGCAGTCTACTTCATGGCGTCCGGGCGTTCAACGCACCTCCGCGGCCCCTCGTGCGCTCAGCCGGGCGGGCTCGCGCCCGAGAACTTGACGGGCGTCGCGCCAATGACCGGACCGATGGTCGCCTTGTCGCTCACGTACAGCTGCACCTTGCGCTCGAAGCGCAGGTCGCCGCTCACGACGGCGCCGGGACCGATCACGACGCGTGGCTCGCGCTCGAAATCGAACCAGCCCCCGCCCAGGGGCTTCTTCACGAGGATGCCGCCGGCGACGCGCGAGGCGCCCCAGACGTTGATGTCGCCATTGACCGTGGTGATGCCGCCGCCCACCGCGGCGCCGTGTAGGTCGATCGCGCCGTTCACAGTGGTGACCGCCCCGTCGACCTGCGCCCCATCGCGCAAGGTGAGGCGGCCGTTGACGGTGGTGGCGGCGCGCGCCACGCGAGATCCGTCACCGAGCGCGATCGATCCGTTGACGGTCGTGAGCGAGTCCGCCGCCGCATGCTGCCCGACCGTGATGCTGCCGTTGACGGTGTTGGCGTCGGCGAGCGTCGCATTGTCGTCGATGTTGATCGATCCATTCACCGTGCCCACATCTCCAGTCTTCTGTCCTGCCGGCACTCGCACCGATCCGTTGACGGTCTCCCCGCCACGGCTGTCGGCGGTCACATCGGCGTTGGCAGCCGATGCGCCGCCGTTGCCCGATCCGTCGCCGGGTGCGTTGACACAGCCGGCGAGAGCGGCGATGAGCAGGAAGGCGATGACACGCACTGAGCTCGACATGATGCATCCTCCCGACCGAGCGCCGCAGACGGCGCGGACGCGGTCACCCCGTCTCAACAACCTATAACAAAGCGCTGCGCCACGCGAAGCGGACGGGCGGCGCCGTGCGGCTCCTTCAGACCGTGTGCTCGACTGCGAACCGGGCGAGCGCTTCGAGCCCTGCCCGGTAGCTCGAGTGCGGCAGCACCTGAAGCGCCTCGAGCGCGGACTCCGCTTCGCGCCGGGCGAGCTTAAAGGCGTAGTCCAGGCCTCCACTTGATTCAATCGCGGTGACGACCGGCTCGAGCTCGGCGAGTCCGCCGGTCTCGATCGCCCGGCGGATGAGCAGCCGATCGGGCTCCCCGGCGAGCCGCAGCGC
>Ga0335075_10014985_pt1 | contig 11623 bp, 13 predicted proteins | sample Lox_Sample_24_FD_206723 | JGI IMG/M metagenome (GOLD analysis project Ga0335075, IMG submission 206723) | Soil microbial communities from Loxahatchee National Wildlife Refuge, Florida, United States - Lox_Sample_2.4 | ecosystem: Environmental > Terrestrial > Soil > Wetlands | place: USA...
CAATGAACGGCCTCGAAATTTTGTATGGCGATATTCTTCAACGACAGAACGAGCCCGCTCTGGAACGGCTTCTTGGGCAAACACAAATTCATCCCTTTAAAACACCCACAGTCCTATATTCTGGGCGTGCCTGCAGCTCTCTGTCGCGAAGCAAAGCAGAAAGCATTTCTGCCATTGCACATCAAGGTGTATGCGTCTATCTGGACTCATTACATGGGCTTGCAGGAAGCCCTGAAAGCCTTGCACGAGTCCATATTGTCCCAGGATGCATCGAAACTGACAACCGACGGTATTCCGAAATCCGCGATGCGCCCTGGAAAGCCCCGAACTACATGGTGAAGAACAGCTACATAGCCAAAGCTCTACCCAGTCTCATGCCACTCATGGCTGACCGATTGAACGTGGTAGCGATTCTCACGGAGACAGAAACGAGTATCCTGTTTTCTTACGAAATCTCCTCCTCTAATGGAACAAGCTACGTTTCCCCTGGTGCCATAGCGATCGCCTCTAGCAGGGCAAGAGGTTGCGTGCCATGCCCCATGACGGACTGCAAGCCGCCAAGAAATCTGCCACCGCTAACCGTTGTGGAGGGCGAAGGCAGTCATAAACTAGGTACAGCCTTAGGCTGCGTAATTCGACTCGTGCCGGACGACGGGCCGAGCTGGTGTGTTGCTTTAATGGCGGCGGCTGCGGCCACGGCCGATAATCTTCGACGAGCTGAATCGTCTGCGTGGGATGGCCACGATGTTTCTTACCTTACCAACTGGGGAAATGTAATATTGAGGACGAAGGAGTGTTTGGGGTGCTGTCTAAGGGCAGCGGTGAGAAAGGGAAGTAATGGAGGTGAGATTGTTTACAGGGTTTGATTCCCTTTTGCTAAACGATATATCTTGTTGCTAGTACACTTCCCTTATAGATATTCCTTGTTGAAAGAGCACTAAGGGAAAGTCTAGTTATTGCTGTTTGAGTTGTATTTGTCTTAGTTCAAGGTTTCCTTCTAGTTATAGTCACAGGCTTTAAGTTTTGAAAGGCGCTCTTACTAGTGCATGTGTGATTTCCCCTTTTCTTACCCCTTACACTCGCCCCCCCTTTCTCCACTGGAGGTCTTGGGTTATGATAGCTGTACTTGATTGTTGGTGAAGCTTTTTCCTGCAGCAGCCGCCTTATTCGTCGTGGAGGTGCTTATATAGCAGGCTAGCGCACTTTTACTAGCTACTTCCACTCTCACAGTTTAAACTGCTAGCAGCCGTTAAAAAGCCAACTCTTTTCTCTCCTCATCCATTCTGCTTCCTCGGCTCTCTACTTTCTCCACTTCTCCTAAGCCTATCTTCTCCGCAAAGTAGGACGGAGAAGCTTCTCGAGGGTTGGCAAGTCTGATCTCGGTCTAAATTATACTGCAATCCAAAGTCACCCTATCCATCTAGAGCTGTTGTACCTGTAGACTTGACTCCACTTCATGTGACGTGGCGCTATCGAGGCTCTAGGTCGATGTGCAGTGAAGTGGTGCATTTTCTGCTAAACAATGGGGCTATATAAAAGGGGTTTGGTAAAGCTAGATAGAATCCATATTGACAGCAACTATAATAGAGGGATTTATGACTAGACAATTGGGAACACAATGCGAAAATGCTAATTCTGCGTATTGGAAGAGAGTGGTTTATGTAGTAGCTTTCGGCTAGAAGTGACTAATTGATGCCCGACACTACCATTTATTCAAGTTGCCGATTGCAACTATCATGGTGGTGGGAGGACACCGACTGAAACGGCAGTGTATAAATTTCCACCCCTTCTTGGCTCCTCTCGGGCAACAAAATCAATTCACTCTGCCGGGATTGACAAGTCCGCTAGGACAAAAATGGGCGACAGAAAAGTTGGACAAGGACGCAGAAGGCGGGCGGGGTGGTATTGATGGTCGTCGAGAAAAGCAGCAAGGCGACTTTGCACACGCCTTCGGGCGGCGGCTCAACCCGTGGGAGGCCAACACCAACAATTGAGATTACATAAAAAAAAAGATATTATTATACGAGGTCTGTTTAAGGTAGATAATACTTACTTTGCATGACCAGAATGTTGCGTTTTCGTTCTGAATCATGGCTTGTAGGATGGTTTCTGCAATTCAGTTGGTCTGGCACAGAAATCCCTTGATTTTAAGATAGTTGTGCCCATATTCCGGATCAATGCTGATCCTTGCATACTCTGATTAAATGGAATATATTTCCGTGATAGTCTTTTCGTGCTGTGTGACCTACAATTAACAGGCGGGGAGCATGTAGGGCATGATTGGCGGAACGCAAAGATATTTGCCAATTGAGGGGTCGAACCCTGGCTTTGACTCCATCTTGGTGTCCGACGAAGATACCCATAATTGCACTTCTTTATACTTGCCATCAAATGACCGCTTGTTCCCGGCAATGCTTGCTTTTCGATGTGCGATTTCAAGAGCAACTTGGTTGATTGCCCTTTTCAGAGCAAGTGAGTGTGAATAGAGGAATTCCTGCTTTTGTTTTCAAGCAGGATCGAGGCAGGATCAATACACTCTTGATTGGTGCAATCTGTATCTCGTACTTCGAGACAACCGGCAAACTATTAGTCTTTGATTATAACATGACTTCTTCAAGTCTTCGGCATTGGAAGACTCAAGATATCAAGATCTCCAAACGCGTAAGAGAAAATTTTTGCAGGGGTGTTGAACATGTGAGAAAAGGCTGTTGGTTACCGAAGTCACGGTCAAAAGTTGAAATTTTCGAACCTCCGCAAGCGGACTCTTCCCCGCAATCGATAAGACCCCAATCGCATGGAAATAAAAATCGAGTCATACATCCCATTGATCTCCTCCTCATATCGCACACAATCTTTATCTTTTACTGAATGGCTTTGCGAATATCGACAAAACGTGTAGCGGCCACGCTTAAAGCCCGCACTGGGTCCATCGGAGAGAAAGCAATTTCAAAGGGTCTTGCATCACAAGCAACTGCTGCCGCGACAAATTTCTCAGAGGAGTCTAGGAATGAAATCTTTGTATGTGCCCTCAGCAACTGAAGTACCATTAGCTAAACATGTATTCCTGCAGAGAGCTGCGTCGCTCCCCAATCCGGATCCGCCTGCGGATTCTGCCACTACTGCTCTGGTCAATGAGCAAGCACCGTACATGGTCAAAACCTATCTGCGACCCCCGCCAATGTTCGTGAAGGGAGAGGGATGTTATCTCTGGGATGTGGAAAACAGAAAGTACCTGGATCTGACAGCTGGGATCGCTGTGAATGCACTAGGTCATTGTGACCCGGAAATGAGCAAGCTCATTGCCCAACAGGTAAGCCTTACTGCTTCTATAACAGCCTTTTCATCCGACTGACAATGGTTTCGCTCTAGGCCAAGACTCTCATACACACCTCGAATCTCTATCATAACCCATGGACTGGCGCTTTATCGTCGCTACTGGTACAGAAGACGTTGGAAGGAGGAGGAATGCATACTGCGTCATCAGTTTTCATCTGCAATTCAGGCTCTGAAGCAAATGAGGCGGCTATTAAGTTTGCACGAAAAGTTGGGAAAATAGTCGATCCATCGGGTGCAAAGTACGAGGTGGTCTCCTTTCAAAATTCTTTCCATGGCAGAACGATGGGTAGTCTCTCAGCAACACCAAACTCCAAATACCAGAAACCATTCGGGCCTATGCTTCCTGGCTTCAAATACGGCAAATATAATGACGTGGATACAATCAAAGACCTAGTCACTGACAAGACCTGTGGCGTCATTGTGGAGCCAATTCAGGGAGAGGGAGGTGTGAATGTTGCAACAGAGGCCTTCCTCGTCGCTCTCGCTGCTCGATGCAGGGAAGTGGGTGCCGTTCTCATATACGATGAAATTCAATGCGGGCTTTCTCGCACGGGAACATTTTGGGCGCATGCGACACTTCCTAAAGAGGCCCACCCTGACATCATAACTACTGCCAAAGCCCTGGGAAACGGCTTCCCTATTGGTGCTACTATTGTCAGCAAAGATGTGGCTGACAAGATCAAAGTTGGCGACCATGGCACTACATTTGGTGGCAATCCCCTTGGAAGCAGATTGGCACATTATGTTGTTTCGAGACTAAGTGAAAAGAGCCTTCAGGAAGACGTCCTGGCCAAGGGTCAAATGTTGCGAAGACATTTCGAAAGATTTCAAAAAACATACCCCGAGCTAGTGAAAGAGATTCGGGGTCGGGGTCTCATAATGGGACTTCAGTTAACTCAAGACCCGACGCCGATAGTGACGGCAGCGAGGGAGAGAGGTCTTTTGATTATTACAGCGGGCACAAATACCCTCCGGCTTGTGCCTCCCCTCACCATCACCCCAGAACAGATCGATGATGGGATGGCGATTTTGGAGGAGGCAATCAAGGTTGCCATAAGCGCTAGGGAAAATCCGCTGGGAGGCCGGTAAAGGGAGAGGTGGACTCACCTAACTAGATATCGAAGATACATAGCGGAGTCTGGTTTCGGGAGATGCTTGTATGCAAGGTGTCCAGGAGTCCAAATGTCATAATTTCTGTTGTACATCCGGACTTCTTGAGATTAATTACTATCAGCCATCTAAGCCTAGATCTTTTTAGCTATAGAAAAGTTCTTGTTGCAATGCCTTTCAGCATGTACCAGCAATACCCAATTAATCAGTCACGGGAACTTTCTTAAAAGTGTCGTAGAATAGAGATCTATATTAATTAGGCGATTCCGGTTGATTTTGGCCTCGCTTGAAATCAGGCCAAATTTGCCTTGACGAGCCGGCAATCACATGCTAATCCGAACACGCATTCCCCCACGAGATGATGCTGCATGCAGAACGATAAACGCCTTAGCCGTTCTTTGATCTGTCTCCTGCATTCAATCAAATCGCTTCCTCGTTTTCTCCGAAATCCCCGTCCCGAGCCAGGCGCCTTCCCGCAGTCGTGGTCATACGGACACCAGATCCTGAGTGCTTACAGTACCAGCTCAGCTGCTTTGACAATGACAACAATCCACGCATCGAGCATCTAGCATCATTTCCTTTCTTCTTTCCATTATGTTTGTCCTTGTTGGAGGCTATTCTTACCTTGTACATTATATTCATTCATAGACTGGGACGTGAATACTGAAGAGCTGTGTTTTCCTCGGGAGAAAGTGCTTGCACATGTCAATTAATCCGGCCACACGCGATCTCTGTACGAGCAAGTTTGGGGAGAGAGGAAGCTGTGATCAAGCTACTAACGCTTCCGAAGGTTGCGCTGGGGGTTATAGAGGATGATTGGTATGCTTGCTTTCCCAAGAATGGGCTCTGGGCCCTGCTAATATCATGCAAGATCACGTCCTGGGTCGGCCTTCGGTCCAGTTCCGCAAGATACAAGTGCTGGCAGTTGTTTCCTTCTGGTCGTTATATCTCTTAAAGTAGGTCTAGTTATTTACGTCCCACAACCTAGCTGATGGCTTGATAGAGGAAATAAACATGGTCCGCCTACTATTCGGAGATTATCCCGACGGCTCTCGAAATTCCTTACGCCGTGGCAAACTCTCGTCATTACCCTTCTCTACCTCTATATCGCACGAAATTTGGGAAAGCTGCTGGGTCTCGAGTGCCCAGAACCGCTTGCAAACCTCTATACTCGATCATACTTTCGAGCAACATGGGTAACGACGGCTCTAGATGCGGGATTCTGGACTGCGATGCGGATACGCAAGAAGTGGCTGAGGGATTTTTGCAGTATCGTGTTCTCGATATACTATTTGATTGCGGCAGAACAAGCGGATGAGAAGGTCAGGAAGGTGAGAGGCGCGCTGACGCTAGACCATCTGCGGGTCAGCTGGAATAAAGGGACAACACCGTATCTGGCCTTTGCATCAGCTCTGTTGCGACCCCGCCTCATGAAATATCCACCCCGCGCTATCAGAATACCTCGACCACCAGGAAGTGATTATAAGGAGCCTGTCAAGGGTTGGCTATATTTTGATGGGCCTTTGTCGGCCTTGAAGAACCACACAAAAATCGTGATGGATATACCGGGAGGTGGGTTTGTTGCAATGGATCCGAGAACGCATGATGACAAGCTCATTGCGTGGGCGGGCAAAACTGGCCTCCCGGTCCTAAGTTTGGACTACAGGAAAGCACCCGAGTTTCCATATCCGTACGCGCTTAACGAGTGTTATGATGTCTACTGTACTATTATTGCCAGTAGAGGCCGCTGTGTCGGTCTCTCTGGTGATCTGATGCCGAAAATAGTCCTCACAGGTGACAGCGCTGGGGGCAATCTCGCAACAGCTACCATCCTAATGATTATCGAGTCAGGCTCAACCGAAACGCGCCAATTTCAAGGCGAAGCAGCGCTCCCTGTTCCTGATGGGCTTATCTTAATGTATCCGGGACTAGATTTGAACATCTCAAACTGGATTTCGGATGAGCAGATGGCTTTAATCAACGACCGAAAAATGAGAAAGCTCAATAAGAGTATGTTGAGAGAAAAAAGCTTGCAGTATACCCATTTGGCGGGCACTCCGCATCAATCCGAGGAAGAGGAGGATTCTACTCCGAAAGTCACCTCTCCGCGCGTCAGTGCTGGAGATACGACCTTCCCTCCATTGACTATATCAACTTCTAACCGCGCTGCTCTCCCTTCGCAACCATTTATGGACCCTGAGCCGTCCCCATCGCTGGCTCACAGAGTCTCCGGAGCATCTTATCATCCAGTGCCTCTCCAGACTCGGCTAGCCATGTCTAGCATGATATCATACTTTAATGACCGAATACTGTCTCCAGAAATGATGCGCTCAATGATTATCCTCTATATTGGGCCTCACGCTCGTCCGGATTTCTCCCGGGATTACCTCTTATCTCCAATCCTGGCCCCAGACTCGTTACTGGAGAAATTCCCAAAGATCTACTTCCTCACTGGAGAGCGAGACCCAATGGTCGATGACACCGTTATCTTCGCTGGAAAGCTTCGCAGAGCGAAAGCAGCATTACACGAACGTGAAGCAGCAAACAATGCAAATCTTGGGAAAGAATTTGACGAGCGGGATGCGGTCGAGGTAGCCCTAATCCCCGGTATCAGCCACGGCTTCTTGCAGTTCGCAGGCGTCTTTCCGGAAGCATGGAAGCATTTATATCGGTGCGCTCGCTGGATCGATGAGATATTCGAATGTGCGGGAGCCAAAGATCGTGAAGAGATGCCCGTCACACCCGGGTACACAAGTACCGATTCACGGCACCACTTCCGAAGGCCCACTGAAAGTTCAGGAGATGAAGATTTCGGGCTCGAGATGAACATGACCTCATCCAAGAGCAAAGGAAAGGCCTCACCGGCTTCCGAAAAGATTCACGAAAAGAGGGAAGCGACGAGAAGAAAGAAAGAGAGATTACTGAAAGAGCATTTGGAGGAAAAGAGGGAGAGCAGGAGCGCGAGAGGAGGCGGGGAGGGAAGAGGAAGGGGTAGAGTGCAGAGGAAGAAGAGTATGGTTACCCTGGCTAGTTCAGATGATTTGCTCGGAAGGAGAATGCTGGGCCTTACGGGTCCGTTGACGGGGATGGGTGATGGATAGGATATGAATGATTGGCATTTTAGATAGAACAGACGTCGATGAAAAATGACGTTCCCCTAAGTTTTAGAGCCTTTGCGATTCGTGATTTGCGTGTCTGGTGGGAACGGTCTACGGAGGAAAGAACAACAAGGGCCTCGTATATGATGACTAAGTCCCGAACAGTAATAGCCTATTTCCTATCCATGCCAATTGCAAATAATGATCTTTACGTGAAAGACAAAGCTTTCTAAGCCTCATTTTCTAGAGCGTTGAGCATACATGAACACCTTTACGTGAGAACACTTTGGCAGTGAGGTGGGAGGTTTGAATAGACAATAATGTAGGTAACACAACCTTTCCCAACACAGCGGATCGCAATGGATTGCCTTGGTTGCCAATGCCAGAAAGGAGAATTTTTGCGTCAGTGAACGGAACCTGGCGTCATAGATCAGGAAAATTCGTTCCCGCCACGAATGATGCGCAAATAGACTATATATCACATCGTACCCTTACAGGCTATTCTACCGGTCTATCGATCTACCAACCCATCCATTTTCTTGACCTCATATGTCCTTACCCTGAGAACTATGTCGGCATCTCATCTAATCTAGACCCCTTCCCCCCTTTTTCAACTCGACAGCTAAATTACAGGAAAACGCGCTGCAGCTGCTCCATAAACACAAACATCAAAACCGTATTCGGCGCTAGTCGCAGCCATGCAGGCGTCCATCCTTTCATTAGAAAGCCGGGCCCTTCTTTGCGCAGCGCTGAGAGGAGGACGCTTGATAGGCGCTGCATGGAGAGCAGGTATGTCAGCATGCGGTCGGTCATGGTTATGTTATCTTTTGGGTACATGTCCATGTATGTCACAGAGGCAGGGAAAGGAACTCACTAGACTGCCGCCGGCGCTTTGCAGGCGGCTTTTTAGGACGTCAGCCGGGGCGCAGACGGTTGTGGCGACGGTGCCGGCGAGAAGGGAGGCGAGGATGTGGGTTGGGGTGTTATCTTGGAGGTGTAGCAGGGGTGTGGAGAGGAGGTGGGATTTGGTGGTTGCGTAGCTGTGGGGAGACTTGTTAATGTCTTTTGGCTTTCTCGAAGGGAGGGAATGCGCGTGACGAGAGAGGAAGCTCTTGGCGAGAGAGGATTTGGGTGAGAGGAACGAATGCTCTTGACGGAAGGAATGACTTACACGGTGATCTGTGAGACGTCTAAAATGATTAATATTAGCGTCTGCGTTTTGGAAGAGGAAAGCAGTATTGTGGGAGTAAGACGTTGCATTAATGGCAACGGCTTCTTGAAATGAAGGCCGTTTTATTCATTGACAACGGTTTGGTGCAGTGACAACGGCTTCGTGCAATGGCAATAGCTTTTTATAATGACAGCAGATTGAGGTAGACGAGATGAAGAATTTAAAGGGTCAGAAGCAGGAGACTCACTCATAAGCACGCTCCGGACGATATTTGGACCTAATCCCTTGAAAAATGCTCGAGGGCCTTCCTCGCGGGCTACTCTAATGATACCCTGAATTGCATTCGCATATGCGAATCTTTGGCCGGGATCTTTCGCGCCGTCGGCGCACATACGGACGAGCACGATCTGGCTATAAATGAGAAGTAGTCCGATCTGTGAACTGGGAAAGATATACTTCGCTAGGGTTGCCAATAAGGCCCGCTAATCCTCCTGCAACTCCAGCACAGGCGACTGTAGATGAACCGGAGAGTTTCTTTGTCCTGGATGTGCGCTGACAGTATTGGGCTAGATAGTTATAAATCCCAAAGCGGGCGGTTGAATAAGTCGACTGTCGGAGGATTGATGCGGAGATTCCTTGCCAGAGAGAAGGTACACCTTTTTTTGTTATTGCCTAATCATAGATCGTTACAGAAGCTTTACTCACCATCACGGGTTGCAAACATGCACAATACTCTGAGCATGGATTGTTTTGAGACCTGTACTTGCATCCGACTGTAGCTCTTTCGTTAGTACGACGGGTACATGATTATGTAAGGAAGGTTTACCTACTATTTTGTCTGATCTAACGGATGCGCTAGATGTTTGAACTCATGTCAGTAGTAATTCTCTTGTCATACATATATCATTGGCATGAGGGTACGTACTGCAACACGCTGCCATGGCTGACGCTGTGCCTCTAGGAGACCATATCAGTACAATGACAATATCTTCGAGAAGACGAGACAACTTACCCAAGCCATAGTGGTTGTTTGCCCTTGGTAGCCATCTTGAACAATATGTAGAATGAAAATATGGGACCACTTTAGGTATATTTTATTTTCAATCTATTGTATCACAAAATCATGATATCGGCGTTACATTTATCCCTGCAACAACTTTGACTGGATTATCCGGCAGCAACGGCATGCAGGGGTATCGGCATCAAAAGAAGCGCCGGAGTGTGGGAATCATCCCGAAAACACCGATAACTATCGTCATCAATATGAGATGCTGTCTCCGATCGGAGAGGAGGCCGAGGTCGATAGATTTTTTCATTTTCATAACCTTCATTAATATATCTTCCTTCTTTTCCCGTTCCTATTCATATTCTAATTGTCATTGTGATCTCTGAAGATGGCTACAGCTACAGCTCGTACTTCATATACTTGCATAATAAATTCAAGTCTCAATTCGCTTCCGCGAACGCTCTGCACAAGACCTGCCACACCGCGGTGGAAAGCGCAATTCAAACCTAGATCTGCAGTTAGATATTTCCAACTTGCAACGGAGTCGCCAGAAACACAAGATAAGAAAGCTCTTCGGACGCCGACTGTATTGCGTGGGGCATCGAAGCTGTTCAAAGATGCAGACGAAGCTGTGGCGGATCTGAAGAGTGGCTCTATTATTCTTAGTTCTGGGTTTGGACTTTGTGGGACTGCAGGTACGCGTAAATCACAAGTTTAGGATGACCAATTCTGATGTAGATTGAATAGAAACTCTGATTGGGGCTATACATCGGAGAGGTGTCGAATCTTTGCATTCGCTGACGGCTGTCTCGAACAATGCTGGAGCATCGGGCCCTGGAGGTCTCTCCCTACTTACACGTTCTGGACAGGTGAACAGGTTGATTCTTTCATATCTAGGAAACAATAAACCACTGGAGCAGAAATACTTGGCCGGCAATATCGCTATAGAACTGTGTCCACAGGGGACACTTGCGGAAAGGCTTAGAGCAGCGGGAGCTGGTATCCCAGCTTTTTATACGCCTACTGGAGTTTGTATGTTTACGACATCTTTCCATTATCCAAACGAAAGTTTGCAGACATTTCGACTAAACTTATCGCAGCTACCGCTTTACAAACTGGAGACATTCCGATCCGATTGGGTCCACCAGCTGATGGTGTGGGCAAAGCCTCCGTGCTCGAACCTGGAACACCAAGGGAAACTAGGACTTTTGATGGAAAGACGTACATGATGGAGACAGCACTACGAGGAGATGTGGCGATTCTTAGAGCATGGAAAGTTGACGAGTCAGGAAATTGTCAATTCCGGTGAGCACGCTTCCCATATCCTCTATCATCACCTACTCATGCTGACTGGAAAAGATACACGACGAAAGCTTTTGGACCAATAATGGCCAAAGCTGCCAAAGTGACTATTGTAGAAGCTGAAAACATAGTACCAGTTGGATCAATAGACCCCAATGACATCCACCTCCCCGGAATCTTCATCGACCGCATCGTTCCCGCAACAGCAGAGAAGTTCATCGAGCTGAAAAAGCTCCGACCAACCGAGAACGCAGTGAGCACAGCAAAGAAAACAGAAGCAACAACCAGACGAGATAGGATAGCTCGTCGAACAGCTAAAGAGCTCAAGCACGGCTACTACGTCAACCTGGGCGTCGGAATCCCCACCCTAGCACCCTCTTTCCTTGACCCCGAAACGCAAGTCTGGATCCAATCCGAGAACGGCATCCTCGGTATGGGTCCGTACCCTACCGAAGAGCAAGTCGACCCGGACATCATCAACGCCGGTAAAGAGACTGTTACGCTCGTCCCTGGAGCTTCGACTTTCGACAGCGCCGAGTCATTCGGTATGATCCGCGGCGGCCACGTTGACGTCTCTATCCTGGGCGCGTTACAAGTCAG
>Ga0335075_10014986_pt1 | contig 11622 bp, 11 predicted proteins | sample Lox_Sample_24_FD_206723 | JGI IMG/M metagenome (GOLD analysis project Ga0335075, IMG submission 206723) | Soil microbial communities from Loxahatchee National Wildlife Refuge, Florida, United States - Lox_Sample_2.4 | ecosystem: Environmental > Terrestrial > Soil > Wetlands | place: USA...
CGATTGTCCTCACGGCTTAGGTGAGGCTGTCGGCCTCTTCGATGGCCCGGGCGAAGTCCAGCGGCGCTTCTTGTGGCAGGTTGTGGCCGATGCCGCCGGCCAGGGCCCGGTGCGCGTACTTGCCCGTGAACCGCGTGGCGTACGTCGCGGGATCGGGGTGCGGTGCGCCGTTGGCGTCGCCTTCCAGCGTGATGGTCGGCACGCTGATCGGCGGGAAGGTTGCGAGCCGCTGCTCGAGCCCGTCGAGCTCCGGCGCACCTGCCGCGAGCCCGATCCGCCACCGGTAGTTGTGGATGACCACGGCCACGTGGTCGGGATTGTCGAACGCGGCTGCGCTGCGCTCGAACGTGGCGTCGTCGAATCGCCAGGCAGGCGACGCGGACCGCCAGATGAGGCGGGCGAAGTCGTGGCGGTAGGCCGCGTAGCCGGCCTGCCCGCGCTCGGTGGCGAAGTAGTACTGGTACCACCAGTCCCGCTCGGCGTCCGGTGCCAGCGGCGCTCGGCCCGCCTGCTGGCTGCCAATCAGGTAGCCGCTGACCGACACCATGGCCCGGCACCGCTCCGGCCAGAGCGCGGCCATGACGTTGGCCGTCCGCGCGCCCCAGTCGAAGCCGGCCACGATCGCCTCGCCGACCCCCAGGGCGTCCAGCAGCGTGATCGCGTCGACGGCCATCACGCACTGCTGCCCGTTGCGCGCCGCGTCGTCGGACCGGAACCGCGTAGTGCCGTAGCCCCGCAGGTAGGGCACGATCACGCGGAATCCGATGGCGGCCAGCGCGGGCGCGGCGTCGGCGTAGCTGTAGATGTCGTAGGGCCATCCGTGCAGCAGCAGCACCGCCCGGCCGCCGGGCGGCCCGATGTCGACGTAACCGACGTCGAGTTCGCCGGCGGCGATCTGCCGCACCGGACCGAATGGCTCGGCCGCCGACGCGTTCATCCGACGGCCTTGACCGCGCGGATGATGACCGCGGCCACGTCGGCGGGATGCGTGGCCGGGACAGCGTGCGAGGCGTCGATCTCGGTGGTCTCGCTGCCCGCCCGCTTGGCCATGTCGCGCTCGGCGTTCGGGTGGATGGCGTGATCGGCGGTGGCCACCACCGCCCAGGACGGCAACCTCCGCCACGCCGGCGTGCCGGTCACGGCCGTCGCGAACGCGGCAAGCGACGCGGGCCGCTGCGTGCGTGCCAGCGTGTCGGCCAGGCCGGCGGGCGCCTCGGCGCACACCGCGTCGTGGAACAGCGCGGCGTCGACGAATGTGTCGGTTGCCAGCTCGCCGCGTTCGCCGGTGTAGGTGAAGTTACGCAGCGCGGCCGACAGCGGCACGTCAGGATAGCGGGCGTTGATCGCCCCTAGCGTCTCGCCCGCCTCGGGAGCGTAGGCGGCCACGTAGACGAGGCCGACTACGTTGCCCGCATCGCTGCCCGTCTGGCTGATGACCGCGCCCGCGTAGGAGTGGCCAACCAGTACGACGGGACGGCCGAGGGCCTCGACGAAGCCGGTCAGGTAGGCGGCGTCGGTGCCGACGCCGCGCAGCAGGTTCGGCGGCGCCACGACGTCGACGCCGGCCGCCTTGAGCTCGGCGATGACGCCGGTCCAGCTCGAGGCGTCGACGAAGGCGCCGTGGACAAGCACGACGGTGGGAGTGGCGTCAGACGTGTTCATGATGGATCTCCTCCGAAAGAAGCCGGGTATGCCGGTCCGGCGTCAGCCGGCGGCCCAGAACGAGCAGTGGTGAGCAGCGGCGAAGCCGGTCGTGACCTGCGACTGCAACGGCACCAGCGACAGCACCCTGGCCCCGTTGAACGACGGCCAGGGCAGCGCGGACGACGACGGGCTGCCGGTAGCGGCGAAGCTGGCCCAGTCCGCCCGCATGCTGGCGGCGAGCGCCTGCTGGTCGGTGGTAAGCACGACCGGCGTGTTCGGCTGGTCGAACAGATACGGGAGTTCTGCCCCGTGCGTCGCCAGGCCCAGGCTCTTGCCCAGAATGTTCACCGGCGCGTTGTCGTCGTTAAACTGGTAGGCGTATGTGGGAACACCACGCGCGGCGGTCCACTGGTCGACCTGCAGAGCCGGGCATGCGAAGCTGGCATCCGAGACAAGCAGGCTGAAGGCCACCACAGCGTTCGGGTAGGCGCTGAGCGGATACTCGGCCGCGATCGCCGCGGCCCGCGCGTCCGACACGCCCAGGGCCTGAGCGATGTCGGTCTGGTAGTTCGCGTCGCTGCCGTCCAGCGGCGCGGCCAGCGGCACGTTCGTCCCCTGGCTGACGGTCAGACTGAGACCAGCGACGAAGAGCAGTTCTTCGTCATGGGTGATGCCGTTGATGACCGGTACCCGGTCGAACTGACCGCGGGCCAGCGCCGTCCCGATCGGCTGGGTGAGCACCGAGCCGTCCACGACGCCAGGAATCTCCACCCCGAACTTGCTCACCAGGTCGCTGACCGGCACCTTGCGCAGGCACGCCGCGCTCTGGTCCGGGCATCCGACGGCCGTGGCGAACTTCTCGCCGACCGCCTCAGCCGTGGCCAGTGGCTGCTGGTTCAGCGCGAACGTACCGCTCTGCACGATCGCCCGCTGGAACAGGCCGCGGGCACCGGGCGAGACCAACTGGGCCAGGACCGACAGGCCGCCCGCCGACTGGCCCGCGATGGTCACGTCGTGCGGGTTACCGCCGAACCGCGCGATGTTGCGCTGGACCCAGCGCAGGGCCGCCTGCTGGTCCATCAGCCCGTAGTTCCCGGCCGGGCCACCCGGACGGGAGGCCAGCGCCGGATGGGCAAGGAAGCCGAGCGCGCCGAGGCGGTAGTTGATCGTGACGACCACGACACCGTCAGCCGCGAGCTTGGAGCCGTCATAGTTGCGGCCGGCGTCTTCGGTGAGGCCGCCGCCGTGGATCCACACCAGCACAGGCCGGCCCTCGCCGGCGGCGGCGTGCACGGCCGGCGTGTAGACGTTCAGGTACAGGCAGTTCTCGCTGAAAGGGCCTGGCGGGGCGAATGGGCTGGCCGCCTGCGGGCAGCTCGGTCCGAACTGGGTGGCCTGGCGCACGCCGCGCCAGCTGGCCGCCGGGGCCGGCGGACGCCAGCGCAGATTGCCGACCGGCGGCGCGGCATAGGGGATGCCCAGGAATTCGTCGACGGCGCCTGCGGTGATGCCTTGGAGGGCGCCGTCATCGGTGGCAACGACGGGGTCGTGGGCAGCGCCTGACGCCGCAACACCGGCCTGGGCAGCGGTGGCGCCGGCTGCCGCTACGGTGAGCGCGGCCAGTGCCGTGCAAGAGGCGGCCGCCAGCCGGGCGCGCCGCCAAGGGACAAGATGCGCGATCATCGCTGCTCCTTGAGCTCGGGGGAAGGACGTTCCCTCACGGTCGCCCCGACGCCGCAGAGGTGACCCCAGTGGCGACTACTGGTCGGAACGCGGGAAGAGGACGCGATTCCCCCCGTGGAGAGCTGCGACTACAGGCCGCTTCACGGGCTCACCGCGCTTGGCCAGGGCTATCCGAAGGAAGCGGCTAGTGGTGATCGCTTACCCTGGGCACACGAGCGGTGAAGCGGCCGTGATGTCGCTGAGCAGGTACGCGATGAAGTCTGCGATCGGGTTGGATGTGCACGGCCGGGGCCGCTCGCGACACCGCGTTGACCGTGATGTCGCGCTCGGGCAAGCCCGGCGTCAGCGCTTGCGTGAGCACGTTTGTGAGTGCCTTGGCCGCCGCCCAAATACGGTGGGTCTTCGCCGACGAATCATCCATCGGGCTGGACCGGTTGACGATCGCGCCGCCATCGCGAAGGTGACGAGCCGGCTCCCGGCCGGCGACGAAGGTGCCCGGTGTCTTGAGCCGAACCGATGTCTGAATCTACGCCGGTAACTGAGTCGCGGTGAAGTGACGGCCGACGCCACCGAACGCTGTAATAATCTCCGCGAAGAGCCGCAGCACACCCACATCGTCTGCAACGTCAGCTCGGAGGGCAAGCGGCAGCCGAGCCGACGTTGTGGCGAGCGGTGAACGTATTCCTCGGTGATCAGGTGCCCCGGGGAAGTGGCTGCAGTGGCGGATTCTCACCCTGATCGCGTGAGCAGCATGAAGTGCCGCCCACCTCCGTCAACGCAACGCCGCAGGTCATGAGGCCGCCAGTGGTTGCGCGGGACGTGGGCCAGTGGTGGAACCCGCGTTCTCCACTGGGGCTATCAGTGCTCGGACTCGTCAATCGTTGGCGTCATCTCGATCTCAATCTCCAGGGAGGCAGCAATGAGCGCGACCAAGGACCACACCACTATTGAGGCTCGCGACGGCTACGCCGAGATCGGCGACGTCCGGCTGCATTACGTCGAAGTCGGCGAGGGACCCCTGGTCGTTCTGCTCCATGGCTTCCCCGAGTTCTGGTACGGCTGGCGGCGGCAGATCGAGCCGCTGGCTGCGGCGGGATTCCGCGTCGTCGCGCCCGACCTGCGCGGCTATAACCTGTCGTCACGGCCGCAGGACGTCGCGGCCTACAAAACCGGCCCGCTGGTCGACGACATGCAAGGTCTTATCCACCACCTCGGCGCCGAATCCGCCCATTTGGTCGGTCACGACTGGGGCGGCACCGTCGCCTGGGACACCGCGATGTTCCATCCCGAGGTTGTGGACCGGCTGGCCATCTTGAACGCGGCTCACCCGCGCAAGCTGTCGCAGGGACTGCACCACCCGGATCAGCTCCGCAAGTCCTGGTATTTTTTCTTTTTCGCTACCCCCGACCTGCCGGAAAGCGTCGTGCACGCCAACCACTGGCACTTCTTCCGCCACTTCCTGCGCGACGCCCACCCGGCCTTCACGCCGGAGGAAACCGACCGCTACGTCGAGGCCTGGTCGCAGCCAGGCGCGGCCACCGGGATGATCAACTACTACCGGTCCTCGGTGCGGCAGTCTCAGAAGAAGGCCGAAGCGGCCCTGCGCCCGATCTCGGCGCCGACGCTGGTCATCTGGGGACAGCGTGATCGTTACCTCGGCCAGGAACTTGCCGAGCCCGAGCACGATGACGTGCCGAACCTGGCCCGGGTCGAGCGGCTGCCCGACGCCTCGCACTGGGTGCACCACGACGAGGCCGAGCGTGTCACGCAAGTGCTGATCGACTTCTTCACCGCCGCCCGCTCCTCCAGCAACCGCTGAATCCCGGCCAGAGTGGCACGAACTGTGTCATTAGGAGACTGGATGATGTCCTACGAAGCTGAAATCGCGGCTGGGGTACGACCGGTTCGTCGCCCAAGGCGGCGACTGGGGTGCAGCGGTCACGCAGACGATGGGGGTGCAGGCCCCGCCACCGAGAGATCTGACCACAGAAGAACGGGCCGCTTACCAGCAGCTGAACACCTTCTACGCCCAGCACCTCGCCTATGCCCAGATCATGTCGACCCGCCCACAGACGCTGTACGTACTGGCGGACTCACCGGCCGACTTGGCGGCGTTCATGCTGGACCTCGGGGACGGCACCGGCCAGCCCGGGCTCGTTCAATGGGCCGTGCAGGGCACCTTGGACAGCGCCCTGACACGGGACGACATCCTGGACAACATCACCTTGTACTGGCTGACCAACACCGCAGTGTCCTCGGCTCGCCTGTACTGGGAGAACAAGGCCGACTTTCTTCGACGCCAAGCCCATCACGATCCCGTTTGCCATCAGCGTCTTTGCCGACGGCTGTACCAGGCCCCGCGCAGCTGGGCCGAACGCGCCTACCCCCACAACCTCATCCACTACAACAAGCTCGACAAAGGCAGCCGCTTCGCGGCCTGCGAACAACCCGATCTGTTCGCCGCTGAAATGCGCGCCTCCTTCCGCTCTCTACGGGTAAGGGCCGCCCGGCTTACTCGCCGGCGGTTGAACCCGCCCGTCTCCCGTCCCCTGAGAGCTGTTCCCAGCAAAGGAGACGCTGCATGTCGACCAAATGCCTGCTGAAAGGCTTGCGCATTCGAGTCTGCGCATTCGAGTCGAGTGCCACTCGAAGTGTCACTCACGGCAGGTCGGCTGATCGATTTCTATGCTCGAAGAATCTTCATAACCTGGAGCCCCTTTACGGAATCGAACCGTAGGCCTTCTCCTTACCATGAACACCCGTGAGGTTCCATTACCCCAGGCATCGTCCGCTGACCAGGAAAAACACGAGCCCACACCAGCGCTTGCGAGCCCCAGACCGGCCCTAGGGCTTGCAGAAAAATAACCCGTAGCTTCCTGAAATGCGGCATGCTGATGTGCTATGGGCGGTGATGAGGAACCGGGGCAGGTACTGGCGGCGAAGTTCGCGGTGATCTTCCCGCACCTGGATGAGCGGCAGCGCCGTCTGCTGATGGGCGCCGAGGCCCGGGTCCTGGGGCATGGCGGGATCCGGGTGGTGGCCCGGGCCGCGGGGGTCCGCGAGGCCACGGTCTCCCTCGGCGTCACTGAGCTGGACTCCGGCGCCGGGCCGCTGGGCCGGGTTCGCCGGCCGGGCGGGGGACGCAAGCGGGCGGCCGATCTGGATCCGGAGCTGCGCCCGGCGCTGCTGGCCCTGGTCGAGCCGCAGGAGCGGGGTGATCCGATGTCGCCGCTGCGGTGGACGACGAAGTCGACCCGCAAGCTGGCGGCGGAGCTGACCGCCCGGGGGCACCGGGTCGGCGCCGACACTGTCGGTGACCTGCTGCGGGAAGAAGGGTTCAGCCTGCAGGGCAACGCCAAGACAATGGAGGGCCAGCGGCACCCGGACCGTGATGCGCAGTTCCGTTACATCAATGAGCAGGTTAAAGCGCATCAGGGCAGCGGCGACCCGGTGGTCAGCGTGGACACCAAGAAGAAGGAGCTGGTTGGCGAGTTCAAAAACGCAGGCCAGGAGTGGCGGCCCAAGGGTGAGCCGGTGGCCACCCGGACGCATGACTTCCCCGGGGACAGCGTGGGCAAGGCGGTGCCGTATGGGGTCTATGACCTCACCGCTGACACTGGCTGGGTCAGCGTCGGCACCGACCACGACACTGCCGCGTTCGCGGTGGAGTCGATCCGCCGCTGGTGGAAGGCCGTGGGCAGCGGTGACTACCCGCTGGCCCGGCGGCTGCTGATCACCGCGGACGCGGGCGGGTCTAATGGCTACCGGACCCGGGCGTGGAAGGCTGAGCTGGCCGGGCTGGCCGTGGAGACGGGGCTGGAGATCACCTGCTGCCATTTCCCGCCCGGGACGTCGAAGTGGAACAAGGTGGAGCACCGGCTGTTTTCCCACATCACGATGAACTGGCGGGGCCGGCCGCTGACCAGCCACGAGGTCATCGTGCAGACCATCGCCGCCACGAGCACGGCCACCGGGCTGCGGGTGCACGCCGAGCTGGACACCAGCACCTACGACACCGGGGTCAAGGTCAGCGACGCTCAGATGCAGGCCTTACCGCTGGCCCGCCACGACTGGCACGGCGACTGGAACTACACCCTCCACCCACGCGAATACGACCTCATCAGCGGCCTTCCCGACCCGTTTGACCGGCCCAGCCCTGACCTGGCCTGGCTCTGCCATCCGGCGCTGACCGGCCTGCCGGACCAGCAATGGGATGCCCTGATCACCGCGCTGATGACCCTCCATGACCAGCAGCGCGAGACGAGCCTGGACAAGCGCCGCGGCCACCGCTCCCGGCTGACCGCTCCCGGCACCGGCCGCCGTCCCGTCCTCACCCTGGCCGACCGGCTCCTGGCCACCATCCTCCACCAGCGCCTCGCCCTGCCCCAGGTCGCCATCGCCGCCCTGTTCAGCGTCCGGCCCGAAACGATCAACAGGCGCATCCGCGACATCCGGCAGCTCCTGCGCCAGACCGAGTACGCCATCCAGCCCGGACCGCACCGGCTCCCCGCCCTGACTGACCTCTGCGCCCTCGCGACCGCAGAAGGCATCGCCATCCCGTCACAGCTCAAGACAGCGTGTTAATGATCTGCGAGCCCCTAGCAAGCACGAATTGACTCAATCTGCCACTCAGTTTGATCTTCTCAATGGCCGCAGCACGTCCCCGGCCTGGCGGCCCCTTGGCTTGATGTCAACTGGCGGCTGTGAGCGGGCGGATGCCGTCAAGCGCATCGCCCAGCCGGTCCTTCTCTACCTCCAAGTCGTAGCGCGACTGCAAATTGATCCAGAACCGCTCGGAGGTGCCGAAGAACCGCGCGAGACGCAGCGCTGTATCCGCACTGATACGGCGCTGGCCGTGCACGATCTCGTTCACCCGTCGGGCCGGGACCCCAATCTCCTTCGCCAGGTGGTACTGGCTGACCGACAGCGGCTTGAGGAACTCCTCCAGCAAGATCTCCCCCGGGTGCACTGGCCCCATGATCGTGTCCGCCGCCATGCTCCCTCCCTTCCTAGTGGTAGTCCGTGATCTCAACGTCTTCTGGCCCGGCGTCGGTCCACCGGAAGCAAATCCGCCACTGCTGGTTCACCCGGATGCTGTACTGACCCGCGCGATCACCCGCCAGCTTCTCCAGCCGGTTTCCCGGCGGCACCCTTAGGTCCGCCAGAATCTCCGCAGCATCCAGCATCGCCAGCTTCCGCCAGGCGGCACGTTGTAACTGCTGGTCAAGCTTCCGTGACCGCTTTCGGTGCCAGACGGCCTCGGTGTCTTTGTCTCGGAACGATCGCAGCACACATCTCATGATAACGCAGTACGTTATTAACGCAACGCGTTACCACCGCTGCCGCTGGGAGCAGCCGGACTGATCCGGTTGACCCGCAATGAGATCCACGGTCTCCTGACCGCGGCCATCGGCCCAGTCCATCTCATCGAACACGTTATCCACTGGCCGGCCTGGCGCCGACGACACCAAGCCCAAGCCACCAGGTCGCTCAGGAGGAATGATCACGAAGTATCGCTGCCGTACTACCGAATGTGTCCGCCACCACATCGACGAGCTGTTCGCCGAGCACTGTCCGCCGCGCGCTGAACACGGCCGCCGGGCCTTCGCAGCTCGTCAGTACTACTTCACTTACCTGTGGGTCCTGCGCGCCCTGGACCGGCTTCGCGCCGCCCACACGGCGCCAGGTACAGACCGACCACGTAGCCGAGGTCCTGGCCGAGTTCGCGGCCGCGCACGCGACCGTCCTCGGGAACCTGACCAGCCTACGGGCCCCTGGACAACCTCGTGGATGACGGGGTGCTGCACCGCCTCGAGGACGCCTCGCGGGCGGGCCGCCTTGCCCGGTGCCGGAACCGGAACCGGAAGTCTGTCTATCAGCTCAGCGAACTGGGGCACCGCGCGAGGACAGGAATTACCGCTGCTCGTGGCCGGGTTGCTGGGATGCCTCCGGCGCGTCTGCGGAGACGGGCAGCGGCCGGCGGCCGGCCGAGGTGATGACGCCGTAGACGCGGTCCAGGCCGAGCCGGATCACCAGGCGCTGGCGGGCGATCATCTCGGCGAAGAACGCGCCCTTGTCCTGGGGCCCGTAGAACGCCGAGTGCACCTCAAGCAGCTCCATGCATGCTTCGTCTCCGGGCCCGGCGGCGGCCGGGCTGAGCGTGACGGGTCCTTCGGCGACGGCGTAGGCCCAGAAGCTGGGCCCGGTGACGTGCAGCACGGCCCGGGGGTCCCTGGACAGGTTGCGCGCCTTCAGCCGGTCAGCGGTTGTCGAGATGCGCGCCGTGCGACCGCCGGGCCCAGGCAGGTACAGGACGTTGGTCAGCTGGGGAAGGCCGCTGCGGTTGATCGTGGCCAGCACCCCCTCGCGCCCAGCCGCGATCAGGGCCCGCAGTTCGGCCTCGGAGGCCATCAGCGCGAACCCGTCTCGTCTGTAGTGGCTTGCGCCGGGGAGGACACGGGCCCGGCCGCAGCGGCCGGTTCGGGACGGCGGGCGGCGGTGAGCATCTTGGTGAGCGAGGCTGCGGCCAGTACCGCGCCGCCTGCCACGGCCGCCGTGGTCAGGCGCCGGCCCAGCGGCGGGCCGACCCGGAACCGGCCTGGCCCGGCTGCCGCCAGCGCGGCGGCGGCGGCCAGGTTGGTCAGCGGCAGCTCGAATCCGCGGTTGGCCGCGAGCGGCCCGCTGGCGCGGTGGGTCACCGACGCCACCGTCATCGCACCGATGATCGCCAGCGGCCCGGCCGGGTCGGCGGCCCCGGCAACGGTCAGCACGCCGCCGCCGAGTTCGGTGGCGCCCGCCAGGGCAGCCATCGGCTTGCCGGGAGTCAGCCCGATCCGGTCGAACCCGGCTCCGGCCTGGTCGAGTCCTGGGCCGCCGAAAGCCCCGAACAGCTTCTGCGCCCCGTGCACGGCCAGGTAGGAGCCGAGCACCAGCCTGGTGCCGAGCAGCAACACGTCACGCATGTCGTTATCCCTTCGTGTCAACGTCATGTCCGGTGCCTTGCTTGTGCGTCAGGCGGCGCGCAGGGCGGGCGCGATGTCGGTGGCGTAACGGGCGATGGATTCCTCGACCAGGCCCGGCGGCATGCCGCCCCAGTCGACCTGAGCGAAGACGCGGTCCAGGCCGAGGGTCTTGACCGCGTCGGCAAGCTTGTCGGTGATCTCACCAGCCGATCCGATCATGATGGCGCCCTGCGGGCTGGTGCCGGCGTCGAAGAGGGCCTGGCTCACCACGAACCCGCGCCCGCCTGCTTTCTTGGGGCGCAGGTACTCGTGGTAGTAGGGGTACACCGAGCGGGCGGTGGCCGGGTCGGCGCCGGCGTGAAAGTGTGTCGAGATCGCGACCTTGAGCGCGCCCGGATGGCCGGCCTGTTCCCCGGCTGCCCGGTAGACGTCCACTAGCGGCCGCAGGTGCGCCAGCGTGCCGCCGATGTAGCCCAGCACCATGGGCAGGCCCAGCCGCCCGGCGCGTTCGGCGCTGTCGGGCGACCCGCCGACGCCGACCCAGACCGGCAGCCGGTCCTGCACCGCCCGCGGCACCACCGTGGCGGCGTCCAGCGGCGGGCGGAACCGGCCCGACCAGGTCACGGCTTGCGCGGCGCGGATGTCCAGCAGCAGGCCGAGCTTCTCAGCGAACAGCGCGTCATAGTCAGCGGTGTCATAGCCGAACAGCGCGAACGGCTCAGCAAACGCGCTGCGGCCCACGATCACCTCAGCCCGGCCCCGGCTGATCACGTCCAGGCTGGCGAAGTCCTCATACACCCGGACGGGATCAGCGACCCCCAGCAGCGTCGTCGCGCTGGTCAGCCGGATCGCGGCCGTCCGCGCCGCGGCGGCCGCCAGCACCACCGCCGGGGAGGACGTGAAGAACTCCTCGCTGTGATGCTCGCCGACAGCGAACACGTCCAGGCCCAGATCGTCGGCCAGCACCGCGTAGCCGAGAACCTCCGCCATCCGGTCCACCGGACGGTGCCGCCGGCCCGTGCGCAGATCACGCTGCAGGTCACCCAGCGACAGGATCCCCAGTTCCACGACGGCTTCCCCGCCGTTCACAGGGTGGAGTACAGCCGCTCGGGCTGGTCCCGGGACACATGCAGGTCCCAGTACAGCTCGGCGATGGTGTCCGGGTGGGTTTCCGGCCCGCCGGAGCCGATGAAGGTAGCCAGCGGCACGTGTGCCGCGTACACGCCGCGGCCGGCCAGGGCGGCGTTCAGGGCCAGCACGTAGTTGCGCAGCCCGGCCCCGGCGATGCCGACATTCCCCATCGGCGGGAACGTCAGCACCGATGATGCCCCCA
>Ga0335075_10014987_pt1 | contig 11621 bp, 12 predicted proteins | sample Lox_Sample_24_FD_206723 | JGI IMG/M metagenome (GOLD analysis project Ga0335075, IMG submission 206723) | Soil microbial communities from Loxahatchee National Wildlife Refuge, Florida, United States - Lox_Sample_2.4 | ecosystem: Environmental > Terrestrial > Soil > Wetlands | place: USA...
TCCTTCACCCATGGCCCGAGCAACGCTTCGCCGTCAAACACCCAAGGTGGGAGCCGTATGCGGGAATGCCGCACGTACGGTTCTGTGCGGGGGGCGCGCAGTAATGCGCGTCCCTACCGCGATTCAGTCATTCCACGGACTGGTATGAAATCGCAGATGAATGCAAACTGCCCTGTGCGTTCGCCTTTCCGCATTCATTGACGTTGATCCACGGCGACGTTGATCCACGGCTCAATCTTGCTAACTCATAACAGGGATTGCCTTGTCGCTGGTCTCCGTGAGCGGTTGGACCGCTACCTCTGGTTGCCGAAAATGCTGCCCAGGATCGCGCCGGCCGCGCCGGCTTCCACGGACTGAGCCGGCGGCACCTCGCGCTGCGCCCCCAGGTACGGCGCCAGAGCATGCGCCAGGTTGGGCATTGTCAGCGTTTGCAGCCAGATCCGCCCCGGCCCGGTGAGCTGCACCAGGAACAAGCCGTCGCCGCCGAACAACGCGTTGGAGATGCCGCGGATGGTGGTGATGTCGAAGGCGACGCTTTCCTCGAACATGCCGACATGGCCGGGATGCACCAGCAGCGACTCACCAGGGTTCAGTTCATGGCTGACGATCTCGCCGCCCAGCTCGATCCAGGCGGTGGCCGAACCGGTCACGCGCTGCAGGATGAATCCCTCGCCGCCGAAGATGCCGGCGCCCAGGGAGCGTTGCAGCGCGGCGTTTACCTCCACGCCCAGCGTGCCGCACAGGAAGCCGTGCCGGTGCACCAGGTAGCCGCGGCCTGGCTGTACCTGCACTTCCATGATCTGCCCAGGCACCTTGGCCGCGAAGGCGACCGCAGAAAGGCCGCCGGGGCTGGAGAACTCCGTCATGAACAGCCCACCGCCGGAGACGGCGCGCGTGATGGCGCCCCACAAGCCGCGGGAGCCTGCGGTACTGGTGGTGGTGCGCAGTTGGACGCCGGGCGTCATCCAGGACAATTCGCCTGGCGGTGCCACGATCACGTCATTCGGTTCCAGGCCGATCTCCAGGACCGGCAGAGTGGTTCCGGTGATGCGGGACTGCATGGCTGTGCGCCTCCCCCCGATGGTTCCAGGCGGGATAGTTTCGCACACCGCCCTACCTGGGCGCCACCGCGGCGTGCGCGGCAGGCGTCAGCCGGTCAGTCGCCTGTCCAGCGCCGCCACGGCAGGCCGCATAGCCCGATGCCGAGCAACAGCAGCGTCGGCAGCACCGGCTGAGCGACTGCGGCCCTGTGTGCGGCAGGGGCGGCTATCGCGGACCCTGCCGCGACCACCAGCAGGATGTCGATTGTTGCGCAGGTAAGGAACCTGCGCCAACCCGAGACGTTGGTCATTGCCCGGACCTCCTCGGCGCGCATCCTTGCGCAAGATTGATTGCAATGCGGTTGCAACCGAGCCGCCGGTTGCGTCATCCAGGCCGGCATTCGATGGTGTGGCGATGGATACGCTGGACGTGGATGTCACCGTGATCGGCGCTGGCATTGCCGGTGCGGCTGCCGCCGCGGCCCTCGCCGCCGACCGGCGCGTGGCGTTGATCGAGATGGAGGAGGCCGCCGGCTACCACACCACCGGCCGATCGGCCGCGGTTTGGATTCTGAATTACGGGCCGCCGGATGTGCGCATGCTCTCCGGTCTGTCGCGCGCCTTTTTTGAAGCTCCGCCGCCCGGGTTCGCCGAAGTGCCGCTGATGTCGCGTCGTGCCGTGGTGTTCCTGGCGCCGCCATCACAGCAAGCCGAATTGGCGGCCATGCTGGCGGAAGGCAAGGGCCTGCGGGAGATTGCCATTGCGGATTTGTGCCGGCGTATTCCGGCATTGCGGCCGGACTATGCGGCGGCGGCGGCGATCGAGGAGGACGCGTTCGACATGGACGTCTCCGCGCTGCACCAGGGTTTTTTGAAGCAGCTTCGTGCCCGCGGTGGTGTGCTGGCGCTGCGTCATCGCGCGGGCCGAATCGAGCGGCGGAACGGAGTCTGGGAGGTCGAAAGCAACGCCGGCGCGCTGTTCCGTGCGCCAGTGGTGGTGAATGCCGCCGGCGCCTGGGGCGACGCAGTGGCGGCCATCGCGGGCGTCGCGCCGATCGGGCTGGCGCCATGCCGGCGCACCGCGGCCATCATCAGTTCGGCACAATATGACGTGGCGCATTGGCCGCTGCTGAACGACGTCGCTCACACCTGGTATGCACGGCCCGAGGCGCGGACGCGGCTGATGGTCTCGCCGGCCGACGAAACGCCGATGCCGCCGCACGACGTGCAGCCGGACGAACTGGACGTGGCGATCGGCATCGACCGCATGCAGCAGGCGTTGGACATCCCGGTGCAGCGCGTCGAGCGAAGCTGGGCTGGCCTGCGTACCTTCACCCCAGACCGCAGCCTGGCCTTGGGCTGGGAGCGGGATGCGAAGGGATTCTTCTGGAGCGTGGGGCAGGGCGGCTACGGCATTCAGACCTCGCCGGCGGCCGGGCAGTTGGTGGCCGACCTGATTGCGGGGCGCGACCCGGGCGCGGCAGTGGGGATCGTTGCAGCGGTCGATCCGATGCGGTTTCGCCAGCGTTGGTTCGGGACAACGGTTGAAATTTGACTCAAAGCCGCAGACAGAACACCAAAAATGCAGAGTGAACACAACTTCTGGCGGCTGAATGACTCCTCCTTACCTGCTGCCAGGTACCCGACCGCCGCCGGCCACCCAGGACGCCGCCGCCGGGCCCAATCCTACCGCGCGCTCGCCTGCGATCGCGGCGCCGGAAGGTTCTGCCCGCCCGGCTGCTGCTTGATCTCGGCCAGCACCCGGTCGCAGGCGTGGCTGTTGCCGACGCCAAGCTGGATCATCGGCAACGCTGCCAGCGGCGGGAAAATGGCGCCCAGTGCCGCGGCAATGCCGCCGCGCACGGCCAATTCGGGGCCAGGCCGGATGGCCGGGTGCTTAAAAGTCCCGCTGATGTCGATCGGCGCCGGCAGCGATCCGATTGAAATGTGCTTCGGCGCCGTCCGGACTTGCAGGTCAAGGTGTTCGTCTCGCAAATCAATCGTGCCGGAGCCGCGCACGATCGCCTCCCCCGTATCCAGGATCAGCGGCTGGAAGCTCACCACGCCATGCTGCAGCGGCATGTCGTCCACCAGGCATTGCACCGGTGTCCGCTTCGGCATGCCGAGAGCCGACATCACGGCGTTGCCGAATTCGAGACCGGAGAGATCGACCAGCAGCGAACTCAGGTTGCCGCCGACCATCCCCAGCCGCACGGCGCCATTGCCGTTGCCCAGGAACGTCGCCATCGAGTTTCCGACGGTGTCGATGGTACCGGTGCCGCTGACCGTGCCCGCGCCGCCGAACATGTGGGTTGCCGCCATCAGCCGCGCGACATCCACGCGGTCGAAATCGACGTTCGCCTTGGCGTGCATCAGCTTGTCGGATTCGGGGGTCAGGGCGATATTGCCGCGGATACTGCCGGGACCGACGCCGAAGCTGATCGGATGCAAATCGACCGCGCCATTCGTTACGTCCAGCACGACCCGCAGGTTATCCAGCGGGATCGAGTCGCCAAGGATATGCTCGCCCACATAACGCAGCCGCACGTCGGCAAAGTGCAATTCCGGCAGCGAAATTGGCTTGGTGGGGAGAAGGCCGCGGCTGGCACGCGCTGCCTCCACCGCCGCCCGTTTCTCCGGCGTCTGTCCCGGCGTGCTGACTCGGCCTGGCTCCGCGCCGATGAAGCCGCCCAGATCAGCCAGGTCCACTTGATGTGAGCGCAGCTCGGCGTTCACCATCGGGCGCTGCCGGCCGGGGTTGATGTCGATCGTACCTTCCATGTCGCTGTTGCCGACATGCCCGACGAAATCGCGGAATTGCACGCGTTGGCCCTGGAAATCCAACTGACCGGTGAGCCGATAGGGTGGGGTTTTGGCGACGGGGATTCCGGTCAGCGGCGTGAGTTGCGCCATGTTCTGGCCGGCAAGCGCCAGCTTCAGGTCGGCGCCGCGCAGGTGCAGCGGCTCCTGCAACGTCCCCACCAGCGAGACATGCGTATCGCCATTGGCAAGCTGAAGGTTGATCGGCCACGGGTTCGTCGTGCTGCGCAGCGAGAGCAGGGCGCCGCCGATCATGCGGCCTTCGATCGGCGCGTTGTTATAGGTGCCGTGCGCCGTGATCACGATCTGTGCGTTGCCGCCGTTTTCCCGCGTGGCCACGTCCAGGTTGAAGTTGGCCTTCAGCTTTGCCAGCACAGCGTGCACGTGGCCATCGACAATCCGGACCTCGCCGATCTTGGTGCCGGTACTTTTCGTGCTGGAGACCAGATGCAGCAGGTAGTTTTCCTTGCCGTCGGCCGCCTGCGCCACGTCAACCTGCGGATGGTCCAGCACAACCAGAGGCACGATCAAGCGGTGGTGAAAGATGTAGTCCCACGCGTTCACCTGAACAGTGAGGTGCTGCGCCGTGGCGAAGGGCGGACCGGCCCAGTGCGGGGGGTTGGCGATCGTGACGTCGTCGGCGACCACCCGCGTGAAGCGTCCCGGCCAGACATGCAGATGGGTGATATGGACGTCCCGGCCCAAGGCTGCGGAGGCACGCGAATCAACGATCGGGATGAACCAGTCCCAATTCCAAAACACGATGACGAGGACGATCAGCAATACGGGAATGCCGGTCCACAGGCCCCACTTCACCGCGCGGCGACGTTGCATCCCGTCCTCCCGAATTCGGACGATAGATGCAACGTCGCGGCAGCGACCTGGTTGCAGGCACCTGACTGAAACGCGGCAGGCAATGCCTCGGCGGTGACCGCCTTCACCGCATCGAACCGGCGTTACGCTTCAACATTCTTCCGCTGACAAATGGGCGAGCATTGCCGCCATGTCCTTCTGTACGCATCCGCTGCGGTTGCCGCGTTCGCCGGGGAGTATACACTGCCGCACATGAACTCACCACGCGCCCGCACCGCAACCGTCGGACAGCACGCGCCGCAGCGGCTGACGACAGCGGAGATGCTCGCCCGCCTGGTTGCTTTCGACACGACCAGCCGCAATTCGAACCTGCGGCTGATCGGCTTCGTGCGGGATTATCTCGACGGGTTCGGCGTCCCGTATCGCATCAGTACCAGCGCCGGCGGGGATAAGGCGAACATCCACGCAACTATTGGACCTCAGGCATTAGGCGGGCTGGCGCTGTCAGGCCATGTCGACACCGTGCCGGTGGACGGTCAGGCCTGGAGCGCCGATCCCTTCACGCTGCGTCGGGACGACGGAAAGCTGTACGGCCGAGGCACCTGCGACATGAAAGGCTTTGTCGCGTCGTTCCTCGCCGCGGTGCCGGACTTCCAGGCCAAGCCGTTGCAGCGCCCGCTGCATCTCTGCGTCACCTACGACGAGGAGACCAATTTCGATGGCGTCGAGAGGCTGATCGACGACCTCAACATTTCCGCGCTGAGGCCAGCGCTGTGCGTGGTGGGAGAGCCGTCCGGCATGAAGCCGATCCTCGCGCACAAGGGGCGGCTGAGCCTGAACGTATCTGTGCGCGGCCGGCCCGGCCATTCCAGCGAACCGGCGCATGGCGTGAATGCGGTGCATGCCGCCGCCGAGGCGATCGCCTGGGTTGCCGCCGATCTGCGGCGCCTCGCCAAGGAGGGCCCCTTCGACCCCGCCTTCGATCCACCCCACACCACAGGCCAGGCCGGCACGGTGCAGGGCGGCTCCATCCTCAACATCATCCCGGAGCATGCGGAATTCACCCTGGAGTGGCGCGACATTCCCGGCGACGACGCGACCCGGCATCTCGACCGGCTGAAGGCCCATGTCGCCGCCCATATCGAGCCGGCAATGCACGCGGTGCACAAGGACACCGGCTTCCGCTATGAGATCATCAACCTGATGCCCCGCATGAGCCTGCCTCCGGACCATGACCTGGCCGCGGTGGTGAAGCAGGTCACCGGATCGAATGCCGCCGGCACGGTCAGCTACGGCACCGAGGGCGGCTACTATCAGAATGCCGGCATAGCCACCTTGGTCTGCGGCCCTGGCCACATCGCCCAGGCGCACCAGCCGGACGAGTTCGTGGCGCAGAGCCAGTTGGATGCCTGCGACGATTTCGTCCGCCGTCTCGCCGACCGGCTGCTGACCTGACGCCATGCCTGCCATGGCCCCTGCCGCGCCGTCGCCGCTGCCGCCGTTCGAGGTTCGCCTCGCGGCGCCGGATATCGGCCGGTGGTTGGAGGGCAACACAGGCATCCCCGGCTTCACGACACGCTCGGCGAGCCGCCCCGGGCCGCATGTATTGGTGCTGGCGCTGTCGCACGGCAATGAGATCGCGGGCGCCGTTGCCCTGGACCGTCTGCTGGCAGGCGAGCTTGCACCGACACGCGGGCGGCTGACCTTCGGCTTCGTCAACCTCGCTGCTTTCGCACGCTTCGACCCGCCCCAGCCGACACTGTCGCGCTTCATTGATGAGGACATCAATCGCGTCTGGGACGAAGCGGTGCTGGATGGGCCGCGGTGCTCCGCGGAACTGGAGCGTGCGCGCGAGATCCGTCCGATGATCGACTCCGCCGATGCGGTACTGGATCTGCATTCCATGCTGTGGCCGTCGGACCCGCTGATGCTGTGCGGCGAGACCGACAAGGGCCGCGCGCTGGCCGCGGGGATCGGGACGCCGGAATTGGTGGTAGGCGATCGCGGCCATGCCAGCGGCAAGCGAATCCTGGACTACGTCCGCTTTTCCCGACCTGATACCGCGTTCGTCGCGAACCTGGTGGAAGCGGGCCAGCACTGGCAGCCGGACACGGTAGATACCATGCTCGCGACTGTCGCGGGCTTGTTGCGCCATTGCAATATGGCGCCGGAGCACCCGCTTCTGCCGCCTGCATTGCCGCGGCCGCAGCGGTTCGCCGAAGTGACCCGCGCCGTCACCGCGACCACGACCAATTTCGCGTTCGTGCAGCCGTGGCGTGGCGGGGACGTGGTGCCGCGGCGAAACACGCTGATCGCTCTTGATGGCGCCGCAGAAATCCGCACGCCGTACGACGATTGCTTGCTCGTGATGCCCAGCCTACGTCCCAGTCGCGGGCACACCGCTGTTCGGCTGGCGCGATTTGTGAAGTGTTAGCGCCCGATCCGCCATCGTGAGCGAGCCATGTCATTGCGAGGAGCGCAGCGACGAAGCAACCTCGATCGCGATGAGCCACAGTGACCGGGATTGCGTCGCCGCGGCACTCCCCGCAATGACTATCCGATGCATACACCCCAATGCACCTGATGCAACCAGTCACCCCGGGATCCGGATCATGCCCAACGACGCCCCGCTGACCGAGAAGACCCTTCTCCGCCACGACGCCGCCGGCGTCGCCTGGCTGACCCTGAACCGCCCGCAGGCGCGCAACGCTCTGTCGATGGCGCTGATGCAGACGGTGGATGCAGAACTGGCGGCTATCGCCGACGACGCAGCAGTGAAGGTCGTGGTGATCGCCGGTGCCGGCCCCGGCTTCTGCTCCGGCCACGACCTGCGCGAGCTTCGCGCGACGCCCGACCGCGCCAGCTATCAGGCCGTGTTCGCGCAATGCTCCGCGCTGATGCAGCGGATCGTGCGGCTGCCGAAGCCGGTGATCGCCCGCGTGCACGGCATCGCCACCGCCGCCGGCTGCCAGCTCGTCGCGAGCTGCGACCTGGCAATCGCCGCCGATACTGCCCGCTTCGCCACCCCCGGCGTGAATATCGGCCTGTTTTGCTCGACGCCGATGGTGGCGCTGTCGCGCAATGTCGGCCGCAAGGCGGCGATGGAGATGTTGCTGACCGGCGATTTCGTCGACGCGATCCGGGCGCGCGAGATCGGGCTGGTGAACCGGGTGGTGCCGGAGGCCGAGCTGGATGCGGCGGTGACGGCGCTGGCCCGGCAGATCGCCGGCAAGAGCCCGCTGACGCTGGCGATCGGCAAGGAGGCATTCTACCGCCAGGCGGAACTGCCGCTTGTGGACGCGTACGCCTATGCGTCTGACGTGATGGTGCGGAACATGCTGGCGCGGGATGCGGCGGAGGGGATCGATGCGTTCCTGGAAAAGCGGGCGCCGACCTGGTGCGGGACGTGACCGACCGGTGGTCGACAGCGCCTTTCGTTCCTATCTGATGACGGCCCACTGATTGCCAAGCATCGAAATGAAAGACCCCTACGAGATTCTCGGCGTGGAGAAGACCGCCAGCGAGGCGGCGATCCGCGCTGCCTACCGCAAGCTCGCCAAGCGCCATCATCCCGACCTGAACCCCAACAAGCCCGAGGCGGCCGAGCGCTTCAAGGAGATCAACGCCGCCAACGACATCTTGTCGGACCAGGAGAAGCGCGGCCGCTACGATCGTGGCGAGATCGATGCCGCCGGCAACGAGGTCCCCCCGCAGCAGCCATTCTACCGCGACTTCGGCGGCAGCCCCGGCCACGAGAAATACTACCAGGGCAACATCAACCCCGAGGACCTGGACAGCATCTTCGCCCATGCCTTCGGCGGCGGCCCCATGGGTGGCACCTCCGGCCGCCGCTTCACCGCCCGTGGCTCGGATGCGCATTACACGCTGACCGTCAGCTTCCTGGATGCCGCCAACGGCACCACCCGCCGCGTCACCCTGCCGGAAGGCCGGACGCTCGACGTGAAAATCCCCGCCGGCGTCACCGACGGCCATGTGCTGCGCCTGAAGGGCCAGGGCATGCCCGGCCTTGGTGGCGGCCCATCCGGCGACGCACTGGTGGAGATCGCCGTGGCCCCCCATCCCCTGTTCCGCCGCGAGGGCGACGATATCATCGTGGAACTGCCGGTGACGATCCAGGAGGCGACGCTGGGTGCCACGCTCGAGGTGCCCACCGTCAAGGGCAAGGTCCGCCTGACCATTCCGCCCAGTTCCGGCACCGGCACGCGTCTTCGCCTGCGCGGCCGCGGCATCCGCCAGGGCCATCAATACGTTCAGCTCCATGTGGTGCTGCCGCCGAGTGACGAGCCGGAACTCGCCGACTTCCTGAAGACCTGGCAGCCGCGTAACCCGATCAATCCGCGCGCCGGACTGGAGGACGCATGATGCTGCAATTCAGCGCCGTAACCGCCATGTTCACCGATCTGCCGGCACAGGAACTCGCCGCCTGGGTGGAGTGCGGCTGGGTGCGCCCGGAAGGCGAAGCCCCCGCCTGGGAGTTCCAGGAGATCGACATCGCGCGCGTGCGCCTGATCCACGACCTGCGCCGCGCCATGGATATCGGCGAGGATGCCATTCCCCTGGTGCTGTCCTTGCTCGACCAGGTCTATGAATTGCGCGCGCAGTTGCGGTCCGTGTTGCAGGCGGTGGAGGCGCAACCAGACGAGGTGCGCAAGGCGATCCGCGCCGCGCTGTAGCGCCTGGGGAACTTCGGAGAAAGACGGCGCGGCCTGCGAAAGAAGAAGGTACTCCGCCTTCCGCACGGGGAGGCAGAGTTTCATGCCATGCCGCGCTCTACGCCGGAAGCCTGTCACCACCCTCCGGCGCCGGCACGTCGAACGCATTCACCATGCCGGAGAGGAACGCGAAGTAATTCGCCGCGGCCGTCAGCTCCACCAGCCATTGCACGCCAAACCGGCGCAGCAACGAATCGAACGTCGCCTGCTCCACGCGATTCGTCCGCATCAATTGCCGCGTATACAGGATGATATCCCGTTGCTCCTCCGGCAGCCCGCCGGGATCGCCCTTCGCCCGGAGCAGGTCGATCGTCGCTTCCGGAATGCCGGCGCGGCGGGCGGCGCCGACCTGCGCCGCCCAGACATAGGCCGCTTCCTTCTCCCGTACCGCCGCCAGAATCGCGAGCGAACGCAGCGGCGCCGGAACGATGCTGTCCTCGCGATTGAACGTGACCAGCTTCAGCATCCGCTCCGCCAGTTTGGGACTGTGCAGCATGATGCTGAACGGGCCGCGCACATTGCCGAACACCTCTAGTACCTGGTCGACAACGTCATGGTATTCGGGCGCGACATCAGCCTTGCCGGTGACCGGCGCAATGCGCGGCATGATCCTCTCCCCTATTGCACGGCCGGATACCGTTCGCCCCATTTGTCCTGGTAGACGATGTCAGCCAGCGGCCCGCGCCCCACCGGACCGAACTTCCCCATCGGATAGCCCACCGGCAGAATCGCGTAGGAATGCACGCCGGGCGGCAAGCCGAGCGCCGCCTCGGCTTCCTTTTCATGCAGCAGGTGCCGCGTGGTCAGCGTGGTGCCCAGCCCGAGCGCGCGGATTGCCAGGATCATGTTCTGCACTGCCGGATAGATCGACGCGCCGGCGCCGCGGCCGGGGTTCGGTCCGTCCTCCAGGCAGGCAACGATCCACACCGGCGCTTCGTGGTAATGGTCGGTCAGGTACTGTACGGCCGAATGCTGGCGCTGGTATTTTGCCGCATCGCTGCCCGGCGGCGGCGGGCTGGATGCATAACGCGGCCCCACCACCTCATCGAACGCCTTCTTGTACCAGACAGCGACCTTCTTCTTGATCTCCGGATCCTTCACCACCAGGAAGCGCCATTTCTGCGTATTGCCGCCGTTGGCGGCGCAGGCACCCGCTTCCAGGATCTTGCGGATCAGTGCGTCCGGCACCGGATCCGGCTTCAGCCGCCGCATCGAACGCGTGGTACCCATGATCTCGAACACGTCGGTGCTGCCGGTCGTCGCGGACATTCGTCTCTCCTCCTCGGGTGACATTTTATCGGCACCCTACCCCGCCCCTGGCAATCGCGCCAATGCCACCGCATGTCCCCACTGCCCGGACGGAGGACCACACCATGCCGGAACACCAACATTGCGCCTTCCTGTTCGATCTCGACGGCACGCTGGTGGGGGTTCGCCGTCCCCAACGTCCTGAAAGTGACGGTAAGGATTCTGAGTATTTCTAAAAGCTTACACTAGGATCTGCGAGACTGGTGCAAAACCGGGGGTCAGGCGGCAATAGCGGTTGGCGGGCATGAGTCGTTGGCCGGATGGAATTTCTGTCCGAATTCGGAAGTGAGCGTACCATTATAGACCGCGCACCGAACCTGAAGCAGCAGGTCGGCGCTGCGCCGTGACCAGCGCATTTGCTGACTTTTGTTCATCCGCCGGTTCACCAGGAAATTGGCTGTCCCTTCTGTGATCGCGGTCCCGAGTCTCAACCCGGCGCGGTGGCGTTGGGCGCAATTTTACCAGACACGCGTTCTGACCGATCAGATACGCGCCCCCAGGACAGCGAGGGAAACACGATCCCCGTGCGGGATCCCCCGCCATAACCGTTCTCAGCGCATACCAAATCAAAGCCCTAACGCCCGGCCGTCCGTTAGTCGCGCACACCCGAACCCCACCTCCCCCGCAGTCACCAGGCCCGATCGTCACGCCGCGCGGCGTGCAAATTAACAGTTGACAGCATACCTAACTCCGGCGTAGGATGCCCGTCAGTCGGCCCCCGGCGCCTAACCAACCTCTATGGTAGTACCTCTATCTATGGCAAACACCACCCAAGCTTCTCCCCGCCAAGCCCGCCCCACCGATCCCCCCCGGGACCGCACCGCCACCACTGCGCCCGACGCCCTGCCCAACCTCACCACCATCCTCCGCCTGGTCCAGATCCTCCTCGCCTACGGCCGCCACCTCG
>Ga0335075_10014988_pt1 | contig 11621 bp, 10 predicted proteins | sample Lox_Sample_24_FD_206723 | JGI IMG/M metagenome (GOLD analysis project Ga0335075, IMG submission 206723) | Soil microbial communities from Loxahatchee National Wildlife Refuge, Florida, United States - Lox_Sample_2.4 | ecosystem: Environmental > Terrestrial > Soil > Wetlands | place: USA...
CAGCTTCACCGTGACCGGCAGGCACTCGATAACGAGGAACAGCAGGAAGATCAGGAACCGGGCGGCGGTGACGGTGAAGTTCCCGCTGCTGAGCTGGCTCAGCGCCTCGAGCCGGTTCAGGATCCCGTGCGCGGCCTGGTTGCTGGCGAAGAAGCTGGCCTGCAGCTCGTTCTGCCGCTGCAGCGCGGTGTCGTATTCGGCTTTCACGACCGGCTGCTGGGTGAGCGCCTGGGCGTACCTGGCCTGCTGGTCAGCCTTGCTGTTCGAGGCGAGCTGGGCGTCGCGCGCCTGGATCTCCCCCTGGACATGGTTGATCTGCCCCTGCAGGGTGGCAACCTCGGCCGAGGCGGCGTTGTAGTTCTTCAGGCTGGCCTTGGCGGCCGGCCCGTCTCCCTTCTTCGGGCAAGCAGGGCCGCCGTAGAGCTGGCAGATGTAGTCGCTGTAGTACTGGTTCTTGAGCGAGGTCCAGTGGGACAGCTCGGTGTTGAGGTTGGTGAGCTGCTTGTTGTACGCGGTCAGCTCCGGGTCGGATGCCGTGTTGGCCGTCGCCGCGCCGTGGGTCGCGATGACGTTGTTCAGGTACTTGAGCTCGCCCGAATAGGTGCTGACCTGCTTGGCCACATCGCTGGCCTGCTGTTGCTGCAGGAACGTGCTGTAGCTCTGCTGCTGCATCTTGGCGATCTGCGCGTTGATCTCCGACTCGAAGATGCGCAGCACCAGCGGGGTGGAGATCAGCGTGCCGAGCAGCAGCGCGAGCGCGAGCCTCGGCGCGGCCATGGCGAACCTGCGCGGGCCGTCGATCGGCATCGACACGATCAGCCAGCGGTCGATGCCCATGATCACCAGGCCCCAGGCCAGTGCGATCGGGAAGGCCAGAATCCCGTTGATTCCCACCGCGCTCGCCAGGGCGAACCACATGGAGACGGCCGCCACGCCGCTGGTAATGAGAATGGCCCAGCCGAGGCTCTCAAACCGGGCCCGCTCACTCGGCACGAACTCCAGGACTTCCTCGTGCGCGCCGGCGAGAGCGAGCACGATCTTCCGCAACCGCTGGAACAGTTGCTCGAGCTTCCGCATCATCCGCTCCGAAACGAGGCTCGCGGGACCCGGGTTTTTCCAGCTTAGGGAGCGGGCGAGGAAACGACCCCGCAGCGCCGCGGGGCAGCCACTGAGGCAGCCGTTCTGTAATGGGGCCCGGATGAGCTTCCGCCATAAGAACGGAATGGGGGCCCATGAGCGGGGATGACGGCGCGCTCTCCGACGAGGAGGTTCACGAGGCCCTCTGCGACGAGCTCGGGCGGCTGTCCGGAACGGCCACGTTCACGGTTGCGGAGTTCGCCGTGGGCGCCGCGAGCATTTTCGAGATCTCCCGCGATGAGCACGGCACGCCGGCCGCCGTCAGGTGGCAGTACGCGTACGCCGGCGGCGCGCTCCGCGTCGATGACGAGGATCGCTGGTCGCAGGCGCTGGCCGATCCGGAGCGGTTCTACCGGTGCGTTGCGCCCACGTTCATCGTGCGCGCGCCGCAGCGGCTGCCCAGCGGCCTGTCCGTCCTGCTGTCCGGGCCACGTCCGGAGGTGCCGGTCTACACGTGCCAGGCGTCGCTGGCCGAACTGCTGCGCGCCGCGGTGCGGGAGAGCCCGCTGGTTCTGGGTTACGAGCTGGCCGTGCTGCGGCGCGTGCCGGCCGGCCGCAGCGGCCCGGCGCGGGTCGTCCGCACCGGCCTGCCGCTGTTCTCGCCGGGCGAGACCCAGGGCTGCCAGGTCGGTATCCGGGTGACCTGCGAGCCGACCGACGCCGAGGGCACCGCGTTCGCCGTCGTCACCCGCGAGCCGCGCCCCGACCTCCCGCGGCATGCCCAGCCGCTGCGGCCGCTGCAGATCCAGGCGGCCATCGTCGCCCCGGGCAGCTACGCCCTGACCGCGGTACTGGTCCGGCCCGGGCAGGTCCGCTTCCAGGGGCTGCCCGCCGCGCTCGGCAACTCGGTCAGGTCCTGGGAAGACCTCGAGCGCCTGATACCCGACCAGCTGGCCGCGCCGGTGCCGGTGCACCTGGTCTGCCTGATCGAAGTATGCGGCGGCGACGACCGGCTGAAGCAGCGCATCTACCGGCTTGAGGAACTCATCACCAAGGCGCAGACCGGTGCCAGGCCGCTGCGTGTCTCGGTGGTCGCCTACGGCGCGCACGGGGTGGCCTGGAAGGTCGAGGACCGGCCGCCCGAGATCCGGGCCTGGGCGGCGCCGGGCAGCAAGGCGATCAACGCTCTGCGCGGGCTCGTCAGCCGCCCGGCAGACGAGCGGGAGTACCAGCGCGCGGCGCAGCTTGAGTGCGCCCTCAAGCTCGTTCGAGAGCGCCTGGCCGCAACGGGCGGGCGGCCGGTGATCGTGACCGCGGGCGGCCGGCCGGCCCATCCACCTGGGCTCGACACCAGCACGCTGATCATTCCGTGCCCCGACTGGGTGGACGGGGCGTCAGAGCTCGGCCGGCTGCTCAGCCTGCCGGGAATCACCCTTGGCGCGCTCCGCGATCCGACGTGCCGAGGCGGGCTGTGGGACCAGCTCGGCGAGCACGCCGTCGCCACGGTTGACGACGCGGTGGACACGGAGAGCTTCGCGGCCGACCTGGGTCTGCTCCCAGCCGCGCAGACGGTGCCGTTCCCCGTGGTCGAGCAGTGAGGAATCCCGCGTGGCGTACCGGATGAACTGGAGAGAGTCGGGCGTCGCCATGCTGGGGCCGACGGAGAGCGGCAAGACGACGTTCCTGTGCGCACTGCGGAAAGCACTTCTCGAGCACGAAGAGGAATGGGTGCTGTTCACCCGCGACGCGGCCTCGCAGCGACAGCTGGACGAAATGTCCAGCGCGCTGATCAGCGAGGGTGGCTTTCCGATGCCGACGCGCACCGTCGACACCATCCGGTGGATCCTGGGCGGGCCGGTAGAACGCAGGGAGAAGACGGGGCGGTTCGGGCGGGAAGTCAGGATCAAGGACCGGGCCGAGATCACGCTCCGGCTGACCGACGCGCCCGGCGGGCTCGGCAGCGCCGACCGTATAGGCCTCGGCGAACGGGATGAGCTCATCAAGCAGCTCGCCGACAGCTACGGCATCCTCTACATGTTCGACCCGATCAGGGAGTTCACCCACGGCGACGCGTTCGAGCGGACCGACAGCCTGCTCAGCGAGCTCATGGGCGTGCTCTCCCAGGAGCCCGGCTACGACGGCAGGCTGCCGCACCGCCTGGCGGTCTGCGTGACCAAGCTCGACGATCCGCGCGTGTTCAAAACCGCCCATGATCTTGGCATGCTGATCCCGGACGACGGCAACCGGTGGGGCTTCCCCCGGGTGCACGAGACCGACGCTCAGGCCCTGTTCCACGCGCTCGGCGAGATAAGCAGGTCAGGCAACGGGGAGACGGTGCCGAGGTTGCTCGAACGGTATTTCCGCCCCGAGCGGATCACCTACTACGTCACCTCCGCGGTCGGGTTCATGGTCAACAAGCGCACGCGGCGGTTCGACCCGCGCGACACCGAGAACGTGTACCGGACCGCGTCGGGAGCGCCGCTGGTCCGCGGCCCGGTGCACCCGATCAACGTGGTGGAGCCGGTTCTGTGGATCGTCCGGCAGCTCGCCCCGCTGGCCCCGCTGACGTGAGCGCTCCGACGGCGAGCAGGACGATCCCGCTCCTTGCGCAGTGGGCGCTGGAGGGCAAGCAGCCGGACGGCGAGGACTACCGCATCCTGGCCTGCAGCACGGGTGACCTGAACCGGAGGCACTTCGCCGACGCGCTGGGCCGGTTCCAGCTCGGCGAGCTGAACACCCTGCCCCAGGTGTCGGTGAGCTACGCGCGGCTGGCCGAGCGGCCGGGCTCGAGCTACGTCGCGCTCGCGATTCACTGGTACGCCACGGAAGACCAGCGCCACGCGGGCGGGGTCAGCCAGCGGGATAACCAGGGCCGGCCCACCGCCTATACCAGCTACTTCTGCCTGCCGTACCAGCGCCTGGCGGACGCGGCCATCGGCTACCGGGCCATGCACGAGGCGCTGGACTCGGTCACGCTGGGCGTGGCCGACGGCCCGCCCAAAGAGGTGGCCATTGCGACGCCGAAATCGCGGACCCCCGCCGCCGACGACCTGGCCGTGCGGGTGGCCCCACTGCTGCTGACGGGCCGGCCGGTCTGCGTGCTCGGCGCGGAGGGCACCAGCCTGCCGGAGCGGCTGGAGTTCATCGACACGGTCATGGAGCTGCTGCCCTACGGCTTCCGGGCGCGAATGACCGCTGCCACCTGGACGAGGACCACCAACCGCAACCACCGGTTCCGGCTGTTCTTCAGCGGGGCCCCGCGCGCCGGCGAGCCGGACTACGTGGTGACCTGGGGCGACAGTCCTGACCTGGTCAGCGTCCCCGACCGGGAAGCGGGCGAGTACTTCGACTGGCTGCAGGACAATATCGGCCAGCTCGCCCACCTGACCGATCTGACCAGCGAGATGGGGTTCAGCCCGAAGGACACCCTGCAGGCGCTCGAGTCCGTCCTCGGCACCAGGCACCGGCTCCAGTTCCGGCCCAGGCCGGTGTCGCGTGTCCCGAACGGCAGGCCTCAGGGTGACATCGGCGAGGAAACCCTGCGTTACTGCGCGGAGCACGTCGAGCTGGCCAACCCGACCCGGCTGCGCTCGGACATCGCGTTCCTGAAAAAGTTTGCCGAGGGCGAGATCGGCGAGGACTGGCGCGCGCGCTACCGCGACCTGATTTCCAGGCTGGGCCTGCTGCGGCCCGGGTTTCTCATCGATGACAAATATGAGGAGAGGCTTTACAGCGCGCTGCTGCGGATGGGCTTCGGGACCCCGCTCAGCTATGACGCCTACTGCCGGGTGGAGGACTGCGCGGGCGTCGTTCCCGGTGATACCCCGCACCGGGAACTGCTCGTGGCGATCGTCAAGGCCGGGATGGCAGAGCCGATCGTGAGCGCGATCGTGTACTGGCATCTGCGGACGACGGACCAGAAGAAGGTCAACAAGTGGCTGGTGTCCGGGCAGGTAGACGCCGTCCAGCTGATCGACCTCCTGGCCGGCGACTGGACGTACCCAGAGCACGCCCGGATCGTCTGCGACCTCGCTCTTGAATACCTGAAAAGAGCTCCGGACCACTACCAGCCGCAGCAGGTCCGGCTCGCGCTGAGCCGGCACGGCTTCCTGGCCCGCGCGCTGCAGATGCGCCATCCGGACCAGGACCAGTATCAAGTTCATGCCCTGTACCGATTCCTGGTAGCGGCGTATCCCCAAGCGGCGGCCACGCCGGGGCAGGATCTCAGCAAGGGCGCCATCCTGCAGGTTCTCAACGGAACCGGGGCTCCTCCCACGCCGGCGCTGCTCAGTGCCGTCCTGATGTTGCTGCACCGGCCAGGAGCCTGGCAGCTGGCGTGGAATGCCTACATCCACGGTTCGCTCACCATGGCCAATTTCGATGAGCAAACTCTCGCGCGTCTGCGTGCTCGTCTCCCGCACATCGATGCGGCCACGATCAACGGCCCAGCGGCACGGGCCGCAGCAGGCCCGGCGCCGTCGGCGAGCTGAGCCAGGTCGTCCGGGTCCGGCATCCTCGCCCACCGCCATGGCCAGACGGCGGCACGCCCTGACGCCACCCCTGCGCGGAACTCCGCGCTCGCAGCGGTATGTGAGCGCGTTCCCGCGGAAACGGGATGGGAGATTCGCACCAGACGTTTCCGCGGAAACGTCTCCGGCCGCGTGCCCGGGGTCATCTCGACGCAGAACAGCCGCCGCTCGTCGGCGTTGGAGTCGCGTAGCGATGCGGTAGCAAGTGATACCTTTTTTATGCGCCCGCGCTGTCGGCTTGGCCGTGCGGTAACGCCATTGTGTCCGGGAGCCGCGATGAGTGCGGTTCAGCCGGGCAGCAACCGGCGAATGGCTTCGTGACATGACCTCCAGCCAGGATGAGCACCCGACGTTCGACACCGGCGTTGCGCACGTTGCCCGGGTATATAACTACTGGCTGGGCGGCAAGGACAACTACCCGGCCGACCGGGAGGCAGGCGATCAGGCGATCGAGGCCTATCCTGACCTTGTCCTTTCGGTCCGGGCTAACCGCGCCTTCCTCGCCCGCACGGTGCGCTATCTGGCCAGGGAGCAGGGGATCCGTCAGTTCCTTGACATCGGTACCGGGATCCCGGCCGCTAACAACACCCACGAGGTGGCGCAGTCGGTGGCACCCGGCTGCAGGGTCGTCTACGTGGACAACGACCCGGTCGTGCTCAGCCACGCCCGGGCGCTGCTGACCAGCAAGCCAGAAGGCGCCACCGACTACATCGACGCGGACCTGCGTGATACCCAGAAGATCCTGGCGCAGGCCGCGCGGGCACTCGACTTCTCCCGCCCGGTGGCGGTGATGCTGATCGCGATCATGCACGCGATCGAGGACGACGACGACCCGTACGCGATCGTGGCCGCGCTGATGGATGCGGTGCCGCCCGGGAGCTACCTGGCGCTATCGCACGTGGCCTCCGACATCGTCCCAGCGCAGGCGGCCGACATGGTACGACGCCTGAACCGGCTCATGTTCGAGAAAACCACCCCGCGCAGCCAGGCCGATGTCGCGCGTTTCTTCGGCGGCCTGAGCATGGTCGAGCCGGGGGTGGTGCGGGTTCAGCAATGGCGGCCCGACACCGAGACCGAGGCCACGACCCCGTCAAGCATGTGGGGCGGTGTGGGGCGCAAGGGCTGAGGAGAACACTGACGCAGCCGCCGAGCCCACCGTCGCCCTGCTCCGCCGTCTCGCTGGTTCTGTCGGACCGGGTTTGTAGTGTCGGCCCTAGCCGACCAACGGGAGGTGTTGTGGGCCGCGCGAGCAACCGCAAGAAAGCACGCCGTCAGCAGGCAGTCCGCCAAGCCGCGCGCAGAACGCGGCGGGTCACGCAGGGATCCCGCGCCGATGCCGGGCCGCAGCAGGCAGTGCTCGCGGTCGCCGCCGCCAGGGAGGCGATAGACCGGCTATTCGGTGCCGCTCGCGAGCCACAGCTGCCGGATTACCGGGCATGGTGCGGCGCGCAGCCCGTTCCCGCCGAGGTGCCGCGCTGGGCCGAGGGCTCGCTCGGCGAAAGACTGTGCGCAGGCATGCACCTGGCCCGGGCCCGGAATGCGCCGTGCCTGCTGACGGCGACCGTCCCGGACCGCAGCGTGATCATCAGCGATCCAGCGCAGTGGCGGGTGGCGGCCACCGTCCTGGTCCGTGCGGTGGTCTTCGACGGCCTGCGGGTCGACCACCCGGCGGTCACCAGGCTGCTCGACGTGCTCGCTCCGATCGCCGAGGAAGAGCTGGAGCACGAGCAGGACCTCGAGGACTGGTACTCCTCCGGCTGGGACGAGGACAAGCCGTGGTTTCCTGAGCTGGACGGGCCGGTGTTTCTGATCGGCACGTGTGCGCTCGGGGACGCGACCCGGGCGGTGGTGGGCGAGGATCCGCTGGATGACGTAATCGCCGCGCTGTCGCCGGCCCTCGCCGGCACTGTTCCGGGCCTGGAGGGCCGGGCGGTGGCTGATGTGCTTACCGGTGGCCGCGCCTCGCCTTACGTGGGCAAGCTGCCCGACCATGTGCTGCAGCGAATGCGGCGTGAATTCGACGTCGGCGGCGCGTTGCAGGAGTTGGCTGACGCCCGGGTGGTGCCGCCCAGGGACATCCTCCGGGTCGGGCTGACGATCCTGTCCGTGCTCGCCGCGCTCTGTAAGAACGATTCGCCGTCGATCCTCCGCCGGGCCGCCTGAGCACGCGCGCCTGAGCGTCAAGGCATCTTGGTCATCTTCTGGATTTGTGAGGACGACGGTGGCCCTGGACGACGACCTCGCCGTCCGGCTGGAGCGGCGGCGGGCTGAGCGCGGGATGACGTTCAAGGAGGCGCTGAACGATCCCGTGCGCCGCGGTCTGGCAGCAGCTAATGAGCGGGAGCTGGTCAGCCCGGTGCCCGTCACGACGCGCCCGCTGCCGCTGGGCCGCCGGCCCATCGGCGACATCGACAACGTGGCTGAGACGCTCGAGGCCGCTGACGGCGAGACTTTCCACTGATGTACCTGGTCGACGCCAATCCAGCGGGCCGCTCGTTGGTGGAAGCCGCGGTTGACCCACGCCGCGTCCTTGAGGTCCGGGGAAGCGTACACCCTGTGACTGAATGAAAACTACTTAGCCATGTTGAGAGTGGCTGCCGACTCGCTCATGCCGAAAGTAGTGCGTATCTTGCGGTGCATGACCGTGCGCGTCAACGCATGGATTTGCGTAGTCCATGTTCCGGCCCATCGCTGCGCCAGGAGACTTCGGCGTCATGCAGCGCGTCCGACCGTCTGGCAGAGACGAACTGACACTGGCGTGGCTGAGCAGCTGCCACTCGCTGTCGTGTGCTCCCCCTAAAGAGGTCTGGGATCTATTCGGCGGCCTGGTTTCGAGTCCACTCGGACTTTGCCATCCGGGCCGATATGTGCAAACAGCTTTGAATGGCGAGAGGCGCCCGAATCGGAAGCGGAATCCGAAGTGGTGTTGGCGTCATCGGCCTGGCCCTGTGCGACGTTAGATTGGGTGGTAACGGAAGGCTCCGGATACCATCGCTGAAGCCACTCCGTTCTTTCGAAACCAGCGGCTTGGACAGCCTGAAACAGCCCTTGGAAGCCAAGGAGTGGGCGGGCGCGTGATCCGAAGTGGACCGTCACTGGCAATGTCTGACCGAGGAACTCCAGATCGACTAGTAACTCGTGAAGCCGAACCAAGCCTCCGGCTGTCGCCACTATTACGCTTTTGCCGTTGCTCACCGGATCTAGCCCGACGTACAAGGCCAGGCTTAGGTCGAGCTGCGCGTAGTCCGCACCCGTATCTACAAGCGCGACTGCAACCGGTGCGGTTGTCACGCCATACGGTCCGCCCGGACCGTGCAGGATCAGATCGACGACGGGCCCATTGCCCTTGTAGGGCCGCTGGTCGTCATAGTCGATCTGTCTAGCCGGGCGTGCCATTGATGGCTGGGAGCTAGACATCGCTAAGCTCTAGTCGGCCAACATTGATAAAGGCGAAGACGACCTGACCGACAAGATGCTGGTTGACGACCTCAGCGATAACCTCGGCAAGGTCGGGTCGACGACTGACAATCTCGTCAGAGGTCGCCGCAACCCACTGGAACGGCGACTCGACAGCTAGTTCATCCCAGCGATCGCGGATGAGCTGGGCGCCGGGCAACGGTTCCTCTGGCATGGTCAGCCACCTGGGGGCGGGGGGAGCGGGGGACGTTCAGGGCCCTCGAGGACAGCCCTGAACGCGATAGGACCCGCCCTGTCGTGAGCGGCGAACTTCACCCTCACGGTGTTCGAGTTGAGCTTGCTCCGCTTACCACCCAGCTCGAACACCCAGACCCTGATCCCAACGCCAGCCTCGTTGGTCACCTCGACAGCCATCTCCAACTCGCATTCGTCCAGGTCGATGATCGGATCATCCTTGTTGGCGCTGTCCCTGGCCGAACGAAGCTCATCGGCTACTGTCTGGATTAACTTCGCGAGTTCAATGTTTGTGCGCGCCACACGGACCTCCCCCCATCTGACCCCGCTGCTGGTGCGGAGGCTACACCCAAAGGCCACGGAAAGCACTAGCTGCCGGGGACGGCTTCGAGCGAGTAACACTTTGGAGGCGGTCCCATACTCAATAGCGACGTGTGGCATTGCCAGAGCAAACTCGTGCACGTCCTCCGGCCTGGCGGCCCCACTCTCGTCGTCCGGCATGGGTTCAGCGTAAGCGGGGCCGTAGTGTTCTGCAGTGTCAGACCAGCCGAGACAAGAGCGATGATTGCGGCGGGGATTCTTCGCGTCGTAAGAATCGGCGTCGGTCGGCGTCGCTGCTTTCACCGGCTGCAAGATCACGGGCTAGGCCAGCGGCTATACCCTAGAAGGCCACCCGACGGGAGCCTCACCTCGGCCACCAGCGGCTCGTTCAGCCTCGGCACTGGTTTCCCGGTGGTCGGCCGGGTGACGCCGGCCGTGGCGCGCTGGTGATCACTACGTGGGGCTTGGCGTGGGTGATAGCTGCCGTGGGCAGGAACAGCACCCAACATCTGCCAGGCGGCCAAATTGTTCCAGTGCCTGGTGGGCCTGCACGTATGCGGGGCAGGGAGCCGCGCACTGGCAAGGAAGTTTGCGCAGTGTGGCGGCTGCGATGGCGAGTCGGACCAGAACATCGGGCACGGCTTCTCGCGGAATGGTTTTGACCTGGGCGCCGCGGTAGTTGCTGTACAGCGATTGGATCGCTTTGGGCAGGCGCTTGGTGTCGGGGGACCCAGTTTCCAGGAGGTAGGGCAGTTTCCAGGTCTCCGCGTTGGCGGGGTCGCCCACGTAGCCGAAGCACCGCGATGGGAGGTGATACTTGTGGTCGCGCATGTCGCCGGGGATGGGCTAGGACCGCTGTGTCAGCAGCGCGCCAGGCCAGGTCGCTGGTCACCGTGGGGCAGGGCCGGTAGATGCCATGAACCGATACCCACCACAGGTCCCGTGGCGGCGTGTTCGTGTCCAAGGCGGCCAGTGCCCGGTCGCTTATCGTCCCTCCGGCCGCGAGGTCGGCTGCGTACAGCATCGTCCCGTCGCTGACTGCTACGGCGCTCACGTTCTGGGCGCTTGCGTAGCGCAGGGCTTGGTCGAGGGCTGCCGCGATAGCCTGGCGGTGCCAGATGAGGGTGCCGGGGCGTTTGACTTCGAGAACCAGCCGTTTGTACCCGTTGTCGGAGAGCACGATGTCGGCGCGGCCGATCTGGAGGTTGACGTCATCGAGAGACCAATCGAGCACGGTCGTTAACAGGTCTTCGACGATATTCTCTGCCACTTTCTCCACGGGCGCATCGAACAGTCCTTGCCTCAGCCGCTGGCGCCGCCGTTCTGCGAACATCGGCCAGGCTGTCTCTTGTTGACGGCCTGACTTCCTGAGCATCCTTGCCGGGTCTTTGGCTGTGCTCTTTGGTGATGTTTGCTGCCTGGCTGTGCGCGCGGGGGCCAGGATCTTGGGCGTCCCCTTTGAACGTGAGGGATCCCTCCTCGCCTTCGTTTGGCCACGTCGCGGGGAGGGATCCGAGGCGGTGTCGCCCGTGGCCATGGTATGGCCGTGCCCGCTGCCGGTCGATGCGTATGTGGCGGCCGGGCGGGAGGTGAAGTTCCCCCGTCCGGCGTGCCCGGCGTGCGCCGGGCCGCTGGTGTTGTGGTCGGGCTACTGGCGTCATGTCCGGGCGGCGGGCCGCTGCCGGAAGATTTTCGTGCCGCGGCTGCGCTGCCGGGCGTGCCGGGTGAGCCATGCGCTGTTGCCGGCGTTCGTGCTGGCCTGGCGGCTGGATGTGGCCGAGACCGTGGGCGCGGTGATCGGGGAGGTGGCCGGTGGTGTGTGCGGGGTCCGGCCTGCGGCGGCGCGGCGGGCTGTGCCGTATACGACGGCGCGTGGCTGGGTGCGGCGGTTCCGGCGCCGGGCCCCAGAGCTGGGTGCGGGATTCGCGGCGCTGGCGGTGGAGCTGGGCGGGGACGCGCTCAGGCCGGTGGCGGATGCCGGGCGGTTCGCGCTGGCCGCGGTGGGCGCGGCGTTCGGCGCGGCTGCGGGCCTGCCGGGATGGT
>Ga0335075_10014989_pt1 | contig 11620 bp, 10 predicted proteins | sample Lox_Sample_24_FD_206723 | JGI IMG/M metagenome (GOLD analysis project Ga0335075, IMG submission 206723) | Soil microbial communities from Loxahatchee National Wildlife Refuge, Florida, United States - Lox_Sample_2.4 | ecosystem: Environmental > Terrestrial > Soil > Wetlands | place: USA...
ATCAAGGGTAACCTTCACTTGTTGAAGCGTCGCATCGAACAAAGTCAACCTGACGTTCAGAAGTACGTCGATGGTGCGATGCAGGGAGTCGATCGCGCCGCCAGCGTCACCCAGCGCATTCTCGCTTTCTCGCGTCGCCAACCTCTCACGCCGGAGCCGAATAACCTGAGCGATCTGGTGCGGCAGGCGTTGCCACTGGTACGCCAGTCCGTCGGCGGTCGCATCGAAGTGGATACAGACCTGAAAGCCGATTGGTGGATCTATTGCGACACCAACCAGATGGAGAACGTGCTGCTCAATCTTGCGATCAACGCACGGGATGCGATGCCGGACGGCGGGCACCTCACACTTGTGACGCGCAACTGCGAAATAGATGAATCTGCGCAGGAAGCCGAAGATGTGATTGCTGGCGAGTACGTCGAGTTGTTGGTTCGCGACACGGGGACGGGCATGACAGAGGAGGTACGGGTCAAGGCTCTGGACCCATTCTTCACCACAAAAGCGCACGGAAAAGGAACCGGTTTGGGACTGAGCATGAGCTTCGGCTTTATCCGCCAATCAGCGGGCTATCTCGGAATAGATAGCAAGATTGGCTCCGGCACGACCATTCGCATTCTGCTGCCGCGCCGGTATGTCGATTCGCTCTCACGGAGAGTTTGAAATGTCAGCACCGACCCTGCTTGTTGTCGAAGATGAAATGCTCGTCCGCATGGTCGTGGTCGAGGTACTACGCGACGCGGGCTTCAACCTGCTGGAAGCAGGCGATGGTGCTGAAGCGCTGGAGATACTGCGCGACAATGCCGTTGATATGTTGATGACCGATATCCAAATGCCGCGTATGAACGGCTATCAACTGGCGGAAGCCGCACTCGCCCGGTGGCCTGCGATGAAAATCCTGCTTGTCACAGGCTACGCGCGAGAAGTTGTGCCCGAATCCATCGCGAACGCGGCGCTGCAAACTCTTCACAAACCGTTCGACGTCGATCGATTGCCTGCGCTGATTACCGATCTTCTCGCGAAAGGATCGGCCGCGTCGCCGGGCTAGATTTCGCCGCCGCGGACCGAGGTTTTCAATCGCCCGCGCAGCATTTCAAGAAGCTCAATGCCTGTCTGATGGCGCACCCGGTCGGCCGGGTTGGTTGGAAGGGCTGCAAACAGCTCGCCGAAGCTGATGGCGTCCAGAACCGCCAACGCTTCACGCAATGCAGCCGAGCCGTCCGAGCCGTCGTCTTGTGTCTCTCCGTCGATATCGGGAAGTGAAGTCAATCGCGTGAAATCCATGTTTTCCCCTGGTTTGCGATCAATGCACTGCTGGTTTGCTCCGCTGCGAAAAGCGCTATGTCCGCGGCCTGATCGGGCCGCATTTCGTCGGCCGCACCCAGGTACTCCGAGATCTCTTGCTGCAGCAGTATCGAGGGACATCTGCCCTCGTAATTCCCGAGATTGGGACGATGTTGGCGATATCCGGCCAACGCCGCGAGCTCTGGCGAAAAGGTGCGGGCCACGGCAGGAGGATAAGCGAGCCACTGGTTTTCATATGGCTTCAGCCATCCGAGGCAATAGCTGATCACCATGCCCCTCCGCACGCGATCTGCGCGATTAGCGCCGGCGCCGTGCAGGGTCGATCCCAAAAAAACGAGCGCCGATCCGGGATCCATCTCCGCTGCGCTGGCTTCGGAAAGATCGATGATGTCCTCGCCCTCGCGCCGGTGGCTGCCCGACCAAAGGAGTGTCGCGCCGTTGTCCGACCGATAGTCGGTGAAGGGCCACATGACGTTGATCAGATATTCAATCTCGCCTGTCGGGCCACGCCACATATCCTGGTCCCGGTGCGGCGCTTGCATTGGCGCGCCGGGATAGAGAGCAAGCGCTTGGGTCAGATTGATCTGATAGTTATCGCAATGGGGCAGAAGGATCCGGTCCGCGATGTCCAGAATGACCGGATGGCGTGCGAACGCTTCGGCGTGCACTGAGCGCTTGAGCAGGCTTCCGAACCGCTTTGTTCGCGGCCCGTAGAAGTCGCCATCGCAGAAAGGCGTTTTCTCGAACCGCTCGTCGAGATCCGCATGCAACGCCTGTACAGTTTCGATCGCAATCAGGTTGGGGATGATACACCAACCCTGCTCCTGAAGTATGTGCGTCCACGCCTCGGCAGGACTCTCGTCATGATGGATTTTGACGGCCGTGCGCATGAAATCAGGCAGCTTCCGCGCGCGCTTCGAGTTCGATGACGGGGTAACGTTCGCCGTAGCGCTGGCGCAGCAATTGAAGCGTCGCGGTACTGACCTTCATCGCAATCGCCATCAGCGATTCGCCGTTTATCTCTTTCGGCAGCCCGAGCGGTTCGCATTCCCAGCCCTCTGCCAGAACCTGCGACAGCATTGCGGCATGGGTCACGCAGACATACCGCGAGATTCCGTGCAGCAGCGCGAACTCCACAAGGGCGATGGAAATCTTGTCGCCCGCGGCACGCGCAGAGGGCTTCGGCCACTCCGGTGCTTCGCAATACCGTGTGATTTCCCAGGTATCGTCGCTTTCGGGCGGGGCTTCTTCGCAAAGCTCGTCGAACAGGCTGCCAAGCAGGTAGGGTCGTGTCGTCGGCAGAAGTCTTACCGAACTCAGATGCGTGTGGGTGAGGCGGTCGAGGCCGAGCAGATAGACGGCATCGTCAGTGTCGAACTGGTCGATTTCATATTGTCCGTCCACGACCGGCACGCTCCACTTCCAGCGATCCACGAATACCTTTTTGCGGTCGCGGTGCATCTGGTTGAGCTGTTCGCGGTATTTGGCGCGATTGTTGGACGTGATGACGGCAACCATGGAGCCCCCTGCGTCACAGGAAAGTCCCGGGATTTGCCGCGGTTGCCCATTCCCCTAATCGGGGGAGGTTCAGTGGACGATGTCGCGAAAGGTGAGCTGTCCGTCGAACAACGCACGCACGACGAGTTGTAGCCGGGTCGCCACGCCGTAGCGGCGCTTCGCGTCCTCTATGTGCTGATGAACGGTCTGGTCGCTGATGCCGAGCAGCTGGGCGGCGTCCCAGTCGCTCTTTCCTGCCGCAGCGAGCACCACACAATCGAGTTGGCGCGGTGTCAGCCGGGGCAGCGCCGGTGTCTCTTTTCCGGCCTCCAATCTTTGCGCATGAAGCACGCGGCGCGCGGCCTCGAAGCCGAAGCACCCCACAAACTGCGCTGCCGGCATTGTCGAGTCGTCGAAGCGCCGGTTCAACCGCAGACTGAAGGAACACGAACCGGCATATTCGCCGGGGATGTGAACCGGAACCGTGAAGCCTTCCCCGATGCCGGCGGTGCGGGCGCCATCGAGGATTTCCTTCTGCCGTTTGGAGAGCGAAATCCATCTGTGGATGTCGGACCAGCGGAACCCGACATTGGTATGCTCGCAAGCGACGAGGATCGGATCGTCCGATGTGTACTTCCGCTCGATGATCATCTCACGCCAGCCGGACGGATAGTTCTCGATATCGATCACTTCCGGAGCGACAAGCTCCACATGATGGACAAGGGCGAAATAATCGAAGCCGAGCATTTTGCTCATGCTGCTCATGAGCTCGCTGAGCTCCTGGAACGTCGTGACCCGGTTCACTTCCCGAACAAAGTCCTGAACGTCCCAAAACAGGCTCACGACCGTCCCCGGCCCGAAGATGGGTGGTCATCCTGCGCCGCGAGCTCGCGCGCGAGGTCGAGCAACGCCCTGCGCCGTTGCGGTGTCTGGATGGAGCTATAGGCCTTCAAAAGATCCGCAGCACCCGAGGTCCGCATGTTCGACATCATGGAGTTTGTCGTGGCGTTGTTGGGAATGCCTTTGTCGATTCCGCGAATCAAATCGCCGACGGTGCACTCAAGCGCGCGCGCGATCGCCACAAGCCGCGAGAAGCTCACCCTGTTCGTGCCTTTCTCATATTTCTGGACCTGCTGAAAGGTCAGCCCCACGCGTGCCGCCAGCGTCTGTTGTGAAAGATTGAGCTCACGACGCATCGCGCGGATGTGCTGCCCGAGCGCGATATCGAGCGGATCTGCGCCGTCGTCCGTGTCAGAGTCACGCATCCAATTCCCCCGAATGAAATCCACAATCCCCAGTTCGCTTGAGTATACGGCGTGCGCGCCGATTCTACCAAGGGACGAAGGCAGCGTAACGAAAGGGAAAGTTAGCGGAACCCGCGCTCGACCACGACCTTGGCATAGGCGCCGTTGATGGCCGCAAGCTTGTCGTTTGCCAATCGCACGAACTCTTCCGGCACGCCGCGGCCGATCAGGCTGTCCGGGTGATTGTCGCGCACGAGCCTGCGATAGGCATGCTTTATCTCGTCTTCGGAAGCATCGTATGCGACGCCAAGAACGACATAGGGGTCTGCCTTGTCCGGCGCGAAATGGCTGGCGCGGATGCGCCGGAATTCGTTTGGCGCGAAGCCAAAAATTTCCCCGACACGCTCGAGGAACACGGCTTCGCCGGGATGCAGCACGCCATCGGCCTTGGCGATCTCGAACAGTCCGTCGAGAATGTCTTCCAGCACGGCAGGGTTGCCGGCGAAGAGCCGCGCGACCTGGCCCGCATAGGTCTCGTAGCCGGCGGTGTCGCGCTGCGCCATGTCGAACACGCGCCGCACATTGGCCGCTTCGTCCGGCGTGACACGGAACAGGCGCTCGAAGGCCTGAACCTCGTCGCCGGTGACGATGCCGTCGGCTTTTGCCATTTTCGCGGACAGCGCGATCATCGCGATGGTGAAGGTGATGCTGGCGTCGGCTTCGCGATCGCCAAGCAGATGCTCCGCGACCGCGCTGAGCAGCGCCCCCCCGCTTGCGATCAGGCCGGAGACGGCGCCGCTGAATTTCCCCCAGATGGACATGGAGGAAAGCTCTAGGCCAATCTGGGCATAATTGCGACGTGGCGCATGTTTCAGGAAGCGGGCTTACAGCGATGTCATATTCCGAAAGTGTGCGCACACGATGAGCAAATGGAATTTCTACATCGATCGTGGCGGCACATTTACGGACATCGTCGCGGAGGCGCCGGATGGTACGCTGTCGACGCGCAAGCTGCTCTCGGAAAGCGCCGCCTATGACGATGCTGCGCTGGAAAGCATCCGGCGCACTTTGGGCGCGGCCTCCCGCGGGCCCTTGCCGCCGGGCGCGATTGGCGAAGTGCGCATGGGCACGACGGTCGCGACCAACGCGTTGCTCGAGCGCAAGGGCGAGCCGACCGTCCTGATCACCACCCGCGGATTCGCGGATCAGCTCAGGATCGGAAACCAGAACCGGCCGAAGCTGTTCGCGCTCAAGATCGAATTGCCGGACATGCTGTATGCGCGTGTGATCGAGGCCGATGAGCGGGTCGCCGCGGAAGGCACAATCCTGCAACCGCTCGACGAGATCAGGTTGCATCGCGATCTGACGCAGGCGCGCGCGGACGGTTTCGCGGCCTGCGCCATCCTGTTCATGCATGGCTATCGCTACCCGGAGCATGAACGGCGTGCGGCGGAGATCGCGCGCGAACTGGGGTTCGGCCAGGTCTCCACCAGCCACGAGACTGCGCCGCTGCCCAAATTCGTCTCGCGCGGCGACACGACGGTGGCGGACGCCTATCTGTCGCCGGTTCTCGATCGCTACAAGAACAAGATCGCGAATGCGCTGGGGAAAGATGCCAAACTCTTCTTCATGACGTCGAATGGCGGGCTTGCGGCGCCGGATTTCTTTCGGGGTAAGGACGCAGTTCTCTCCGGCCCTGCCGGCGGCGTCGTCGGAATGGCGGAAACCGCGCGCGAAGCTGGCTTCGATCATGTGATCGGCTTCGACATGGGCGGCACGTCGACCGATGTCGCGCGCTTCGATGGCGCTTATGAACGTGTCTACGAGACCGAGGTCGCGGGCGTCCGGCTGCGCACGCCGATGATGGCGATCCACACGGTCGCGGCGGGGGGCGGATCGATCCTGCATTACGACGGTGCGCGTTTCCGCGCCGGTCCCGACTCGGCCGGCGCGATGCCGGGCCCGAAGGCCTACCGCGGCGGCGGGCCGCTCACCGTCACCGACGCGAACGTGATGACCGGAAAGCTGCGGCCGGAATTCTTCCCCGCGATCTTTGGGCCGCGCGCCGATCAGAAGCTCGATATCGACGCGGTGCGTGAGGCATTCGACGCTATCGCGCGCGATCTCGGCGACGGGCGCAGCGCCGAAGCCATTGCCGACGGTTTTGTCCGCATCGCTGTGGAGAACATGGCGAACGCGATCAAGAAGATTTCGGTCGCAAAGGGCTACGATGCGCGCCGCTATGCCCTGAGTTGCTTCGGTGGTGCCGGCGGCCAGCACGCCTGCCTCGTCGCCGACGCGCTCGATATGACGACGATCTTCGTCCACCCGTTTTCGGGCTTGCTGTCGGCTTACGGCATGAAGCGCGCAAGCCTGCGCAGTGTGCGGCAGCGTGCGCTCGGCTGGAAACTCGACGGGCAGGAAGCGAGGATCGAACGCGTCTTGGACGAATTGCGCAAGCCCGCGGTCGAAGAACTGCGGGCGCAAGGCGCGGAGCATGTCGTCACATGGCCGCAGGTTCATATTCGGTACGAAGGCAGCGATACGACGATCCCGATCGCTTTCGGCAATTCCATGGCGAGCGAGTTCGCACAGAAGCACGCGCAGCAATTCGGTTTTGGCTTCGAAGGCCGTGCACTGATTGCGGAGTCGGTGGAAGTCGAGGTGGTCGGTTCGGGCGATGCTCATACCGTATCGGCCGCCAGACACGTCGTTTCGGATGTGCCGCCGGAGGAAATGCGATTCTTCTCGCAGGGCAGTTGGCATGACGCTGTTGCGTATCGAACGGATGCGCTTGCGAGCGGAACCGTGATCGAAGGCCCGGCGCTGCTGATCGAGCCGCATCAGACGATCGTGGTCGAGCCCGGTTGGCGCGCCGAAATCGCTCCATCGCGTGCCGTTGTGCTCAAACGAGCCGCGCCGCGGGCGACGCCGCGCGTCTCCGATACGCAGACCGATCCGGTTCTTCTTGAAGTCTTCGCCAACCTGTTCATGGCGATCGCGGAAGAGATGGGCGTCACGCTGCAGAACACGGCGGCAAGCGTGAACATCAAGGAGCGTCTCGATTTCTCCTGCGCGATTTTCGACGGCGAAGGCGCGCTGATCGCCAATGCGCCGCATATGCCGGTGCATCTGGGCTCGATGGGCGATTGCGTCACCGCCATCATGCGCAAGCATCCGCAGATGCGCGAAGGCGATGTCTTCGTCACCAATGCGCCCTATGACGGCGGCACGCATCTGCCGGACATCACGGTGGTGATGCCGGTGTTTGTCGATGGCGAACGCTCGTTCTTCGTCGCCAGCCGCGGTCATCACGCCGATATCGGCGGCGTCACGCCGGGCTCGATGCCGCCGTTCTCGAAGGACATCGCCGAGGAAGGCATCCTGTTCGATGGCATCCGCATGGTGCGCGACGGGGTGTTCGACGATGCAGCGGTGCGTGCGGTTCTCGGCAGCAGTGCCTGGCCCGCGCGCAATCCGGAACAGAACATCGCCGATCTGAAGGCGCAGGCCGCGTCCTGCGCGAAGGGTGCGCAGGAACTGAAGCGTATCTGCGCGCTGCATGGGCGTGCCGTCGTCGACGCGTACATGCGTCACGTTCAGGACAATGCCGAAGAGGAAGTCCGCCGCGTGATCGGTGCGCTGAAAGACGGCACGTTCGAAATGCCGATGGATGGCGGGATGATGATCAAGGTTGCGGTGACGGTGGATCGCGTGGCGCGCTCCGCCCGCATCGATTTCACCGGCACCAGCCCGCAGCAGGCGAACAATTTCAACGCGCCGGGTTCGGTGACGAAGGCGGCGGTTCTCTATGTCTTCCGCTGTTTGGTCGAGAGCGACATCCCGATGAATGCCGGATGCCTGAAGCCCCTGGAGATTGTGGTGCCGGAAGGTTCGCTGCTCAATCCGCGTCCGCCGGGTGCGGTCGCCGCCGGCAATGTCGAGACCAGTCAGGCGGTGGTTGATGCACTGTTTGGCGCGCTCGGTGTGCTCGCGGCGAGCCAGGGGACGATGAACAATCTGACCTTCGGCAACGAGCACTATCAGTATTACGAGACGATCTGCGGCGGCGCGGGCGCGGGACGCGATTTCGACGGCACTTCTGCCGTGCATACGCACATGACCAATTCCCGGCTGACAGATCCCGAGATTCTGGAAATGCGTTATCCGGTGATCGTCGAGCAGTTCGGCATCCGCCACAGCTCCGGCGGTGCGGGCGCGCATCGCGGTGGTGATGGCGCGATAAGGCGGATCCGTTTCCGCGAGAAGATGACAGCTGCCATTCTTTCTACGCGGCGCGATACGGCGCCGTTCGGTCTCGAAGACGGCGGCGATGGTACGAAAGGCGTCACCACCGTGATCCGCGCCAATGGTGCGCGGGAAATCCTGCGCGCGCAGGACGACGCGTCTATGGAGGCCGGAGACGCGATCGAAATTCAGACGCCGGGTGGCGGCGGGTTTGGCGTGGTTCGGTAGGACATACAGAAATTCTGTACGTTTTGAGCTTTTTGAAATTCTGCAATTCGAATACCCGTCTGGCGCCACAAGCGATTGATCGCGCAACAAAAAATGCTTCCTTCGCTGCACTGCAGCAGCGGGCTTACAGAATTCGTGATCGTATTTCGCAGCCAACAAGACGCACCTCTCCCGTCATTAAGACACGCTCCTTCTTGAGAAATGCGGCGCCCGTCCGCTCAAGGAAGGCGCATTTCGCCCGCCTGAAATGGGAGGCCGGGCCGGTGCCGTCAAGGGGTGGAGAGGAAATAATTCTTACGCCGGAAAGCGTGCCGCGCCGTCCTCGAGCGGCAGATGCAGTCCGTTCGTGACGAACGACACCATGTGATAGAAGCCCGCGAGCACGATGAGTTCGATCATCTGCGCCTCATCGAATTCGCCGCGCAATGCCGCCCACAGCGAGTCATCGATCGCCGCGTCGTCGTGCAGCGCGTCGATCATCTGGATCAGCAGGCTTTCGCGCTTCGTCCAGCACGGATCGTCGGTGGCGCCATGCACAGTGGCGCGCACCTGATCGGGCGTCAGCGCGCTCGCCTCTGCAAAGAACGCGATATGTACGCCCCACTCATATTCGCTGTGGCAGCGCGCGGTGGTGCGGTTCACGACGATCTCGCGCTCGCGAAGGGTAACCGATCCCTTGTCGAGCAATCCGCCGGCCATGAAGCGCTGAAACACACGCGGGTTGCGCGCCAGTGTCGTGAACAGGACCAGCGGCGGCACGCCCACCGGCATCACACGGTCTAGCGCGGACTGGATTTCCGGCAAAAAAGGCGGGTCGGCGGTGGCGATGCGCGGGATCATGGTTCTCTCTCCTGGTTTCTGCTATCAAAACAGTAGCGCAGGGCGCGGGAGGGTGCTATCAAATTCATAGCGATTTTTTCGTGACGAAACGGATTCCCAAGCCTGGCCAGCCGGTTCGCGGCTCAAAAAGCGGCCGCGCCGGCATGGCGTTGTTCGAGCTTCTCGGCCGCCGCTGGTCCCTGCGTGTGATCTGGGAACTGCGCGATGGCCGCCATCTCAACTTCCGCGAACTCGGCGACGCCTGCGGCATCGCGCCGAGCGTTCTCAACACACGGCTCAGCGAGTTACGCGAGACAAAACTCGTCGAACTTGGCGACGACGGCTATGCGCTCACCCAGCAGGGCGCAAAGTTGCTGCACCTGTTGATGCCGCTGCACGATTGGGCAGAAGACTGGGCGAAGTCGCTTTGACTGTTGCCATCCCCCTCCGTCTGCGCCGCTTGCGCGGCGCATCCACCTCCCCCGCTTCGCGGGTGGAGGATAAGAAGTGCGCTGCTGTCAGTCCTCCCCCGTTTACGGGGGAGGTGGCGCGCAGCGCCGGAGGGGGCTAGGCCGCTGCCGCCGCACGCGGATTGTAGTTCAAGATCGGCGCCAGCCAGCGTTCGGCTTCCTCGACGGTCCAGCCTTTGCGGCGCGCGTAGTCCTCAACCTGGTCGCGTTCGATCTTGCCGATGCCGAAGTAACGGCTGTCGGGGTGGCTGAAATATAGTCCGCTTACGGACGATCCCGGCCACATCGCGTAGCTCTCGGTGAGCTTGATCCCCGCGCGCGCCTCGGCGTCGAGCAGCTTGAACAGCGTGCCCTTCTCTGTGTGGTCGGGCTGCGCGGGATAGCCGGGCGCCGGGCGGATGCCGCGATAGGCTTCGGTGATGAGCTGTTCGTTGGTCAGTGCCTCATCCGGTGCGTAGGCCCAGAACTCGCGGCGCACGCGCTCATGCATGCGCTCGGCGAACGCCTCGGCCAGACGGTCGGCGAGGGCGCGGAGCAGGATCGCGCTGTAATCGTCATGCGCGGCTTCGAACGCCTTGATATGCGCGTCTTCGCCGAGGCCCGCGGTCACCGCAAACCCGCCGATGAAATCGGGCACGCCCTTGGGTCCGATGAAATCGGCGAGCGCCATGTTCGGGCGTCCGGCTTCGCGGTGCATCTGCTGGCGCAGCGTGTGCAATGTCGCGAGCGGGAATTTGCGCGCCTTGTCGCCGAACAACACGACATCGTCCTCGACCGCGTTCGCCGGCCAGAAACCGACCACGGCCTGCGCCGTCAGCCACTTCTCCGCAACGATCTTCACCAGCATCTTCTGCGCGTCGGCATAAAGACCGCGCGACGCCTCACCGACCTTGTCGTCCTGCAGGATCGCGGGGAACGGGCCGGCCAGCTCCCAGGTCTGAAAGAACGGCGTCCAGTCGATGTAGCGCGCGAGTTCGCCAAGATCGTAGGGCCCATAACTGCGCACGCCGAAATAGGTCGGCACCGGCGGGGCGTAATTCGCCCAATCGGTCTTGATCTTGTTGGCGCGGGCATCTTTGAGCGAAAGCCGTTTCGCAGGGCCGGTGCGCAGGGCATGGCTGCGGGCGACTTCTTCGTAATCGCGGCGCACGCCAGCGGCGTAATCGGCGCGGCCGGTTTTGCTCAGCAGGCTCGATGCCACGCCCACGGCGCGCGAGGCGTCGTTCACATGCACAGTCTGGCCGCGGCGATAGTTCGGGTCGATCTTCACCGCGGTATGCACGCGGCTGGTGGTGGCGCCGCCGATGAGCAGCGGAATGTCGAAGCCCTGGCGCTCCATCTCGGCGGCGACATGGCACATCTCGTCCAGCGAGGGCGTGATCAGGCCGGAAAGGCCGATGATGTTCGCGTTCTTCTCGCGCGCGACGTCGAGAATCTTCTGCGCGGGTGTCATCACGCCGAGGTCGATCACTTCGTAGCCGTTACACTGCAGCACGACGCCGACGATGTTCTTGCCGATGTCGTGCACGTCGCCCTTCACTGTTGCCATGACGATGCGGCCGGCGGGCTCCTTGGTCGCGTTCTTGGTATTCTCCGCTTCCATGAACGGGAAGAGATGGGCGACGGCCTTCTTCATCACGCGCGCGGATTTCACCACCTGCGGCAGGAACATCTTGCCCGAGCCGAACAGATCGCCGACGACATTCATGCCCGTCATCAACGGACCTTCGATGACGTCCAGCGGGCGCTCCGACGCCAATCGCGCAGCCTCGGTATCTTCAACGACGTAAGAATCGATCCCGTGGACGAGGG
>Ga0335075_10014994_pt1 | contig 11619 bp, 5 predicted proteins | sample Lox_Sample_24_FD_206723 | JGI IMG/M metagenome (GOLD analysis project Ga0335075, IMG submission 206723) | Soil microbial communities from Loxahatchee National Wildlife Refuge, Florida, United States - Lox_Sample_2.4 | ecosystem: Environmental > Terrestrial > Soil > Wetlands | place: USA: Florida...
CAAGGTGCGCATCCTAGGATTGTTGGCCTCCACCCGGGCTGAGCAGGTAATTCATAGCGTCCCTTGCGGGGATGCATCCCGCGCTATTTTGTCGGCGCAGGCGTCGGCTGCGCCGCGCGGGAGCTCTTCTCCCGGCCGCGGGAGCCGGCTCCGCACCCGGCCTTTTAATAATTGTCGACGCAGCCGCTAGTTTTTATACTTATATTATAAAAAGTAAAATAAATAAAAAGCGCGGGAGAAAATAATTTTTATAAGAATTGCTCGGGGGAGATTCTCCGTGCGGATTCAATTCATCGGGGGCAAATTCAGATTCTCCGTGCGGTAATTCTATTTTATTCTATTCTCAGTACAGTTCTGTACTGAACAAACTATAAAGGGTTAGTAACTTAAATGGTAAAGGCCTTTCTTGTCGAGAAAGGAGATGCTGGATCGAAGCCGGCCTAGCTCGAAAATGTTATGGACTTACCGTTTATATAATATGAAACTATATATTTCCTCTTATCGTTAATGGGTTACCAATCAGTCCGAGATAAATAGCCTCTTTGTTAAGATCCTTTGTGGAGGGAGGCAGGGAGTCTAAATATGGAAAAGTTTCCAGTGGTAAGGTAAGATATTTGCTAAATATCGTGTTTAAATACACTTGATGGTTCAATTCCATCCTTTTCCGCAGGTAACTTTATTCAGGTGCTGTGGTGCTGTGCTGTGCCAAAATAATTAATCAAAAGACTGCCTTTATAGCTCCATAATTGCGTTACTTCCCTCATCTAATCCTTTGGCCTGAGGGATTCGATCGAGATAATTGATTGCGCATAACGGACATTTTCTTTTGGCGGATAATTCAACAAGTCGTGTGGAATTCGGCCCCTTCGTAGGAGGGTCCCCCCATATTGCTCCGGCGAAAGTAGGGAGATAGCTCAGTGTTTGTGTAAGCGACACTAGTGGGAATTCTTTCTCTAGCAGCTTAGCCTCCGAAATAATCAGGGGGGGATATTCTTCCCAGAGAGGTCGGGATAATCTCTCGTGTCTCCAGCATAATGAAGGGGCTCCGCGACGGAATAACTAACGGCTCTTCAATTATTGCCGCGGAGATTCTGATGATACCGGAGGAGGAACTGCCGCAAGAATTGCCGCGAAAAAAATAGAAAATAAGGTACTGCTATCCACTCTTATGCCGAAAAAGAGTGGAGGCTTCATGATTCTACGCACAGAAGCTAAATCCACCCTCCGGTAATTCTTCTACAAAAAATATATATTTTTCGCGGTAATTCTAGGGCTCTTTTCGGAGGGTCTCATAATATCCGAGGGGGGGGAATTATTGCTCGAGAAAGAATGGCCGGCCATTATTTTCGGCGCTTCTCTCGCATGTGGGTCCATTATTTTCTCTCCTCCCCCAGTCCGGGCTTACTCCCCCATCCGCCTATGGCTCTCCCTGACCGGTCTACTGCCCTCCGCCAAATGCTAGTGCCCACCCGATTTTCTCCCCCTCATCCGTATTCACTAGATGAGGGGGATGCGAAGCAGGGTGGGGTGGGACCCCCTCCCTGCGAAACAGGGAGGGAACCAGGATGGGGGGATCCTTTGGAGGTAGGGAGAGTGGTGCGAAGCGTACCAACCGGGCTGTGTAAGGGGTTGGTGGGTTCGCACTCACGGATGGGGTTGTCTGGGAGGGGATTATTTTCGGAGCCGTAAGCTGGGTGTGGTTGGGAAATTTTTGGAGCGACCAAAAGAACGAAGGGGGGAGCTTGGTATCCATAATTTAATGATAATAATAACTAGTAAGAGTGTAATTTAATAGGTAAAATAGTAAGCTCCAGACTTAAAATTCTCAGTTCAAGTCTGAGTGCTCTTGCTTAGTGCTTATGAACCGTGCTTATAGTGTAGTCTGAGAGAATACTCAGAGAAGAATTTCCGCCTCTACCGACAATCTGTTGAGAAAGAGGATTGGATTAATAAGTAAGAGTATAATTTAATTGGTAAAATTCCTGACTTCAAATCAGTTTTTCTTAGTTCGAATCTAAGTGCTCTTGGGCTGTAATCTGGCCTCCTCCGCAGATTTAACCCTCTACCCAAAAGTATAAATAAGTATTATATTATATTACACAATTAGGGCCTTCGGAGCGCTATAAATAATGCTCCGGGATATAATAATAATTCTTATATACACCCGTTCCGGGGGGCGCGGGAGCTTCGCTCCCGGCCGCGGGAGCCGGCTCCGCACCCGGCCTTTTAATAATATAATTATTAAAAGTTTTTTGGCGCTGGCGCTGGCGCCAATATAAAGATAAAAAAAAGCCCGGGAGGTGGGGGTGGGGTGGGCGTAAGCCCTCCCCTCCCCTTCCCTTCCTCCCGCGCGGCTGCGCCGACAAAAAAGTATATTATATATAAAAGCAGGAACTCGGATTATCTAATTGAATCTCTAAAGGGTGGCGTCCCTTTCTCTGGTAATAATCTAATATATTCTGTAATCTTGGATTTTTTTTGTAGGCATTATGAAAAGGATAAAATGGGCCAGTAATTTTATTACATGTGTTGGAAACTCTGGATAAACTAAATCATATAATTAAGAATATTTTCCCTCCTCTAAATGTCTTCTACTAGGCCTTGGAGCTTCGTATATATATGAAGCCGAAGTATAATTAAGACTTATAGCCGGAGGGCGCTTTCCTTTTATAATTATATATAATAATAAAAGTATAGGAGGGGCACTATTCTCCAAAAATAATTAAGGGTAAGAAGCCTGGAAGAGCGAAGAAAGTAAATTAATAAGTTATTAAACTAGCGGCTGCGCCGACAATAAATTTATTAGAAAGTGAGACTACAATCCCTTTGATATAGTTGGAATAAAAGCTCTCTTTGGAGCTGGAGCCATAATATACTCGGCTACTCCAAGACCAATGCTGGTCTTGAATGAGATTGGAGCCGTACCGGCTGCTGTTCTGATAGTAGTCTAGATAGTAGGGCGCGCGCTTCGCGGAGAATTTACTCAAAAATTTTTATGGGGAAATCGAAATCTTTTGTAGGACTGTTCGCATAATGGGAGGAAATTCTACCGGACATTTTTATTTTACTTGTATTTACAAATACACAATCCAGGTTATTAAAATCAAGATTACACTATTATTATAAGAGTGAAATTAATCTCCATTGGTAATACCGTGATGACGAATCTGATACTAGGGCTCACAAGGCCCTTGTAGCCAAAGCAGGATTCGCGGTACATGAATGGGAAAAAGCAAAGGGTCCGCGTGGTAGGTATTACACGGTGGGTAGCCAAGACGCCATTACTTGCATTAATATATATGTTACCGAGGTGCGCAGAGACCTAAGGTTACACGGTGTCGGAAAGGACACCATCACATACATACCGCAACTTTGGGATCTAACCGCCTCTCACGGGTCGCACCACGAGACCAGGATATCAACACGGTCACTCTGTTCTGAACTTAAAGCCATCCAATAGGATGAGTATCAGTCAGACCACGGTGAACCTAATGTCATCCACACGATGGACTCGCGAGGCTCGGTGCATGCGGAGACGGAGCTCTCATACGTAGCGGTGAGCAGACCGCTAAGGAGAGCAGCCCAAAACCGTCACTTTCAAAGACCTTCACATTCGACCGGTGTAGAACCAAAGACACCAACTCGCCTAAACCTGCAAAGGAAGCCAAGTTGACAATGTCTGTCGACCTGAAGATATAATACGAAGTGAGCGAAGACTACTCTTTTGAAAGGACAGGGTGGAAGATGTCGTTCCGGGGGGAAACTATCACGTCCGGTTTGTAGCAGGGTCACCAATCCACTGACTCTACTGAGTTCATCTCGGGAATTTTTCGCCGTAGGCGGAAGGGGGGGTTCAAATCTAAGTGCTCTTGCCTGAAATATAGGGGGGGATTCTGAAGCCATTGTATTGTGGAGACCATTATACTTTTTTGTCGGCGCAGCCGCGCGGGGAGCGGTGCTGCCGCGGCTGGGAGGCGGGTGGGCGAAGCCTTCCCCTCCCGCGCGGAGCCCGCTTCGCGGGCTCTGCACCTCTCGCTGAAAGCGAGGCGCATTAATAAGCTCACTTTCGAGCCTTACTTATAAAATTAATCGTAAATATAAAATAAACATAAGATCAATGATGGGTACAACAACTGAGGTAAATTATAATACAATAGTAGCTAGCCCTTTGGACCAATTTGAGATAAGAAATCTGTTAAGTTTTAATGCAGTAGGCGATGTGAATTTAGCAATAACTAACATTGGACTATATCTAATAATTGGAGTATTTTTAGTATTAACTTTAAATATTTTAGCTACTAATTATAATAAAGTAGGATCAAACAATTGATCAATCGCAAACGAGTCTTTATATGCAACTGTACATAGTATAGTGATAAATCAAATAAACGAAAAAAAAGGTCAATTATATTTTCCTTTTATATATTCTTTATTTGTATTTATTCTAATTAATAACTTGATTGGTTTAGTTCCGTATAGTTTTGCATCAACTTCACATTTCGTTCTAGCTTTTTTTTTAAGCTTTAGTATAGTTCTCGGTGCTACTATTTTAGGTTTTCAAAATCATGGATCTAAATTTTTTTCTCTTTTCGTTCCTGCGGGGTGTCCATTAGGATTGTTACCTTTATTAGTATTAATAGAATTTATTTCGTATTTATCTAGAGCTGTATCATTAGGTCTTCGTCTAGCGGCCAATATCGTTTCTGGACATATGCTGCTTTCTATCCTATCAGGGTTTACTTTCAACATAATGTCTGGAGGTATTATACTTTTCTTCGTAGGGTTATTGCCAATAGCTTTTATCCTTGCTTTCAGTGGGTTAGAACTAGTTATTGCAGTTATACAAGCTCAAGTTTTTGTGGTTCTGACATCATCTTACATAAGGGATGCGTTAGACTTACACTAATTGATAAATATGTAGTAAACAATATAAATATATTTTATCTTCGCTGAAGGGAAGTATTTTTTTTATTTTATCCGTTCATTTGTCCTAAAAGGGGGGGGTTGGAACTTCTTTAACCCTAATCCCATATTCTAGGTTGACTTCGTTACCTTCCAAGGGGGAGTATGGATTTCTCGCACCGCACCGCACCGCACCGCACCGCACCGCACCCGGGGGGTGCCGGCTCCCCCAAAATTATTCTACAAAGGTTCAACTACCACTACAAAAATAATTCTAATAACATACCTGAGTTTAAATACGAATTACATTATGATAATGCTGGGATCTCGAGTTAAAACTTCAAATTTTAAGAGAGAATAAAGGTAAATCAGGAGTAGGCTAGCCATATATGTGGCTACCTCCGAATAAAAGTAATAATAAACGTTACTAGGAAGCTCTGTAGATTTAAGACGTAGAAATTAGTCGGGTATCGGCTACCGCCCGCCATTTTAATTTATCCAGACTACTAAGAGAACCTAGTATGATAATAAATAGAGCGCGGGGCGGGCTGGCCCGTCCCGTGCCGCCCGCGCGGGAGGAAGGGGAAGGGGAGGGCTTACGCCCACCCCACCCCACCTCCGGCCGCGGGAGCCGGCTCCGCCGGCTCCCGGCCTTTTAATAATATAATTATTAAAAGTTTTTTTTTTATAAAAATAAAAAAATTATTAATATTGGTTTTTTAACTTAATTGGTAAAGTGTATTTTTGATAAGAATATGTTTCAAGTTCAAGTCTTGAAAGAACCAATGTAGTCAAATAATTTTGTATTATTATACACCTGGCCGAAAGGAAGGGGGTTTAATTATATAATATAAAAACTACAAAGAAAGAGAATTGGCTGAGCTCGGTCTAAAGCGATAAGCTTGAGTCTTATTTGACTAGAAATAGTTTCATCCGTTCAAATCGGATATTCTCTGAAAAATTATATTAAGGACCGCCTATATAATTAACTATAAACGGATTAGAGCCAGGTTGGTTAGGCGCCTCATTTGGGTTGGGGTTTAGTTATGTTCGAACCATAATAATCCGATAAAAAAAAAATTAGGTTTTTCCTGCGGAACGACCCGCAGTGGCCGGGATGGCGGCCAAATTATACTTGCCTGCCTTCCAAGTTTTTTCGTAGCCCTCACCGAAAAATTTGGAGCTAAGGGCCGTAGTAGAAGTCAACCTGGGCGGAGGGGGGAGGCCGGAGGGTTTCTCTCTCTTTCGCTTTAGGGAGGCTCATATATCAATTCTGCCTTTGGCAGTCTTTCTTCCCTCCGCCTCTACCTTGCCTACTACCCTCCTACTTCGGAAGTGGAGCCACCCTTATTTCCTTCTAGCTTCACAAAGCTGCACCCCCTCCCCGGACCCTCATCCTCTCACTCTCACAAGTGAGCTCCCTACCTCCAAAGGATCCCCCATCCTGGTTCCCCCTCCCTGCTTCGCAGGGAGGGTGGGGACTAGCATTAGGCGGATGGGGGGAGTAGACCGGTGAGTGAGAGCAATGGGGTGAGGGTAGGCCGGGTGGGAGGGTTGGTGGAGATTCGTCCACCTATTTAGCCGATCTTTGTTGATTTTAAAGTTAGATTATGCTTTCTCTTCTGGTTTTGTTTGTTCTGCACTTTCATCTGATTTGGCTTTCCAAACGTACCTGTTGATGGCATATTCTGTGGAGCGGTTGGATGTTTTCCATGCTATATTTTCCCGGCTCCATAACTTCGTGGCGTGATGTGATGAAATTCCACTGGTTCTCCTAAATTCAGCGGTTCTCCAGAACACGTGTGTTTGTCGAAAGATGGCAGCTTTAAATTTAGCATCTATGAGTTGGCGCCCTTGTTGAAGTACTCCATATTCTCTTTTAGATAGGGATTTGGGTCTAACTTTAACGGTCTATATGTTACTATAGGTGTTTCAGATAGATTTATTATTTTGTGTTTTTCGGATACTCCTCAATTTCATCTCCTTGTTGCAGTATCGATCCGTTATTCTTCTACTTGCTACTATAGGGGGGGTGTGCCTTCGGTCACCTCATCATCCTAATATATATATCCAGTGATCCAGTTTGATGAACGTGGCTTGTGAGTGATAAGATATCCTTTTGTGCTCGGCTGATCCTCTGCCTTCATTACAGACCAGTACTGGTCTGTAATGAAGGGTTATAATCGGATTTAGTTTAGATATGATTGCTTCGATTGGTTTACCTCTTGCTATTATCTTCTTTATTTTGTCTTTTAGCCTTTCCAGCATAAGCGGGGGGGTGAGGGGATGAGGGGGTGAGGGGTGAGGGGGGGGGTCCCCTTCTCTGACGGCTTAATTACCAATACTGTGTCTTGATCGGTTGTCTATATCTCGGTCTTACTCTCATTCTTGATTAAGTTAAATCCTAAGAAGTCGTATCGTCCTCAATACGCGTGATTTTTGTCTTTTTTTTTTTTTTTTCATTCAACTGTAGCCCGCAGCTTTTTCTTTTATAAAGTCTCTTATGAGTTCTCTGTTCTTGACCGCAGCTTCTTTGGTTTACCCTTCGGCGTGATTACCATGTCGTCAGCGTATCTCATTATATGAAGGTGATACCTTTTTTCAATGGATTAGACTTTTTTTATTAATTCTTCTAATCCGTTCAACGCAATATTGGCCGATACCCTTGCGTAGTTCCTTCCGTCGTCTCTAGTAATTCATTTCTTCCATTACTCCGGACATCAGTCACTGTTCTAAGACCATTTTTTTTTTTGTGTCGGATCGGGGGGGAAGGGTTCCATCAGGAGTCGTGATCTATTCGATCGAAACTTCGCAATGTCCACTTCCAATATCTACTTTGGATGGTTCTTTTAGTAAACTTCTCAGGGGTAATGGGATGATGTGTTGATCTGTTTTTCCTGAACCCGAATGAATATGGGTCATATTTCGTTTCTACCACTGGGTCTACTCCTAACTGATACAACGCTTCCCGCCGGCCGGCCGAAGGGCTCTCTCAATCATCGTCGGAATACCCAGCGGGCCTCTTCTCTTTGGAATTGGCTTTTGGGATAAGGACTCTCCTTAACGGGGGGTTGTGCTCGGCATTCTTTTGGATTGTTTATAATCTTAAGTAACTCTTGTACAGCGTCTCAGTAATCTATGGATCCTGATCATACTGTACCGTCTCTTCCTGCAGTTTTTCCGGCGAAGCGCCTAATTGACTATGACTCGTCTTACTGCTAAGCTCGGGCTTCTAAGCTTTGTAATTTCACTTCATTACTATATAGACTTCATCTCGCACTATACTATATGTAAAGTATAAATGATATGGAATGATATATTCACCTAATTATCTTAATAATTATGGATAGTATAAAAAGAAACTATTATGAATAACTAGCAATATATTAAAGAGAAAATTGTGTATGTACACATAAGATCTTAGATAAAAATCATCGAGAAAAAACGGAGTGAAATGAAATATCTAAGTAACTTCAGGAAAAAAAATCAAAAGAGATTCTATGATTAGTGTGAATGAAAGTAGAAAAGGCCTAAAAATGATAAAGTAAAATGGACATAAATCTGTTTGAATAATTAAAGGGGAACCTTCCTCTAAGGCTAAATATGATATATTAAGCGATAGTGAATAAGTAACGTGAGTGAAATGTATTGAAATAGTAGTTTTATAAGCAGCTCAAAAAAAAGATTAAATTAATAATAAGAGCGTACCTTTTGTATAATGGGTCAGCAAGTTAATATTAGGTGTAAGCAGCAATGCCTAGATAAAGCGATCACGATGAAATGATAAAATATCTAATATTAGACCCGAAGCCTAGTGATCTTACCATGATCAGAGTTATAAAAGCTCGAACGGGTTATCGTTGTAGAGATATCCGATGAATTGTGGTAAGGATAGTGAAAGACAAGACTGACTAGGGATAGCTGGTTTTCCGCGAAACCTATCTAAGTAGGTAATTTAATTAACATCATAGCAGGTACAGAATTGTGATCTCATACAACTTCGGTTACAACTTGGTGGTTCTTTTTTATGAAGACCCACTATATTTGTTCTGGTTTAAAGACTCCATTTTGTATATGTCGGGGGATCGTGAAGATTTTACTGGTGAGAAATTGGACTCGGAATGGTAATGATGAATATTAAAGAGTCAGACATAGAATGCTAAGGTTGTATGTCAAAAGGGAAATAGCCCAGAACAAGTGTTAAGGTTCCTAAATTATTATTGAGTGAAATAAAGGTAGTCTTTAATCGGATTCAACCAGGAAATAGGCTTAGTAGCGGCCATTTTTTGAAGACCTCGTAACAGAGCACTGGTTCATAAGAGGAAGAGGGGAAACCTTCGGTCCCTCTAGAAAGGAAAATAATCCTGACTTAGTCTCCTCTGGAAATTAAGTCGGAAATTAGTAAATCCTTTCCTCGAAAAAGGCATTTAAAATTTAACGGATCTAAATAATATGCCGAAACCTTGTCAATGAGTATGATGGCTAAGCCATCATACTCATTGGGTAGCGGAACGTAGGATAAATAAATTATTCATCTTTTTAAGATGAATAAAATAATCCTAGTGAGAATGCTGACATGAGTAATGATAAAGGTCAAAGACCTCGCCTTAAGCTTATGGCATTAATAAAAGTAACGGCCTCTAAGTTTATTGACCTAAAGGACTAAACGATGAGAAAATCTTTTTTATTTAGTAACAACTTTTATATCTTTCACCCTGGTGCATTTGTTACGCATCGGGGGTTAGCTTTAGTGATAAGAGTTCTGGAAAAACAATAAACATATAACCGTACCTAGAATACCATCACAGGTAAGCGAGTAGAGAATACGAAGGCGTTTGAGTGAACGATCGTTAAGGAACTCGGCAAACTAACTACCGTAACTTAGGGAGAAGGAGAGCCGTTCCTCCTGATTAATATCGGGTAAAGAAAAGGAAGCATAGAATCGTGTTGTACGACTGTTTAATTAAAACAAAGCACTTTGCAATAAGATAAGAATCAAAGTATTGAGTGTGATCTCTGCCCGATGTCGGCTGGTTAACGGATTTTCTTAGTTGACTAATATAAACTAGGCTTTGAAGGAAACCCCGATCAATGGCGGCCTTACCTATGAGGGTCCTAAGGTAGCGAAATACCTTGGCCGTTAAATGCGGTCGAGCATGAATGACTGAACGATACAACAGCTGTCTCTACGATCGGCTCAATGAAATTGAATTAGCAGTGAAGATGCTGCTTACCTCTAGGTAGACGAGAAGACCCTATGCAGCTTTACTGTTACTAGTTAACGCGTGCGACCGGACAAGTTGTAGAGTATAAGGTTATCGAAAGATGCAGGTGGAACGCCTTTACTTCGTCTATCGCACAGCTGGGGAAAGACAAGTACCCCGTTTTAACTAATGAGAAATGTCTTTAGGGTAAATGCAACCAACACACCCGTAACAAACCCCCTTTATCCTGTAAATCTTTATAGGGAAGGGGTGGGTGTGTGGGTTAAGCAAATGAATGCTAAACAATTCAATGTGATGCAAACAGTCCTTTGGCACTATTGTTAGATTTAAAATGACTTTTACTATCATTTATGAGTACGAGAAAAATGGCTAGGTGGCGGTTTATGCGGGGCACAGATCCCATAAAGAGTAACTGGGAGTATCCAAAATTAATTTGTAAAATAGCAACTAATTAAATTTAAAACTTCTTTGAAGTAAATTTATGCTTGAAATTTTTAATTTAATAATAAATTTATGATGTTTTAGATATTTATATATTAATAGCAGTTTTTGGCTCTTTTAGACTCCTCTGAAAGATCCAGCTAATCTTATATAAATTTAACCAATAATTACCTTATTAAGTTAGACCCTTTTTACCCTTGGCCCGCGCCTTATCGGCGAGGGGCAGGGGCAGAGCGGGTGTTTATTTTTTTTTTATCTAAGTAAGATTTTAACTATATGGGAAATAGACGTAATAAAATGTATTAACTATAACCCAATATGGGGGGGTGCGTAGCAATTGTAATCTCCGCATAATTATGCGATAGATTATCGGCTGCGCCGCATGTAATATATTTTCAGTTGCTTTAGGATATATAGGTTTAGTCTTATAGTATCCAATAAGTGATTTTTATTTTTACTTGTCAAGTTTAATGGCTTAATCTTGCTTTACTGTCTGACCTACACGTCTATCAGTCGCGTAAGCGGGGCATATGATCACAAGATACGGGAAGGAAAGGTCTTGGATTAGTGAATAAAGCTACGCTAGGGATAACAGGCTAATTGCGCCAGAGAGTACAAATTGGGTGCGCAGTTTGGCACCTCGATGTCGGCTTAGCTTATCCACGTGAACGCAGGAATCACGAAGGGTACGGCTGTTCGTCGTTTAATAAGCTACACGAGCTGGGTTAAGTATTTAGCCCCTTCTTCCGTGAGGAAGTTTCCTTATATCCATAATAATATAGGGAAGGTACTCAATACATGTATAAACACATATATTGAATACTAATGAACACTGACAGAAAACGGTGAAGGCTAAGGCTTATACCCAAAGGGTATAGGCTATGCTAATACCGTGGGAAAGCCGAGTAGATGAATATTTATGTCTGTCTATGTACGGCTTCCCGTAACGACTCAGCATAGTATTATGTTGGACTTATAGAATGATAAAACTATAGGTAAAACCGTCAGCATTATAAATTGGCAGTTTCATATCTGCCCCGCCCCACCCCTC
>Ga0335075_10014995_pt1 | contig 11619 bp, 11 predicted proteins | sample Lox_Sample_24_FD_206723 | JGI IMG/M metagenome (GOLD analysis project Ga0335075, IMG submission 206723) | Soil microbial communities from Loxahatchee National Wildlife Refuge, Florida, United States - Lox_Sample_2.4 | ecosystem: Environmental > Terrestrial > Soil > Wetlands | place: USA...
TAACGTGCTCTCTCTCGGGGTCTGGGACGGGGTGACTCTCGAGGAGCCATCCTATTAGTGGTATCAATGCCTAGTAAACGCAGCTGGGGAGAATGCGATTATCGCGAGTTGAGGTGAGTGGCGTAGTCGTATTGCATGCTGGAATGCTGAAGACATCTCGAAACGCCATTGTTTGATTTTCGTGGTCGTCGGAGCAACAATCGCAGTGCAGTATCAAGCGACGAGGCTGCCACGCGGCTGCCACTCGGCAATTGAGGTAGGCTTATGCCGGTCCTAGCCGAAGACGTCCGCCTTTCAACTCCAGTATTGTATCATGGCCCAGGAGCTGCTGTCCTTTGATCCAAGACAGTGTCGCAAACAGGATGAGGATCAAGATAATTCACAAAGCGTGTCGCAGCATACTGGTCGCATCAGGGCCTTCTCCATGGCGACTCTTACAAACATCTCGTCTCTACTCCACACATCCCCAAGACGCCCGCCTTAACATCCCCACCGACTTCTCCACAACCCCTCTCCTCGCACATAGCTCGCAGCTCGCTCTTAAAAACCCAGAGCTCTCTCCAGAAGCCCGCAATGGCACCACCAAACGGATGAATCTCTTCCAATCCATCAACGACGCCCTTTCAACCGCCCTCGCATCCGACGATTCCGTGCTCCTCTTCGGCGAAGACGTTGCCTTTGGCGGAGTATTTCGCTGCAGTATGAACCTCTCACGAGATTTCGGCGCAGACAGAGTATTCAATACTCCCTTATCAGAACAAGGGATATTAGGCTTTGCTATAGGCGCTGCAGCAGAGGGGATGAAAGCCGTGGCTGAGATCCAATTTGCGGACTACGTATATCCGGCTTTTGACCAATTGGTCAACGAAGCCGCAAAATTCAGGTACAGAGATGGCAAGGAAGGACGAAACGTGGGCGGGCTCACAGTGAGGATGCCTTGTGGGGGAGTTGGACATGGCGCATTGTAAGAAACGAGTACATATCTCTAATAGCTACTAATACTTCATCGACAGATACCACTCCCAATCCCCCGAAAGCCTATTCACACACATCCCCGGCCTCCGCGTAATAATGCCCCGCTCCCCCCTCCAAGCCAAAGGGCTTCTCCTCTCCGCCATCGCCAGCCCCGACCCTTGTGTGTTCATGGAACCCAAGGCCCTCTACCGCGCAGCTGTCGAACAAGTCCCTGTCGGTGCCTACACTTTACCTCTATCAAAAGCCGAGATCCTCAAGCCTGGCACGGATCTGACCATCATCTCCTACGGCCAACCGCTTTACACCTGCAGCGCGGCGATTGAGAAGGCCGAGAAGGATTTCGGCGTGAGTGTTGAGCTGATTGATCTTCGCACTGTGTATCCATGGGATAAAGAGACTGTCCTGGCAAGTGTGCGCAAGACCGGGAGGTGTATGGTGGTGCATGAGAGTATGGTTAACGCGGGTGTTGGCGCGGAAGTGGCAGCTAGTATTCAGGAAGACAAGGATACGTTCTTGAGGCTGGAGGCGCCGGTTATGCGGGTTGCGGGGTGGAGTATACATATGCCGTTGATGTTTGAGCGGTTTAATATTCCGGATGTTACTAGTGAGTTTTTCTCCTTCTTCAATACTTGTAATTGGGGAAGGTGCTAATACCTGGATAGGAGTTTATGATTCTATCAAGCGTACTATTGAGTATTAGATGACTGGGAATATAGAAATTCAAGGACTCAATGCTATATCTTAGTATACATAGCACAAATATGACTCACGCAGTCACAATCTTTCCATTCCGTTAGAACCATCGGGCTAACTGTTCACTTATGCAAACAACTAATGCTCCATCGCCTCCTCAAACAACATCCGTAACTGCTCTCTCTCCTCGCTTACCTCCTCCGCCAACCCGGGCGCCAACATCAGCACTCTCCGCTGAGGAATCGTCCCCTCTACCAAATCATCGATATGTTCCCTCTTGAAACCCAAATCCTTCAAGCCCTTCGGCTGATCCCCCAAATCCGCCAAGAATTTCGTCAAAGCTTCGCCGAGAACTTCACCAGCACTCTCCTTCTTCACGGAACTAATGTCCACTCCGAATACTTCGGCAGCAGCGAGATGGCGTTCAGGGTTGGAAGGGCCGGTAAATCTGAAGACGGCGGGTGCGGAGACGGCGACCGAGACGCCGTGCGGGATTATGGGGGAGTCTACTTGGTAGCCGGGGTGTTTATATCCAGGGTTCTGACCGGAGATGGGGTAGGACATGCCTGGGTTTTTGATAAGTGCTGCCCTGCAAAACGCATAGAACCTTTGAGAGTGAATATTAGGACTTACCATGGCAGAGATGTACGCCAGCATTTCCAAAACCGACACCAGCTATTGTAGCGGCTAGTAACATCTCGCTCTGTGCTTCGTGGTCTTCAGGATCCTTGACTGCTCTGGGAAGATATTTGACTGTTTGTCTCAGGGCCTGCAGAGAAAATATATCGCTAATGGGATTCGCGCCTTGGTATGCAGGCCGATTGATCGGATTTGCAGGTCTAGGTATCCTTTCAAAATACGGAATCGCAGTCCAGCTCTCTAGGCTGTGACATAGCACGTCAAGTCCAGAGCTTGCATGAACAGCTGAAGGCATTGTGCGTGTGTTTAGTGGATCACATATACCGAGCGTGGGTTTGAGATTTCGATGCGCTATGCCTGTCTTAGCACGTTTGGAGACAAGATCAAATATTGCTGTGCCAGTAGTCTCGCTGCCTGTGCCAGCAGTTGTCGGGACGGCAATGAGAGGCTTGAGAGGTTTGTCAATTGGGAGGCCTTTGCCTAGGGGTGCATTAACAAAATCCAGGAAGTCGGCATCGGGATAGCAAGTGTAGAGATTCATGAGCTTGGCTGTGTCGATTACAGATCCACCTCCAACAGCCAGAAAGGCGTTGGGTTGATAAGGCTTTGCGAAAGCAATGGCTTCCTTAATCCTATCATAATTGTCAATAAGGGTTTGAAGCCGGCATTTTAATTGTATAAAAGACGTAAATACGTACGAACTATCTTTGGGCTCGACACGACTTCCGTCATAAACAGTGTATTCAATTCCTTCTCTAGTCAGGCCATCCTCGACCTGTCTCATGGCATCCAATCCCCTGACCGTGCTATCCGTCACCACGCACACCTTCTTAGCCCCCATATTCTTGAAGTCCATGCCCACTTCTTTTGTGACGCCGGGCCCAAACCTTATTGAAGAAGCAGCCATCTCAAAAGCATACTCTTTCTGTCGTGATAAATCGACAGGGGTGGCATAATTACGTTGCAGGCCTTTTTTAGCGTGTGACAGAAGGCTAGTTGGCGGATGGTGATGGTGATGACCGGGGTTACTGTGGCATGGACATGACGGCGGGTGTGTGTATTGGACTGTACGAAGGAGATTCATTGCCCGAGCAGCCGCCTTAATTATGGTCGCATTAGCATAGCCAACGTAGGGAGAATAAAGTTGACTAACCGTAGGGGCGACGCGAATTGGAGAAACCATATTGACAACTGAATGTTCTGAGCCCGGAGATGCCAGTCAGAGGTCAATTCCTACCATTTTTCGACTTGCAGTGAAGCTAAGATTTCGATTGCTCCTCCGAAAAGACATAAGAGAAACAGAGCAAAAGGAGCATGGTGATGAACAGCCATGATGATCTACATATTGCTTTGTAGTCATTAGGTGAGCGTGGGTTCGTTGTGCGGGGTCGTTCTTGGAGATCCCCACTACCGATTGCGGAGAAAATGGCCCGAGAGCCGAGCGGCCTTTCACCCTTATTGCTTGAAGCAGGTCAATCATAGACTGGCAAGATCAAGCACACTTAAGTTTTCTTTCAAGTTTGCTCATCAATGGAGCCAGATATGATAGTACATATGAACATGCAGATGCTTCAGCGGCCCTGCAGATGATATAGGAGGCTTATTCCTCGATGGCCGCGTTCCCTATTGAACGAAAGTATTGAAACACCCAGACGCTATGCATTTGATGTATTTAAGCCGAAGAAAGATTTCAGACCAAAAAACACCGACGAGAAACTGCCAACGCACGCAAGCACCCCTTCCTGCACCCGCTTGCTCCTTTGAAAAGGAAATGCCAACATCGCTGCACCTCGTTCCTAGCTCCAAGCACCTCGATTTGTACATTCAGAGAGAACTGAATCAACAGACTACCACATCTCACCGTCATCATCGTCGTCATCGTGAGGATGGCTTCCGTGCCCTGTTGCGCCGAAGCCATAATAATCGTGCCCTTGCCGGCTGTATTGATTCTGTGCCGCATAGCCATTCTCAGCTGTATGTTGAGCAGCTCGTGATTGTGGCCGATCAGATCCTTGTCTGCGCCCGGGATCTTTTTCTTGTTGGTCGTAGTCGTAAATTTGCGAATCATCAACATATGTCACTCCTCCTGGTGGCTGGGATTGATGTTGTTGCTGGTCCGCATATTCTGCAACCCCCTGTAGGGAAATTAGTGCATCTTCAACTATGTAGAGAATTACTTTCATACCTGATGATAATCATATCTGTAGTGGTCCACTTGCTGCTGCTGCTGTTGTTGTTCAAGCAATTGTTGCTGCTCTTGCTCCTTCCGCTTCCGTTCTTCTTCCTGCTGTTTTTTCTGCTGTGCTGATTGTGGAACCTGCACATGAGGGTGCATTTGCTGCACCTTAGCTAAGTAGGAATACATAAAATTGCTCAGTAGCACTTGACTGTATAAAGCTCGCCGTGGATTTGCAAGTTTGATATGAGCCATTCGGTAGATCGCTCGTTCCTCAAGAATAGAGAACCTTGTCCAATTATAATCGATATCGGGTCTGAGGTTTCGATATGGTGGGTCAGGGGACAGGGTGCGAAGAGAGCTAGCCTTCTTGCCTCCAGCCCCATCTTTTTTTTTACTGCCACCAAAAAGAGAGGAAAAGATACCATCCTTCTCTTTCTTGCCTTCTCCGCCACTTTTGCGAGTACTCTCCTTCTTTCTCTCATCCGCAAGCTTGTGATCAATACTCTCCCGGTCTAGCAACAAGCTTTCCCTCCCTCGAGTGACTGCTGTGTCAATTGAATGTTGCAAGACATCTAGGCGAGCCGTATCATGAGCCTTGTCTGGTGCTGTCCGTGTTTTGCCCTTCCTGACTTCCTCATCTTTCTTCTTATCCTTTTTGTCTTTCTCATCGCTCCCTTTGAACCAGCCCCAAGTTGATTTCTTTGCTCCCGACGTTTCTACATCTTCCTTCTTTGACTTCTTTTCTGGCTTCCTCTCTTCACTGAGTGTTGGTATAAACGTTAATATGTCGGTACTTGCGCCATTTCCGGGCAACTGTGATGGTTGCTGCGCCATTTCTGTCAGGGTCTGCGCAACTGTGATTTTAGGTATTGACTGTGATGTTGAAGATACCTGTCGTCCCATGACTGGGCGTTTGCTCGACCGCGGAGGAGGCTCATCAGGCCGTGGAGGGTCATAGGATGCTGAAGGTAGACCTTGTGAAGATGAAGATCTTTCTGGGTACTGAAAATTTTGTTGATGTGCTTGTTCTTCGGGTTGGTTATCGGAAGGAGGTGGAGTCTCAACTATCCGAGGAATAGGAGTCTCTACCCTTGTAAACGACGATTTTCTCGGAGGCAAGGAATTCTGCGAATGCTCAGGCTGTGGTGTGTCCAGTGAAGAAGCTCTGATGGAGGTAAAGCTAGACTCTTTACCATTCATGTCCTCATCAAACGTTCCGTGACTACTGGAGGGAACGGAAGAGCTTTGCTGAACATTGGCACCTCGTCGCCCAGGCCGACCCGGTCGCGAGAAATTCTCAGTAATGGGTTCGGAGTTTACTCTGTTTAATTTATTACCGGACGTCGAGGTGATCGGAGACGATATAGGTGACTCATCGCCATCCGTTTCATTGCCAAGTCTGGCTCCTGCACGCTTTGAGAAAGGCACCCGCTCTCCCTTCCGCAAGCTACCTCTTCGATAGGTTGTTCGAGTAGACCTTCGTAGACCAACACCCGGTGCGGCCGGTAAAATGGGCATATCTTCGTTCGCTGGAACCTCCATTCCAGCATCTTGACGCAGACTCGTATCGAGAGTCAACTTCTGCATAGCCTTTGAAGGATCTCTGACCAGCTCATCCAGCTCCTTTAGATCTGAAATCTTCAATTCAGGCCCTCCCTGTTGTGATAAAGACTTCTTTCTCTCCAATTGCTCGGCTCCGTCTTTATATCCTATTCCCCCACGCCCAGATGAGTTGTCAATCTGTCTCGATAACATTGACTTTTTCCGCCGTAATCCTCCCCCAGATCCAGTCCGCTCCGGTCCATCGGGCGATAAAGATGAATATTCCCCCGACCGCCGCTTGATTGTTTGCACTCTATTCTCCAAAAAAGTCTTAAATTCCATAGGGGCTAGTTCTGGGTGGACTCTTGCAGGCACCCAGAACAGCCTGGATGGATCATCTTCATCATCTCCTCCTGTCGGCGCTACCGTTGGCATGAGTGAAACTCCCTGAAACGAAGGTAAATCTGGATCACTCGTATTGCCTACATCCATCGACATTCGTCGTAAAGCTTGCAAGTTGCTTAGTTCCTGAGCTACAGCCGCTGGAGTCGATTCATAGTCGATATCGTTCAAAGGAAATTGTGTATTAGCGGTGTCAGATTTTCCATGGTTACCTTCTCGTAGAGAGAGGGCAGGCGATAATGGCGTATGTTCGAAGTGGCTATTCCGTTGACTAGGCAGTACTGCTGGAACTGTATGTGACTTCGTTGTGATATGCCCATTTGGTGAAGGCACAGGCCTCGATCGAGAGCTGGAATTCACGGATCCGTCAAAGTATGAATTATTAAAATCGACATTCTCGCTGAGGGGTGAGGCCACAAAACTTAACGGTCGCGAGTCGCGTATGCCATAGTCATCATCGCCATACATATCGCCGATTGCTTCTGTGACATGATGGCTTGTATCACTGATCGAGAGTTGGGCTCCATGGCCGCGTCTACTGTTAAAACTTCCTCCCAGCTCTCGAGGTCTTGATGAGGTCTGCAAAGGAGAGCACTTGTCAGTCAAAGCCATATGAGCGTGGTAAGATGGATGATTGGAGCAATTCGAAGCTAATAAGCTCGTGTACGCTGCAGGTCTAGCCCACAAGGCAGAGAGAGCCAGATGAGGTGAATCAATGAAAAAGCATTCACTAGAGAGATACAGACCTTCATGGAGCTTGTGTCAGAAGGGCGATCCCCAAGCAGGATCCCCTTGCCGTCTTGAGGCCTTAAACCCAAAGCTAAATCGATTGGAATGAGGGACGGTCATTTGGAGGATCTTATTATAGAGTCATAGAGGTCGTCGGGAACATGGCCCACGTAAGGCATCCGTAGAGAGAGACGAGATAAAAGAAGGTGTTGTCGATGCGCGCGATGCTCGTTGCTTTCTCAGAGCTGGATGTATTAAATGAAGTCGCTGCTCACCCTCGTGATTTTACACACTCTGTGCCGGTAGTTAATGGAAGCGGCGCAATATAATGAATGTCAATGCGCTACAGGCAGAGAAGACCAGTAAGGCAGCACAAGGGAAGGCGTTGGTAGGGGTGGTGCGGTAGTCTAAGTCTGGCGATAAGGATCTTTATTGCGCCGCCCAGTCGATCGCTCTTCAATCGCCACTTAAATACCTTGACTGCAATCTGCAACCTGCAACCTGCCGTGCCAAACCCTCTCTACTATGCGAGTTCTTTTACGTGCAAGGCAGAGCTGTCAGGCCACTCTTCCATCGAGATCTCCTGTCCTGCAATCCCCCCAAGCTATGCCCTACAGAGCATAGTCAGCCGTCCTCATGTTTTCTCCTTTTCTGACTCTATGGCGCTTAGAGATTGAGCCCGCCCCAAGCCTACCCCACAGCCACTGCTGTCAAATCACAGGCATCACAACCTGTGGTGAGATATGGCGCCAGTGCCTTCACAGTTGTCTCCACATTCACAGGCGCTTTGGATTAAGCTCTTTGTGATGCGAACAACATCAATCACGTGCTAGCTCCGTCAATGTGGTCATCGTGTTCCCTTACGAGAGGATCCAACAAGCATTGCCACCTCCATCCCAAACCTGCAAAACGATCAGGGAACATTGCCACGCCATATCGGTGCTGTTGCACTCATATTTTGACATCGGGCTATTAACTAGGATACGTGTTTATAAATTACGCTCAGTATACCAATCCCGCATTTTAATGATCCGCAGTCTACAGCTTTTTTCCGCCGTCGACCGTACATTCAATAACCCGAATTTGCAGATGCTTTGTAAGTGAAGGTCTCTTGTATTAATTTTAAATCTTCTGTCTTTGACAGCCATTTCAATTGGTATATTCTGCACTGCTTACACTGCTTGGTTGAAAATGTGTTGGAGCAATCCGTTTTTCTTGCATTCTCCCTTCCTGTGGATCATATGCCCAGATGTGTTGGCGCAACACAACTCACAGTGGTCCACTTAACACGGCTTTCCCTGGAAGGTGGCAAGCCGACATTTACGCGCCATCATCGCGCACTGTTATCTGTAACACCTGGCGATGTGTTTGCAAATTATCCTGATATACCCGCATTGATTGGCAATGGCTCAATTCTTGTATCCGACTTTGGTATCGAAGTAGGCGGGATCGCTACAATTGACTTCACCTCAACAGATCCCAGGGCCATTAGAATCGCTTGCAAGGTCCTAATAGAGCCATCTACGGAATTTCACTTCTAGAGGCAATCAAACATATGTTATGCTAAACATCAGGCTCAGAGGAGGCTTCAGGTACATGTCCATATTCCTGGTGACCAATGGTTCTAATCGCGTCAGCATCTCCAATATTAGCCTTGAGATTGGATTCTAACCTACTTGGTCAAACTTACAGGCCTATCAAAAGATACTTTCATTCAAACGACGAATTGTTTGACCGCGTCTGGTATAGTGGAGCATACACTCTCCAGACAGGTGCATTTTCTGAGTTCCGGCCGGGCTAACAATGGCACACTGAGCCTGGAGGATACCATAATTGTTGATGGAAGCGAAAAGAGATCGAGCTGTTTGGCTTGGAGATATGGGTATTGCTATCCCTTTTACCTTTGTTAGCATTGGAGATCTTGAGAGCGTCCAGAACCCCCTTCAAACCATGTATGACCGTCAAGTACTCATTTAATGAAACATCCATTCATACTCATCTCGGCTGGCTTGAAGTATGCTATCCTTCTCCAACATAGAGGTAACATTGTATAGAAACCCGATGGATCCTTCCCTGAAGCTGGACCATCCTCTTACAGCAAGGATCCGATACTTATCATATGTGGACTATGATCGGAACATATAATTACCTATTATACACCAACGACACCGACTTTCTCCAGCAGAATTGGGCAAAATAACTGGCATGCCATGACCTATATATATGCGAATGTTCAACCACCTGGCCTGCTGAACGTGACTGGTATCCGAGACTGGGCACGATGGGTACAAGGCTAGGACAACAGCGAAGCCAACATGATGTAGACCTCCCATCCCTACATCAAGAAAGTTATTAACATAAACTAGCCTCTACCCCACCCTCATCACAGGAGCCTCTCGCCGATTGGGCCAGCGACACCGAACCTCTCCACCATCTGGACATCCCAAGCCGCTTCCCTCCACGCCGCCATAAATACCTATTTCTGGGATGCCTCCTACGGAGCCTTCAAAGACAACGCCACGAACACAGACCTCCACCCTTAAGACGGAAACAGCAAGTCCCTCCTACAAGATCCTCGGCCACCTCTCCACCAACCGGCCCCAACGCGCCCTCGACCTAATCCACAACTTCCTGGGGTTGGTACCTGAACAACCATAACGGCACTAGCAGCACAGTCACCGAGGGCTACCTCGTGAACGGGACGTTCGGGTATTCGCTCCAATCGGGGATATGATTACGACGCATCGTATGTGAGTCACAGCTACGGCTGGTCGAGCGGGCCTCTTACAAGGCCGTGGGTTTCTACAAAGTTCCGATTGGGTTATTTATGAATGGCATTGTAGAAACTTAAACTTTTGGTTCATTAATTAGAAGTTCCTACCAGTAGAACTAAGATATCGACTGAATGGCGAGTCAATCACAATCCCTATCCCATCCTGTCCCATGCCATCCCATTATGTAATCCTTGTACAAAACTGGTCCCAAGCCAATAAACTATTACATGCTATCGACATATGCTAATTTCATATTAAAAAAAAAGACTCATTTTCCTTCCCTCGGCGTCAGCGACACTTTGACTCCATTCCCAACTGACAATGTGAGCTGCAGTCCCTCATTCCAGGGTTTCTCATCGCGAGCTTGTACAGCGCCAAAAGTCTGCATAAGCCGCACGATCGTATATCCTGCCTCGGTCAGGGCGAATTGCTGGCCGACGCAGATTCTTGGGCCGCCGTTGAAGGGGAGGTAGCCCCAGCCTACTCTGAGAGTCTCCCAGCGCTCGGGCTTGAATTCTTCCGCGTCGGGGCCGTAGATGTCTGTCCGGCGGTGCATGGAGTAGACGGAGTAGCCTATTGCTCGGCCTTTGGGTACGAAAACTGGGGATTTACCATCGGGCCCACCTCCTAATGGGATCACGGTATTCTTGTTTGCGAAGCGGGCGTTCAAGGGGACAACAGGCCAGAGTCGAAGTGCTGGATTAGGGTTTAGTACGAGAGAAAAGTGCAGAATTGGGGAAATAACTTACATTCGTTGAGGACGAATTTGAGATATTTCATATTTCTTAGAGTCTCATAGTCTGGTGCCTTGCCGTCCAAGGCGTCTACTTCCGCCTTCAGTTTTGCCCATACATCAGGCCTACGCGCCAACGCGTGCCATGTATGGCTTAATAAACTGGCTGTCGTATCCCGGCCGGCTAGTAAAATATTGAGGAGCTCGTCTCGCAATTGCTTTGGGTCGTTTGTTGCCTTAGCAAGCTCGTTCAGGAAAACGTATCTCTCGGTCTGCTTCTCTCTCCCAATCATTTTCCGATATTCCAACGCCTTATATACAAATCTGTCGACAAAATTATGAATCGTCTTGCACGCTTGGTCGAATTTCTTGTTCCGGTATAAGAAGAGGAAAGGTCCCATTCGTGTCCGTACATTGACCTCAACCTGGCCATAGTCAAAAGCAGCAGCAAAGTTCTGCTGTTCCGAGCCTTCAGGACTACGAAGGATATCCACTGATTCACCGAAGAGGAACTCTGTCGCACTATCGAAGGTTAATTGGAAGAAGAGTGGTTGTAGGTCGACAGTAGACCCATCCCGGGGAATCTTGTTAATGAGATGCTGGATATGAGACTCAAAAGTATTAAGGTCGGCAACCTGGTGCTTGACGAAATTTGGTCGGACAAGGGCCTACAAGTGTTAGCTTATCTCACTATCATCAGTTGACGAGGTCACCTACTCTGGAATGTTCCCAATGCGCGCCGTCAGTCGTAAAGATCCCACTGCCAAATTGAGGTCCAAACGCATCAAGTCTCTTTCCAATGCCGAAATCCTTGAAATTCGTTGCAAGTATGCACTTTACATTCTCGGGCTCATCCGTTGTGATGAAAGTGTGTCCCAACAGAGTAATCTGATATGTGTGTCCATGGTCAAGGTATCGCTGTCGGCCAGTTTCCAATAACTCGTGTCTCGCCC
>Ga0335075_10014996_pt1 | contig 11619 bp, 9 predicted proteins | sample Lox_Sample_24_FD_206723 | JGI IMG/M metagenome (GOLD analysis project Ga0335075, IMG submission 206723) | Soil microbial communities from Loxahatchee National Wildlife Refuge, Florida, United States - Lox_Sample_2.4 | ecosystem: Environmental > Terrestrial > Soil > Wetlands | place: USA: Florida...
CGCGCGGTCACCGTCCGCGACCGGCGCTGCCGCTTCCCCGGCTGCACCCAGCCCCCCGCCGCCTGCGAGGTCCACCACATCACCCCCCGCGCCCGCGGCGGCCCGACCAAGCTGACCAACCTGCTGCTGCTCTGCTCCTTCCACCACCTCATCGCCGTGCACCGCTGGGGCTGGTCCATCACCCTGCACCCCGACGCCACCGTCACCGCCACCAGCCCCGACCACACCAAAACCCTGCACAGCCACAGCCCACCCGCCCACGCCGCCTAGCACGGCGGCTCTCCCGGACGCGTGCTACGGCCAGCGTTGAGCGTTGCCCTCGTGAAGGGTGACGGGCGGGTCAGGCAGGACGCAGAACAGCAGCCCGGCCGGGTCTGGCATCACCTGCCAGGAGTGCGCGCTGCACGCGGCGGCCGCCGAGGTGCTCGAGCCCCTACGCGGCCCTCCGTTACGTCTCATTTGCGCCGTCGGGACGCTGCTCATGTCGTCAGGTGAGGGTGGCCGGGTCCGTGTTGGCACCGGAAAGAACGACAGCGATGCGCTCGCCTTCGCTGGGCCGGTAGGCGCCGGCGAGCAGGGCGGCGTAGGCGGCGGCAGGGCCATGCTCGACGGCCAGGCGGTGATCTTCCCACAGCCGCTTGCGGGCCGCGATGATGTCGGCCTCGTCAACCAGAACGGACCGGGCGTGGGTGCGCACCGCCACCGCGTAGGCGATGTCGCCCAGGCGGGTGGCGCCCAGCGAGTCGGCGGCAACGCCAGAGACCTCGACATCGACCGGCCCGCCCGCGGCGAGGGCGGCGGAGAACGTGGGGATCGTGGTCGGCTCGACCCCCACGACCCTGGCCCTGTTCTCGGTGGCCGCGGCGACGCCGGCCATGAGCCCGCCGCCGCCGACGGCGACCAGCACCGTGTCGAGCTGCGCCTGCTCCAGCAGTTCACGCCCGACCGTCCCCTGACCGGCGCAGACCTCGGGCTGGTCGTAGGCGTGGCAGAACAGGGCGCCAGACTCGGCGGCGTGCTTGGCGGCGGCCTCATAGGCGTCCGCGTACTTGCTGCCGGTCTGCACCACGTCCGCGCCGTAGCCGCGTATCCGGGCCACCTTCACCGCCGGGGCGGTCTCTGGCACGTACACCCGCGCTGGCAGGCTGCGCCGGGCGGCCGCGTAGGCGACGGCGAGGCCCGCGTTGCCACCCGAGGCCGCCACCACCCCCGCCGCGGGCAGCTCCGCGCGCTCGGCAGCGGACAGGATGCGGTTGAGTGCGCCGCGCACCTTGAAACACCCGGTGTGCTGCAGCTGCTCGAGTTTCAGCCACACCGTTCCGGCGGGCGGGAACGCGCCCGCCTCGATCAGCGGGGTGGCACGGACGTACCCGGCGATGCGGGTGGCGGCGGAGTCCACGTCGGAGCCGGTAATCATGCCACCCAGCCTGCTGCCCGCAGGCCGTTAGCACCAGCAATAGGTTCTACGCTGCCTTTAGTGAGTCTTACGTCAGATAGGGGAGGCATGCTCGACGCACAGCGGCTGGCGGTGCTGGCCGAGGTCGCCCGCGCCGGATCCATCGGCGGCGCCGCGCAGCGGCTTTCCTTCACGCCCTCGGCTGTCTCGCAGCAGATCGGCAAGCTCGAACGCGACCTCGGCTGTCGGCTGCTGGAACGCCACGCCCGCGGGGTGACGCTAACCCCGGTCGGTCATGCCCTGCTGTCCCACGCCGAGGCCGTGACCGGCGAGCTGCGCGCAGCTGAGCAGACCGTGCAGGCTATGCTGGGCGCCCAGCCAGCCCGGCTGGCGGTCGGCACGTTCGCCAGCGCTGGCCAGTCACTGGTCCCCGAGGCGCTCGCCCGGTTCCGCGGCCATCACCCCGACGTCTCCCTCACCCTCATGGACCTCGAACCCCCGGACGGGTACGGGCTGGTCAGATCCGGCGACCTCGACCTGCTGATCACCCACCGGTACTCCGGAACGCCACTGCCCGATCCCCGCGGGCTGACCCGGGTGCTGCTCATGCGCGACCCGCTGCGCCTCGTCTTGCCGTCCGGCCACCCCCGGGCGCGCAGGCCGCGGATCACCATGGCCGGTCTCGGCGGCCAGGAATGGATTTCCGGCAGCGCTGACACTCCGAGCCGCGTCTGCCTGGAACTGGCCGCCGAGTCGGCCGGCATGCGACCGCACATCGCTTACGAAACCCACGACTACCAGGTCACCCTGGCCCTGATCGAAGCCGGGCTCGGCATCTCACTCGTGCCAGCCAGTGTGCTGGGCCACGCCACGCGCCGCGGTCTCGCGACCCGGCAGCTGCCCGAGCCCACCCCATCCCGCGAGATCTACCTGGTGCACCGCAAGCGACCAGCCGCCCTGGTCACCAGCATGATCACCATGCTCATGCACACGCGTGAAAGCGGCTAGCCGGCCTGGCTGACGTCGTCGTCGCGGCCGGCGCGGCGGCCAACCAGCCGCCAGGCCGCGGGAAGCAGGCCGGCGGCGATCACCGTCTTGATCGCGTCGCCCGCCATGAACGGCCTGAGCCCTTCGCTGATCGTGCTGGCCGCGCCGAGGTGCGCGTACAGGGCGAGCCAGGTAAGGCCGGCCGCGTAGATAACCACCTCCCCGGCCAGCATCGCGGGGAGCGACCGAAGCACCGAACGGTCGGCCCTGCGCTCGGCGAGCAGGCCGCACAACGTCGCCGCCAGGAAGAACCCGATGATGTAGCCGAACGAGGCGCCGGCCCATCCGCTCGTGTGCCCGGCGAACCAGGGCACCCCGGCGATCCCGGCGAGCGCGTACAGCGCCATCGAGGCCGCGGCGCGGCGCGAGCCGAGTGCCGTTCCGGCCAGCAGCACCCCGAGTGTCTGGCCGGTGATCGGCACCGGGGTGAACGACAGGTGAATGGAGATCTGGGCCAGGGCGCCGACGAAGCCCGCGGCGCCGACGACGAGCAGAACGTCCCGTACCATCGCGCCGGGAAGGAGATCGGCGAGTACAACCGGGGCGGGCCTTCGCAGGGTGGCTGATTGCGACATAAGGAGTTGCTGCCTCACTCATGACAGGCTGTGACGGGCAGGGGGAACCCTATCGGATGCAGCGATTGGGAGTCATTGCCGTCCCCGATACGCTCGCGTTCCTGCGCGGCCGGTGGCGCCTCGAGCGGCGGCTGGCCGACCACCGCTCGGGGACCTGCGGCTGGTTCGCCGGCGACGCGGAGTTCGCCGGGACCGCTGACCCGGGCGTGCTGCGTTACGTGGAGCGGGGCGAGCTGCGTTTCGGCGGCCACACGGCGCCGGCCGGCCGGACGCTGATCTGCGCGGGGCGGCCGGACGGCGGGGTCGACGTACGGTTCGCGGACGGCCGAGAGTTCCACCGTCTCGATCTGGGCTCCGGCCGCTGGCAGGCGCAGCACGCGTGTGGCCCGGACCGCTACGCGGTCAGCTACCGCGTGCTCGCGCCGGACCTGCTGGAGGAGGACTGGCGGGTCACCGGCCCCCGCAAGGCGTACGACAGCGCCACCGTGCTGCGCCGGCTCGCCCCCGACGTATCGTCTCTGGCATGACCGGCTCGCCCGCCTACTCAGGCACGATCCCGCGGCTGCTGGCGGCCGCCGCGGCCCGCGACCCCGACGCGACCTGGCTGCGCACCGACGAGACCACGATGACGTTCGCCGCGGCGGCCGGGAGCGTGGCCGGGCTCGCGGACGTGCTGCGCTCCGCGGGGATCCGGCGCGGCGACCTGGTGGTGCTGACCGCGCGCACCACCCCGCCGTACCTGCTGTGCTGGCTGGCCCTGGCCGCGCTGGGCGCGGTGAGCGTGCCGGTCAATCCGCGCAGCGCCCCGGCGGAGCTGGCCGGGATCGTCCGCCAGGTCACGCCGCAGGTGCTGATCTCCGATGCCGAGCTGGCCGGGCTCGTTGACCCCGTCCGGGAGCTGGCCGGCGTGCTCGACGTCGGCGAGCTGCTCGGGTCCGCGGGCAGCGCCGGGGAGCTGCCGGACGTGGCCGGTCCGGACGACCTGGCTGTGCTGATCCCGACCTCGGGTACCACCGGGCGGTCCAAGCTGGTGATGCAGACCCAGCGTGCCTATGCCATGGCGGGCGAGGGCTTCCCGTTCTGGATGGAACTGTCGTCCGCGGACCGGCTGATGACCTCCCTCCCGCTGTTTCACATCAATGCGCCCGCGTACTCGGTGATGGGCTCGCTGGCCTGCGGCGCCGGGCTGGTCTTGCTGCCCCGCTTCTCGGCCAGCGGGTTCCTTGACGCGGCCCGCAGGCACGGGGCCACGGAGTTCAACGCGATCGGCGCGATGCTGGAGATCCTGATGCGCCAGCCCCCGCGGCCGGATGACGCGGACACCCCGCTGCGCCTGTGCTACACGGGGCCGGCGCCAGAACGCGAACGCCAGCTCGAGATCGAGCGCCGGTTTGGGCTGCGGATCGTTGTCGGCTACGCGATGTCCGAGTCGCCGTACGGCCTGATCTGGCCGCGGGGGACCCGGCCGTACGGGACGCTGGGCGCCGTGCGGCAGCATCCGGTTCTCGGCACCGTCAACGAGGCGCGGGTGGTGAGCCAGGACGGCCGGGTGCTCGGGACGGGCGAGACCGGTGAGATCGAGCTGCGTAACCCGGTCCTCACGCCGGGCTACTGGGGGATGCCGGACGAGACCGCCGCGGTGTTCGACGAAGGCTGGCTGCGCACCGGGGATCTGGCCACCGTCAACTCCGACGGCACGTACACGTTCGCCGGCAGGCAGAAGGAGGTGCTGCGGCACCGCGGGGAGAACCTGTCGCCGGTGGAGGTGGAGGAGGTCCTCGCGGCGCACCCAACGGTGCTGGAATGCGCCGTGGTCGGCGTGCCGTCCGAGCTGTCCGAGGACGAGGTGAAGGCGTTCATCGTGCCGGCCAGCGCCGTCTCCTTTGACGAGCTCCGGGCGTTCGCCGCGGAGCGGCTCGCCGCGTTCAAGGTTCCCCGGTTCTGGCAGCTGATCGACGAGCTGCCGCGCACGCCCACCGCGCGGGTGGCCAAGCACCGCCTCCCTGCCGGGCACCAGCCCGGCGAGTACGACGCCGAAGCCTGACACGCAATATTCCGCGTTTATTGGCCGCGGCCTTCCGTTCCGCCCGCTGGCACGTTCATATGCTTTTCAGGGGGGCACCTGCTAGGTCCGCTGACAGGGGATGCGGTGCGCCCGGAAGCCGACGCCATTCTCGTCTCGCTGAACTCGTGGATCAACAGCCGCGAGCTGTTCACCACGCTGATAATCGCCGCGCTAACCGGCCTCATCGGCTGGGCGATCGGCTTACCCCGCCGACGCCGGCGGCTCGGCATGAACGTGCTGTATGACGAGCCCATCAACCAGGGCGATCCTGTTGCCAGGCGCCCGCAAGGCGAGGCATCGTCGCAGCTGAGCCCGAACATGTGGGAGATCGAATACCGCGACGCCGATACCCCTGGCGAGCCTTATCCGGTGACGAACGGCAGCCTGGTCGTCATCGAAATGCGCAATATTGGCTGGCAGCCGATCAGCGAGGCCGCGTTCGGGCGGAGCGGCGAGTTCACCCTGCGGTTTCCCGGGCGAAAGGTCGTCCATTTCAAGATGCGCGACAACCCAGGAATGCGGCAAAGTCCTTAGGTGGGGCTGTGGCCTGCGCCTTCATGGCGGTAGATGACCGAGCTTGTTAGATGGTCGCTGCAGAGCATCTAGTTGGCCAAGACCCAATGTGTGACCTGGTAAAGCATGTCCGGCGCTGGTAAGGCGCCCCTGGGCTTGGGTCACGGGCTGAGCCGGGTAGTTGGCCACGTGGTCCAGGCTGGCAGTGTTGTTGGTCCGTGGTGTCGCGTGGGCCAGGACGGGGATGTTGCTGCCGGAAGGCCGGGTGAGGCTGGAGGGGCGGACGGTGTTGGCTTGCGCGGCCTTGCCCGTGCCGTGGGGTCTTCAGTCGTGGTCAGGGGTGCTCTTGCAGGCCCTCGATGAGGAGGGACGACAGCCTGGGAATATCCTCTGGCTGCTGCTCGGCGGCCACGGCGATGCCGTTGGTGACGCACAGCAGTTCGGTGACCGTGAGGTCGGAGCGGATGGCGGCGGCGTCCTGGGCGCGGCTGAGCAGCTTCGCGGCGGCGCTGCGCATCCCCTGGCAGGATGCGGACAGCTCTGTCTCCGGGTCGCGTGTGGCATCGAGGACAGAGGCGGCCAGGCCACGGTACGTGGTGACGTGGGCGATGAAGCACCGCAGCCAGCCGGCCAGCGCGGCCATGGGGTCGGGGGCGTTCAGGCCGGTCTCTGCGGCCGTGCGCAGTTCGTCGTAGCGGCCGGCGAGCAGCGCCTGCACGAGATCGCGGCGGTCGGGGAAGTGCCGGTACAAGGTGGCGTTGCCGGTGCCCGCGCGCTTGGCGATGTCGTCCAGAGCCGCCCCCGTCCCCTGCTCGGCGAAGACATCCGCGGCGGCGGCCAGGAGGCGCTCACGGCTGCGCCGGGCGTCGGCGCGCATCGGCTTTCCGCTGGTCATGGCTTCCTCCCGGGCATGAGATTGCTAAGCGGGGATTCCCCCCGTATCGTTCAGATCGAAACAGGGAAACTCCCCATTTCCAGGAGTGTACATGTCGAGTCCCGCGCAGGCACCGGCCCGGCAGGCACGCAAGGAACGGCTCGGCCGGCGGGCAGGCCTCGCGCTGACGATCATCGTGTCCTGCCAGCTGATGCTTATCGTGGACTCCTCGATCGTGAACGTCGCGCTCCCGAGCATCCAGCGCAGCCTGCACTTCTCGCCCACCGGGCTGGCCTGGGTGCCGAGCCTGTACATGCTGGTCTTCGGCGGGCTGCTGCTGGCCGGCGGCCGGGCCGGCGACATCGCCGGGCGCCGCCGGACGCTGATGGCGGGCATCGCGGTATTCACCGCCGCGTCCCTGACGGGCGGGTTCGCCACCTCGGCCGCCTGGCTGCTGGCCGCCAGGGCGGCCCAGGGCGCGGGCGCCGCGCTCGCCGGGCCGAGCACGCTGTCGCTGATCGCGGCAAATTTCGCCGAGGGCCAGGCGCGCAACCGGGCACTGGGCGCGTTCTCCATGGCCGCAGGCCTCGGCATGGCGCTTGGCTATTTTCTCGGCGGCGTGCTTACCAGCGAGCTGTCGTGGCGGTGGGTGATGTTCGTCAACGTGCCGTTCGGCGCCGCCGTGCTGCTGCTCGCCCCGCGGTTCATCAGCGAGCCGGAACGCCATCCGGGCCGGATCGACTGGGCCGGCGCGATCACCTCGACGCTGGGCATGGGCGCGCTCGCCTACGCCTTCATCCGCGTCGGCCAGACCGGGTGGGGCGACCGCCAGGCGATCGGCGCGTTCGCCGCTGCGGGCGTCCTGACCGCCGCCTTCGTGGCCTGGCAGTCCCGCGCCGCCTACCCGGTCATGCCGCTGCGGCTGTTCGCCCACCGCAACCGGGCGGCCGGGCTGGCCAGCATGTTCCTGCTGGCGGTCCCCCTGTCGGGCACCATCTACTTCCTCAGCCAGCTGCTCCAGGAAGCGTACGGGATGAGCCCGCTGCGCTCCGGCCTGGCCGTGCTGCCGCTAGCCGTTACCCAGGTCGCCGCCGCCCGCACCGCCCCGCGCCTGGTGGCGCGGGCCGGCCCGAAGCCGGTCACGGTCGCCGGGACCATCCTGATCACCGGCGCGATGGCCTGGCTCAGCCAGGTCACGGCGGCCAGCGGCTACCTGGCCGGCGTCCTGGGGCCGATGGTGCTGTTCGGCATCGGCATCGGGCTGTGCTTCATGCCGCTGAACATGATGATCATCGCGGGCGTGCCCCGCAGCGACTCCGGGGCCGTTTCCGGCCTGCTGCAAACCATGCAGCGGATCGGCGGCTCGGTCGGCGTGGCCGTGCTCGTCACCGCGTTCGGCATCGCCTCCAGGAACGCCGCCGCCCACCTCCAGCCTGGCCTGTCCCCGGTGCGCCAGTCCCGGGACATCCTCGCGCACGGCATCGCAGCCGGCTTCACCCTCGGCACTGTCTTCTGCGGCTGCGCGCTCATGCTCGCCATCGCCGCGATCCGGACGCGGCGCCCCCGCCAGAATGCCGGATAGCCAATCCGGCGGCCTCGCCGCAAGCACCAACAGCGACGACCCCCAGCGGAACCATGCCGTAACCGCCAAGCGCAACGCGAGAGACCCCGACCCGCCGATGACATCTTCGCCCATCCCGGCTGCCCGCAGCCAGTACCTTCTCGATCTCCTTGTCCAGGTCCCGGATCCGCGCAAGCGGCGCGGGCGCCGTCATCCGCTGGCCGGGCTGCTCGCCGTCGGGGTCGCGGCGGTGATCGCGGGGTCGAGGTCGTTCGCCGCGATCGGGCAGTGGGCCGCCGACTTTGCCGCGTCCCTGCGGGACAACCCCACATATCACAAGCTTGTCCATCAGGGCAGGCCCGCTCCTGCGCCGGGGGCGGGCGACTCCTTCACGCTGCCCGCGCCGCAGCTGAACCGCAACGACAGCTTCAAGCTTCTGGTGCTGCTCGAGTCGCCGACCGCGGGGCCGCCAGCCGGCGATGGCCGGGTCCGGGTGGAGGGCAGCATCCTCGGCGGCAAGTTCGTCGAGTACCACCGGCGGCCGTGGCGCAGGCGGAACATGGCCATCACGGCTGCCGTGGTGGTGCTGGTCGGCGTGGTCGGTGCTGGTCGGCGGAGTCAAGTTCCTGACCAGCAAGGTCGTGACCGAGCAGCTGCGCGACACGTCGTTTATCGGCTGCTCCGACCTGGGCGGGTCGAAGCTGAGCTGTTCAGGTGTCCACCCGTAGCGCGTCGAAGACGCCGCGGAGCCGGGCCACCCGGTGCTCAAGCTGGTGCACCGACCCGGCGATGTCCGGCGCTTCGGCGTCGGCGGCCTGCCCGGAGAGCACCGTCACCATGTCCTCCACCGCCGCGAGCCGCGCGGACAGCTCGGCGAGGACGGGCTCGGCGCGCGCCGCGGCCAGCGACTCCCCTAGCTGCGCCCGCAGCATCGCTGCCTGGTCGCTGAGCTGCCGGTTCTTCGTGTAGAGGTCGACGAACACCGACACCTTGGCGCGCAGCACCCAGGGGTCGAACGGCTTGGCGATGTAGTCGACGGCGCCCGCCGAGTAGCTGCGGAACGCGTAGTCCGGCTCGGCATTCCGCGCGGTCAGGAAGATGATCGGCACGTCACGCGTCCTGGGACGCCGCTTGATGTGCGCGGCGGTCTCGAAGCCGTCCATGCCCGGCATCAGCACGTCGAGCAGGATCACCGCGAACTCGTCGCCAAGCAGCGCCTTGAGCGCCTCATCCCCGGAACGCGCGGGGACGAGCGTCTGATTCAGCGAGCTGAGGATGGCCTCGAGCGCGACGATGTTCTCCGCGCGGTCGTCAACCAGCAGGATCTTGGCCTTCTCCGCCACCTGATGCTCCTACTTGGCGATGCGTAAGCTGCGTGGCCCGCCGCTGCGCCGCAGCCAGTGCCGCATCAGTCGCAGCAGGTGATCTGTTTCCACCGGCTTGGGGAAGTAGTCGGACGCGCCCGCCTTGATGCAGTTCTCCCGGTCGCCCTGCATCGCCTTGGCGGTGAGCGCGATGATCGGCAGGTCGGCGAACTGTGGCATCTTCCTGATCGCCCGCATCGTCGCGTTCCCGTCCAGCTCCGGCATCATCACATCCATCAGGACCAGCGACACGTCCTCGTTGCGCTCTAGCGACTCTATCCCAGCCCGGCCATTCTCCGCATACAGCACTTCAGCCCCGTACCGCTCGAAGACCCCGGTAAGGGCGAAAACACTCCGGGCATCGTCGTCGACGATCAGGATCCGCGCCCCGTTCAGGACGTCGGCACCGTCCGCTGGCGCAGCCGGCTCGGCGGTCTCCGGCGCCGTGAGCGTGACGGCCGGCTCCGCCGCCGCGCCCGGGGCGCGCCCGGTCGGCAGGTACAGCGTGAACGTACTGCCCTTGCCCAGGCTGCTGGCTACGCGGATCTCCCCGCCGAGCAGGTGGGCGATGTCCCGGCTGATCGAGAGGCCGAGGCCGGTTCCGCCGAAGCGGCGGCTGGTCGTGCCGTCCGCCTGGCTGAACGCATCGAAGATCGTCCCGAGCTTGTGCCTGGCGATGCCGACGCCGGTGTCCAGGACCGAGAACGCTACGACCTCGGCTCCGCCGAGTGCGCCGTCGAACTCGGTGTCGCCGGCCAGGCGGATCGTGAGCGTGACCTGGCCGGCCGAGGTGAACTTGACCGCGTTGGACAGCAGGTTGCGCAGGATCTGCTCCAGCCGCTGCTCGTCGACGTAGAGCCGGTCCGGCGTGCCGTCGGGCACCTGGACGCTGAAGCCCAGGCCCTTGTCCTCCGCCATGGGCCGGAACGTGGCATCCACGTAGTCGACAAGCGACGCGACCCGCAGGTCGGCGGGGTGCACCTCCATCTTCCCGGCCTCGACCTTGGACAGGTCCAGGATGTCGTTGATGAGCTGCAGCAGGTCCGACCCTGCGGCGTGGATGGTGCGGGCGAAGTCGACCTGCTGGCCGGTGAGGTTCCCGTCCTGGTTCTCCGACAGCAGCTTGGCCAGGACCAGCAGGCTGTTCAGCGGGGTCCGCAGCTCGTGCGACATGTTCGCGAGGAAGTCGGACTTGTACCGGGAGGAGCTCGCGAGCTGCTGGGCACGCTCCTCCAGGGTCTGCCGCGCCTGCTCGATCTGCCGGTTCTGCACCTCGATGGCGCTGTTCTGCTTCGCCAGCAACGCGGCCTTCTCCTCGAGTTCCGCGTTGGACCTGCGCAGTTCGGCCTGCTGGCGCTGCAGCTCGACGGAGCGCTCCTGCAGCTGGGTGGTGAGCCGCTGCGACTCGCTGAGCAGGGCCTCGGTGCGGGAGCTGGCCATGATCGTGTTGATGGCGACCCCGATCGTCCCCACGAACTGGTCGAAGAACGCCAGGTGCACGTCGCTGAACCTGGTCAGGGAGGCGATCTCGAGCACACCGAGAACCTGGTCTTCGAACAGGATCGGCAGCACCGCCACGCTCACCGGCGTCGCCTCGCCGAGCCCGGAGCCGACCTTGAGGTACCCGGCCGGCGCATCGGTGATCAGGATCGGCGTGCGCTCGACGGCCGCCTGGCCGGCCAGGCCCTCGCCTGCGCTGAAGCGGGTGAGCCCGCCCTTCATGAAGCCGTAGGTGGCGGCGCGGGTGAACTCCTGCTGCTCGCTCCGCGGGTCCGCCGCGTCGCTGGCGAGGTAGATGGCGCCGTACTGCGCGGACGTGAGCGGGGTCAGCTCGCCCAGGATCAGCCGGGCGAGTTCCAGCAGGTCACGGTGGCCCTGCATGAGGCCGGCGATCCGCGCCAGGTTGGTCTTCAGCCAGTCCTGCTCCTGGTTGGCGCGGGTTGTCTCGCGCAGGTTCGCCACCATCAGGTTGACGTTGTCCTTGAGCTCGGCGACCTCGCCGCGCGCCGCGACCTCGACGGACTGGGTGAGGTCGCCCTCGGCGACGCCGCTGGCGACCGCGCCGATGGCGCGGACCTGCGTGGTCAGGTTGCTGGCCAGCTCGTTGACGCTCTCGGTCAGGCGCTTCCAGGTGCCGGAGACGTCACGCACCTCGGCCTGCCCGCCGAGCTTGCCCTCGCTGCCCACCTCGCGGGCCACCCGGGTGACCTCCGAAGCGAACGCG
>Ga0335075_10014997_pt1 | contig 11619 bp, 10 predicted proteins | sample Lox_Sample_24_FD_206723 | JGI IMG/M metagenome (GOLD analysis project Ga0335075, IMG submission 206723) | Soil microbial communities from Loxahatchee National Wildlife Refuge, Florida, United States - Lox_Sample_2.4 | ecosystem: Environmental > Terrestrial > Soil > Wetlands | place: USA...
TGGCGGCCTCAGCCGAACAGCTTCGGCGTACGCGCCAGCATGCGCAGGCTGCCGGTGGGGCGGACCTTGCGCTGGAGCAGGGCGCGCCACGGCGCGGTGCGCCCGGCCGCGATGTCGACCCAGTCGGTCAGCCGGCAGTGGAAGGTCAGATCGGGATGCTCGGCTCGGCCCTGCGCCACCGAGGTGTTGCCGTTGTCGATCCGCAGGTGCCAGGGCTCGGCGTCGCTGAAGTCCCACTGGATGGTGGCCCGGGGCGCCGCCGTCGTGTCGATCGTCCGCCGCAGGCCGTCGAACAGCATCGCGGTGGCCTCGGGGTTCGGCGTGACCGGGCCGTTCGGCTCGCCCAGGTAGCCGGCGCGCAGCAGCGTGAGGCCGCGCCGCGCCCGCTCGACCGGCGGCAGGTCGAAGGGGAGCCCGAGGCGCATCTGCGTCGGGTCGAGGCCGGCGGCGCGCAGCCGCGCCTCCATCGACTCGGCGCCCTGGGCGAACACGTCCTCGAGCGTGAAGCCGAAGTTCGTGACATAGCGCTCGTCCCAGCCCGGCGGCACGAACACCGCGGTGGTGAACGGCAGGACCTCGCGGAGCAGATCGGCGATGGCCGGCTCGCAGTCGGGATCCTCGCGGCACAGGTCGGCGATCAGCTTGACCCCGAAGCCGATGTGCCGCTGCTCATCGCGCGCGACGTGGCCGATTCCCTCGCGCAGCCCGGGCAGCAGATCGCGGCGCCCGAGGCCCTCCTCGATGAAGTGCTGGCCGGGTTGGGCCAGCGAAGCCTCGATGACCACGTGGTAGAGCGTGATCGCCTGCGCGAGCTTGGGCTTGGAGCGATCCTTGCGCAGCTCGTCGGCCATCCGGTCCAGGCGGTCAAACACCTTCCGGAACCCCCACGTCAGCTCGGGCGACGTCTGCGCCAACGCCGCCCCCACGTCCGCGCCGGCCTGGGCGACCTCGCGCATGAACCGGGCGAACAGGATGGCGTGCCGGGCCTCGTCGACCTGCTGGGTGGCCAGGAAGTACTTCTGCTCCTCGCGCGGAGCGGCGTCGATGAACGGCGAGAGATTGTCGGCCACCGAGTCCTCGCCGTGGAAGAACAGCGAGTAGGTCCACAGCGCGCCCCGCCGATCGATGTCGGTGAAGTCGTGCTCCCACTGCTCGCGGTCGGTCGCGAAGTCGATCTCGGTGGCGCGCCAGTTGCCCTGCTCCCAGCGGGCGTAGAGGTCGGCGTAGGAGACCTGGTCGGCGGCGATCGTTCCGGGCATGGCTCGGCCTCATAGTCTCGCTCACCCCGCGGCCCCGGAGCGCCGCTCAGTGCGATCACTGTGACCAGATGCACACTCGAGGTCTCGCTGGGGTCGAGCGTGCGGTCGTGACCCATATGCGTGCGTGAATGCACATTCACCCGCCGGGGGAGGGGGGCGAGTGTGCGGGGGCGAGTGTGCGAGGGGCGCTATCGCCCGGTGGGTGCGGGGGATCTATGCCCCGAGCTTGGGCGAGCGCCAGGGATGGCGGAGCCGGTTCTCGATCTCCTCGCCGAGCTCGTCGATATGGATCCGCACCTGGGTCAGGCTGTCGCGGTCGCGCAGCGTGACCGTCCGGTCCTCGAGCGATTGGTGGTCCACGGTGACCGCCCAGGGGGTGCCGATCTCGTCCTGGCGGCGGTAGCGCCGGCCGATCGCGCCGCCCTCGTCGTACTCGGCCTGGACGCGCTCGCGCAGGTCGCGGAAGATCTCGGTGGCGAGCTCGGGCTGGCCGTCCTTGCGCACGAGCGGGAGCACCGCGACCTTGACCGGCGCGATGGTCGGGTGAAGGCGCAGCACGGTGCGCTGCTCTCCCTCGATCTCGTCCTCGTCGTAGGCGTCGACCAGGAAGGCGAGCATCGCGCGATCGACGCCGGCGGCCGGCTCGATCACGTGCGGGATGTAGCGGTCGCCGGTCGCCGTGTCGACGTATTCGAGCTTCTGACCGGAGAACTCGGCGTGCTGGGTGAGGTCGAAGTTGCCGCGGTTGGCGATCCCCTCGAGCTCGGACCAGCCGATCGGGAACAGGTACTCGACGTCGCTCGTGGCGCTCGAGTAGTGCGAGAGCTCATCGGCATCGTGCGGGCGCAGACGGAGATGGTCGGGGCGCAGGCCGAGCGTGGTCCACCAGTTCATCCGCTCCGAGAGCCAGTGCTGGTGCCACTGCTGGGCCTCCGCCGGCGGCACGAAGAACTCCATCTCCATCTGCTCGAACTCGCGCATGCGGAAGATGAAGTTCCCGGTCGTGATCTCGTTGCGGAAGCTCTTGCCGATCTGGGCGATCCCGAACGGCGGCTTCTTGCGGGAGAACTGCAGGTAGTTCTTGAAGTTGAGGAAGATCCCCTGGGCGGTCTCGGGACGGAGGTAGACGGTCGAGCCCTCCTCCTGGACCGGGCCGATCGTCGTCTGGAACATCAGGTTGAAGTCCCGCGCCTCGGTCAGGTCGCACTCGGGCGTCTCGCCCGGGTGCTTACTCGGCTTCCGGCCACATGCGGACTGCGCCAGATGGTCCTCACGGAAGCGGAGCTTGCAGGTCCGGCAGTCGACCAGCGGGTCGGTGAAGCCGGCGAGGTGCCCGCTCGCCTCCCACGTCCGCGGATGCTGGATGATCGCCGAGTCGAGCGCGACGACGTCGTCGCGCTCCTGGAGCATCGACCGCCACCACTGGTTGCGGACGTTGTTCTTGAGCAGGACGCCGTAGTGGCCGTAGTCGTAGCTCGACCCCAGCCCCCCGTAGATCTCGCTGCTCGGGAACACGAATCCGCGCCGCTTGCACAGCGACACGATCTTGTCCATCGTGACGACGTCGCCCTCAGCCATGGGCACGGATGGTATCCGCGGGCAGAACTTGGCACTCTCACCTCGAGAGTGCCAAGCAACCGAGGCTATACTTCTTGAAGCGATGCCGATCTACGAGTACCGGTGCGAGCAGGGACACATCTTCGAGGTCATGCAACGGATGAGCGATGACCCGGTTCAGGTGTGCGAGACGTGCGCCGCGCCGGTCGCGCGTGTGTTCCGCCCGCCGGCGGTCCACTTCAAGGGATCGGGCTTCTACAACACCGACTACGGGACGCGCAAGCGCGCCCGCGAGAGCGCCGACGGCCACAAGAGCGACAGCTCATCGGATTCGAGCTCGTCGTCGGACTCCGGGTCGTCGAAGTCGGACTCGAAGAGCTCTGATTCCAAGAAGTCCTCGGAGTCGAAGAGCACCGCGTCGAAGTCCTCGGACTAGACCGCGGTGCGCCCGAGGGCGCGCCGCCCTCAGCGCAGCTTGATCTTCAGCGAGCGCGTGAACGTCTTGCCGTTGGCGCCGGTCACCGTCACCTTCACGGTCAGCACCAGCGGGCCCCTCCCGGCGAGTTCGCGCGCCGCGGCTCGCGAGAGCTTGAGCGTGATCGGATGGGTTCCCGCGCCCAGCGACTGGGCCTTGGTGTGCAGCAGCACGATCGACGCGGTCTTGAGCCGGCGGCCGGCCAGCTTGCTCTCGAGCACCGGCAGCGTGATCTGGAAGCTGGCCTTGGCGCCCTGACTCATCGCGAGGCTCACGCGCATCCCGTGCGCGAGCGCGGAGGCGAGCTTCAACTTCGTGGGGCCGCTCAGGTTCGCCGTCAGCGGTGCAGGCGTGACGGGCGCGTGGGCCGGCGGCGAGGTGGGTGGTGAGGTGGAGGCCGGCGGGGTGGTCGAGACCGGCGCGGCGTCGATCGTCACCAGCCTCGACGCCGTCGAGGTCAGTCCGAGATCATCGGTCGTGGTCAGCGTCACCGTGTACGTGCCGGCGCTGCCGTAGCTGTGGCTGGTGGCGTTCGCCCCGCCGGTGTCCAAAGCGGTGCCGTCGCCGAAGTTCCAGTAGTAGTCGCTGATCGAGCCGCCGCTCATCGCCGTAGATGCGCCGCCGTTGAAGCTGATTGCACCGCCGGCCGTGGCGAGCGTCGTCGAGGGGGTGAAGGCGGCCGTCGGGGGATTGTCGGCCGTTGCGCTTCGGGTCGTGCTCGCGCTCTGGCCGTAGCTGTTGGTGATCGTGAGCGTGACCGTGTATTGCCCGCGCTGGCTGTAGGCGTGGGTGGCGCTCGGCGTGGTCCCGGTGTCCTGGGTCATACCGTCGCCGAAGTTCCAGCTGTAGTCGGTGATCGTCCCCTCCGGATCGCTCGACGCGCCGGCGTTGAAGCTCGCGGGGGAGGTCAGGGCGACCGGCGTCGTGGCCGGAGCCGTAAACGCGGGGGCGGGCTGGTCGACAACCACCTGCTGCGTGGTGCTGTCGGTGGCGCCGAGGTCATCGGTCACGGTCAGCGTGGCCTGGTAGATGCCGACACTCGCGTACACGTGGCTGGTCGTGGGCGAGTTCGCCGTGACCGGGGTGGTGCCGTCGCCGAAGTCCCACGTATAGGTTTTGATCGACCCGGGGGACTCGGCGTCCGAGCTGCTCCCGTTGAAGTCCACCGCCTGGCCCGGCGCGCCGACGATCGTCGAGGCGTCATCGACCGCCGCGGTGGGCGGATCGTCAACCGGGATCGTCTCGGTGCCGCTGAAGGTCTGGCTCCCGCTGGTGGTGATCGTGAGGGTCACCGTCTCGTCCTGGCGGTCGCTGTAGGTGTGGGTGGCGCTCGGCGTGGTGCCCGTGTCCTGGGTCGTGCCGTCGCCGAAGTCCCAGCTGTAGTCGGTGATCGTGCCGGTGATGCCGCTCAGGCTCGGGACGGTGAGGGTGACCGCCGTCCCTGGAGCCGGGACCGTGGGCGAGGCGGTGAACGGGCCGGCGATGATGGTCTCGCTAACGGTATTGCTCACGTTCAGGTCATCGGTGGTGGTCAGCGTGACCGTATAGGCGCCGGGGTTGGTGTAGGTGTGCTGGGCGGTCGGCGTGGTGCCGGTGTCCTGCATCTGGCCGTCGCCGAAGTTCCAGCTGTAGTCGGTGATCGAGCCGCCGGTGCTCGCGCTCGAGCCGCTGCCGTCGAAGTTCACGACGGTCGGAGAGGCCACCGGCGTGGACTGCGTGAAGGCGGGGGTGGGTGCGAAGTCGACGGTCACGGTCTGGCTGGTGGTCGAGTGCTTGCCCGCACTGTTTGTGACGGTCAGGCTAACCGTGTAGGTCCCGCGGCTGGCGTAGGTGTGCTGGGCGGTGGCCGTGGAGCCAGCGTCCTGGGTCGTGCCGTCGCCGAAGTTCCAGCTGTAGTCGGTGATCGTCGCGCCGTTGCCGCCGACCGAGCTGCTCCCGTCGAAAGACACGGGGGCGCCCGGGGCGGGGGCGGTGGGCGAATCGGTGAACGAAGCGGACGGGTTGACTGCCGCCGGCGTGGTGAAGAAGTACTGGGCCCCGTAGCTCGGCGCGAGCGGGGAGATAGAGCCCGTTATCGACACCGGGGTGCTTCCGGCGCCGATGTCGACGGCCGCGGTCTGGGACCCGTACGAGGTGGTCGTCCCGTACTGGATCCACCACTTCGTGTCCAGCCCGTTTCGGTAGATCCCGGCGGCGATGGAGGCGTTGGTGGCGCCCACGGTCTGCGTGTACGTGTTGGCCGTGTTCTGACCCGTGTAGACCGGGGGTCCTCCGATTCCGGGGGCGGCGCTGAAAGTGGCGCCTGAGATCGATCCCAGACCGGTCGGGCCGTCGTAGCCCACGCGCGCGTTGCAGATGTAGCTGATGTTGGCCGCGCAGTTGCCGTTCGAGCCGCTCGTGATGTCGTTGAGCGCTCCGCTGTCGTTGTAGGCCCATTGCGGGGTCGAGTCGGCGACGCCCGTGATCGCGTAGTAGGCGGCGATCAGCGGGGTGGCCAGGCTGGTGCCGCCGATCTGGAGCCACTGCCCGTTGTCATAGGTGGCCAGGCCCGTGTTCGGATCAGCGTCGGCCGACAGGTCGGCATAGGAGCGCCCGGTGCATCCTGAGTCGCTCTGATACGACGGCTTGGTCACGTTGAGGTCGCAGCCGGAGCCGGCGCCCGACCACGCCCCTTCGCTGAAGCCGCGGACGTTCAGTGTGCTCGCCGGCGGAAGGGAGGTCCCACCTGCTGCGGTGACGCCGGGCGCGGCGGCCGGATAGTTGTCCACGCCGGCCCCGAGGTAGCCCTCGTCTCCGGTCGCGGCGACGGTGGCGATTCCCGAGAACGTGAACGGTCCTGACATGTCGGAGCTGGAGGTCATCGTCCAGCTGTTGGAAATCTGCTTTACGCCCGCCACCGCCGATGCGGCCTGGTCCGCCGCGATCATGTTGGTGGAGGTCGCGCTGGTCGCCTCGACGAGCACGATGTGGCAATTCGGGCAGACGGCCGAGACGGCGTCGAGGTCGAGCGATGTCTCCTGGCCCCAGCCGGAGTTGGAGGTCGTGGGCAGCGTGGACCCGCCGTTCTGGTTGATCTCCTTGAAACATCCGCTCGCCGTCGTGCAGGCGGGAAGCCCGTAGAACGACCGGTAGGCGCTCAGGTCGGATGCCGCGGTGGGATCGTCGTAGGCGTCGACGATCGCCACCGTGTCCCCGCTGCCTTCATTCTGCGAGAGATAGGAGAGGTCGTAGGCCTCTTGGAGATAAGCCGGCGTGCCGGGGCTGGGGGCACCCCCCGAGGTCGCGGGCGTCACGCGCGGGTGGACGACGGCTCCGTCGGAGCGCAGCACGAGCGCCTCGCCGGCGCACCTGGCGTGGCCGGTGCCGGCCGCGGGGCAGAGCTGGTGGACCGCCACCTGGGACGGCGAGAGTCCGGTCGTCTGACGGAGCGCGAGCGCCACACCCGCGTTGCTTGGGGGGGTGGCGCGAAGGCTGGTGCTGGCGGGGACGCCGCCGTTGCGGGTGCCGTGGCGGGTTCCGGCGACCGTGACGGTCCTGGCGGCGAGGATCACGTGAGTGGGGCGCTTGGGTGCCGCGGTGCGCGCGACCGTCGTCGGGGACTTCGCGGAGGCATTCGAAGCACGCGCCTGCCCGGACCCCGATCCCGACCCGGTGGAACGGACACCAAAGATCCCAATCCCGGCGAGGAGAATCACAGCGGTACCGGCGGCGGTACCCGCGAAGAGCCAGGGGTGGCGGCGTATGAGGCTCAGAATCTGCTTCATGCGCTCCGGGCCGGACGTTTGTTCGAGCGGGCGACCGACCGGAGAGCCCGTGGCAGAGCAAAGGTCACGTTATCCCTATCGGCAGGTTTCGAGGATCCTCAAGAGGGTGATCGGCGCCCGTCAGGAATCGGACAAATACGGAGAAATCCGGCGGCGGAGAGACGGGCGGTCTCCCGGGCCTCCGGAATGTTTCTAGGCTACCCGTTGAGGAGTTTCGCGACCTGGGCCTTGACGTTTTCCTGGCTAGGAATGAGGACGTCTTGGCCGTTATAGGTGCTGTTCGTCTCGGAGAGCAGGCTGGGCGGCGCCGAGCCGCCCATCTCCGAGGCGAGGAACAGCTGCATCAGAGTCAGGCCGCCCATGTCGGTCTGGACCACGCTGGGCGCGTCCCAGGATGCCCAGGGCAGGTGCACGAACGTGTGAAGGGTCAGGAGCTGGGACTTGATCGCGTTCATGATCTCCTGCTGGGCTTCCTCACGGGTCAGATCGTTGCTCGACGCGTTGCACGAGTTCTCCCGGGTACGCGCGAGGACCTCCGCCTGCTCGCCCGTCAGGTGATGCACGCCCGGGGTGAGGTCGAGCGTGAACCCGCCGTTCGCGGCGCCGCCCGAGATGTTCGAGCAGATCCTGCCCGTCTTCACCGTGACCCCACCGATGTCGTCGATGAACTTGGGGAAGTTGCCCAGGTCGACCACGATCACATGGTTGATCTGAAGACCGGTGAACTGCTTGATCACCTGCAGGGCCAGCCCCGGCCCGCCCTGGGCCCAGGCCGCGTTGATCTTCTCCTGGCCGTGGCCGGGGATGTTGACCAGCGTGTCCCGCGGGATCGACAGCCGGCGGGAGACTCCGCCCCCGATTCGCCACAGCATGATCGTGTCGGTGTTGGCGTCGACTTCGTTCGTGTTGGCGCCGCCACCTTCCTTGGAGTCGACCCCGCTCGTCGGCCGGTTGTCGAGGCCGAGAACCAGCACCGTGTTGGCCGAGGTCAGCATCGGGCCGCCCGAGGTGAGCTGCGACTGGGCCGGGGCGAGGATCGCCGGGTTCGACCGGGTCGAGGCGCTGATCATGAACAGCACGAACGAGAGCAGCAGCCAGCTAACCAAGACGGCCACCACACCGAGGATCACGCGCTTCCAGCTGACCCGGCGTCTGGGCCCTCCGCGGCCGTCGCCGCCGGCGCGGTAGCGGTTGTACCCGGGTCCGTCCCCGCCCAGCTGCAGCTCGTCGTCCTCGCCGCGCAGGCGAGCCTTGAGGCCGCGAGGACCGGAGCGGTAGACCTTGTATGGCTGTTCCAGGTTGCTCGGCATCTCTACATACATATAGTGACGGCATGCCGGGCCGGCGCACGATTGGCGTCGACATGGGCGGTACGAAACTGCTGGCCGGCGCGGTCGACTCCGGGCTCTCGGTCCACCACCGCGTTCAGCGCAGCATGAACCGCCTCGACCAGTCCTACCTGCTCGACGTCGTGGTCGAGGCGGTCGAGGAGGCGCGCGACGGCGCCGGCGGGGAAGTGGACGCGGTCGGGTTCGGGATCCCCTCGCTGATCGACCAGCGCACCGGAAACGCGGTAATTGCCGTCAACCTTCCGCTCAAGGACGTCCACTTCGCCGACGTGATGACCGAGCGCCTCGGTCTGCCCGTGTTCGTCGACAACGACGCCAACCTCGCCGCGCTGGCCGAGCACCGCGCCGGCGCCGCGACCGGGTGCAGTGAGGCGGTGGTGATGACCATCGGCACGGGGATCGGCGGCGGCCTGATCCTGGGCGGGCGGCTCTACCGCGGCGCGGTCGGCGCCGGCGCCGAGCTCGGCCACGTGGTGATCGACATGAACGGCCCGCCGTGCCAGGGCAACTGCCCCAACCACGGCTGCGTCGAGTCGCTCGCATCAGGGACGGCCCTGGCTCGCGAGGCGTTGCGAATCGCGCGCGAGCGTCCAGAGTCCGGCCTGGGGAGGGCGCTGGCGGCCGGGCGGGAGCTCGAGGGCCCGCTCGTCTCAGAGCTCGCCCACGACGGCGACCAGGCCGCGATCGACACGATCGAGCTGATCGGCACGCGGCTCGGGGTGGCGATCGCGAGCTTCGTGAACATCTTCAACCCGGAGGTGGTGGTGATCGGCGGCGGCGTGATCGGCGCCGGCGAGCGGCTGCTGAACTCCGCCCGAGCCGAGATGCTCGAGCGCGCGTTACCTCCCTCGCGTGACATGGTCGAGATCGTGCCCGCGGCGTTCGGAGTCGAGGCCGGGATGATCGGGGCGGCCGCGCTCGCCTTCGACGGTCTCGAGCAGCGCCCATGAGCGCCGGACGGTTGATCGTCTGTCCGACCCCGATCGGGAATCTCGAGGACGTGACGCTGCGGGTCCTGGCCGCGCTGCGCGAGGCCGACATCGTGGCCTGCGAGGACACCCGGCGCACGCGCGTCCTGCTCGACCGCTACGGCGTCGGCGGCAAGCTCGTCAGCTACCACGAGCACAACGAGCGCCAGCGCGCGAACGAGCTCGTCGCCAAGATGCGCGAGGGCACCGTGGTCGCCCTGGTGTCCGACGCCGGCACGCCGCTCGTGTCCGATCCGGGGTTTGTGCTGGTGCAGGCGTGCGTCGCCGCCGGGCTGGCCGTCGAGGTGCTGCCCGGGCCGTCGGCCGCGCTGGCCGCGCTGGTGGCGAGCGCGCTGCCCGCCGACCGCTGGAGGTTCACCGGCTTCCTGCCGCGCAAGCGAGGCGACCTGCAGGCCGTGTTCGGCGGCCCCGAGACGCTGGTGGCGTTCGAGTCCCCGAAGCGCGTCGCGGCGTCGCTGAAGATCCTCGCCGAGCTCGACCCCGACCGGCCGGTGGCCGTGTGCCGCGAACTGACCAAGCTCCACGAGGAGGTCGTGCGCGGCACGGCGGCCGAGCTGGCGGCTCGCTACGCCGATGACCAGCCGCGCGGCGAGGTCGCGCTCGTGGTCGGCGGCGCGCCGTCGGTGGCGGACGAGATCGGGCCTGCTTTACAAGCTCTCCAGCGCCTCGTCGAGGCCGGCGCCAAGCCGCGGCCCGCAGCATCGGTGGTGTCCGAGCTCACCGGAGTGCCGGCCAACCGGTTGTACCGCGCGCTCACGACCGACTAAGAGTCACTGGAGGACCTCCACCCGTACTTCAAGTGCGCGGTAGGTCTCGAGCGCGCGATGGTCGCGCGTGGCTAGCGGAAGGCGATGCTCATTGGCCGCCGCGGCGATGAGGGCGTCGTACACGGCGCCGCCGGCGATCCCCAGCGCGATGAGGTTCCCGAGCAGCGCGGCTGCCGCCCGAGCGCCGAGGAACTTGCTGTGCGGGAAGTCGGCCGCGAGCAGGCGAGCTACCGCCGCGGGGGTGCGGCGCGCTGGGGGCGGCAGACGCGTGAGAACGGAAAACGTCTCGAACGCCGCGTGCCCGGCGAGGCCGAGGCGCAGACCGCTGACCGCGCGGAATGTCGTTTCATGGTGTTCGTGATCGGCGACGGCTAGGGCTACCGCGACGCTGGTGTCGACCAGTAGGTCGGGCCCGCTACCGCTGGCCGGCATCGCGGAGTGACCGGACAAGGTCATCGTCGATCTGGACGCCGGTCGCGGGGATCACCAGGCGATCCTCGCGCTCGTCCAAGGCCTCTTCGGCAAGTGGTTCAACGCGCAGGCCGCTGCCATCAACCGTCACCTCCACCTCGCCGTGGCCCAGGCCGACGTGATCGCGCAACTGCTTTGGGATTACCAGGCGACCTGCCTTGTCGATGGTAGTCCGCATACCATAAAGGTACCATTGTCCTCAGGGTGGGCGGGCCAGAGTGATCGAGGATCGCGCCCGCACCCGAGCTGGCCGCCGGCCGAGCTACGTGGTGCAGGCGACCGGCGCTGGCGGGTCCTCTCCGGATTCAAGCGAGGCGTCGGCGACAACCGATCGGGTGCGCGCGTTGTCGGTGACCGAGAGCGGGTCGGGTTCGGGGACGGTGACCAGCTCGCCGAGCGGGATCAATTGCGGCAGCACGTGCACGGCCCAGTTTGATGACGGCACCCAGGTCGTGCTGACCGCCACCCCCGCGTCGGGTTCGACGTTCACGGGGTGGTCGGGTGGGGAGTGCTCGGGCACACAGTCCAGCTGCTCGGTGGTAGCAAACGAGGATCAAGCGGTGACTGCCACCTTCGATCAGGGCCTGACCGCGCCCACCGGGTTGGTCGCCTCGGCCGTCGGCGAGAACGAGATCGATCTGTCCTGGTCGGCGGTGTCCGGTGCGACGGGCCATGCGGTGTTGCGCGCGACGTCGTCCGGTGGCCCCTCCACGCAGATCGCAACGCCGAGCACGGCGTCGTATAGGGACACCGGCCTGAGCCCGGGCACCGCCTACTACTACCTCGTCGACGCTACGAGCGCGGGGCCCACGTCGCAGAGCTCCGGCCAGGCGACGGCGACGACGGTCACCGCGCCTCCGGCCGGTGTGGCCGCGACTGCCGTCAGCCCGCATGAGATCGATGTGAGCTGGAGCGCCGTGCATGGGGCCACGGGCTACGTGGTGCTGCGATCGCCGTCGGCGAACGGTCAGTTCGCCCAGGTGGGAGC
>Ga0335075_10014998_pt1 | contig 11618 bp, 10 predicted proteins | sample Lox_Sample_24_FD_206723 | JGI IMG/M metagenome (GOLD analysis project Ga0335075, IMG submission 206723) | Soil microbial communities from Loxahatchee National Wildlife Refuge, Florida, United States - Lox_Sample_2.4 | ecosystem: Environmental > Terrestrial > Soil > Wetlands | place: USA...
TGCGCCGCGCCCATGCCCACCGCCAGCGTCATGGCCAGCACACCGCCCGCTGCAAGTCCTGACCGAAGCACCATGGGTCTTCTCCTGAAGAAAACGTTGGCTACTGCACTGCGAAAGCCAGCAACACATTGCCGGGGGAACTCTGGACCACGCCGTACCCGGACCCCACGAACAGCATGCCTCCGGCCACCGTGGGTCCGGCCGACACGATCGAACCGCCATGCGCGGCCACGGCATTGACCGTGGCGAAGGGCCGGGCCGTTTCGTAGTGCCACAGCGTATGGCCATCGTCGCTGGCGAGGGCCCACAGGCCGCCGTCGGACGCGCCGGTGAAGATCACCCCGGGAATGGCCGTCAGACCGGCCGTGTACGACACCCTGGAAGCCGTCGCCGGTTCGGGCAGGGCGGTCCAGCGCTTCGCGCCATCGCTGATGGCGAAGGCCGTGATGCCCTTTTGTCCACCGGGCATGTACACGGAGTGGTCATCGAGGGCGCCCCCCCAGAGCGCGGCGCCGCTCAGGCGGGGACTGGGATGGTCGTCCTTCCACACCGTGGCACCGTCGCGGCCGACATCCAGGGCCAGCACATCCCCGGGCTTGGTCTCGAAAATGATGAGCGTGCGGCCATCGGGCAGTTGCCTGAGCATGGGCGACATGGGCACGTCCCAGTCGTTGCCCAGCACCGGCGGGCAGTTCTCGGTGCGGCCATTGCCGTTGCAGCCGACGATGAACGAATCGCCCTCGTAGACCTGGTGCCACCACAGCCGCCTGCCGGTGCGCAGGTCGAGCGCGAGCACCGCGTCCGTGGTCGGCGGGGCGGGGTAGGTGGACGCATCGCCGGTGCCGACATAGACGGCGTGATGCTCCGGATCCACGGTCGGGGTGTTCCACACCGGCACGCCGGCGGGCGCCCACTGCTGGATGCCGCGCGAATTCCTGTGCGTGGGCCGGGGCCGCTGCGCGATGGTGTAGGTCTTCCAGAGCATCCGGCCGGTGTTGGCATCCAGCGCGCTCACGCTGCCGGTCGCCGTGCAGCACGGGAAATCGAGGACCCGGGCCTGGAAGCCCTCCCAGGCCGAGATCGGCACATACAGTTTGCCGTGATACAGCGCCGGTGCCGCCGTGACACGGGTGGCGTAGTTCTTCTCCACGTGTGTCTTCCAGATCTTCCGGCCGGTGTGCGCGTCGATGGCATAGGCGTTGGCCTTCAAGTCACCGAAATAGACCGCGAGATCGCGCTTGCCGTGGATGCTGATCGGCCCGACGGTCATGGCATTGCGCACGCTCGCGTCCGCGCGGAACGACCAGTACAGGCAGCCCGTGGCGGCATCCAGCGAGTACACATAGCCGATGTCGCTGCCGACGAAGACCCGGCCTGCGACCACCGCCGGCTGCCCGAAGGCGGAGGTGCCGCCCGGAAAGCCGAATGCCCATTTGAGTTTGAGGTTCGGGACCGTCGCTGCGGTGAGACCGGCCGCGGCGGTGCTCTGGAAGCGGGCGTTCGCCAGTCCATTGCCCCAGCCGTTCCAGTCCTGTTCCGGTACGTCATGGAGCGCCGGGTTCGCGGCGCAGTGATCCGGCATCGTGGCCCCGTCTCCGGCCGCCGCGGAGCCCAGGAACTGGCCTGACAGTGACTCTGCGACGCGGCGCCGGTCGGTGTCGCTGAGGGTATCGCCCACCGGCTTCATGACCCCGGTGGTGAGCGCCGTGTAGATGCGCTCGGGCGTCATGCTGCGCAGGGCGGTGGGGCTGGGCGCGCGCTCGTAGGCCTTGTTGCCGTGACAGGAGACGCAGTGCTGCTGGAACACCGCGAAGCCCAGCTCCGTGCCATTGCGTTCCGGAACCGCGCCCGGCGCGCTGCCGTCCGCGGCCCCGGCGGGCGCAGCAAGGACTCCGGCCAGCATCAGGCTCAACGCACCGCGCAGGCCGCCCACGTTCGCATGCAACACGTGTTCCCCCTCCCGGTGGCCGCTCGGCCACCCGCCCATAGTACGGCATGTCCGGCGTTGAAAGGTCAAAGCAGCGTTGCCTTGGGGTAGCGCGGGATGCTTGAATGGCCGCCGCGAAAAGGGGGCATGATGAAGATGCGGCACTGGCGGTTCGTGCAGACTGTGGCTGTGGTTCTGGCCGTGACTCCCGTACTGGCCCAGCGACCTGCCCGCGAGACCGGCCCGGCCGCGACCTTTACGGCCGACCAGGCCGCCATCGGCAAGACCGAGTATGCGCAGAAATGCGGCAACTGCCACGGCAGGAACCTCAGCGGCAGCGAGTTCGCGACGCCGCTGAACGGCAACGCCTTCAGTCTCAACTGGGGCGGTAAGCCCGCCGGCGCGCTGTTCACCTTCATCAGGACGCGCATGCCCCCGACCGCGACCAATTCCCTGTCGCCGGAGGCCACCGCGGGGCTGCTCGCCTACCTCTTCGAGGTCAACGGCGCGAAGGCCAGCACAGCGCCGCTCGCCACCGATGCCACGGCGCTCGCCGCGCTGCGGATCCCGCGCAACCCGGTCTCGCCGGCGCCGCCGATGATGCCCCTGTCCCCCCTGTCCCCGCCGGTGCCCAAGGTGGTCGTGCCCAATCCCCTTGACCGGATCACGGCGGTCACCGATGCCATGCTGCGTGATCCGTCCCCGGACGACTGGCTGCTGTGGCGCCGGACCTACGACGATTACGGCTTCAGCCCCCTGAAGGAGATCACGCGGCAGAACGTCGGCGGGCTGCAGGTTTCCTGGGCCTGGACGCTGCCGACGGGGCGCAATGAGACGACGCCCCTGGTCCATGACGGCGTGCTGTTCGTGGCGAGCTGGGGCGACAACATCCAGGCACTCGATGCCGCGACCGGCGATCTGCTGTGGCAGTACTCACGCGCCCTGCCGGCCGATGCGCGCTCCTCCGTGCGCCGCAATTTCGCCATCTACGGCGAGCGGCTGTACGTGCCGACCTCGGACGATCACGTGGTGGCGCTGGATGTGAAGACCGGCACCGTCGTGTGGGACATGCCGGTCGCCAACTACAAGGAAGGCTGGCAGACCACGGGTGGGCCGCTGGTGGCCCGAGGCCGGATCCTGCAGGGCATCGTCGGTCAGTCCCCGGGCGGCGGTGCGGTCGTCGCCCTGGATGCGCAAACCGGCAAGGAGGCCTGGCGCTTCCACACCATCGCACGGCCCGGTGAGCCGGGCGGGGAGAGCTGGAACGGACTGCCGCTGGAGAAGCGCAGTGGCGCCTCGGTGTGGACCGCGGGCAGCTATGACCCGCAGCTGAACCTGGCGTTCTTCGGCGTCGGACAGACCTACGACACCGGTCCGCTGCTGCATCCGGTCAACCGTCCCGGCATCAGCAATGACGGCCTGTACACCGACTCGACGCTGGCGCTGAATCCGGATACCGGCAAGCTCGAGTGGTACTTCCAGCACGTGCGCAATGACCAGTGGGACCTCGACTGGGCCTTCGAGCAGCAGATCATGAACCTGCCGGTCAACGGCGTGGCGCGCAAGCTCGTGGTGACTTCCGGCAAGCTCGGCATCATCGAGGCCATGGACGCGGGCACCGGCAAGTACGAGTTCTCCAGGGACCTCGGCATCCAGAACGTCATCAGCGCGATCGATCCGAAGACCGGCGAGAAGCGCATCAATCCCGACGTGATCGTCGGCGACGGCAAGCCCCACACCATCTGTCCGCATGGCGGCGGCGGCCGCGAGTGGATCGCGACCTCGTACAACCCGACCACCCGGATCCTGTACGTACCGATGGTCGAGTCCTGCATGGATTTGATTCCGGCCGGCCCCGGCGAGCGCGGCAACCTGTCCTCCGGCTACAACTGGACCATCCGCCCGAGACCGGACTCCGACGGCAAGTACGGCCGGACCGAGGCCATCAACATGGAGACGCGCGCCGTGCTGTGGACCGACCGGCAGCGTGCGCCGGGTACCACCTGCCTGCTGGCGACCGCCGGCGGCGTGGTGTTCTCGGGTGATCTGGACCGGTACCTGCGCGCCTACGATGACACCACCGGCAAGCTGCTGTGGCAGGTGCGCATGAACGATGTGCCCAGCTCCTGTCCGATTTCGTACAGCGTCAAGGGCCGGCAGTACATCGCCATGGTGGTCGGCAACGGCGGTATCGAAACCCAGACCTTCCCGACGCTGGTGCCGGAGATCCAGGATCCGCAGCAGCATGCCTCCTCGATCTGGGTGTTCGAGCTGCCGGTCAGACGGTGACCACGACCTTGCCGACCTGGTGGTTGGATTCAAGGTAGGCGTGCGCCTCGGCGATCCGGTCCAACGGGAAGGTCCTCGCGATCACCGGCTTCAGATGTCCGGATGAAAGGCCCTGCGCAATGGTTGCCCGCACCCGGGCGAAGCGCTCGGGCTTGTTCGAGATCGAGGAGAACACCCAGCCGCGGATGAACAGGCCCTTCAGGGCCACCGGCCAGTGCGGGTAGGGCGTCGGCTGGTTGCTGAGGCTGCCGTAGATGAAGAGGATGCCTTCCTCGGCCAGGGAATTGCAGAGCTTCTCGACGAAGGGACCGCCGACCGGATCGAAGGCCGTTCGGGCACCCTTGCCATTCGTGATGCGCATGACTTCGGCCACCACGTCGGTCTCTTCGGTGGCTATCACGTGCTGCGCGCCGTGTTCCTGGAGCGCCGCCGCCTTGGTGCTGTAACGGGTGAGCGCAATCGGCACGGCGCCGGCCCAGTTGGCCAGCTGTATCGCAGCCAGGCCGACGCTGCTGGAGGCCGCCGGAATCAGCACGTGATCGCCGATGCCGATCTTTGCCACCTCGATGATGGCGTAGGCCGTGAGGTAGGCCATCCAGATGGCGGCGGACTGTACGGGCGAGAGGCCCGGGGGGGCCGGGAAGACACTGCGCGCCGGCACGATCGCGGATTGGGCGTAGACGCCGTATTCGCCCAGGCGGTAGGTCGGAATGACGCAGACCGGATCGCCCACCGCATGGTCCTGCACACCGGGCCCCACTGCCTCGACGGTGCCGAAGGCCTCGTAGCCCATGAGCGAGGGGAGCTTTGCCGGGATCAGGTACTGACCGGCGCGATAGATGGCCTCCGACCGGTTCAGGCCGATGCTTGCCACGCGGATGCGCAGCTCGCCCGGACCGGGCTCGCCAACGGGCAGATCCTCGATGCGCAGCACTTCGGGGCCACCGGTCTTGTGGATGCGGACGGTCTTGGTCATGGAGGTCTCCTTGAGCCTATGATGCCCGGATCGCTGGGTGAGCCGCCACCCGATGAATTACCATGACTCCCTATCTCTAACGGGAGAGGCGGTATGGCACACGGGGGATTCTCGAAATCGCGCCTGGCGCGCATGCACCAGGTGATGGCCGCCCACGTGGAGCGGGGAACGATGGTCGGGGCCGTGACGCTGCTCAGCCGCCGCGGCGAGATCCTGGTCGATACCATCGGCGTGCAGGATGCCGGGCGCCAGGACCCGATGCGGCGCGACAGCATATTCCGCATCGCCTCGATGACCAAGCCGATCGCGGCGGTGGCTGCGATGATCCTGGTGGAGGAATGCCGCATCACGCTCGATGAGCCGCTCGATCCGTTCCTGCCCGAACTTGCCAACCGTAGGGTCCTCAAAAGCCTCGAGGGTCCGCTGGATGCCACCGTCCCGGCGAATCGTCCCCTGACCCTGCGCGACCTGCTCACCTTCCGGATGGGCATCGGCATGCTCATGGTTCCCCCGGGCACCTACCCCATCCAGAAGGCCATGGACGAGCATCAGCTGATGGGCCTGATGCCCTCGCCGCCGCACGCACCGGATGAATGGCTGCGGCGCCTGGGCAGCCTGCCGCTGATGTACCAGCCGGGTGAGCGCTGGCAGTACCACACCGGCTCCGACGTCCTGGGCGTGCTCATCGCGCGCATCGCCGGCAAGCCGCTTGAAGTCTTCCTCAAGGAGCGGATCTTTGATCCGCTGGGCATGCGCGATACGGGCTATTACGTGCCGGCTTCGAAGCTGGGGCGCTTCGTCAGCTGCTACGGGCCGAGTCAGACGGGCGCTGCGCTGGAACGCCTCGATGACGCCCAGAACAGCAGGTGGAGCCGGCCACCCGCCTTTGCGGCCGGAGGTGCCGGTCTGGTCTCCACCGTCGATGACTACTGCGCCTTCGGCCGCATGATGCTCGGCAAGGGCAAGTTGGGCAGCGAGCGCATCCTCGCGCGCCCGACCCTCGAACTGATGCTGACCGATCAGATCACGCCCGCACAGAAGGCCATCTCGAGCTTTGCGCCGGGCTTCTGGGACTGCCGCGGATGGGGGCTGGGTCTGTCGGTGATCACGGGCCGCGCCAATACGGCGGTCGGCCCCGGTCAGTTCGGCTGGTCAGGCGCCTTCGGCACCGACTGGGTGTCGGATCCCGCCGAGGATCTCGTCGCCATCCTCATGGTCCAGCGCTTCAACATGGGCCCGATCAGGCTGCAGGAGGATTTCCGGACCGCGGTTTTCCAGAGCCTCGACGACTAGGGTCCTGCCGACTCACTGAGTTGAAACCGTCCGTCCTTCAGATTGTCCGTGGGTGCGGCCACGACCATCTTGGGGGTTGACGCGTTCGCAACGACCACGATCTCGCCGCCACTCTGTTGTTCAATGGCGACCAGCCAGGTGAACCCGGCCTTTTTCACGTCCGCGTCATACGTTATCGGCGAAGGCGTCCCGCGGTCGCCGGCAGTCATTCCGGTCACATGGCAGGGGCGGTCAAAGTAGAACAGACTCATGGGATCGTATGAATAGGCGTCGACGAAGCCGACGAACATGCCCTTGGCCGGCGAACCTTGCTTGAGGAAACCCACGGAGACGCGTGCAAATCGGGTATCGGCCGGCTGCACGCTGACTCCGGAAATCAGCAAATCGTCCGTTTCACGAGACAGGCCGTCGCGAATCCTGGCGCTGAGCGCGGCAGTGTCGATCGTGGCCATGGTGGCCATGGGCCTGTCGTTCAAATGAATGAACTGCAGCGTCCGGCGGGGAGCGCCTCGAATGTCACCGGGTACGGCACCCAGGGCGAAAGTAGGGTCCACGCGCCCCAGCGCGGGCAGCGTGGAATCACCCAGCGTGTCAACGACCCTCGCCTCCAAAGGCATGGAATCACGGCGCGAGGAGGCTGAATTGACCGGCGTCGCGCATCCCCCCAGTGCCAATGCGCAGGAGGCCATCAAAGCAGCGAGGCGCAGGCGGGCTGGCCGCATCGCTTCAGGCACTCCCCAGCAGACCGAATTCGGCTGGAGTCCTGAGGTAGAACAGTTGCAGATTCTCGGCACCGATCCGGCCCAGCAGCGCCTCGGCTTGTTCGGCGGTGGCCGTCATGATGACCAGCTGCGGCTGGTCCGCCAGATCGAAGAACCCGGCCGAATGCATCTGGCCGGTGTGCCCGAAGCCCTTTGCGGCAGCGACGATGGTCGCACCCTGCAACCCGGAGTCGCGCGCCAGCATGAGCAGCCAGTCGACCAGCAACGCATGGCCATGTCTGCGGCCCTGTTGTGTGAAGAAGGTGAGTTGATAGCCCTGCATTTGCGGATCTCCTATGAACGGGTCAGAAGCAGGCGTACCGAGGCGCCGCCGAGCAGCGTCATGAACAGCGAGCCTCCGACGTGCATGGCGACGGCGGTTGCGAACAGCACCAGGCGGCCCTGCTGGAAGAGGGCGGCGATCTCCGCCGAGAATGTCGAAAACGTCGTGAGACCACCGCAGAATCCCGTGATGATCAGGAGCCGCCATTCCGGCGCGATTCCCGATGCCTGGGAGAAGACCGCGATCGCGGCTCCGATCACGTAGCCGCCGATGAGGTTGGCCGCGAGCGTTCCGGGCGGCACCGAGGGAAAGTAGCTGTTGAGCAGGATGCCGAGCACCCATCGCAGCCAGGCACCGCCTGCCGCCCCGATCCCGACCGCCAGTACACCGAGCATTGTCATCAGCCGACCTCCGGAGCGGAATGGCCTACCGCCCTGATCGTTCAAGGCCAAGCAGGCATCATCAGCCCGGAGTGGGCGGTTCGAGGAGGAATGCCATCTCCCTGCAACGCAAGCATAACCCTTTATGACAGAGCGGTCTGTTTCATCCGTGGCGCCGCTGTTGCGTCGCGATGTCGTGCTCGAGCGCCGCAACGGCCTGCATCGCAGCCTCATCCGCATGCACCAGATACTGGGCGGGTGTGACTTGCGTGAGACGGTACACGCCCGCGTTGGGCGTGGGAAATCCCAGCTGGAACCGCCGGAAGGCACTCATGCTGGCGCGGGTCACCGACCGGAAGCCCCATAACTGCCAGAACAGCAGCGCCATCCACATGCCGTGCCCGAAGACGAGCGTGCCGTCGGGCAGGCCCGGCAGGAACTGCTGGCGTGCGCGTGCAACCCGCTCGTGGAATTCGCGGAAGGTCTCGGACCCAGGTCCGCTGCGATGGTCCGGATCTGACCTCTTCCAGTACGCCGCCACGACCGCCTCGCGTTCCTCGCATGAACTGCCGCGCAGGTCCACGGTATCGACGGTCTCGAACTCGCGCAGGTCATCGTGGATCGCCGGATCGCGGCCCATGCGCGTGCAATACGGCGCAGCCGTGTCTAGCGTCCGCCGGTAAGGCGAGGACCAGATGGCCACGGCAGTCACTGGCAGCAGCGGTGCTATGGCGCGTGCCTGCAGCTCTCCCAGTGCGGTGAGCGGAATGATGGGGTTCTCCAGCGTCGGGCCGCCGGCGTTGGCCTGGCTCTGGGCATGGCGCACGAAGATGAACCGGGTCGGCGTAGTCATGAGGCCATTCTAATCGGTGCGGCGCGCTTTTGCGGCCAGGATCCGCTCGATGAGCCGCGAATTGCGCTCGTAGACGGCCAGCGCGTCCTCGGCAGCCCGGGCGTGACGCGTCGATCCGGTGGCGATGATGTCCAGAAGCCAGTCGAAGGCGGCCTCGCTGCGATGCAGAGCCGCGGCGCGGATCAATGCGCCGCGCGCTTCCGGCCCGACCGCTTCGTCCCAGGCGGCGCGCAGCAGCGGCAGCGCTTCGGGCAGTCGCGACTCGGCCAGCGCGAGCGCGGCCAGTTCGCTCAGCGCGGCATCCGCGTGGCGCAGGAAGTTCGCGACGAACGGCAGCGAGTGCTCGGGCTCGATGACCAGCAGCGCCGCGAAACACTCGCCGATGACCTGCGCCTCGGCATCCCCGATATGCACCTTGAGCCGCAGGACGGCTTCGGCCTCGTGCGGATTGCCGCAGGAGATGGCCCGCGCCGCACCGATGCGCACGGCGGCCTCCGGGTCGGTCAGCAGTCCCGCGAGCTCCGCGACCGCGCGCAGCGGCCCCGCCGCGGCGAGCCCCATCGCACAGGTGCTGCGGACGTCGGTCGCCGTATCGGTGGGTCGGCCCCAGGCGGGCTCGAGCTGGTGGTAGCCGATGCCGGTGCGAAAGAAGTCGAGGTCCTGACAGTCGAGTATGACCAGTGCGCGCGCAATGGCCTGCTTGGCGCGGCAGCCCGGATCGCGCTTGGCACCCTCCTGCATGAATCTCGCGTTGGCATAGATGAGATCGCCGGTCAGTTCGTGCAGCCGCCACTCGCCGGCGAGCGTAGCGGCGCGGGCGGCGACCAGGAAGTGCTTGTCGTTGAGCGCCTTGAGCAGTACCGCAAGCTGCTCGGTACGGGGCAGCTGCGGGTCGAGTGCATCGAGTGCATCGAGCGCGGCCTTGGCCCGCGCATCTGCACCTTTGCGCGGCATCTAGAGCCGCACGAGACCGCGCTTGTGGGCGACCGCCACCGCCTCGGTGCGACTGATCGCATCGAGCTTGGTGAGTATCGCCTTCACGTGGGTCTTGGCCGTACCCTCGGTGATGCTCAGGCGGCGCGCGATGTCCTTGTTGCTGCGGCCCTCGGCGAGCAGCTGCAGGACGCCGAGTTCGCGTTGCGTGAGACTGGGCTTGGCCATGCGCTGCAGGGCCTTGCTGGCCACCGAAGAGGAGGCATAGGGGCGGTCTTCGCTCACCGCGCGGATGGCGGAGAGGATCTCGGTGCGCGGTGAGTCCTTGAGCAGGTAACCCTTTGCGCCCTGGCTCAGGCACCGGAAGATATCCTCGTCCCCGTCGTAGGTGGTCATCACCAGCAGGCGCGCATGCGGATGCGCGGCCAGCACCATCTGCACCACCGCGACACCGTCGCGCTTGGGCATGCGCAGGTCCAGCACCATGACGTCAGGCTGGTGACGCTCGTACAGTTCCGTGGCTTCCTCGCCATCGGCGGCTTCGGCCACCACTTCCATGTCGGGCTGGCGGTTCAGGATCGCGGCGAGGCCGTCGCGCACCACGGGATGATCATCCGCGAGCACCACGCGGATCTTGCGGACCGGGGCCGCCGCCGTGCTGGCGGTGGCCGGTGCCGCGGCGGCAGTCACGGGATATTCCTGCGCGGCAGCCGCACGGAGACGCGCGTGCCCGCGCCCTTGGTGGTCTCGATCTGCCAGCTGCCACCGATGGCCTCGGCACGCTCGCGCATGTTGGTGAGCCCGAACCCATGCTGGGCGCAGTCCTCGGGCGAGCCTTCCATGCCCTGGCCGTCGTCGGCCACGGTCAGCACCCAGTGTGCCGGTTCACCGACCAGGCTGATGCGCACGTGCTGCGGATGGCCGTGACGCACGGCGTTGCTGACCGCCTCCTGGGCAATGCGCAGCAGCGCATGTTCGTGCTCCGGCGCGAGTCCGGTGGCCGGCGCCCGACCCTCGAAACTGCATTCCGTGCGGCCGACCACCGAGGAGCGCTCGGCCAGCTGCCGCAGCGCCAGCTCCAGGCCGCCGCTGCGGGTCTGGTCCGGTCGCAGCGCCATCACCGAGCGGCGTGCTTCCGCGAGTCCTTCGCGCGCGAGATCACGGATGCGGTCGGCGATCAGGCTCTGCGTGGCGCACTGCCCGGTGGCCTCGTCCTCCGCGGCCGCAAGCTGCATGAGGATGCCGGTGAAGGCCTGCGCGAGGCCGTCGTGGATCTCGCGGCCGATGCGGTTGCGCTCCACCAGCACCGCGGACTCCTTCGCGGAGTGCGCGAGGCGCATGATCTCGATCGCGAGCGTCGCCTGCTGGGCAAGCGCGACCAGCAGCTCGCTGTTCACCAGCGTCGCTCCGGCCGCGTCCTTGAAGTAGAGGGTGATGAAGCCGACGTTGCGGGCGCCGAAGATCAGCGGAAAGGCCACCATGCCGGTGTGCCCGGCCGCGCGGTGATATTCCATCAGCCCCGGCCACTGCGTGGCATCGTCCTGCAGCAGGCAGCAGAACACGGGCTCCTCCGTGCGCGACAGCTGTTCCCCGAGCGCGTTGCCATCGGCGGGAATGCTGGCCGTGAACTTCGGCGGCGACAGCTGTCCCGCATCGACATTGGCGACGATCTCCCAGATCGCCGGCGAATCGTGGCGCACGATGACGTTGCCGGCCGCCGCATCGAACTGGCGCGTGGCCTCGAGCAGTACGTGGCCGAGGAAGTTGCGCGCATCGGGCTCCTTGGCCAGCCGCTCGAGGTTGCCACGGATGACGGCGTTGGCCTTGGCCAGTTCCACCATGCGCTGTTCGGCCGCCTGCTCGCGCTCGCGGCGTACCGCCTCGATCAGCCGTTCGCGATGCAGGCCCGCGCCGATGACACCC
>Ga0335075_10014999_pt1 | contig 11618 bp, 5 predicted proteins | sample Lox_Sample_24_FD_206723 | JGI IMG/M metagenome (GOLD analysis project Ga0335075, IMG submission 206723) | Soil microbial communities from Loxahatchee National Wildlife Refuge, Florida, United States - Lox_Sample_2.4 | ecosystem: Environmental > Terrestrial > Soil > Wetlands | place: USA: Florida...
AACGATGAGCAGGCCACCTTCGGGCGCCTCGACGCCGATGGTGCGCTGGTCGTCCGAGAGGCTGATCGAGGTGACGCGCGCCGTCGTCGTCGGCGCCTGAGCCGGGTGTTCCTCGAGCCAAGCCTCTCGGGCCGGGTCGAACGCCCGCGTATGCATCGCGGATGCATGCTGGTCGCGGTGACCGAGATTCACACGCTCGACGAACCAGGCACGCGGGCGAGCATGCGGGTTGCGATAGACGTTGAGATCGCGCGCGTGGACCAGCGTGGCCTCCCCGAATCGAGCCGGCGCATCGGCAAACGTGCGGAACCACAACGATCGCGCGTCCGACTGTCCATCGATAGCGAGTGTGGTGCCCAGCGGCGATGGCGAACCGGTCGCCCAGAACGTCGCGCCCTCACCGGGGCGCGTGCCTTCGCTGCGCACCGTGAGCGTGATGCGCCTGCCGGCCGAATCCTCGATGGGCGGCCACGTGAGTCGCCACCACTGGTTGTTCGGCAGCTCGGCTTGCACAACACGACCTTCGGCGAACACACGCCCGGCCTCGTCGGCGACCGACCATACCCAATACCCGGCGTTGACGCGCCCATAGGTTGCCGTCAGCAAATCGATACCGCGCAGCCCGCCGGAGCGGACCGGCACCGTGAAGACCACGGCCTGATCGTTGCCCAGCGGTCCGAGCGGCACGTAGCCACCGGTTCGCGGTGCCGCATCGACCGGCGCCGTCACCACGTAGCGCGCGCCCAGCACTCCCAGCATGCGTAAGTCGAGACTGTCGCGCTGGAGGCCGACGTAGGTCCAGCCGGGCGGCGCCGCCGCCGGCAGGTCGGGGCGCGGCATCTGCGCGATGCGCATGTACGCCTGGTAGTCGCGGTCGCCGTGGAAGTCGAAGCCGGTGACCGCCGACAGGCCGAACAGGCTCCACACGTGCCCTTCGACGAGCTCGGACGCGCCGTCCACCGGCGCGATCCGCGCGTCGGCCGACTGCGCCTGCAGCCACTCGAGTGACGGCGTCAGCGGGTAGTAGCGGTCGCGCGGCACGCTCGGGTTGAAGCGGCGATGTGCCTGCACCAGGTCGACGGCCACGAGCGCGGCGAGGATCAGGCCCGCACCCGTCCGGACGCGCCGGCTGCCGCTCCACGCGCAGGCCACGAGGCAGATGAGAGTCGCAGTCGCGAGCAGGGCGAAGCGCAGCAGCTGCAGCCGTTCGAAGCCCTGAAGGTTCCGCGCCCGGATGTCCGGCAGGAACGTGGCCAGGGCAGCTGCCGAGACGGCCGCGAGCACGATGCCGATGGCGACCGGTCCCGCCAGCTGCCAGAGGCGTCGACGCCGGTCAGGCTCCGTCAGCAGCGCATGCAGGCCGAGACCCGCGAGCACCGCCACACCACAGGCCGCGAGCGCGTACCACCGGAACGGATTCGACTGCGCCTGGCCTGGCAGCACGAGCAGCCAGCGGCCCGGGTATCCGCCGTACGCCCGCGTCAACCCGATCAGCGTGACGACGGCGAAGCACCAGCGGACCAGTGACAACGATCGCGGCAGGCGGGCGGCGAGCCCGAGGCCGGCGAGCAATGCCACCACCACGCCCAGATAGGCGATGTGCTCGGGGTAGTTGGCGGAGGCATCGGGATGCCACCAGTTCCCGCGCACAGGGGATCCCCAGAAGTCGGGGAGCGCGAGTGTCGCGAGGTTCGGCCACGGCGCGCCCTCGGGCGACACCACGCGGACACCGGCTGGGGAGTCTCGCAACGAGGCGAGCATCGGCACCAGCGCCACCGCGCCGATACACAACCCGAGGACACCGCCCGCGGCGAGTGCCGTCAGGGCACGCGGCACGGGCACGACGGCCGCGGTGCCGTCGACGGCATCGCGCCGCGCGATCCAGAGTTCGACCAGGCCATAGACGCCTGCGGCGAACAGGCACACCAGCGTCGTCGCCATGTACGAGCCGAGGAACAGGACGCCGAGCGCGACCGCGAGACCAGCCACGTCGAGCCACCCCGCCGATCGCACGCAACGGCGAACCTGACGCAGTACCAGCGGCAGCCACGCCGCCACCGTCGGCATCGGCGCGCTGAGCCACGTGAGGAAGTGGCCGTTCAGGCCGAAGGCGATGCCCCCGACCGCGGCCGCGACAGGATGGACGCCGAGCTCGCGCAGGAACAACCACATCGCCACGGCCGCCACCAGCAGTCGGAGCGGGCCGTACCAGTTGACGGCGTCAGCGGCCGGCAGCAGATAGAAGGGGAGGCTGAACGGCGAGAATGCGCGCCCGACGTCGAGGCCCTGGAAAAACCCCGGCACGCCGGCGAGGCGCGTGTCGTCGTAGTCGGGGAATTCGCCGTCACGCAGCCGCGCGAAATGCGAGGCCATCAACGGCTGGTGGTAGAACGCCTCGTCGGATCGCGTAGGGTTGACGGCCGTCTCGCGTGGCGCGTCGTAGGACCACGGGTAGAAGTCGAAGACGAGATCGGCCGGCGAGAACACTTCGCCGCGGCGCCACTCCTTCTCGAAGAGCCCGAGGAGCGCGATGACCATCACGACCAGCAGCGGCAGGATGGGCGCCCGGACGAGTCCGAACCCGCGTCGTGCCGCGGGCGCGTGACCGGGCGCCGTCACCGTCGCGCCACCAGGGCGAACTGCGATGCCGCGCGGCGCAGCCCGGGAATCGCGAGCCAGGCGCGGTCGAATCCGAAAACCGTCTGCCAGAACACGCGCGATTCGGTTCGCAGGAGCCAGGGCAGCGGTCCGCCGATCACGTCGATGTAGTCGATCTGCACGTCGCGAAAGCCGGCCTCGCGCGCTTCCGCCTCGATCACGCGCGGGTCCATCGACGCTTCCTGTTCGGCGTGGACGGTGCTGCGTCGCCGGAACCAGGCCTCGAGCACGCGGCGGAGCAGCCCGCGCGCATTCGGGTCGCGTACGTAGAGGTGGCCACCCTGGGCCAGCCACTCGTGTGTCCTCGCCAGCAACATCCGTCGCTGCTCGGGCAGGAAGTGATGGAACACGCCCATCGCGTAGATCACGTCGAACTGCCTCGGCGCGAACGCCTGTGCATCGATCGCGGCGGCGACGACGTCGACGTTGGTCACACCGGCTTCACGCAAGCGCTGCCGCGCCGCGTCGGCTGCAGTCTCGGACAATTCGACCGCGACGATGTGGCCGACCGACGAGGCGAGGGCGAGTTCATAGTCGCCGAGGCCGGCCCCGATCGACAGCACCCGCATGTCGGCGCGCAGGGGTACGCGTCGCCGGAACGCCGCGACGTTCCACGCCACGAGTTGCCGGAATCCCTCGCGCTCGAAGAACCGTTCGCGCAGCGCCCGCGTATACCACGCGTTCTCGTGCTCGCGTTCCTGTTCGACGATCCCATCGGGCGCGCTCACGCCGGCACCCCCCGCGACGTCCACCAGCCGCGATGCCACTCGAACGCCGCGGTGAGCCCGAGCGCGATCGCGCCGGGCCAATGCCGGAGCGGTGTGGTCGACCAGAGCACGCCGAGGGCGCCGAACAGCAGCACGCCGTCGAACGCACCGATGGCGCCGTGCGCCGCCGGTATCAGCCAGAACACCTGGAGCGCAACGAGCGTGGCGAGCACGACCGGGACGAAGTCGACGGCGCGACGGCGACCGTGCAGCCGCACGAGCCGGCGCTCGGCGTCGCCGTAGCGCCGCATCATCCGGCGGAACCAGGCCATGGTCCCGGGCCGGTGGTGGTGCACGATCGCCCACGGCACGTAGTAGAACGTCGCGCCCGCTGCGGCCAACCGCAGATCGAGGTCGACGTCTTCACCCGGCCACAGGCCCGGCCGGAAGCCACCCACGGCCTTCAACGCCTCGGTGCGGTACGCACTGCAGCAACTGGCGTTGTGCTTGACGAACCGCGGCCGCTCGTCGCCGCGCGTGTAGTCGGCAAGCACGGAGGCGGCGCGAAAGAACGCCTCGAGCGCCGATCCGAGCAACGGCGATTCGGGCGGGAACACGTTCACCTGCGTGCCCCCGATGCCGGTGGCGCCCGACGAATCGAGACCCTCGGCCAGCGATCGCACCCAGCGTGGATCGGCGACGCAATCGCCATCGGTGAACGCCACGATGGCGCCGCGGGCGACGTCGATGCCGAGGTTGCGTGCGGCCGACGCGCCGACGGGCGGCGTCTGGATCACGCGCACGCCTGCATCGCGCGCAATCGTCGCTGTCGCGTCGGTCGACCCATCGTCGACGACGATTACCTCGACCGCCGGATAGTCCTGCGCGGCCAGCGCCGCCAGGCACGACGGCAGCGTCACGGCGCTGTCGCGGGCGGCGACCACGACGCTCACCAGCGGCGTATCGTCGACGCCGATCACGACCGCCTCGCCCGTCGCCGTGCGCGGCGAATCGCCAGCACGTTGCGCATCGTCATGCCGGCTCTGACCGGCCCCCATCGCTTGATGGCTTCGACGTCGCCTTCCTTGACGCCGAGCCGCAGCGCCGTGCGCTTGAGCCAGCGGGTCGCCTTGAAGCTGTCCTGCATGTGGGCGCGGAAGGCGACCACTTCCTGGGCGCGGTCCGCAGCGAACTCTGGTGCCGCCGCCCAGCGTCGCAAGGGTTCGACGACGCGATCCCACGTCATCGACGCGGCGACACGCCCGAGGCTCTCGCGCGCCGCCGTTCGCGCCGCATTGTCGTCGAGCAAGGTCTCGATCGCGTCCGCGAGTGCGCTGGCGTCGTCGGGTGGTACCGCACGACCGAGGCCTTCGCGCGTGACGAGATCGCCGAAGTGATCACCCGACGTGCAGACGATCGGCAGCCGCGCCCACAGGTAGTCCAGCATGCGGGTCCGGAACGAATAGCGCGTCTCGAGATGCGTGTGGTGCGTGCTGACGCCGAGGTCGGCTTCCGTCAGGTACAGCGCGCGCTCGTCGTACGGTACCCAGTCGTTGAAGATGACGTGCGTGCCGGCGACGCCGAGCTGCTCGGCCAGCTCGCGCGAGCGTGCGACGACGGCCATCGGCTTCACCTGGGGGTTCGGATGGCGCACGCCCATGAAGAACAGCTTCACGTCGCGGCGCTTCTGCGCGATGTGCGCCACGGCGCGGATCAGCGTCTCCGGATCCTGCCAGTCCAGCAACGACCCGCCCCAGAGCAGCACGCGATCGGTCGACGCGATCGCCGGATGTACGCCCTTCAGCACACCGGCCGGCAGACCGCGTTCCACACGGCTGCGACGAGCCCGCTCCGCAGCCTCCTCCACGGGCTCCGACGGCAACCCGAACGGCACCACGTCGATCAGCGTGCGCAGGTCGGCGTCACGCGACAGCGTCCTGAGGTTGACGCGTCCGGCCGTGTGCAGCGTGCCGATCCAGAAATCCCGCTGACGTTCGCTGGCGCACAGGAAGAAGTCCGCCTGCTGCAACTGCGCGTTCTGCACGGCGAGGATCGACGCCGCCTCGTGTTCGAGGCTGGCCGGCGCGGTTCCGGCCGCGCGCGCCTGTTCGAGGTGCTCGATCGTGAAGGGGCAATACACGTCGGCGACGATCGGGCAGACGAGGCTGCCCAAGAACGGGAACGACGTCAGCGCGAAACCCTGCACGACGAGGGCGTCGGCGGTTTCGGCCTGTGCTTTCAGCGCAGTGGGCGTGCCGGGATCGAACGGCACCAGCGCAACGCGGTCGTCGCGCACTTCGACCGGCGCCGGAGCGACGACGGTGACGCGCGCCGTGCGACTGAGCGCACGTGCCATCTCGAGCACGCGGATGGCCGGCCCCGACATGTTCGTGCGCAGTGCTTCGTGCGTGAGCAGCACGATGTGCGGGCGGATGCCGAGGCGAGCCCGCAGCCCGAGCAGGTCGATCAGCGACTTCTGCGCGGCGCGATACGAGCGTCGGCCATCGAGTTCGTCGAAGGGCCTGCCCAGATACGGCAGCAGCTCGCTGTCGGGGACGCGTCGTCGCGTCTGCTGCTCTGCGTGCAGGTCGAGCAGTCGCGGCATGTCCTGGAGCGTCGCGCCGATCGCGGCCAGCTCCGGCATCGGGATGCGTGCGAGCAGGCGACCCGGTCGCGCCGACGTGCCATCGAGATCGTAGATGCTGGACGACGCGGCGGGGCGGTTGTTCGACGCCAGCCAGTGACGTAGTGCCTGACGCAACGGACCGCGCAGCCACACGGTGTCCTGTGCCACGCGCAGCGCCGCGAGCATGAGGATCGCCGGCAGCACGTGCGGCAGCGTCCGGTCGTCGTAGTTGCGCAGCGCGATCCACAACGCGTTGCGCGCCAGCACGAAGCGCTTGTGGGCGGCCGGCTGTGTCGACACCGTCGCCCCGTGCTTGTGGTACGCGACCGCGTCGGTCACCGTCCGGATCGCGTGACCGGCCATGCGGAGCCGCCATCCGAGGTCGACGTCGTCGTAGTAGGCAAACAGCGCCGGGTCGAAGCCGCCGGCCTCGTCGTACGCAAGTCGCGTGACGGCGAAGGCGCCGCCGTTCGGGAAGAACGAGTCGGCGAGTGCCGTGCCCGGCGTGAAGGTCTCGCCGTAATGCTCCTGGTAGCCGCGTGCTTCGAAGCTGGCCGAGCCGCGCACGAAGTCGATGCGCGTGCTGTCCCAGCTCATGACGCGCGCGGCAGCGCAGGCCGTCCGGCCGTCGAGTCCATCGACCAGGCGCGTGATGAACGTCGGCTCGAACTTCATGTCGTTGTTCACGAACACGAAGACGTCGCCGGTCGCCGCCGCGACACCCGCTTCGTTGCCGCCCGTGAAGCCGCGATTCTCCGGTAGCGCGACCACGCGCACTTCGGGGAAGCGCTCGGCGAGGAAGGCGGCGCTGCCGTCGGTCGATCCGTTGTCGACGCAGATGCGCTCGAGCAGGTCCGGCGGATAGTCGCTCTCACGCAGAGACGCGAAGCACGCCTCGAGATGTTCGCGGCCGTTCCAGTTGACGACGATGACCGACACGCGCGGGCGGGTCAGCGGCAGGCCGGAGGACACCGGAACGCTTGAAGGTGCAACCGGCTCCACGGGTGAAGCCGGCGTCACAGGATGTTCAGGTAGGGCCGGCTGTCCCAGCCCGGCCCGATCGTGCGCATCCTGTGCGTGCCGCGCGGCGACCAGCGCCGGCAGTTCGTGCGCAAAGGCGACGAGTGCCGCGAGTGGCACGGCCGTTGCGGCCTCGTCGGTCGGCCAGAGTGCCTCCGGCGGCGGTCCGCCCAGACTCGTGCGCACGCGCGTGGCCAGCGACGTGCGACCCCAGTCGCCGCCGAACTTCACGCGCAGGGCATCGACGCCGGTGGCGCGCCAGGCGGCGGCGAGCAGTGACGTCAGCTGCACCGCCAGCTCCGGGCCGACGGTGTCGGCCGGCGCGTGGGTGGCGATCAGACGCAACGCAGCGCGCCATTGCAGGAACGCATCGATCTCCGGAGGATGGGGATACGAAGCGACCGTGACCGGCACGGCACGTGGCCGCCACGCAATCGGCGCGCCGATGCGGGTGAGACGTACGGCCAGGTCGTCGAGGGTGCCGTAGGACCAGAGAGCGGCGTCCAGGCCGCCGGCGTCGATCACGGCTTCGCGCTGCACCGTCCATACCGGTGCCTCGACGAAGCGCGGCGCGGATTCGCCAGCGGCGGCGGCCCGCAGACGCGCCGACCAGCGGTCGCCGTCGACGGCCGGACGGTCCGCCGGTGGCGCCGTGGGCACCACGAGCGCCGCGTCGGTCAGGGCCGCCACCAGCGTCTGCAGCGTTTCGTCGTCGGGCGTGGCGTGGACGTCGGCGACGAGCACGTGCGGCGCCATCGTCCGTCCGAGCGCATCGGCGATGCAGGCCGCGGCGCCGCGCGGGGAGCCGGGCTCGTCACGCGCGAGAACGATGTCGACCTCGCGCTGCAGCGCGCGCGACAGGCGCTGTCGCCACGCGGCACCGGCATCGTCGGTGGGCCAGCGGGCGCCGTGGAGCACCGCCGCGAGCCGAGGCGCGCTCACGAGCCGACAGGCTCCGGCGTGCCGGTCGGACGCAGGTGCCAATGGCCGCCGAGCGTCACCTTGCCGAAGCGCTCGAGGGTGCCGCCCTCGGTCCAGCGGCTCCACGAGATGGTGGTCGTACGCCGATATCGACACGACGTAACGCCCCGGCAGCAGCGGCAGATGGTCGATCGTGTAGCGGACCTCGCCGTTGCCCTCGACGAAGGGAATCGCAAGCCCACCCGTGCGCGTGTTCGGGCCGGTGAGATGCGTGCCGTCCTCGTGATAGATCGCGAGGCCGAAGACCGGCCGTGCGATGCGGGCGCCGGCCTTGTATGCGAACGCGATCGTCAACGTCTCGCCGGTGCGCAGGCTGCTGACCGGCTGGTCGTCGGCCCCGAGCAGGGCGACGGTCGGGAGCTCGACTTCACGGGAGCCCCAGCGATATTCGCCGGCCACTTCGCCCGACGCTGCCGCGATCTGGTGGTAGCGCGCGATGACGTCGGCCGGCTCCCCGAGCGTCACCAGCTCGCCGCGCTGCAGCAGGCAGGCGCGGGTGCACAGGCGCTCGACGAGCAGCAGGTCGTGCGACACGATCACGACCGTCACGCCCTGGCTCTGGAAGTGCTGGATCTTGCGCAGGCACTTGCGCTGGAACGACTCGTCGCCGACCGCCAGCGCCTCGTCGACCAGGACGATCTCCGGATCGAGGTGGGCCGCCACCGAGAAGCCGAGCCGCATGTACATGCCCGACGAGTAGTTGCGGACGGGCGTGTCGATGAAGCGTCCGAGTTCGGCGAAGGCGACGATCTCGTCGAACTTGCTGCGGATCACGTCGGCCGGCACGCCGTGCAGTGACGCGTTGAGGAACACGTTGTCGCGGCCCGACAGGTCCGGGCTGAAGCCGGCGCCGAGTTCGAGCAAGGACGTGATGCGGCCGGTGGTGGCCACCGAGCCGCTGTCGGGCTCGAGGATGCCCGCGATGATCTGCAGGAGGGTGCTCTTGCCACAGCCGTTGTGCCCGATCAGGCCCAGCGTCTCGCCGGCAGCGACCTCGAAGCCGACGTCGCGCAGCGCCCAGAACGCTTCGCGGGCGTCGCGAGGGCCGCCGACCAAGCCGACGAGGCGTTCTTTCAGGCCGCCGCCGCCCTGATGGTAGAGCGTGAAGCGCTTGGACACGCCGCGTAACGCGACGGCAGGGGCAGACACCCCGGAAGTATAGCGAGCGCCGCCAGCCCGGCCTTATGCCGGCTTGCGGCCGACGACCGTCACCCAGAGTGACCCGATGTCGACGCCGACATCGATGAAGCCGGCCTGGATCGCATACCAGCTGAGCTCCTGCTCCGTCGACGCGCGGCTGACGTTGGGAGGACGCACGGCCACGTCGAGTGCCGCCATCTCGGTGAAGAGCCGCCAGCCGTCCGGCGTTCGCAGCTCGAAGTTGTCGAAATAGACACGGCCGCCGGGTTTCAGCACGCGGAAGAACTCGGTGACGTACCGGTACCGATCCCACTCGTCGAGATGCATGAAGACAGCGGTGCAATAGACGACATCCTGGCTCGCGTCGGCGATGCCGGCCAGGTCGAAGCCATTGAGGTGGACGAAGCCGACGTTGGCGTGGGCTGCCAGCGCCCGGCGAGCGTGATTGAGCATGTTCTGCGACACGTCGGCGCCGGTCCAGTGGCCGCAGCGGGGGGCCATGTAGGCGCCGACCCGCCCGGCTCCGCACCCGACTTCGAGCACGTGGTCGTTCGTCGAGATCGCGGTATCACGTGCGACCCTGGCCGCCGTATCGTCGCCCGAGCGGTCCCATTCGGCCTGATCGGCAAAGCCGGCCACCGACAGGCGGGCGTCGAGTTCGGTGCGGGCGCCTCGGTCCCACACGCGGCCATAGGCCCAGCGCGGCAGCGCCGAGAGCAGGCGTCCGCGTTGCAGCGGCAGCGCGTGCAGCAGCTTGGCCTGGCGCTCCGGCGTGCCGGACGGGCGCGCAGTCACGCGCACCCAGGGGAATCGTCCGAGGCCCTCGAGGGCCGACGCGCGGATGAACGTCGAGAAACGCCGGGCGCGAGGCCCGACAGCGGGATGCGGGAGGTCGGCGATGCCTTCCCAGACCTTGCGGCCGCCGGCATAGACGGCGACCTGCGGCTGGTCGTCGGGCGTGACGGCCCAGCCCGTCACGTGGAAGCCGTGGACGAAGGGTTGCCCGGGCAGCGGCGTCGTCACCGCGCCGTCGACATCCGTCCGTGATCGCCGCAGGTACTGGGCGCGACGGGCCCAGAGCCTCAACCAGATTTCGTACGCCGTGATCATCCGCGCAGGGCACTCCCGAGGCGGCCAACGCGAGGCCGCCGCGGGATTCTACGCGGAGCGCCAGCGAATGTTCGGAAGTGTCCGCTTACGGACAGTGCTGACACCCTGCGGGCGCGCCGGCCCGGTGCGTCCTAGCGGCCGCGGATCCAGTCCTCGGTGACGATCGCGTGGTTGATCACCTTGCGCGACTCGGACGTGTATACGAGGTGGATGCGGCCATCCCTGGCCTGGAAGGCGATCGGATAGGCGTAGCTGTTCTCGCCGGTCGCGAGCACCTTCTTGACCGGATAGGTGCGGTCCTGGTCATCGGAGAGGGCCAGCATCAGCGGGGTCCGCTTCCACATGTGGTCGTTGTAGACCAGCAGGAGCGCACCCGACTGCAGCTTCACGAAGTCGACGGCCGAATTCGGATTCGGGAACGTCGTGTCCTTGCCGTCGCCCCAGGTGCGGCCGCCATCACGCGACTCGCCCCGGACCATCCAGCCCTCGGTGGTCGGACCGTAGCCACCGCCCCGTCGCGCGTACGCGATGAGGTGACCGGGCTCGACCTCCACGACCGCCGGCTGGATGTTGCCGCGCGGCGACTTGATTTCGCCGAGCGAGGTCCAGGTGCTCGCGGCCGGATCGAACTTCAGGAAGCGCGAGGTGCTCTTCGGCCCCACGTTCTCGGTGTCGGCACCGTCCTCGAAGTACACCGGCAGCAGATAGCTGCCGTCCTGCATCACGATCGGGCGGTTGCGCACCATCATGCCGGCCTCGAGGGCAATCGGGAACGCGTCGGACCACGTTTGCGCAAGGTCCCTGGATACCTTGGCCTGGATCCGTGAAGTACCCCACGTGTCACCGAAGCGGACCACGTAGAACAGCCACACGAGGCCATCAGGTGCCTGCCAGATGACGCCGTTGCCGACCGAGCGGAACGGGTCACGCGCGAGCGCCACCGGCTTGGTCCAGACCTTGCTGCCCTTCTTGAGACGAGCACCGAAGACGGTGGTGTCCTTGGCGTATTCGCCCTGACCGCCGTAGTACACGAGGTACAGGTCGCCGTTGGACAACTCGGTCAGGCAGGCCGGGTGCTTGTACGGACCGGTCGGTGTCTCCGGACCGAACACCTTGGTGATGATCGGTGCCGGCGCGACGGCGTGCAGCGCGGGACTGGCCACTCCGGCCACGACGAAGGCGGCCGTCAGGGCCGCGGCGAGGTGATGACGCATTGGTTTGCTCCGGATGGTGGCTCAGGTGAACGCGACTGCAGGGCGGGCAGTACAATGCCGCTACCCGGATGCCAGCCCGTACCCTTCGTCCCTCTGCCACGACGGCCCGCAAGTCGGGCACGCGCGCTCGCGACGACAAGTATTACTCCAAGGTGATCGGTC
>Ga0335075_10015000_pt1 | contig 11618 bp, 12 predicted proteins | sample Lox_Sample_24_FD_206723 | JGI IMG/M metagenome (GOLD analysis project Ga0335075, IMG submission 206723) | Soil microbial communities from Loxahatchee National Wildlife Refuge, Florida, United States - Lox_Sample_2.4 | ecosystem: Environmental > Terrestrial > Soil > Wetlands | place: USA...
CCCTCTCGGGCTGGGCTACTCGACCGCTCCGGCTCTGGCGAGCTCCAGGGCTTCCGCTAGATCTGGGGGTAGATCCGCCTCGATGCTCAGCTGCTCTCCGGTCACGGGATGCGGGAATGCCAGCCGGTGTGAATGCAGGAATTGGCGCTCCAGGCCGTATCTGACCGGTCCGGCGTAGACCTGGTCGCCCACCAGCGGATGGTTGATCGCCTCCATGTGGACGCGTATCTGGTGGGTCCTTCCGGTCTCCAGCTTCACCTCGAGCAGGGTGTCGCGGCGCAGTGATTCCCTGACCTCGAAATGGGTCCGGGCCTCCCTGGATCCGGCTCCGTTCACGGCCATGCGGTGGCGCTTGCGGGATGCCCGCCCGATCGGGGCGTCGATCGTGCCGGTGCGGGACCTGAAGCGGCCGTCCGCCAGGGCGAGATAGGTGCGCTCGACCGTCCGCTCGCGGATCATCTCCTGGAGCGCCGCATGGGTTTCGTCGTCCCGCGCGACCACGAGCAGGCCGCTGGTGCCACGGTCGAGCCGGTGGACGATGCCCGGACGGTCCGGCTCATCGCCGCCGGACAGCTCGTCCCCCAGCAGCTCGACCAGGGTCACGCCGTCATGCGACGGTGCCGGGTGAATCACCAGATCAAAGGACTTGTCGACCACCATCAGGTGATCGTCGCGGTACACGATCTCGTATGGCGGCCGCCCGGCCTCGCTCATGCCTCGGCCGTTTCCCGGCCGTCGAAGATCAGCGTGATCGCCAGGATCACGACGCCGACCGTGATCGCGCAGTCGGCGAGGTTGAAGGCCGGCCAGTTCGGCAGCAGCACGAAATCGGTGACATGGCCGATCCTGATCCGATCGATCAGATTTCCCACGGCCCCGCCCAGGATGAGACCCCCGGCCAGCCAGGTGCCGGTCCTCTCAGGCGCCGAACCGACGAAGACTCCGAGGGCGACCAGGGCGACCATGCTCAGCAGGATCACGAAGATGCCGCCGCCGCCCGCCAGCCCAAAGGCGACACCGTCGTTGTAGGTGAGCGTGAACTGGAGCGGACCGATCACGTCGACCTTCTCGCCCCGGGCGATCTCCTCGGTGACCGCGGCCTTGGTGATCTGGTCGACGGCGACGACCGCGACCGCGATCAGTCCCGCCCACATCAAATGCCGGTACTTCTTCAACCGCGCACCACGCCGACGACGATCGCCTGCAGGATCAGCAGCAGGATCACACCGATCATCGGGCTCAGATCCAGCGCGAATCCGCTGCCGCCGACCGGGGGCAGAATACGCCGGAACAGATTCAGATAGGGGTCCGTCGTGTCGTAGATGAACTGGACGACCGCTCGCAGACCGCGGTTGTCCGGCATGCGAGGCACCCACGAGAGCAGGATCCGCAGGAAGATCAACACGATGTAGACGGTGAACAGCGCGTTGACGTAGCTGGCGACATCACCCCTGGTGAGCGCGAGGATCGGACTCGGCATGATCAGGCTCCGCGCATCCGGGCGAGCGAAGCCTCGGCGGCCGCTTCGAACGCCTGGGCACCGCGCGCTTCCTTCAGCCCCTTCAATCCTGCTTCGGTACTGCCTCCCGGCGAAGCCACGGCGACCTGAATCTCAAACGGGGTGCGCCGTTTCAGCAGCTCGGCGGTGCCGGCCAGCGACTCGGCGACCATGTGGAGCGAGACTTCCGGATCGAGCCCCTCGGCAACCCCGGCGCGGGCGAGCGCGTCGGCGACCACCGCGAAATACGCGGGCGAGCAGCCCATCACCGCGGTCGCGGCATCCATCTGCTCGTCGGGAAGCTCGACCACGCTGCCGAGCGAGCCGAGCAGTGTGAAGGCGTCGGCCACGATCTCCCGGTCGGTGTTCTCGGGATCGGCGACCGCGATCACGCCCCGCCCCGCCTCGACCCCGAGGTTCGGCATCAGCCGGAGCACGGTGGAATCGGGGAAAAGCTCGGTGAGCCGGGAGACCTTGGTCGCCCCCAGCAGTGAGAGGATCGCGCGCGGGACGGGCAGCGACTCGGCGACCGCGTCGAGGCCGTTCGGTTTCATCGCGAGCACCACGAAGTCGGAGGCCCGCACCAGTTCGGCGTTGCCCTGGACGGCCTCCCCGCCCACCTCCTCGGCCAGGGCCGAGGCGCGCCCGGATCCCGAATCGGTGAAGAGCATCTTGGACGGTGCGTCCCGCTCGGACGACGCCCAGCCGCGGGCCATCGCCGCAGCCATGTTTCCTGAACCTATGAAGCCGACGATCATGACCGGAGCTTACTCAGCGGCCGCGTTCGCGGCCGCCGGGACCGGCTTGATCAGGACTGGTTGAAGAAGCCCTTGTCGATCAGCCTGGCCTTCTCCTCGGCCGAGACCTCGACGTTGCGCGGGGTGAGCAGGAAGACCTTGTCGGCGATCCGCTGCATGCCGCCGTCCATCGCGTAGGTGAGTCCCGACGCGAAATCGATCAGCCGCTTCGAGAGTTCGTGATCGGTCGTCTGAAGATTGAGGATCACCGGAACCTTGCGCTTGAACTGGTCGGCGACCTGCTGGGCGTCGTTGAAGTTCCGGGGGATGACCAGATGGACCTGAACATCGCTGTCGTCATCGCTGACCGACCTCAGGACGCGGGTGCGCGGGCTGGATGACGGTGCCGGACCCAGGTCGTCGTCGGAGAAGATGTCGTCGATCTCGTCATGACGGCTGCGACGGGTGGTCGGAAGCCGGCGGACGTTGGCCTCACGGCTCCGCCCACGGTCGCGATCACGCCGCGGCTGCTCGTACTCCTCCTCTTCGTCGAGGTAGTCGTCGTCATAACCGTCGTAGTCGGACGCATGCTCGCCTTCCTCGGCCAGACCGAAGTAAACGAGAGTGCGGTGCCATGAATCACGTAGTGCCATAGGTATGCGGTGTTTCGTTGGTAGGGAGGCGAATCCTTCCCGAGTATCTTCGATTCGCGACCTTTGCGGCGAAATTTCCCGAAATCCGGTCGGCGGCTTGCACTCAGGTGAGCCAGGCGATACCGGCCTGCCGCCCGGTCACACCCCGGTCGCGGCGGTGCGAGAAGAAGCGATCGCGGTCGCAGTGGGTGCAGATCCCGGCGGTCTCCACCTCCCGGATTCCCGCCCGCCGAAGCTTGCGGCGCGCGACCTCGGGAAGGTCGAGGTTGTTTCCCTCGCGCATTCCGTCGCCGAGCCCGGCGAACGCGTCGAAGACCTCTTCGCCCACCTCGAAACAGCAGGGGCCGATGCCGGGACCGACCACTGCGTGGGTCGCGCCGATCCGTGCGGCGGCGTCCTCGACGATCGTGCCGGCGAGACCCCGCCAGCCGCAGTGGATCATCGCCAGGCCGCCGGGCCCGCTGAGCGCCACCGGCAGGCAGTCGGCCACCAGCACGATCATCGGCAGCCCGGTTTCGGAGGTCACATGCCCGTCGACCTCGACCGGCGGCTCCCCCGGGTTCAGGTAGTGGGGAGCGACCTCGCCGGATCCATGGACCGCCAGGTCCGAAGCATGCACCTGCCTGCCCATCGCCATCCGCCGGCCGTCGATGCCCAGCGCCTCGGCCAGCCGTTCCCTGTTCTCGACGACCGCGTCCCGGTCGTCGCCGGTGAGCACACCGAGGTTGAGCGATTCGAAGGGCCCGCGGCTGACCCCGCCGAGGCGGGTGGTGAACCGGACTTCAGCTCCCGGAAGCCCGGCTTCCAGCCATTCGGTTCCGTTCTTTTCGACCCGCCGCACCGCCAGATCCTATTCGCCGGCGATCACGGCCTCGGCGGCGCCGACCGCGATCTCGAGTTCCGGCTCGATCCCCGCGATGCCGCGGTCGAGCTTCGCCCGCAGGGCCGCGGCGAGCCCGATCCCGATCGCCGGTCCCTGTGGGATCCCGGCGAGCACGAGATCGTCCCCGGTGATCAGCAGCCGGACCTTCGACCACTCCTCCTCGTAGCGGTCGAGCCACAGGCAGCCCCGGGCACGGTTGATCAATGCCTCGGACGGCCGCAGACCGTGGGCGAGCAGCACTCCCGCATAGGGCGTCTCGGGTTCGTCCGGGGACAGCTCGCGGAAATCGCCGCCGATCACCCGGAGCACCACATCGGCCCTTTCGGTCCGGCCCACCCAGATCTCGTCCTCGAGCAGGGAAACCGCGGCATCGGCCAGGTCGAGACGCTCGGCCGGGATCTCGAGCAGCCCCCACGCGGTGACCAGACGAAGCGCCTCCACCCCGGTTCGCTCCCCGGCGATCAGCTCCAGCTCACGTGCCCTACGGTCCTCCGAGACGGTGTCCAGATCCACCGCCGGAAGCATCGCGGCGGTCTCCGCATCCAGATCGAAGCCGAAGCGGGCCGAGTACCGGGCCGCTCGCAGGGCACGGGTCGGATCGTCGGCGAAGGAACGTTCGTGGAGTACCCGCAGAATCCCGTTGCGCAGATCGTCGCCACCGCCGAAAGGGTCGATCACCCTCTCCGGGTCGTGCAGCGGGACCGCCATCGCGTTCACGGTGAAGTCACGACGGGCCATGTCCCGCTCGATCGGCGCTGGGATGGCCACGTCGGGGAGCGCGCCCGGCCGCTCGTACGTTTCCTCACGGGAGGTCGCGATGTCGACCCGGTGGCCCTCGGTCTCCAGTTCCGCGGTTCCGAACCGCTCGTGGACCAGCGCGTCGGGCGCGAGTGACCTGCCCAGCTCGGCCGCTCCGCTTTCGACCACCAGGTCGTAATCGAGGACGTCCGCTCCGGCCAGGACGTCCCGCACCGCCCCGCCCGCGAGGTAGATCGGCCTTTCCGGGCTCGATTCGGCGGCCAGCCGCGACAGCAGCGGGTGTCCCTCGACGAAGGGTCGCAGCCGGGCCGGGTCTGTACGTATGCTCTCTTTCACCTGAATCTCCCTACCATGATCCCCCCTTTCAATGAACACTGAATCCCCGACACCCGATCGACCCGACGCTCCGATCGACGCCCCGCGCCGCTGGTGGCGCCAGCCGCGGCGCCTGATCGCGGTGATTCTCGGCGTGCTCGTCCTGCTCGGGGCGGCGGGCGCGATCGCCTACAACCAGCTGAAACGGCCGGACGACGTGAGCAACGCCGACGTTCCCTTCAAGGAGCCGGTGACCCACAAGAAGCCGAAGAAGGCCAAGGACAACACGGTCGACTGGCCGACCTTCCGCTACGACCGGCAGCGCACCGGCTACCTGCCGGTCAAGGGCATCGTGCCCCCGTTCAAGCGCGAATGGAAGTACGGCGACAAGCCGCTGCTGGAGTTCCCGCCGGCGGTGGTCAACGGCGCCATGTATTTCGTCGACAACGACGGCTACGCCCACGCATTGAAGACCAAGAACGGCCACCGGATCTGGATGCGGAAGATCGCCAGCCTGAACGCCTCCACGCCGACCTACGCGGACGGGGTTCTGTACATCGTGAATCTGGAACCCGGCCAGGCGCTCGCCCTGAACGCGAAGAACGGCAGGCAGATCTGGAGGAAGCCCCTGCCCTGCCGGTCCGAGTCCTCCCCGGTCGTGGTCCACAAGCGCGTCTACTTCGGCTGCGAGGACGGCGACGTCTACGCGGTCAAGGCGAAGAACGGCCGCACCGTCTGGACCACCGGGGTCTCCGGCGCGGTCAAGGGTGCGCCGGCATACAACGACGGCACGCTCTACGTCGGTGATTACGGCGGGGCGATGACCGCGATCCGGGCCAAGACGGGCGAGGTCAAGTGGTCGACCCAGGCCCTCGGCCCGGGGCTCGGCCAGCCCGGCTCCTTCTACTCGACCCCCGCGGTCGCCTACGGCCGGGTCTACGCCGGCAACAACGACAGCCGGGTCTACAGTTTCGACGCCGAGACCGGCGAGCTCGCCTGGACCTACTCGACCGGCGGCTACGTCTACTCGGGCCCTTCGGTGGCGAAGGTGCCCGGCACACCGCCGACGGTCTACATCGGTTCCTTCGACGGCAACGCATACGCGCTGGACGCGCAGTCGGGCGAGGCCCGCTGGACCTTCGACATGGGCGGACGGGTCATCGGTTCGCTCTCGGTGATCGGCCGGTCGGTCTACGCGGCGACCTTCGACGGCACCACGACCTACGGCATCAGCGCCAAGAGCGGCCGCAAGACCTTCGAGTTCCATTCCGGCGCCTACATGCCCGGTGTCTCCGACGGCGAGATGCTCTACATGGTCGGCTACTCGAGCATTCACGCCCTGCGCCCGACGACGTACAAGGAGATCCGGGCGGAGAAGAAGCGTGAGGCGAAGGCAGAACGCAAGCGGGCCGCGAAGAAGGCGGCCAAGAGCAAGGGCAAGACCTCCAAGAAGAAATCCAAGACCTCGAAGAAGTCCGGCAAGAAGCCGAGCGGCGGCAAGAGCAAGTCGCCGAAGGGCGAGTCCGGCGGTAAGAAGAACGGGTGAGCGACGGTCTTCCCGATCGCCTGGCGCGCAGGCGGCGAGAACTGAGGAGAAGACAGGTCCGCCGGAGGCGATTGCTCCTCGGTGGCGGCGTTCTCGCGGCGGTCATCCTCGCCCTGTTCCTGGTCACCCGCGGTGGCGATGACACTCCCGCCGATTCCGGCAAGCGGGTCGCCGCGGCGGACCGGCCCGCCAAGCCTTCGGACGGGGACTCCGCCTCCGAGCCCGGTGGCGCCCAGCCCGATTCCAGCTGGAAGCCGAGCAGGGCACCTGTCCCGATCCTGATGTACCACGTGATCGGCGAGCCGGCCGGCGAGGTCGCGTATCCCGATCTGTATCTCTCGGTCGACGACTTCAAGGAGCAAGTCGATTGGCTGGACGAGAACTCCTACACACCGGTAACCCTGGTCCAGGTCCAGGATGCCTGGTACGACGGCGCCACCCTTCCCGAGAAGCCGATCGTGCTTTCCTTCGACGACGGCTACCTCGGCCAGTACCTGGACGCGATGCCGACCCTGAAGAAGAAGGGCTGGGCCGGCCAGCTGAATCTGAAAGCCGAAGGATCGGACCTGTCGAGCAAGCAGGTGAAGAAGATGATCCGGGCCGGGTGGGAGATCGCGTCACACACGATCACGCATCCCGATCTGCCTTCGATCTCCCCCGAGCAGCTGCGCACCGAACTGGTCGATTCGAAGAAGATGCTGGAGCGGGATCTCGGCATCCCGATCGAGAACTTCTGCTATCCGGCCGGCCAGTACGACGAGGCCGTGGTCGCCGCGGTCGAGGCCGCGGGCTACCGGGGCGCGACCACCGTCGATCCCGGCCTGGCCGATCGCGGCGAACCGTTCGAACTGAAGCGGATCCGGATCGACAACGGGTTCGGCTCGGCCGAACTGGCCTCCGCCCTGGGCGTCTGAACTGGACAGCTCACCCCGGTAGTGCTTGGATGTCAGCACGATGTTCGGTATCGAATCAAAGGAAGGATTCGGCAAACCGACCAGTGAGGAGGGTCGCGCACGCCTCGTCTGGGTGTCACTGGCCGTCATCGCGCTCTACCTGATCAGCACTCTGAGCGGGCTCGCCGAAGGATTCGTCGAGCGGTTCTTCCTCCCGGTCGCCTTCGTCACCCTGCTGGTTCTGGCGACGGTGGGCTGTGGCGGAGAAGCGCTCCGTGATCGCCGCGACCGGCTCGCCTGGCTGCTTTTCGGGGTCGGCATCGGGCTGTGGACGATCGCCGCCGCATCGCGCAACATCTTCTTCGACGGCACCGAATCGAGGCCGATCCCCGCCTGGATCGACCCGCTCTTCCTCGCTTTCTACCCGGCGGTGTTCGCCGGCCTCATCCTGGTGATCCGGGGCCGGATGCGGCGCTTCAACAACCTGCCCTGGCTCGACGGCCTGGCCGGCATCCTGATGGTGGTCGCCCTCAGCCTCACCTTCCTTCACGGCAGGGTTCAGGACATGACCGGCGGAGACACGGCCGAGACCGTCGTCCTCCTCGCCTACCCGCTCGGCGATCTGGTGCTCCTGGCGCTCCTCGCGGTGCTGCTGAAATTCAACGGCCCGGGACGAGAGGGACCGTGGCTGCCGATGACGATCGGACTCGGCTTCTTCGCCGTGGCCGACATCCTCTTCGCGGTCGCCGCACCGGGATCCGGCACGATCGCGGCGCCGGTCTGGGCACTCTGGATGCTCGGCGTGCTTTTCGTGGTGGTCAGCACCTGGCGGGATGACGGCGACGTCAGGGAGGTGACTCCCGGCCATCAGCAGCTGCTGTTCCCGCTCGCGTTCACGGTCGCGGTGGTGGTGATCCTGATCGTCGGCCAGACCCGCGAGCTGATGCCCGCCGCCCTGATCTCGGCGATCGCGGTTCTGGTGGTGGTCCTGATCCGCCTGCTGCTGAGCGCCCGGGAGAACGCGAAGCTGTTCGATTCACGCCGGTCGGCGCTCACCGACGAGCTCACCGGGCTGGCCTCGCGGCGGCACCTGAACGAACGGATCAAGGCGATCGGCCCCGACGAGCCTTCCTCCGCTCCGGTCAACGTCACGATCATCAATCTGAATCGATTCAAGGAGCTGAACAGCGCCCTCGGACACCGGGCCGGTGACGTGCTGCTGAGCGCCGTCGGTGCGAGGCTCAACCGATCGGTCGCGCGGTACGGGCTGCTCGGCCGTTTCGGCGGCGACGAGTTCCTGCTGATCGCGGAATGCACCCCGAAATGCCCCGATTCCGCCGAGGTCGCCCGTGACATCCAGCGATGCCTCGCACCCCCGTTTTTCGTGGATGGCCTCCGGGTCCACATCGATGCCGCGATCGGTTCTTCGGGCAGGGCCGATCCCGGGGACGAGGGATCGGAGCTGGTCCGCCGTGCCGATGTGGCGATGCGTGAGGCGAAGAGCCGGGAGGAGCCCTTCGTCGAGTATTCCGGTGCCGAGAGCGCGATGTCCAGGGAGCGCCTGAAGATGCTCGAGGAGTTCCGGCTCGGGCTCGAGCGCGAGGAGTTGGTGCTCTTCTTCCAGCCCAAGGTTCGCCTGGCCGACCGGACCGTGGCCAGTTGCGAGGCGCTGATGCGCTGGGATCATCCCGACGGCGGGATCATCAGCCCCTTCGAGTTCCTGCAGATGGCCGAATCGGCGGGATTGATGCATCAGGTCACCGGGGCCGTGATCCGCATGACGATCGAGCAGATGGTTGCCTGGCGGTCGGAGGGAATCGAGCTCAGCGTGGCCCTCAACCTGGCGATGCCGAATCTGCTGGACACCGCCCTGCCGGGCCGTCTGTGCGACCAGTTGGAGGAGGCGGGGATCGATCCGCCGGATCTCACCGTGGAGATCACCGAGAACATCGTGATGTCCGACCCGGAACGGGTTCTCGCGAATCTGGATCAGCTGCGCGATGTCGGGATCAGGATCTCGCTCGACGATTTCGGCTCCGGCAACACCTCGCTCTCCTATCTGCGCCGGCTTCCCCTGGACGAGGTCAAGATGGACCGGGGCCTGGTCGGGGACATGGTCTCCGACCCGAAGAACGCGGCGATCGCCAAGGCGGCGATCGAGATCACCCACGAGCTGGGGCTGAGCGTGGTCGCCGAAGGAGTCGAAGAGCAGGAGACCGTGCGGGTGCTGACCGATCTCGAGTGCCACGAGATCCAGGGCTACGTCTTCGCGAAACCGATGCCGGCCGCCGAGATTCCCGGCTGGCTGGCGGCGTTCCAGCAGAACGGGGCCGCCGGAGCCGCCCCGGCGGTCACATCCTGACGGGAATGCCGTGCATCGCCATGTGCCGTTTGGCCTCCTCCACGGTGTAGATCCCGTCGTGGAAGATCGAGGCGCAGAGCACCGCGTCGGCCGATCCGTCGGCGATCGCGTCGACCAGGTGGCTGAGCTGTCCGGCACCGCCGGAGGCGATCACGGGAACGTCGGTCGCCTCGGCCACCGTCCTGGTCAGTTCCAGCTCGTAGCCGATGTTGGTGCCGTCGCGGTCGATGCTGGTCAGCATGATCTCGCCTGCTCCGAGCCGGGTCGCCTCGATCGCCCACTCGATCGCGTCCCGGCCGGTTTCCTTGCGGCCGCCGTTGAGGAAGACCTCATAGTGATCCCCGACTTTCTTCGCGTCGATCGAGATGACCACGCATTGCGAACCGAAATTCTCGGCCATCTCGGTCAGCAGCTCCGGACGGTTCAGCGCGGCCGAGTTCACGGCGACCTTGTCGGCCCCCGCGTCGAGCATGGCCTGTGCGTCCTCGACCGAGCGGATCCCGCCGCCGATCGTGAACGGGATGAAGACGTTGTCGGCGGTGCGGCGCGCCAGTTCGACGATCGTGTCCCGTCCCTCGTGCGAGGCGGTGATGTCGAGGAAGACCAGCTCGTCGGCGCCGCCGGCGTCGTATCTCTCGGCCAGCTCGACCGGATCGCCGGCGTCGCGGATGTCGACGAAGTTGGTGCCCTTCACGACCCTGCCGTTGTCGACGTCGAGGCACGGGATGACGCGCTTCAGATCGCTCATGCCGAGGAGCCTTCGTTCAGCGCGGCGATCGCCTCCGGGACCGTGAATTTGCCTTCATAGAGCGCTTTTCCGACGATCACTCCTTCGACGTTCGCGGGCGCGTCGGCGGCGAGCGCGCGCAGGTGCTCGAGGTTTCCGACTCCGCCGGACGCGATCACATTGGCGTCGGTCGCGGCGGCCACCCGGGCCAGCTCAGCCATGTTCGGGCCGGTCATCATGCCGTCGACCTCGATCGGGGTGAAGAGGAAGCGCTCGACCCCGCGGCCGCTGAGATCGGCGACCGCGTCGGCCACGTCCACCCCGCTGCTCTCGGTCCAGCCCGCGAGGGAGACCTTGCCGCCGCGCGCGTCGACCGATACCACCACCTTCGAGGGGCCGTGGGTGGAGATGATCTCGGCCAGGAACTCGGGATCGCGCAGGGCGGCGGTGCCGACCACCACGCGGGCCGCACCGGCCTCGAGGATCAGCCCGACCGCCTCGGTGCCGCGCAGTCCGCCGCCGACCTCGATCGGGCAATCGACCGCGGCGGTGATCCGCTCGATCGTCGCGAGGTTCTCGATGTCGCCCTCCCGGGCGCCGTCGAGGTCGACCACGTGGATGTACTCGGCCCCGCCGTCCGCCCAGCGCTTCGCGGCATCGACCGGATCGTCGTCGTAGAAGGTCTCCTGGTCGTACTCGCCCTGCTGGAGACGCACGGCCTTGCCGTCGAGGATGTCGATCGCCGGGTACAGGATCACGATGCCGCTCCTTCTTTTTCGCGGGCACAGATCCCGGCAAAGTTCTTCAGCAGGCGAAGGCCCGCGTGACTGGATTTCTCGGGGTGGAACTGAACGCCATAGGTGTTGCCCCGGGAGGCGACGGAAGCGAACCGTCCGCCGTACTCGGACATGCCGATCACCTCTTCGGCCGCCGGCTCCGGGACGAAGGAGTGCACGAAGTAGAACGGCTCTCCCGGCCGCAGGCCGTCGGTCAGTTGTGAGGGTTTCTCCCAGCTCGTGGCGGCCCAGCCGATGTGCGGGATCTTCCGTCCCCCGGAGGGGATCTCGGTCACCGGTCCGGAGAGCAGCCCGAGACCTTCGGCCCCGCCCAGTTCGACCGAGGATTCGAAGATCAGCTGGTATCCGAGGCAGATCCCCAGGATCGGCGTTCCGGCGGCGGCCTCGTCGAGCAGCAGTTCGTCGAGCCCGAGTTCACGGATCCGGCCCATCGCCCTCGGAAAGGCGC
>Ga0335075_10015001_pt1 | contig 11617 bp, 10 predicted proteins | sample Lox_Sample_24_FD_206723 | JGI IMG/M metagenome (GOLD analysis project Ga0335075, IMG submission 206723) | Soil microbial communities from Loxahatchee National Wildlife Refuge, Florida, United States - Lox_Sample_2.4 | ecosystem: Environmental > Terrestrial > Soil > Wetlands | place: USA...
GGTCGGCAGCGGCGGCGCCGGCATGGTTGCTGCCCTTGCGGCCGCCCACCGGGGTCTTTCGACAATAGTCATCGAGAAGGCCGCCCACTACGGCGGATCAACCGCACGTTCTGGTGGCGGCGTCTGGATTCCCAACAACGAGGTCCTGCAGCGTGACGGCGTCAAGGACACCGCGGAAGCGGCCCGCACCTACCTGCACGGCATCATCGGCGACGTGGTCGAACCGGAACGCATCGACACCTACCTCGACCGCGGGCCCGAAATGCTGTCGTTCGTGCTCAAGCAGACACCGCTGAAGATGTGCTGGGTGCCCGCGTACGCCGACTACTACCCCGAGGCCCCGGGCGGCCGCCCGGCCGGCCGGTCCATCGAACCGAAGCCGTTCAACGCCAACAAGCTCGGTCCCGACCTGGCGGGACTGGAGCCTCCGTACGGCAAAGTCCCGCTCAATGTCGTTGTGATGCAACAGGACTACGTGCGGCTGAACCAGCTCAAGCGCCATCCGAGAGGCGTGCTGCGCAGCCTGAAGGTGGGCGCCCGCACCGTGTGGGCGAAGGCGACCGGCAAGAACCTGGTCGGCATGGGGCGCGCGCTCATCGCGCCGCTCCGGATCGGGCTGCGCAAAGCCGGGGTACCGGTAGAGCTGAACACCGCCCTGACCGACCTCTACGTCGAGGACGGGGCGGTCCGCGGCGTCTACGTGCGTCATACCGAAGCACCTGAATCCGTCGAGCCACAGCTTATTCGGGCCCGAAAAGGAGTGATCCTCGGCTGCGGCGGATTCGAGCACAACGAGCAGATGCGCGTGAAATACCAGCGTGCTCCGATCACCACCGAGTGGACGGTCGGCGCCAAGGCCAACACCGGCGACGGCATCGTGGCCGCCGAAAAGCTGGGCGCGGCGCTGGACATCATGGAGGATGCCTGGTGGGGACCGACGGTCCCGCTGGTGGGCGCCCCGTGGTTCGCATTGTCGGAGCGCAACTCACCCGGCTCGATCATCGTCAACATGTCCGGCCGACGATTCATGAACGAATCGATGCCCTACGTCGAGGCGTGCCACCACATGTACGGCGGCGAGTACGGGCAGGGCCCCGGTCCAGGTGAGAACATTCCGGCGTGGCTGGTGTTCGACCAGCAATACCGTAACCGCTACATCTTCGCCGGATTGCAACCGGGACAACGCATTCCACGCAAATGGCTGGAATCCGGCGTGATCGTGCAGGCCGATACGCTCGAGGAGCTGGCCACCAAGGCCGGCCTGCCGGGCGACGAGTTGACCGCTACGGTTGAGCGTTTCAACGGTTTCGCGCGCTCAGGCGTCGACGCCGACTTCCATCGCGGCGAAAGCGCCTACGACAGGTACTACGGCGACCCGACCAACAGGCCGAACCCCAACCTCGGCGGGATCGGCCACCCGCCGTATTTCGCCGCCAAGATGGTGCCCGGCGACCTGGGCACCAAGGGCGGCATCCGCACCGACAAATTTGGCCGGGCACTGCGTGACGACGGCAGCATCATCGAAGGCCTCTATGCGGCGGGCAATGTCAGCGCTCCGGTGATGGGACACACCTATCCCGGCCCGGGCGGCACCATCGGGCCCGCGATGACCTTCGGCTATTTGGCTGCCCTGCATCTTGCCGGAGCGAACTGACATGCCGATCAACCCCGACGTCGCACTCGCCGCCGAACTCGATCCGATCGAATTCTCTTGGAGCAGCAGCGATGTGCAGCTCTATCATTTGGGACTCGGCGCCGGCGCCGACCCGATGGACCCACGCGAGCTGCGCTACCTGGCCGACGACACCCCGCAGGTGTTGCCGACGTTCGGCAACGTGGCGGCCACCTTCCACGCCACCAAGCCGCCGACCGTGCGGTTCCCCGGTATCGACATCGAGCTGAGCAAGGTCCTGCACGCCAGTGAGCAGGTGAGCGCGCCGGCGCCGCTGCCACCGTCGGGCGCCGCGAAGGCCGTCACCCGGTTCACCGACATCTGGGACAAGGGCAAGGCCGCGGTGATCTGGTCGGAGACCAGGGTGACCGCGCCGGACGGGACCCTGCTGTGGACGCAAAGGCGGTCGATCTTCGCCCGCGGCGAAGGCGGGTTCGGTGGCGAGCGGGGCCCGTCGACCGCTGCGGCCGCGCCGGACCGAGCACCAGATCTCGAACTGGACATCGCGGTGCTGCCGCAGCAGGCGCTGCTCTACCGGCTGTGCGGCGATCGCAATCCACTGCACTCCGATCCCGAATTCGCTGCTGCCGCAGGATTTCCCCGGCCTATCCTGCATGGCTTATGCACCTACGGCATGACCTGCAAGGCGCTCGTCGATGCCCTGCTCGACGCTGATGTCGCCGCCGTCGCCTGCTACGGGGCCCGATTCACGGGCGTGGCCTACCCGGGCGAGACGTTGAAGGCCGCCGTCTGGAAGGACGACGGCAAGCTGCTGGCCAGCGTCACAGCGCCCGCCCGCGACAACGCTGTGGTGCTCACCGGCGTGGAACTGGTCCCGGCCTAACGGCCCTTTCGCCGAAACTGCGTCCAGCCGCACTCTCGCCCGCGAGTCTGCAGCTAGCCGCAGTTTCGACGGGCCAACGCCGCGCGGACACGGCTAACGATCTCGGCGGGCCGATCCCCCGCGACGACCCGGATGACAATCCATCCGAGGCGCTCGAGCATCTGCAATCTCCGGACGTCCCAGATGTACTGCCGGCGATCGCTGCGGTGTTGCTCGCCGTCGTACTCCACCGCGACTTTAAGGTCCGCCCAGCCCATGTCGAGATATACGATCGCACTGCCGAATTCGTTGAGCACCGGAATCTGTGTCTGCGGTCTTGGCAGCCCCGCCCGGATCAAGACAACCCTCAGCCAGGATTCTTTGGGTGACTGCGCTCCCGCATCGAACAGGTCCAACGATTCGCGTGCTCGCGTAATGCCTCTGCGTCCGGCGTATCTGCGGGCGAGGATCTCGACATCAGCCGGTTTGACTTCGACGGCCCGGGCGAGCGCATCGATCCCCGCCACGGCCGTCACGGTTGGGTACCAACAACCGATGTCCAGTGCTGTCCGCGCTGGCGAGGTGGCAGGTATACCCGCTAGCTTCTTGATTTCGTCCTCCTCGATTCGGTCTGCATGTGACTTAACCCCAGCTGGATTGCGCCAATTGTCGTGGATCAATTCCACGACCTGTGCATCGTCAACCCACTTGCTGCCGTGCAGAGCGGCCGCCGCGAAACCTGCGACAATGCCTCGACGTCCAGTCCAGAGCCACCCCGCTTTTGCGCGGAGTTTCGCGTCGACGTCGGCATCACGCACGACATAGATGTCCGGGAACAGTCGGCGGTATCTCCTGGCCAGTTGCGTCTTGGTCAAAGAACGCGCGGCGATGGCCTCGCTGCCGATGAATGGCTCTTGCACGACAGCAGCGTCACAGCCTGCACCGTGACCGTCACTTCAGCCATCCACAACTCGCCTAGCACCGCGCCAGCGGCGCTCGACCGTTGTTTTCTGAGAAATTCTCAGGCTGAGTGATGGCGGTCACACAACTGCCCGGGGAGTTGTAATGCTCAACCGCCAAGTTGGCCGTTCGCTGATCCTCGCGCTGTTCGCCTGCACGCCAATGGCGGCCATGTCGGCGATCGCACAGGCGGACGATTCGGCCGACCCCCTGAACGCGTTGATCATGGGCGGTTCGGCTCCGGGATGCCTACGCCCAGTGAGTTCTGGCAGGACGGCATCATCACCGACTACATCGACCCCGCCACCGGTGGCAACTACACGCCGGTACTCGTCCCGACGCCCGAGTCGTTCGCCAGCACTTCGGTTCCGACCGGTCTGGCCGACCTGAACGCTCTCTTCGGCATCATCTACGCGCACGCCGCCTACGGCAATGGCCCACTGCCCGAGGAGGTTCCCGCGATCGGTCAAGACATCGAAAACGTGTTGGAGCAGACGGACACTCAGCAGGCGCTGATCGACCCGACACTGGGGCTCTTCGGGCCCCTAGGCGGACTGTTCAGCAGCTGAGCCACTAGCCCAGGATCAAGCCCGAGGTCGGCACACCGGTGCCGGCGGTGACCAGCACGTGCTCGACGTCGGGCACCGGGTTCACCGAAGTGCCCCGCAGCTGGCGCACTCCCTCGGCGATGCCGTTCATGCCGTGGATGTAGGCCTCACCGAGCTGTCCGCCGTGCGTGTTGATGGGCAGTCGGCCGCCCACTTCGACCGCACCGTCGGCGATGAAGTCTTTGGCTTCACCCTTGGCGCAGAATCCCAACTCCTCCAACTGAATCAGCGTGAACGGGGTGAAGTGGTCGTAAAGCACCGCGGTCTGAATATCGGTCGGCGCCAACCCGGACTGCGCCCACAGCTGCCGACCCACCAGCCCCATCTCGGGCAGGCCGAGTTCGGGCCGGTAGTAGCTGACCATCGTGTACTGGTCGGGGCTCGAGCCCTGTGCTGCCGCCTCGATGATCGCCGGCCGGTGCTTGAGGTCCTTGGCCCGCTCGGCCGACGTCACCACAATCGCCACCGCGCCGTCGGTTTCCTGACAGCAGTCCAGCAGCCGCAGCGGCTCGGCGATCCACCGCGAATTCTGGTGGTCCTCAATGGTTATCGGCTTCTCGTAGAAGTAGGCTTTCGGATTCTTGGCGGCGTGCTTGCGGTCGGCCACCGAGATGACCCCGAAGTCGCGGCTGGTTGCGCCGGAGAAGTGCATGTACCGCTGAGCGATCATCGCCACCTGCGCCGCTGGCGTCGAAAGACCGTGCGGGTAGGAAAACGAATTGTCCGCGGCAGTCGAATCAGCCTGAGCGCCAGCGTCTCCCACCAGCCGGGTCTGCACCTGGCCGAACCGCATGCCGGACCGCTCGTTGAACGCCCGGTACGCGACGACGACGTCGGCCACCCCTGTCGCTACGGCGATCGCGGCGTGCTGGATAGTCCCGCACGCGGCACCCCCGCCGTAGTGAGTCTGAGCGAAGAACTTCAGCTCACCGATGCCGGCGGCCCGTGCGACGGCGATCTCCTTGTTGGTGTCCATCGTGAATGTCGTCAGCCCGTCGACGTCGGCAGGGGTGAGCCCGGCATCGTCGAGTGCGTCGCGGACCGCCTCAGCAGCCAACCGCAGCTCGCTGCGACCGGAGTCCTTGGAGAAGTCGGTGGCCCCGATGCCGACGATGGCAGCCTTGCCGGACAACATCAGGCGTCCCCGATCGTCAGCGTGGTGGTAGCGATGACGTGATCCCCGAGACTGTTGCTGCCCACTACTTTCACCGTGATCAGGCCGGCATCCACCGCGGTCACCTCACCGGAGAACGTCACTGTGTCGTAGGCGTACCACGGCACACCCAGCCTTAGCCCGATCGACTTGATCAATGCCGACGGTCCGGCCCAGTCGGTGATGTACCGCTGCACCAACCCGGTGTCGGTGAGGATGTTGACGAAGATGTCCTTCGACCCCTTGGCCTGTGCCTTGTCGCGGTCGTGATGGACGTCTTGAAAGTCTCGGGTGGCCAGCGCCGTCGAGATGATGAACGTGGGATCCCCGTGCAGCTTCAGCTCGGGCAACTTGGTGCCGACTCCGATGACCGGTGTGCTCATGCGTCAGGCTCCCAGGCGTAGAGACTCCACTCCGGCCCGGCGTCGCCGGCCGGGAAATCGATATAGGTTGCGCGAACCGGCATTCCGATCTTCACCGCGGCCTTGTCGACGTTGCGCAGCTCCCCCAGCATGCGAACGCCTTCTTCCAGCTCCACCAACGCGATCACGAACGGCAACGTGCGACCCGGCACCCTGGGCGCGTGGTGCACCACGAAGCTGAACACCGTGCCCTTGCCGCTGGCCACGTGATAGTCGATCGGCTCGACTTTGTCCTGCCAGACAGCCGGCACCGGCGGGTGTTGCAGGCTACCGTCCTGCAGCCGCTGGATCCGCAGCTCGTGCGCCTTGACGCCCTCCCAGAAGTACGCGGTGTCCCGCGACACCGCCGGCCGCATCATGGCGTCGGCGTCCAGGTCCTCGGGCACCGAGGCGGGCGCAGCCGCGGCCTCGCGCGGCTTGAATTTGAGGATGCGCCACTCCATCTCGGCAACGTCCTCATCGTCGACGCGCCAGGTGATGTGCTGGTTGATGAACCAGCCCTCACCGAGCGCTGTCTGCTTGGGGCCGACGACGTCGCGCATCTCGGAGGCGATGCTGACCTGCTCGCCGGGTCGCAGATACCGGTGGTAGGTCTGTTCGCAATTGGTGGCGACCACGCCGACGTAGCCGGCGTCGTCGAACAGCTTCATCATCGGACCCATAGGGTCGTCGGTCGGGCGGTCCCCACCCAAGCCAAACATCGTCCACACCTGAATCATCGCCGGTGGGGCGACAATTCCCGGATGTCCCGCCGCGCGGGCCGCAGCTTCATCCCGGTAGATCGGGTTCGTGTCCCCGAGGGCTTCCACCCAGTTGTTGATCGTCGGTTGGTTCACCGGATCCCGCCCGGCACGCGGCTTGGCGACGACGGTGGCGGCGATCTCTGCGACGGTTTCTCTGATCTTCGCGATGCTATCCGCGATTTCGGTCATCGAGGAACTCTCGGCACCTTGAGGCCCGCGGCCGCGATCATCTCGCGCATCACTTCGTTGACGCCGCCGCCGAAGGTGATGACGAGGTTGCGTTTGGTTTGCGAGTCCAGCCAGTCGAGCAGCTCGGCGGTGTCCGACTCGGCGGGGTTACCGTACTTGCCGACGATTTCCTCGGCAAGTCGGCCGATGTACTGAATCCGCTCCGTGCCAAAAACTTTCGTCGAAGCGGCATCGGCCACGTTGATGTCCTCGCCGGCGGCGGCCACCTGCCAATTCAGCAGCTCGTTGATCCGCCACATGGAATAAATCTCACCGAGCGCACGCTGGACGTCCTGATGGTCGATGGGCGTGACCCCGTCACCACCCGGCTTGGACGCCCAGGCGCGCAGCCGGTCGTAAATCCCGGCGGTGCGGCCCGCCGGACCGAGCATCACCCGCTCATTGTTGAGCTGCGTGGTGATCAGCCGCCATCCGCCGTTCTCCTCGCCGACCAGCATGTCGGCCGGTACCCGCACGTCGTTGTAGTAGGTGGCGTTGGTATGGTGGGCGCCGTCCGACAGGATGATCGGCGTCCAGGAATAGCCGGGATCCTTGGTGTCGACGATCAGAATCGAAATACCTTTGTGTTTAACGGCTTCCGGGTCGGTGCGGCAGGCCAGCCAGATGTAGTCGGCGTCGTGCGCGCCAGTGGTGAAGATCTTCTGGCCGTTGACGATGTACTCGTCGCCATGGCGCACCGCCGTGGTCCGCAACGATGCCAGGTCGGTCCCGGCCTCCGGCTCGGTGTAGCCGATCGCGAAGTGCACCTCACCGGCCAGGATCGCCGGCAGAAACTTTTTCTTCTGCAGCTCGCTACCGAACACCTGCAGGGTCGGACCAACCGTCTGCAACGTCACGGCGGGCAGCGGCACGTCGGCCCGGTGGGCCTCGTTGACGAAGATCTGCTGCTCGATCGGACCGAATCCGAGGCCGCCGAACTCTTTGGGCCACCCGACACCGAGCTTGCCGTCCTGGCCCATCCGGCGGATCACCGCACGGTAGGCGGCATTGTGGCGGTCCTGCTCCATCGCTTTCATCTCGTCGGACGAGATCAAATTCGAAAAGTATTGCCGTAGTTCGGCTTGCAGCTGTCGCTGCTCGGGTGTCAGGTCGATGAACATTGCGCTCCCACCAGATGGCGGCCTCCGAGGAGGTCAAGACGTAGCGAAGGCCCGCCCAGCAGCCGGGTCAGGTCCTTGATCGTGGAGTAGTAGCGGTGCATCGGATAGGTGATGTCCATGCCCATACCGCCGTGCAAGTGGTGGCAAATCTGCATCGCCGGCGGTGCCTGCGAGGTTATCCAGTAACCGAGCACGTCGAGGTCGTCGTCGGCATCCCGCCCTTCGGACAGTCTCCAGATCACCGATGTCGACGCCAAATCGATGGTCCGCGAAGCGATGTAGACCTCGGCGAGCTGCGCGGCCACGGTCTGGAAGGTGGATAGTGGCTTACCGAATTGGTGCCGGTTGGCCACATAGTCGGCCGTCAGCCGCAATGCGCCCGCGACCAGGCCGGCCGTGTAGGCACCGATCGCGGCCAGCGCCAGCTGGTTCACCCGCTGTGTCGTCGCACCGATCAGCACATTCTGCTCGGGCACCGCGACATCGGAGAATGTGACCACATGCTCGTCGGATCCGTTGGATGTCGGTGTCTTTGCCACGTGCACACCGTCGGCCTTCGGCGACACCACGACGACAGCGCTGTCGGCCGTGACGACCATCCACTCTGCCTGCTCGGCATAGCCGACACCGACTTTGGTGCCGGACAGTCGACTATGCACGAAGGTCGTCGCCGGCCGCTCGGGCAGTGCGGTGCCGGGTTCGTTGAGCGCGGCGGTAAGCAGCGAGCCGTTGGCCAGGCCGCCGAGGTAGCGGTCCTGCTGGTCGTCGGAGGCCAGATCCAGCACCGGCACGGCACCTAACCCCAGGGTGGCCAGCGCCGGACCGATCATGCCGTGGCGACCGATTTCGGTCAGCGCCGTTGCGATTTCGGGCAGGCCGACACCGTCGCCGCCCAGCCGCTCTGGCACCGGCAGCGCGGTGACGCCGCCAGCGACAAGCGCATCCCACGAGTTATCCCGGTCCAGTACCGACGTGACCACGTCGGCGACAGCCTGCTGCGCCGGATCCGGCGTGAAGTCCATCGTCGTTTTGAGATTCATCCCTGCGCCATCGGGCTTTTGCCGCTGTAGTCGACCTGCCAGTGCTTGATGCCGTTGAGCCAGCCCGACCGCAGCCGCTCGGGCTCGGAAATCGGTTTCAGGTTCGGCATGTAGTCGGCGACAGCGTTGAAGATCAGGTTGATGGTCATGCGAGCAAGGTTGGCACCGATGCAGTAGTGCGCACCAGTGCCGCCAAATCCGACGTGCGGGTTGGGGTCGCGCAGGATGTTGAACGCGTGCGGATCCTCGAACACTTCTTCGTCGAAGTTGGCCGAGCGGTACGACATCACCACCCGCTGCCCTTTCTTGATCGTGACCCCGCCGAGCTCGACATCCTCGTGCGCGGTGCGCTGGAATGCCGACACCGGCGTGGCCCAGCGGATGATTTCGTCGGCGGCTGTCGAAGGACGCTCCTTCTTGAACAGCTCCCACTGATCGGGGTTCTGCGAGAACGCGATCATGCCGTGGGTGATCGAGTTGCGAGTGGTCTCGTTGCCGGCCACCGCGAGCATGATGACGAAGAAGCCGAACTCGTCGTCGGAGAGCTTCTCCCCCTCGACGTCGGCCTGGATCAGCGTCGTGACGATGTCGTCGGTCGGGTTCTTGCCGCGCTCGTCGGCCATCGCCATCGCGTACATGATCAGTTCCATCGACGACTGTGCCGGGTCGACGTCGGCGAACTCGGGATCCTCGCCACCGGTCATCTCGTTGGACCAGCGGAACAACTTGTCGCGATCCTCCTGCGGCACGCCCAACAGTCCGGCGATGGCCTGTAGCGGTAGCTCGCAGCTGACCTGCTCGACGAAGTCGCCGCTGCCCCCGGCCGCTGCGGTCTTGGCGATGTTCTGGGCCCGTTGCGCAAGCTCTTCCTCCAGCCGCCCGATCGCCCTCGGGGTAAAACCGCGGGAGATGATCTTGCGCAACCGGGTGTGATGCGGCGCATCCATGTTGAGCATGACGCTGCGCTGCAATTCGACCTGCTCACGCTTCATCTCCTGCGGCCACGTCGGGATTGCGCCGTTCTGCCAGCTCGAGAAGACGTCGCTGCGGCGCGACACCTCCTTGACGTCGGCGTGCTTGGAGACGATCCAATACCCTTTGTCCTCGAAGCCGCCGGTGCCGCCCGGGATGTCGACCCAGTGGATCGGCTCGGACTTGCGGAGCTCGGCGAGTTCCGCCACCGGAAGCCCAGCCAGGTTGACGTCGGGATCGAGGAAGTCGAAGTCAGCCGCAACGTTAGGGGGTGCCATAAAGTATCTCCTGAACTACAACGTGTTCTAGTGCCAGTAAAACATGCTCTCGCCGCAGACCAAAAGGTGTCATAGCATCGTCGCTTGTCAGGGTAATGAAACGTGTTCTAGCCTGACCCCATGGGAAACCCGGTCATAGTCGAAGCCACTCGCAGCCCGATCGGCAAACGCGCCGGATGGTTGTCGGGACTGCACGCCACCGAGCTGCTGGGCGCAGTTCAAAAGGCGCTTGTGGATAAGGCCGGTATCGACGCCGGCGACGTCGAGCAGCTCATCGGCGGCTGCGTGACACAGTACGCGGAACAATCCAACAACATCACCCGCACGGCCTGGCTGACTGCGGGTTTGCCCGAGCAGGCCGGTGCCACCACCGTCGACTGCCAGTGCGGCAGCGGGCAGCAGGCCAACCATCTGATCGCCGGCCTGATCGCGGCGGGCGCCATCGACATCGGCATCGCCTGCGGCATCGAGGCGATGAGCCGCGTCGGGCTGGGCGCCAACGCAGGTCCCGACCGCAACTGGCGCGCGGAGTCGTGGGATATCGACCTGCCCGACCAGTTCACCGCCGCCGAGCGCATCGCCAAGCGTCGCGGCATCACCCGCGAGGACATCGACGCGTTCGGCCTGGCCTCCCAGCAGCACGCTAAGCGAGCTTGGGACGAGGGCCGCTTCGACCGGGAGATCTCGCCCATCGAGGCGCCGGTGCTCGACGAGCAGAAGCAGCCCACCCGCGAGCGGCACATGGTCAGCCGTGACCAGGGTCTGCGCGACACCACGATGGAGGGATTGAGCGCGCTCAAGCCGGTGCTCGACGGCGGCATCCACACCGCGGGCACGTCGTCGCAGATCTCCGACGGCGCGGCGGCGGTGCTGTGGATGGACGAAGACAAGGCCAAAGCACTGGGCTTGCGCCCGCGGGCGCGGATCGTCAGCCAAGCGCTGGTCGGCGCCGAGCCCTACTACCACCTGGACGGCCCAGTGCAGTCCACCGCGAAAGTGCTGGAGAAGGCCGGCATGAAGATGGGCGACATCGACATCACCGAGATCAACGAGGCTTTCGCATCGGTGGTGCTGTCCTGGGCCCGGGTGCACAACCCCGACATGGATCGGGTCAACGTCAATGGCGGCGCGATCGCACTGGGGCACCCGGTGGGCTGCACCGGCAGCCGGCTGATCACCACCGCCCTGCACGAGCTGGAGCGCTCCGATCAGAGCACCGCGCTAATCACCATGTGCGCCGGCGGCGCGCTGTCGACCGGCACCATCATCGAGCGCATCTAGGCCCGCCGACGATGCAGTGGGGGCACCCCCAGCCGCGCAGCGGCGAGAGAAACGCGAAGCGCGATGAGGTGGGGGTACCTCCCGCTTGCGGTGCAGCGGCGGGCGATTAGATGGTGGGTGTTTCCGACGACGACCGCATCGCCGCGGCCCAGGCCTACATCGACGCACTGGTCAGCCACAACGGCGACGCGGTACCGTTCGCGCCCGACTGCATTCGGATCGAGCAGGGCATCAAGACCGGCTTTTCCGGAAACCACTTGCGGCGCAGCCTCAACCGCGGCCCGCAATTCCGGATCATCGCGGCGACAACGCCCCC
>Ga0335075_10015002_pt1 | contig 11617 bp, 9 predicted proteins | sample Lox_Sample_24_FD_206723 | JGI IMG/M metagenome (GOLD analysis project Ga0335075, IMG submission 206723) | Soil microbial communities from Loxahatchee National Wildlife Refuge, Florida, United States - Lox_Sample_2.4 | ecosystem: Environmental > Terrestrial > Soil > Wetlands | place: USA: Florida...
GAGACCGCGGATGAGAGCGAGTACTGCGCAGAGCACTTCGGCTGTACGCCGGTCGAGTATCTCGACTCCCTGCACTGGCTGGGTGATGATGTCTGGCTCGCGCACGGGGTGCACCTCGACGATGCTGCCATCGCCCGGCTCGCCGCGACCGGTACCGGAGTCGCGCACTGCCCGTCGTCCAATGGGCGGCTCGGCGCGGGCACCTGCCGGACCCACGACCTGGTTGCAGCCGGGGTCCGCGTCGGCCTGGGCGTGGACGGAGCCGCCTCCAGCGAGGAGAGCTCGCTGATCGGGGAGGTCAGGCAGGCCACGCTGACAGCTCGGGCGGCTGGCGGGCCGCGTGCGCTTTCGGTCCGCGGCGCACTGGAGCTGGCAACCATGGGCGGCGCGCGGCTTCTCGGCCGGGACCAGGAGATCGGCTCGCTGGAGACCGGCAAGCTTGCCGACGTCGCGCTGTGGCGACTGGACACGCTGGCGCACGCGGGCATCGCCGATCCAGTCGCCGCGCTCGTCCTTGGCGCGCGACCGCCGCTGGAATTGCTGCTGGTCAACGGGAAGACGATCGTCGAACGGGATCAACTGGTCAACGTCGACGAGCGAGCGGTAGCTGCGAATTCACGGCGTGCGTCCGCAGCCCTCGCCGGCCAGCCATGATGAAGAGTTGGCGTGCTATCCGGACGCTAAGTCTTCAGGATCATGGTGGACGCCCGTATTGTCGGGTAATGACGAGTCCACCGCCCGCAGTGACCGCGCCTGAGAAGATTGCTCCGCCCTCGGCTGGCGGCATCGGGGACAGTCCGTCGCGACCGGACGGGGCGCTCAAGGTCACCGGCCAGTTTGCCTACGGCAGTGACCTGTGGATGGACGGCATGCTCTGGGGCGCTACGCTGCGCAGCCCGTGTCCGTCCGCCCGGATCAAGTCGATCAGCATCGGCGAGGCGCTGGCCACATCCGGCGTGCATGCCGTGCTCACCCACGACGATGTCCCCGGCGCCAACTCCAGCGGGCTCGAGCGTGCCGACCAGCCGGTGCTGGCCGAGGACGTGGTCCGCTACCAGGGCGAGCCAGTGGCCCTCGTCGCCGCCGATCATCCGGAGATCGCAGCGCAAGCCGCGAAGAAGATCCGGGTCGACTACGAGCTGCTTGAGGCCGTGACAGACCCGGTCGCTGCGCTAGTTCCGGGCGCTCCGCCGGTTCATCCGGCTGGCAACCTGGTCCGCTATCTCAAGTTGCGCAGGGGCCTCGCCGATCCGAGCGCTCCTGTGGTCGTTGCCGGGGACTACCAGGTGGGAATGCAGGACCAGGCGTTCCTCGGGCCGGAGGCCGGCCTGGCCGTTCCCGACGGCGTCGGTGGCGTTGATCTCTACGTGGCCACGCAGTGGCTGCACGTGGATCAGCGCCAGGTATGCGCGGCGCTCGGCCTTCCCCTAGACCGAGTCAGGTTGACCCTGGCCGGGGTTGGCGGCGCGTTTGGCGGCCGCGAGGACCTGTCCATGCACGTGCATGCGTGCATGCTTGCGCTGCATACTGGCAAGCCGGTGAAGATGAGCTACAAGCGCGATGAGTCGTTCTTCGGCCATGTCCACCGGCATCCGGCCACGATGCACTACGAACATGGCGCGGCAGCCGACGGCCGGCTTCTCTACGTCAAGGCGAAGATCTTCCTCGACGGCGGCGCCTACGCCTCCAGTACCCCGGCCGTCGTCGGGAACGCCGGCACCATGGGCATCGGCCCGTATGTCGTACCCAGCGTGCGCGTCGACGCCTACGGCGTGTACACCAACAATCCCCCGTGCGGCGCGATGCGCGGCTTCGGCTCGGTGCAGACGGCGTTCGCCTACGAAGCGCAGATGGACAAGCTGGCCGCTGCCCTGCACCTGGACCCCGTCGAACTGCGGTGCATGAACGGCATGAGCCTGGGCGCGCAGGCACCGACCGGCCAGATCATTGACAGCCCCGCGCCGGTGGCTGAGCTGCTACGAAGGGTGCAGCGCCGCCCGCTGCCCGCCAGCAAGCCGGCCAGCAAGCCCGCCCTCAATCCCGACCTGCTCGATCTGCCCGGCGGCGCAGCGAACACCACGCACGGCGAGGGCGTCAAGCGCGGTGTCGGCTACGCGGTGGCCTACAAGAACGTGGGCTTCTCGGAAGGGTTCGACGACTTCTCGGTCGCTAAGGTTCGGCTGGAAGTCTCGGCCGGCGAGCCGACAGTCACCGTGCAAACCGCTGCGGCGGAAGTGGGCCAGGGGCTCATCACCGTCGAGCAGCAGATCTGCCGCACCGAACTGGCCGTGCAGCATGTCGTGACCAGCCCGAAGGACACGTCCATCGGTTCGGGCGGTTCCACCTCGGCATCCCGGCAGACCTACGTCACCGGCGGCGCCATCCAGGCGGCCTGCCAGCAGGTGCGCGGCCGCCTGTTCGCGTTGGCCCGGCTCCGGTTCGGCCACGCGCTGTACGACTTGCGGCTATCCGACGGCCACGTCGTCTCGGTCAGCGGCGACAGCATGGTGTCGATCGCCGACCTGCTCGGCGACCAGGTGATCGAGGAGACCGTGCAGTGGCGCCACCGGCGGACCTACCCGGTGGACCCGGAGACGGGCCAGGGCAGCGCCCACGTCCAGTACGCGTTCGCCGCGCATCGCGCGGTGGTCGACGTGGACACCGAGCTCGGCCTGGTGAAGGTCGTCGAACTCGCCTGCGCGCAAGACGTCGGGAAGGCGATTAACCCGGACGGTGTGCTTGGGCAGATCCACGGCGGCAGCGCCCAGGGGCTCGGCCTGGCGATCATGGAAGAGATCCAGGTGAAGGATGGCCGGATCCGCAATGCGTCGTTTACCGATTACCTGATCCCGACCATCCTTGACATGCCGCCGATGCCCGTCGACGTGCTCGAGTACGCCGACCCGCACGCGCCGTACGGTCTGCGGGGTGTCGGGGAGCCGCCAACGATCTCGTCGGGTCCGGCCATAGCGGCCGCGATCCGTGCGGCTACCGGGCTGGATCTTGGCCGTGTTCCGATCAAGCCCGAGCACCTGACGGGCACCGGATGACGAGCGTGGCCATGGCTGGCCCGGACCTGCTCGTGGCTGGTGCTGCAGTGACCCCGGACGGCCTCGTTCCCGCTTTGGTCGCCATAACCGGCGGGAAGGTCAGCGGTATCCACGACCTTCGTGAGCTGGCCGCCTACCCTGGCGTTCCGGTGCACCGGCTGGCCGACGACGAGGTGCTGCTGCCGGGCCTCGTTGATACTCATGTGCACGTCAACGAGCCAGGGCGGACGCACTGGGAGGGCTTCGCGACCGCCACGAAGGCCGCGGCGGCTGGTGGCGTGACCACGATCGTGGACATGCCGCTGAACAGCCTGCCGCCGACGATCAACGCGGCTGCGCTGGAGCTGAAGCGGGCTGCGGCGAACGGGCAGTGCTGGGTCGACGTCGCGTTCTGGGGTGGCGCGGTGCCGGACAACGAGCCTGATCGGGCCGGCCTGCACCGGGCGGGCGTGCGCGGCTTCAAGTGCTTCCTGGCCGATTCGGGCGTGCCGGAGTTCCCGCCGCTGGACCGGGCTGGCCTGCACCGGGCGGCGGCCCAGATCGCGGAACTCGGCAGCCTGCTGCTCGTGCACGCCGAGGACCCGGCTCATCTTGGCGAGGCCTGCGGAACGGGCGGCCCAGGCAGCCAGGGAAACACAGACTATGCGGCGTTCCTGCGGTCGCGGCCGCCCGCGGCAGAGACCGCCGCGATCGAGGCGGTGATCGAGGCAGCACGCCGCACCGGCGTCCGCGCCCACATCCTGCACACCTCCAGCGCAGCCGCGATCGAGTTGCTCGCCGCTGCGCGCGTCGAAGGCCTTGCGGTCACGAGCGAGACGTGTCCGCACTACCTGGCGCTCGCGGCTGAGGAGGTGTCCGCTGGCGCGACCGAGTTCAAGTGCTGCCCCCCGATCCGGGAACGGGCTAACTCTGACCGGCTCTGGACTGGCCTGCGGGCCGGCGTCATCGACTGCGTCGTCTCCGACCACTCACCATGCCCACCGGAACTGAAGCTCGCCGATACCGGCGACTTCGCCAAGGCGTGGGGAGGTATCGCGTCCCTGCAGCTCAGCCTTCCCGTCGTCTGGACTTACGCAAGGGAACGGGGTTGCGAGCCGGCTGATCTAGCCCGCTGGATGGCGGCACGCCCGGCGGAACTGGCCGGCCTGGCGGGCAAGGGTCGTATCGCTGTCGGCTGTGATGCTGATCTGGTGGCCTTCGCCCCCGACGCCAGCTTCGTGGTCGAGCCCGCGAGGCTGGAACACCGGCATAAGCTGACGCCCTATGCCGGTCGCTCGCTGACCGGCGTGGTACGGCAGACCTGGCTCCGCGGGCGAGAGATATTCGGCAGCGAGCGCGCGGCTGCGGCCGGTGCCAACGGGGAGCTGTTGTGAGCAGTAGTCCTGACTTCGCCGCCCTGCCCGACCTTGCATCCCGCCGGCTTGGCGGGAGTGTCATGTACGCCACCGATGAGCTGTTCGCTGGCAAGGAAAACCTGATCAAGCCCGGGCCGCCCGTTTTCGCAGCTGGGGAGTTCGGAGCGAAGGGCAAGATCTACGACGGCTGGGAGAGCCGGCGCCGCCGCGAGCCGGGGAACGATCACGCGATTATCCGGCTCGGCGTGCCCGGCATCGTGCACGGCGTCAGCGTCGACACCTCGTTCTTCCGCGGTAACTATCCGCCGCAGGTGTCGGTCGAGGCGGTCAGTGCCGATGGCTACCCGTCGGCGGCCGAGCTCAGCGAGCTGGACTGGCGGCCGATCGTCGCGCGCTCGCCGGTGAGCGGGGACGCTGACAACTGGTACCCGGTCGAGGTGCCCCGGCGCTGCACCCACGTGCGGCTGTCGATCTACCCAGACGGCGGCGTGGCGCGGTGCCGGGTGCACGGTGAGCCTGTCCCCGATCCGCGGTTCCTGACCGGGACGATCGATCTGGTCGCGATCGAAAACGGCGGCCGCCTCACCGACTGCTCGAACGCGTTCTACTCGTCGGCCTGGAACCTGATCATGCCTGGCCTCCCGGCGAGCATGGCCGACGGCTGGGAGAACTCACGACGCCGCGACGGTGGCTTCGACTATGCGGCGTTCGGCCTCGCGGCGGCCGGCCTGGTGAGGCAGGTCGAGATCGACACCTCGTATTTCGTCGGGAACGCCCCTGGGTCTGCGCGGCTGCTCGCCGCCCGGCGGCCGTCTGGCAGCTCGAGCGCGGTCGATTGGGCCGAGCTGCTGCCGCGCGTCACGCTGGTGCCGGACGCAAGGCAGCGGTTCCTCGTCGAGCGGGAGGAGCCGGTGACGGACGTCCGGCTGGAAGTATTCCCGGACGGTGGCCTGGCCCGGTTGCGGGTGCTAGGCGAGATCACGCCGGACGCGACCGCTGCATTGCACGCGCGATACCTGGCAGCGCGCTAGCTCAGTCCTGTCGAATGCTGAGATGTGAATATGCAACTATTCTGGAACCCACGACGGAAAACAGTGACATAGGCCGTCGCCCCTAACTACGAGACTGAGGAGGCGGCGCTGCCAGCAGAACCGCAAACAGGGCAGCCGCAGGCGACACCGTGGCCGCCGCTGCCGAGGACCGAGATGCGCAACGAGCGCACCATGGACATCGACGCAGTCGGGACCCTGGATCTGCTGCGGCTGCTGAACGCTGAGGATGCGCTGGTGGCAGGTGCGGTCGCAGCTACCCTGCCGGTACTCGCCCAGGTGGTCGACGCCGCCGTCACGCGGCTGCGGGCCGGCGGTCACGTGCACTATTTCGGAGCCGGCACGTCCGGGCGGATTGGCGTCCTGGACGCAGCCGAAGTTGTCCCGACGTTCGGCACCGATCCGGGCCTGTTCGTCGCACATCAGGCGGGCGGCGAGGCTGCCGTCGCGCAAGCGATCGAGGGCGCAGAAGACCGGCAGTCGCTCGGCACTGCAGCGGCCGACGGGCTCGCTCCCACTGACGTGGCAATCGGCCTGTCGGCGAGCGGCCGGACTCCGTACGTCGCCGGCGCGCTGCGCCAGGCGCGCACGGCTGGCGCGCTGAGCGTGCTTGTCAGCAGTAATCTCGCCGCGCCGCTGGCCGATCTGGCCGACTACAGCCTCCTCGCCGACACCGGCCCGGAAGCGATAGCCGGGTCTACCCGGCTCAAGGGGGCCAGTGCGGAGAAGATGATCCTGAACTCGTTCTCCACGGCCGTTATGATCAAGCTGGGCCGAACGTACTCGAACCTCATGGTTTCGCTGTCCGGCACGAACGAGAAGCTACGCCGGCGCCAGGTGCTGATACTGATGGAGGTATCGGGGGCAACTGAAGCTGCCTGTCGCGCTCAGCTAGACCGCTGTGGCGCGGATCTACGGCTCGCGATGCTGTGCTTGCTTGCCGGGCTCGATCCGAAGTCGGCCGCACGGGAACTGGCCGCTGCCGACGGAAGCGTGCGGGCGGCGCTGGCTGCGGCCGCGGCTGCCGATGGCGCAAGACGATCGTTCGTCGAAGGCCAGTGACCGAGGCGGCGGCGGTGACGGATGGCCCGGACGCCAGCGACGACATACTGGTCACCATACGTGCGCTGCTACCGAACCTCGCGCCGGTCGAGCAGCGGGTAGCTCGCCAGGTGCTGGCAGATCCGTTCGGCACCGCCATGCAGGCGATCTCGGAGCTGGCAGCGCTGTGCGACACCTCGGCGACCACAGTCGTCCGGTTCTGTCGTGCCGTCGGCTTGCGCGGCTACCCCGAGCTGCGGATCGCACTGGCGGCCGCAGCGGCGCATGCGGACCATGGCGCAGGCGTAGAGCCGTCGCACGACATCTTGCCGAGTGATGATCCGGCCACTATTGCAGAGAAGATCGCCCGGGCCGATGCCAGGGCAGTGACCGACACCGCCAAGCATCTCGACATCAGCACCCTTGTGCAGGTCGTGGACGCGCTCGCCAGCGCGCGGCGGATCGACATTTACGGCGTGGGCGCCAGCGGCTACGTAGCCCTGGATCTACAGCAGAAGCTGCAGCGCATCGGCAAGCCAGCATTCGCCTGGCCAGGTCCGCACATGGCCATCACTTCGGCTGCGCTGCTCGGCCCAGCCGATGTGGCGGTTGCGCTGTCGCACACTGGCACCACCGCTGACACGATCGACGCGATGCGCGAGGCAGGCGGCCACGGCGCGCGCACGGTGGCAATCACCAACTTCCCGCGCTCACCGATCGCGACAACTGCAGATTTCGTGCTGCTCACAGCGGCCCGCGAGACGGCGTTCCGCTCCGGTGCCATGACCAGCCGGATCGCACAGCTGACGGTAGTGGACTGCCTGTTCGTCGTACTCGCCCAGCACGACCTGCCAACCAGCCGTGACGCACTCGAGCGGACCTATCAGGCAGCGCAGGCGAAGCGAACCAGGCGGGGAGAAGGCACTCGCCGGCTAGCCGGGCGCCCAGGCGAATGACTGACCCCTGGACGCTGGCCGTGACCTACCAGGCGCAGCGTGACCATCCGGCTGATCGCTACCTGCCCGTGTCGCGGCTGCTGCTGGATCGGGTGGCCGCCGGTTTCCCTCCGGGCCTGGCCATGGAGGTGCGCTCGGCGGCTGGCACGGCATATGCGGCGGCGGGCGGCTTTGCAACGCTGGCTGGCCCCTGGGCTGGAGGCGCGGAGACGTCGATTCCGGCCGAGCCGAACTCACTGTTTGACCTGGCCTCCCTGACGAAGGTCGTCGCCACGCTGCCGCTGGTGCTCCTGCTGCATCAGCGCCGCCAGTGGAGCATCGACGACCCGATATCACGATGGCTCCCAGCCGCGCCCTCGTCCTCCGTCACGATCAGCGACTGTCTGTTGCACGCCGCAGGTCTGGTGCCATTCAGGCAGTACTACCGGACGAGCAGCGACCCGGCAGAGATCAAGCGAGCTGTCATCGCCGAGCTGGCCAGTGCGACCGTCGGGCCGGTGAGCTACAGCGATGTGGGTTTCATGCTGCTCGGCTGGGCGGTCGAGACCTGCGTCGGCGAATCATTGGCGCAGCTGTTCGCCCGTGAGATTGCCGGCCCGCTGGGGATGACGTCGACTGGTTATCTGCCAGCGGCGCAGCGGCAGCACATCGCTGCCACCGAGGCGGACGGGGATCGGCGCGCGGGTTCCGGCCTAGTCTGGGGCGAGGTGCACGACGGCAATGCGTTCGCCCTCGGCGGCGTCAGTGGTCACGCGGGCCTGTTCGGTACGGCTGCCGACCTGGGCAGATTCGCTGCGGCCTTGCTTGAGCGTGATCATCACCCGGTGTTGTCTGCCGACACCATCGCGCTGATGACCAGCAGGCGGGCTGGCGCGGGCGCCGAAGCAAGGGTCCTTGGCTGGCGGGTACGGCCGGACCAGTGGGGCAGCTGGCCCGCAGGGACGATCTGGCACACCGGATTCACCGGCACATCTCTGCTAGTCGCCCCGGCGCTCGACGCCGCCGTAGTGCTGCTCACCAACGCCGTGCATCCGGTGCGGCGGCCTGCGGAGACTGCTCAGTTCCGGGCCGAAGTGCACCAGGCTGTACGCACGGCACTGGACACGCGGGCGGAAAGCCCGAACTAGTGAGCCGTTAAGGCGCTACGGCCTCGCTTACCTGCAACGTGCCGCCCCGGCTGAGGAAGGGGTGGCTGCGGATGGCCGCTACCGCATCGTCCATGCTGTCGGCCTTGATGATCGTGTACCCGCCGATAAGTCCGCCCGCATTTCCATCTGCGACGGTCTCGCTCGTGACGACCTTCGACGGCCCAAGCGGTGATCCTGGGTCAACCATCCCGTCACCGACGCTGGCGGCCCATTGCATGAACGCTGACATCATCTGGTCGCGCGCCTCGGGACTCGCCGGCATCTCCATAGCGCCGTGATAGGTAATGAGAAACGTAGCCATAGCCAGCAGGATTGCCGACCGACGCTGCGCCCGCTATGTTCGGCAGGACTAGGGGATTGTCCAGTCGTCCGGAGTGCCCATGGATCGGCTCAATCCGCGAGTGACCGACCCCGTCTCGAGCCTGCTGAATGCGATCAAAGTGCACAGCAGTGTCTTTTGCCTGTCCGACCTGGGCGCGCCGTGGGGCTTCGAGGTCGCAGCGTCGAAGATCGCGAAGTTTCACCTGGTTCTCGAGGGCAAATGCTGGCTGCAGCCGCAATGCTCTGAGGCCGTCCTGCTGAGCGACGGCGACCTGGTCATCCTGCCCCACGGCACGAATCATGCAATGCTCGACGAGCCAGGCTCGTTGGTCGTATCGCTGGAGAAGCTGACTTCTGATTACCCGCTGGACGAAGACGCTCGGCTCAGTAACGGCGGCACCGGCAATCGCACCCGGCTGCTTTGCGGCGGCTTCGGGCTCAGCGACACATCGGATAGCGGGTTGGTCAGCCGCCTCCCGGATGTCATGGTCCTTGATTCCGGAGCCATCGGCAGTTGGTCGGAGCCGCTCGTTTCCCTGGCCCGTCTGGAAGCAGATCGGATTGCCCCGGGCTCCCAGGCCATCTTCACCAAACTGGCGGATGTACTGCTCAGCCAGGCGCTGCGAACCGAGCTGAATCGGTCCGACCAGAAGCCCTGGCACACGGTCGGGAATGGCGCTGGCGTTGAGCACGCAGTGCGGCTGCTGGCGCAACATCCAGATCGGCCCTGGACGCTTCAGTTGCTTGCCCGTGAGGCGGGAATGTCCAGGACCCAGCTGGCAGCGGGGTTCCGCGCGACTATCGGCGACAGCCCGATGCGGCACCTGGCCGGGATCCGGCTGAACCTGGCGGCCTGGTATCTGGTCACCAGCGATAAGAGTGTCGAAGCGATCGCACGGCGCACTGGCTACGCCAGCAGCGCCTCGCTCTCGAAGGCCTTCAGCCGGGAGTTCGGCGTTCCGCCCGGGACCTATCGGGCTGGGGCGGTATAAAGACAGCCAGCCCTGGGACATCCTCGGTGGAGCGGGATGTCCCAGGGCCTGGTTACGGCCGACGGGCCGCGACCGCGGCGCCGGCGTCATGAGCTAACCGAGCTCGGAGAAGATCTGCTCAGCCACTGACGGCACCACATCGGAGTCCGTCACGGCCGGCTTCTCAAAGTTCTGTGAGAAAAAGTCGGCAGCCTGGACAGGGTCGCTGATCGTGTCGAGCTGGTTCACCAGCGACTGCCCGATCTCCGAGGAGTTGTAGTACAGGAGGTCGGCGAGCTGCGTCACCATGTCCTGCGAAGGGTTGCCGGTGATGATGTTCGAGTTGGGTGCGGCCGAGCTAATCGGCGTCCAGCCGATCAGGCCGCCGCCGCCACTCCCGACCGACTCGGGATTGCCGCCGGACTCGCCATCCACACACGAGGCAACGCCAGCGGCTGCCGCCTTGGAATAGCCGTTCTCCTCGAGGTACTGGGCAACGGCCAGCAGGTAGTTGCCGTTCGCGATGTCCTTCTGAACAGCTGCCTTCAGGTCCGTTGAACTGCTGGCCGATGGCGACGGAGACGGCGTGGCGCTCTGGCCACCCTGCTGGCTCGCCGACGCCGAGGGCGGCGTCGCGGACACGTGCGTCGCGTTCTTGTGCCGGCGTGCTGACCCTGCCTTGGCCGCATGCGTCGACTTATTCGAAGCGGCTGTCTTCTGGCGGTTCTTGCTGCTCTTAGCGCCACTAGCCGACTTCGTGCTGATGGCCAGGCCAGACCCATCGGCCACCGCACCTCCGCTTGGCAGGGTGCGCAGGTGATAGCCAGCCACAGCGCTGGCAACCGGATTTGGTTGCTGCGGCTGGGCCTCGTAGACGACGAACGCGCCGATCAAGGCGGCTGCGGGGACAGCCACTCCGGCGATCCTTATTGCCTTGCGACCTCGGGACTGGGCTCGATGCCGTCCTGTCGACTTATGGCTCTTCTTATGGTGGGAAGAGGCGGACCTCACTACCTGCCTAACGCCGGTTCTTCGCCCAGCTACGTAGCAGTCGGGGGCTGCCTCTCGCCGGGCCTTAATCTTCTGACCTGCGAAATCTTGGCAGGAACAACCGCGCGTGGTCCGCTGAAATAGTGCAAATAGCCCAGCCGGGCTATCGGTTCAATAAACCGCCTAGCAGGTCCAATATCACCTGTGGATAAAGGGAATCAGGTACCTGAGAGCATGCGGCGAGGGCGCTGGGGGCTACACCGGAACCACCCGAAATGACTAGCCCGTCTCTGGCCAGCTAACTGCCTGTAGGCGGTCGTGCCTGGTGGGTGCTCGATCGCTCTGGTTACATTTCGTGATCGGAGAACTACGATTACGGGAACTCGAGAGCTGTGGCCGCGAGGCTCACTTTCTGAACTGCCTGCTGGAATGTCATCTGCGCTGCCGCTGCCCGCTCAGTCAGTCCGCTGATCTCCGCAGGAGCTCGCGTGATTGCCGGTCCAGTGTCGAAGGCACGACGATCAGCTCGCGCGCCATACCCACCGTTGTGAGCATGACGCGGGAGGCAGCAATGGTGTATTCAGTCACAGCAAAGGTGGCGATCGTGACCGGCGGGTCGCGGCAGCCATCAGGTACGACGGCGGGCAGGCTGAGGCGCGCACTGTCGACGTGGCCCAGGGAGCAGGGTGAGCCCCGCTGTCGGCGCGCCGGTACCGCGTTACGAGTCTGGGCAGAG
>Ga0335075_10015003_pt1 | contig 11617 bp, 11 predicted proteins | sample Lox_Sample_24_FD_206723 | JGI IMG/M metagenome (GOLD analysis project Ga0335075, IMG submission 206723) | Soil microbial communities from Loxahatchee National Wildlife Refuge, Florida, United States - Lox_Sample_2.4 | ecosystem: Environmental > Terrestrial > Soil > Wetlands | place: USA...
ACAACCACATCGCCCCGATCCTGCCGGCACCCGCACACAAGCAAGTCGCGGTTCCGAAGCCGTTGGCGCCCAATGCCATAGCGCCGGCCACGGCCGCACCGCTGCCGGTAGCCCCGGCTCCCGCGCCGGCGGCCCCGGGCCCCGCGCCGGCGGCCGTGCCGGTTCCGGTCGTGATCCCGCCGATCGCCCCCGCTCCCGGCGCCGCCGGCGCGCCGTCTTCGGGTGGAGGCTCACCGGACAGCCCGCCGGCGGTCCAAAGCCAGCCGGCAGCTCCGGCCCCTTCGATGCCGCCGGCGGCCCCGCAGCCGCCGACCGGACCGGCGCCGGTGGGAAGCCCGCCGACCGCACCGCCGCCGGTGGGGACCCCGCCGATCGAGCCGGGGCCGCCCGTTCACAACCCCGGCCCGCCGGTGGTCCAACCCCCGACCCAACCGTCGCCACCTGCCGAGCCGCCGCCGGTGCACGCCCCGCCGCCGCACTCAGGGCCACCCCACGACAATCCCCCTGGTCAAGGGCCGGGGTCCGGCCCTGGCCGCGGGCACTCGGGTGGCCCGGGCGCCAACGGACCCGGCAACGGGCCCGCCAACGGGCCGGGCCCTGTCGAGGGGAATCCCGGCGGCGTGCCTCCGGAGGGCGGTACGTCACCCGGTGCGGGTGGGCCGGTCGGCGGAGGTGAACCGCACGCCGGCGGGCCCAGCGCCAGCACCCCGAGCGACAGCGGGCCCAGCGCCAGCACCCCGAGCGACAGCGGGCCCAGCGCCAGCACCCCGAGCGACAGCGGGCCCAGCGCCAGCACCCCGAGCGACAGCGGACCGAGCGCCAGCAGCCCCGACAGCGGCAGCAGCGGCTCCGACGACGGTGGCAGCAGCAGTAGCTCCGACGACAGCGGCAGCAGCAGCAGCTCCGACGACGGCTAAAGACGGATAAGGCGGCCACCCTCGCCGCCAACACGGTCACGGGTGGCACGATCTGCTACGTGCCCCCAGAGATCGTCGTCGTCGGCAGCGGACCGATCGGAGCGGTCGTCGCTCGGCGATGCGCCGAAGCCGGCCGTGCCGTGACGGTGCTCGAATCGGGCCCGGCGATCTCGGACCCGCCGGGCTCCCACGTTCGCAATCAAGCCCGCTTCCAACAGGATCCCGATTCCTACCTGGCCGGGATCACCGACAAGTTCGCCTATTTCGACGAGGCGGCACCACCGGCCGGCCTGCCGGGCGCGTGCACGACGGCCGCCATCGGCGGGCAAGGCGTGCTATGGACCAACAACTGCCCCAGGCCGTCCCTATTCGAACGGTGGGGCGCGATGCCGGCCGCCGAATGGGACCGCTACCTGGGCGAGGCCGAACGCTATCTCGACGTCCACGACGACACGTTCGCCGCGTCGGTGCGTCAGCAGCGAATGGCCGAGCGACTCGGCACACCACTTGCCAAGGCCGGCCGCGAGATTCGCGAGCAGCCGATGGCGGGCCACCTGGTGGATCCCGTCACGATCCACTATGCGGCCAGCGACGACGTCCTGGCCGGCACCGGCGTGGCAATTCGGGCCGGCGATGTGCACCGTGTCGTTGTGGACGGACCGTGGGCGTCTGGGGTCGAGCTATCCGACGGCCAGCGCATCGACGCGTCGGTCGTGATCGTGGCCGCGGGCGCCTTCGACACGCCAATCCTGTTGCGCAGATCGGGATTTCGCCTGCCCGCCCTCGGTAGATACCTCACCTATCACCCGGTGTTGTTCTCCCAGCTCGTGCTCGACGAGGAGCTGTGCGACGGCGCCGGCGACCTGCCGCCGCGGCTGTGGATCCCGCCGAGCGCCGACGCACCCTGGAACACGATGGTGTTGCGGGACACCAGCCCCGCGCCCGCGGCACCCCCCGACATCGACGTCGCGCCGGAGCGGCTCATCGAGATCCAGTCCTTCTGCCCGGTGGACAACCATCCGGACAACACCATGACGATCGACGACGACGGCACGGTGGGCTTCGACGTTCCGTTACGTGACGCCGACCGCCAGCGCATGGATGCCGTCGTTGCCGACCAGCACGCTCTCGCCGCTCAGCTCGGTCGCTTCCGCGCGGGTGTGGAGCCGCAGTGGATGGCACTCGGCTTCGCGCACGTGATGGGCACCTGCCGGATGGGCGACGCCGACGACGGCACGTGTGTCGCCGACGGGCTCGGGCGCGTGTGGGGCACGAAGAACCTCTACCTGGCCACGGTCGGGCTGATCCCCACCGCGCTCGCCGTGAACCCGACACTGACCGGGGCCGCGCTGGCGATCCGAACGGCCGACCACGTCCTCGGCTAGCGTCTCAACACGTGGGTGAACGCGTCACCTTCCCAAGCTCCACGGGCCCGAGCCTGGCGGGGATCATCGACATGCCGGAACGCGCGGCGCGCGGCTGGGGCGTGTTCGCGCACGGCTTCACCCTCGGTAAGGACTCGCCGGCCGCGGCCCGGATCTGCAAGCAGCTGGCCGCCGACGGCATCGGCATGCTGCGCTTCGACGCGCTGGGTCTGGGTGGGTCGGGCGGAGACTGGGGCGACGGGTCGTTCACCGTCAAGGTCGACGATATCGTCAAGGCTTGCGAGTTCATGGCCGACCGCGCGACCCCGGCCGACATCCTGGTCGGGCACTCATGGGGCGGCGCGGCCGTACTCGCCGCGGCGCCGCAGTCGCCGGGCGTGCGGTCGGTTGTCACGGTGGCCGCGCCGATCGACCCGGGCCACGTCGAGAAGCACTACGACGCGGTGGTCGACCGCTGTCTATCCGAGGGCAGCGCCGAGTGGATGGTGGGTGGGCGCACGCTGACGCTGAAGCGGGCGTTCGTCGAGGACGTCCGCGCCGCTCACCTGCGCGACAAGATCAAAGGCTTGCGCCTGCCGCTGCTGATCCTGCACTCGCCGACCGATAACACCGTCAGCATCGAGAACGCCAGCGAGATCTTCCGCCTGGCCCGCCACCCCCGCAGCTTCGTCTCGCTCGAGGGCTCCGATCACCTGCTCACCACCCGCGGCCAGGCTCATCGGGCGGGCCGAATCATCGGCGCCTGGGCCGACGCCTACCTCGGCGATCCCTAGGCAGGAGCGCGGCGGATGGCTCAACACGATTACTGGGACGCGGAGGACTACCACACCAAGTGGCTGGACAACGCCGAACGTCAAGGCGTGCCCGCGGAGGTCGTCGGCGACATCGCCCGGCGACACCACATCAGCCCCGCGAGCTTCACGGTCCTGGAAAGATTCACCGAGATCACAGACCCCCACGGCAAGTCCTTCTTCCTCGTGCCGCGCGGCGCCCAGGGGGACGACGTGCGCGCGGCGGCGTTGATGACCTACGTCCTCAACGGGGGCACCGGGTACGGCGTCGCGGGCAAGCAGCCGGGAGACTTCCCCGCGACGCCGTACTGCGCCGCCGAGGTTCAGCGGATCATCAACCGGCAGAACATGAACGGCTGGAGCTACCGGCGAGACATCGGCTTCGTCCACCGCAACCGGGGTCGGCTCGTCACCACCCCCAACGGCATCCTGATGGGTTCGGGCGGCAACTGGATCCAGCGGCGGTTCAGCCATCGGGGCGGCACCACCTGGGGTGACATTTTCATGGTCAACACGGGCAAGGTCACCGACCCCGCCGAGCGGCTCCGCCGGATCGTCGGGTCGGGTCACGTCTGGTACACCGACAGACGCGACCGGCATTTCCAGAGCAGCCTCGATTTGGACAGGGTGCTCCATCACGAGGAACGGCACTGCCGGCAGTGGGCGGCCATGGGCTATGCGGGCATGCTCAGGTGCTACAGCTGGGAGCTCTTGCGCGAGTTGGTCTTTCGCAAGACGAACAGGCTCGAAGAGGACGCCGGGCTATCCGATGGGGGTTATCGCTGAGCGGCCTGCAGGGCGTGAATTCCGTTGTAGAGCACCATCAAACCGATCACCACCAGGATTGCCGCCAACAGGGCGGCGTTGTGCTGATCCATCCAGTCCTTGACCCGCGTCAGCACATGGTCGAGGCGATGACCGGCGGCCAGGTAGGCCAGTATCGGGATCGCCACCGTCGACGCGGCGACGGCGACGAAGAACGCGGCGGCCACCCAGGCATCGGCGACGTCCAATCCGCTGGCCCCGATGGCCAATCCGGCCGCCACGCAGAAAACCAGCACGTCGGGCCTCACCACCACCAGGGCCGCGCCCGTTACCCCGGCGCGCGGCGGCGTGATGGTGGCAAACGAACGCATCCAGGCGGGCGACTCGCTCTGCCGATGCCGGGCCAGCCACCGGTAGACGCCCAACAGGATCAGCCCCGACCCCAGAACCACGCGCAGCCAGGACGCCCAGGTCGGCGGCGACTTGTGCAGGCCCCCGAGCGCGCCGGAGGCCGCGACGGAAACCGCCGTCAGAGCGGCCAGGCCCACCAGCCAGCCGACGAGGAAGGCCAGGCTGCTCGGCCGTCGCCGCGGGGCCTGGAGGACCAGCACGGCCGGAATGACCGTGATCGGCGAGAGCGCGATGACCAGCCCCAGGGGAACCAATCCGGTCAGCACAGAGCTCCAGCTTCCTGCCACGGGCAGCAATCTTCTCATTGATCACGGCGTCGCGGCGCCACAGGGCGCCGCGCGCAAGCATCACAACCCCGCGACGGCCAACCAACGCGGCGCAAACCGGGTTACCGCAGCGCGTGAACTCCGTTGTAGAGGACCATCACACCGATCAGGACGAGGATCACCGCCAGCAGGGCGGCGTGGTTTTGCTCCATCCAGGCTTTGAGCCGTTCCAGCGCATCGTCGAGGCGGTTTCCGGCACTGACGTAGGCCAATATGGGGATGGCGACCGTCGACGAGGTGACGGCGACGAAGAACGCCGCGGCGATCACCTGACCGAAATCGCTCAGCTTGCTGCCGCCGATGGCCAAGCCGGCCGCCGCGGACAGGATCAGCACTTCGAGCCGCACCAGCACCAGCACCACCCCGGCCACCCCCGCGCGCAGGGGGGTCAGGCGGGCAAACAACCGCATCCAGCGTGGCGTGTTGCCCTGGCGATGCCGGGTCCGCCAGCGCCACACGCCTAACACGATCAGCGCCGACCCCAGGACCACGCGCAGCCAGGACGCCCAGGTCGGCGGCGCCTTGCGCAGATCGCCAACCAGGTCGGAGACCCCGACGAACAGGGTCGTGAGGGCGGCCAGTCCCAGCACCCAGCCGGCGAGGAAGGCGAGGCCGGCCGGCCGCGGCCGGGGCGCGTGTAGCACCAGAACCGCCGGAATGACCGTGATCGGTGAGAGCGCAATGACCAGCGCCAGTGCGGTGAGCCCGGCCAGCACCGAGCCCCAACTTCCTGCCACGGGCAGCAATCATCCCATTGGCGTGATGCGGACGAACCGGTTGTGCGAACGCCGCGTGACGATGATCACGTGCACACGCGGGTGATCCGCCCGCCCGGGCGGTCGCAAGCCCCGCCGGGTGATTGTATTAGGGCCGGGAGTACAACCAGGAAAACACTTAAGGGAGATTTACGTGGCGCGGATCCATCTTGGGCACATTTTTCACCTGGCAGGCGCTCCGCTGGTGACCGAGGCCGCCCACGCGCTCAAGTCAATTGCCGAGGGCGCGTTGGTAATTGAGGACGACGGTACGATCGCATTCTGCGGCGACCGTGCCGATGTCCCGATGAGGTACCGATCCACGCCCGTCTCGGATCACCGGCCCGGCTTTTTGCTCCCCGGCTTCGTGGACACCCACGTGCACTTCCCGCAAACCTTTACCGGCGACTCGTACAACGGTGGCCAGCTGCTCGAGTGGTTGGACCAGTGCGCGTTCCCGTCGGAGGCCCGCTTCGCCGATCCCGGCTTCGCGCGGCGGGCGGCGGTGGAGTTCTGCGACCGGCGCATCGCGTCGGGAACCACCGCCGCGATGGTTTTCGGATCCGCGTTTCCCCAGGCCCAAGACGCCCTGTTCAGCGAGACGCAGCGGCGCGGACTTCGGATGGTCTGCGGGCGCGGCATCCAGACCGTCGGCCCCAGGTCGGCCGCGCCGTTGATCACGTCGGAAGCCGACGCCATCTCGCTGGTGCGAGACGAGATCGACAAATGGCACGGCGCCGACACCCGCAATCCGACAACCGCGCTCCTGCACGTCGCGATCAGCCCGAGGTTTGCGCTCTCGGTGACCCCTCAGACGCTGAAAAGCCTTGGCGAACTGTATGATTCGGTGCGCCACCGCGGTGTCTACGTCCACAGTCACATCAGCGAGAACAATCGCCCGGGCACCGGGGAAATCGACGAAACCAAAAAGACCTATCAGGTCGACACCTACCTGGACACCTACGACGGCAAATTCCTGCCGGGGTCTCAGGAGGGCGGACCAAGCATGCTGGGCAAGCGCACCATCCTGGCGCACGCCGTGCACTGCGAGGATTCCGAACTCGACCGGATGTCCGAGACGGGCACGTCCATCGCACACTGCCCCATTTCCCAGCAATTCCTGGGCTCGGGAACCCTGCCGTGGCTGCGGACGATCCGTTCCGGGGTAAATATCGCCGTCGGAACGGATATCGGCGGCGGCGACGAGTGGCCGATACCCCAGGTGCTCAACGCCGCGTTCAAGGCGCACATGTCAGAACCGGATCCAGCCGGGGTCTCGCTACATCCGGCCGAGCTGCTGTTCATCGGAACACTCGGCGGCGCCCGCGCACTCGACATGGAGGACCGTTTCGGCAACTTCGACGTCGGCAAGGAGGCCGACTTCGTCGTGGTCGACCCGACCCGCACCCCGGCGCTCAACGCCGTGATCGCACACGGGCTGCGGTCGGCCGACCCCACCATGGCCCGCAACCAGACGCTGTTCGGGTTGCTGATGAGAACACGCGAGACGTCCATCGCCGGAACCTACGTTCAGGGCCGCCGGCTGCAGCCCCCACTCGCCAAAACCAAGGGATGACCGCCGCCCTGGCGACACAATTCTCCGAGTCGGGCTGCGCCTAACCGGGATATACTCGATCCACGCGAACCCGCCCTGACCAAGGGAGAAGTCCCCATGAGGACGTTCATCGCCGCCGGGCTATTGGCGTTAAGCGGGCTGATGACCACTGCTGTGGGGGTGGCCAGCGCTGACGAACAATACGTCGGCACCTACCCCAGCCTGATGGCTTGTGAACACGACGGCCCGACCGCCACGATCCCGAACGGCAACGAACAGTTCACCCGCTACCAATGCCGCGAGGGTAACGACGGAATGTACTACCTGTACCTGCTGACCTGAGCAACGGCTGGCAACATAGCCCTGGTGTTCAGCGAGGGGCGTCACGGTGGTGCGCTTCGCGGCAAGCCGCTGACCCGGCCCCCGGCCGCGCTCGACCCGCTGATCGTCGGAATAGTGGCCGCCGCAGTGAGTCTGGCCGGCGCCGGCCGACCGTCCTTCTGGTACGACGAGGCCGCGACCATTTCGGCCTCGTACAGTCGATCCCTGGCTCAACTGTGGCGGATGCTGGGCAATGTCGACGCCGTGCACGGGCTGTACTACCTGCTCATGCACGGCTGGTTCGAGATTTTCCCGCCCACGGAGTTCTGGTCTCGCGCCCCGAGCGGTCTGGCCGTCGGGGGCGCCGCGGCCGGAGTCGTGGTGCTGGGCAAGCAATTCTCTTCTCGCACCGTCGCGGTGACCTCCGGGCTCGCCTGCGCGATCCTGCCCCGGGCGACGTGGGCGGGCATCGAGGCCCGCCCCTACGCGGTGTCGATGCTGGCCGCGGTCTGGCTGACGGTGCTGCTGGTGTACGCCGCGCGCCGCGACAACGCCTGGGCCTGGCTGTCTTACGGGCTCGTCCTGGCGATCGCGATCCTGCTCGACGTGTACCTGGTGCTGTTGTTGTTGACGCACGCTGTGTTTATCGGCGCCTTCCGGCGCACGCGAAACGTCCTGGTACGGTTCGCGGTCGCGTCGGTTGCGGCGTGTTGCGCGGTGACGCCGTTTTTGGCCGAGGCCGTCGGTCAGGTCCAGCAGATCAGTTGGATTGCGCCGATTGGGCGCCGGACGCTCGAAGATGTGGCGGTACAACAGTATTTCGAACGAAGCCCCCCGTTCGCGGTGTTGTCGGCACTGGTCGTCGTTGCCGCTATTGTGTTGTGGCTCAGCACATCCGCGCAACCGGCGGAAGGGGATCGGCAACTGCTAGCCCTGGCGGTCGCCTGGCTGGTGATCCCGACCGCCCTGATCGTCATCTGGTCGGCGGTCGTTCATCCGATCTACACGCCGCGCTACCTTTCGTTCACCGCACCGGCGATGGCGCTCGCCCTGGGCGTCTGCATCGCCGCCGTGGCGGTCAAACCCTGGGCGGCGGCGGCCGTTGTCGGTCTTTTCGCCGTGGCTGCGGCGCCGAATTACGTTCGGGCGCAGCACAATCCGTACGCGAAATACGGGATGGACTACAGCCAGGTGGCCGATCTGATCAGCGCCGAGGCGGCGCCGGGTGATTGCCTGCTGGTGAACGACACGGTCACGTTCATGCCCGCCCCGATGCGCCCGCTGCTGGCCGCGCGTCCCGATGCCTACCGGAAGCTGGTCGACCTCACCCTGTGGCAACGGGCAACCGACCGCAACGACGTCTTCGACACCAACCTCATCCCGGAGGTGGTGGCCGCGCCGCTGAGCCGCTGCCGCGTGGTGTGGATCATCACCCAGGCCGACGAGACGGTGCCGGCCCACGAGCGGGGTTACGCTCTGCCGCCCGGCCCGGTCTACGGGCCCACACCGGCCTTCGCGGTTCCCCACGACCTGGGCTTCCGGCTCGTCGAGCGCTGGCAGTTCAACCTGGTTCAGGTGATCAAGGCGCAGCGATGAAAGCCGCCTACCAGACGCGGATGTAGTCGACGAGCATCGATGCCGGGAAGACGCCCCCGGCGGGATCACCGGCGCCGACACCGCCAACCGCGAGCGTGAACATCGGCGTCATCCAGTAGCCGGGATTGTTGAACGGCCACCGCATGTCCTCAGGCGGGTTGCCGGCGACGTGGATGGGCTTGGGCGGAACCTTGAAGTATTCGGCCCCGTCCCGCGAGAACACGAACCCCTTTTCGTCCCAACGCATTTGCCAGACGTGCCAGTCACCGTCGACCAGACCGGGGATCGATCTGCCTTCCCAGGTTTTCCCGTTGGACGCCGCGTGGACCGTGGTACCGGGGGCCCATTCGCCGTTGCCGTACCACTCGAAGATGTCGACCTCGCCGTCGGGCAGCGGATCCTCGTTGACGGTCCAGAACGACGGCCACAGACCGGGGTACAAGCAGTCGAGTTTGATCTTGGCTTCCCAGGTGGTGTTGATCATCCCGCGCCAGTTGCCGCGCAGCTTGCCGCTGTAATAAGTGTTGCTCATAAAGTCGTGGGTGGCACAGAGGACGAGGTTGGAGTGCCCGTCCTGGAACACGTTTTGGCGATCGTTGCGGTAGATCCCTTCGACCGGCGGGTAGACGTCGTCCTGCCAGGTCTGGATCGTCCACTTGCCCGGGTCGGGAGCCGAGCCGGCCGGACCGTCGAACTCGTCGTGAAAGAGGTAGGGCCCACCGGGGCCGGCATTCGGTGCGGTCGGCGCCGACGGATTGGCCAGGGCTTCCGGGAGTGGGAGCGACGCCGCAGCTACCAGCATGCCGAGCCCTGTCGCGAACAACACGCTGCGACGATCCATCTGCACGTACCACCCATCGCTCAGGAGCCGGAGCTCCGACTTGGCCACAATCCCCCTCGGCCCCCGTCGGCCAACTCTCGCAAACGGTGTTATGAAACCATGCGCCGGGCTGGCGCGCATCCGGCGGGCCGCGCCGGTCTCAAAAGACCCGGACCCAGTCGACGAGCATGTCCGCCGGGTAGGTGCCCGACGCGGGGTCGCCGCCGCCGGAACCACCCACCGCAAGGTTCAGGACGGGAAACATCGTGTAACCCGCGTCATTGAACGGCCACAGCCGGATGGGATCGTTGAGGTCCTCGATCCCGGAGGCCGGCACGCTGAAGTAGGGCTCCGCGCCGTCGACATAGTCTTCCCAGAAATACATGCCGCCGGGATTCCACGTGACGCGCCAGGTGTGCCACCCGCCGTCCACGGCGATCCGCCGGGTCTCGAAGGCCGTGCCATCCGGGTTGGCGTGCACGGTCGTTCCCGACGGCCACTCCCCGTTGCCGTACCACTCCATCAGGTCGACCTCGCCGCTGCGACCGGGGTCATCGTTGGACAACCACCAGCCGGGCCAGCAACCACCGGTCAGGCAGTTGAGTTTGATCCGGGCCTCCCAGGTGGTCCCGATGGCTCCGCGCCAGGTGCCGCTGACCAGGCCGCCGAAGTAAGCGTTGCCGTCTTTCGTGGCGCGCAGCACGAGGTTGGATTTGCCGTCGAGGAACGCGTTTTCGCGACTGTCGCGGTATTCACCGAAAAACTCGGGACGGTCAAACCCCACCGGGTTCCTGATCGGCGTCCGATGATTCGACACAATCCACTTGGACCGATCGGGAGCCGAGCCGGCCGGGCCGTCGAACTCGTCGTGAAACAGATACCGCCCGCCGGCGGTGGCCGGTGCCGCTCCCGCTCTCGGAGCGGGCATCGCGGCCGCCAGCGCTCCCAATCCGGTCACCATCATCATGCGGCGCCGATCCATCTCCGGCACGATAGCCCCGCGGACCGCGTTTACTGCGGATTTCCACACCCGTCCGGCTGGGTTCCCGCCGCATACAGCAGCCGCTTGAGATCGGCTTGCTGACGGGCGGTGAGCCGGGCCAGGATCCTGTGCTCGGCCACCCTGACGGCGGCTTCCGCACGCTTGAGCAGAGCCCTGCCCCGCCGGGTCAGCTGGGCCGGCATCGCCCGCCCCGACGGCGCCGACGTCGGACGCGTCAGCACGCCGCGGTCCTCGAGGGCGTGCAGCACCTGGTTCATCGCCTGCGCGGAGACGTTGAGGCCGCGCGCCAGCTCGGCGCTGGTGAGCCCCGGATTCTTGGCCAGGGTCCGCATGCACACGACTTCGGGCAGGCCGATCCCCAGCGGCTTGAGCTCCGCGGCAACCTGGGGCCGCAGCGCCGACACGACGCGGTACAACAGGAACCCCAGCGGCTCATCGTGGGCTTGACTCACCCACCCATGCTGCCATGTGCGCCACAGGTTCCCCACAGGAACCATCAATTTGATTGACATCCGTGCGGGCGGTGGTATCAAGGAGCTTGATAGTCCAACACGAAAGGAACAACTGCAATGTCTGGTGGATTTTTCGGTGGTTTTGGTGGTCCCGGCTTCGGCGGTCCCGGCTTTGGCGGCGGCTTCGGCGGCCCCGGCTTCGGCAGTCCGGGCTTCGGTGGCCCGGGCTTCGGCGGCGGCTTTGGCGGCGGCTGGGGCAAACACGGTGGGGGTCACGGCGGCCCGGGTTTCGGAGGCGGTTTCGGCCCCGGCGGTCGGCCTCCTCTCAAGCGCGCGGCATTTGTGACCGCGGCGCTGCTGCTCGACGGCCCGGCCAACGCCGAGCAGATCGTGCAGCGGGTGACCGAGGCAACCGAGGGCGCGTTCACCCCGCCGCAGGACGTGGCGGAGCTCGCGATCGGGCTGCTGGCCGGCCGGGGCGTGGTCACCGTCGACAACGGCGTGGCGACCCTGACCGAAT
>Ga0335075_10015004_pt1 | contig 11616 bp, 8 predicted proteins | sample Lox_Sample_24_FD_206723 | JGI IMG/M metagenome (GOLD analysis project Ga0335075, IMG submission 206723) | Soil microbial communities from Loxahatchee National Wildlife Refuge, Florida, United States - Lox_Sample_2.4 | ecosystem: Environmental > Terrestrial > Soil > Wetlands | place: USA: Florida...
GCCGGCGGCCTGGTCGCCTTCCTCTTCTTGCTGGGCAGGACGTTCGCAGCCAAGAGGTTCACCCTCGAGCAACAGACCAGCGCGATCGTCGTGTCGTATTACTGGCACTTCGTGGACGTGGTCTGGATCGGGCTGTTCACAACCATCTACCTGATTCGCTGACTGGGAACTGGGGTTAGCTGTGAGCTGGATCACCGCGAGGCGCCGGCACCCGGCAGCGGGGTACGCCGTCGTCGCGTTCGTCCTCGTCCTCATCGGGGTCGGCTACGCCGTCATCACCAGTGTCGGCAGCGCGTCGGCCTCGTCGCCGACTGCTGTCAGCTCGGCTCAGGTGGCTTACGGGCACCAGCTGTTCGAAGAGGAATGCGCCACCTGTCACGGCATGTACGCGCAGGGCGTCACTGGCCAGGCACCGAGCCTGATCGGCGTCGGTGCCGCCGCTGTCGACTTCCAGGTCAGCACCGGCCGGATGCCGGCCGCCGAGCTGGGCGCCGAGAACGTGCGGAAGCCGCCGCGCCTGACGACGGCCCAGACGCACGCTGTCGCCGCCTACATCGAGTCACTCGGCGGCGGCCCGGCGATCCCGTCCGCTGCGGAGGTCAGCCCCTCGGGGGCAAACCTCGGCCTGGGCCAGCAGCTGTTCGTCGCCGACTGCGCGGCCTGCCACAACTTCGTCGGTGCGGGCGGCGACCTGACCTACGGTAAGTTCGCGCCGGCGCTGACTCAGTCGACGCCAACGCAGATCTACGAGGCGATGCTGACCGGCCCCGAGGCGATGCCGGTCTTCAACGACCTCACGATCACCCCGCAGGAGAAGCGCGACATCATCGCCTACGTCACCCAGGTCCGCTCCGAGCCGAACCCCGGCGGGTTCAGTCTCGGCCGGATCGGCCCGGTGACCGAAGGACTGGTGGCGTTCCTCGGGCTGCTGTTCTTCATGGTGCTGGCCGCACTCTGGATCACTGCGAAGCACGGGAAGGCTCATGAGTGACACCAACCCCGAAGGACGGCCAGGCGCCGGAGACCACGGCGGCACTTCCTGGCCCGAGTACCTGACCGGCGCGGCCAGCGACGGTCCGGCCGAGCAGGAAGGACACGTGGCGCGGCAACGGGTGATCGGAACGCCGTCCCCGGCGCAGGCCCGGTCCATGCTGCCCGAGCAAGGCGAAGGGCAGCCGCCGCCCCCGGAGCTTCCGCCCGGGCCGCCGGACCTCGACCGGGCCAGGCGAGCAGAGCGCCTAGTCGTGGCGTGCTTCATCATCGCGATGCTGGCCGGACTCGCCTTCCTCGTCTTCTACGGGACGATCGGGGTCGGCTCCATCACCAGGGTTCAGCACTCCAATCTGGCTCTTGGCGGCTCCATGGCGCTCGTCTTCCTGATGCTGGGCATCGGCGCGACGATCTGGGTTCGGCACCTGATGCCCAGCGTCGAGATGACGGAGCAGCGGCACCCGATGCGGTCGACCTCGGCCGAGCGCGAGGCGTTCAAGAAGACGTTCGAGGACGGTGCGGCGGCCAGCCAGTTCGTCAAGCGCCCGATGGTCCGGCGCTCGCTGATCGCCGCCACGGTTCCGCTGGCCGTAGCGCCGCTGTTCCTGCTGCGCGACCTCGGCCCGCTGCCCGGCACCAGCCTCGACACCACCGTATGGCGCAAGGGCCTGCGGCTGCTCGTCTACGGCACCGGCCGGCCGCTCACTCCGGCCGAGTTCAGCTCGCCCGGCTCGATCATCACGGTCGGCCCTGAGGGCTACCTGGAGAACGACGATGACATGGCCAAGGCCGCGGTCGTCATCATCAAGTTCCGTCCCGGCGAGCTCGTCTTCAGCAGCGGGAACACGCCAGTGGGCGGCTACACCGTCCGGAACTGGACCGTCGACAACATCGTGGCGTACTCCAAGATCTGCACCCACGTCGGCTGCCCGGCCTCGCTCTATGAGCAGACCACGCACCACATCCTGTGCCCGTGCCACCAGTCCACCTTCGACGCCACCCGCGGCGCGAAGGTGATCTTCGGGCCAGCCACGAGGCCGCTGCCCCAGCTGCCGATCGGCGTGGACTCGCAGGGCTATCTCATCGCTACCGGCCCGTTCGACCAGCCTGTTGGCCCGAGCTTCTGGGAACGCGGAGGTTCTCCGTCATGAGCGTCGACCGGGCCCTGGAGGAGACCGGCAACTGGCTGGATGACCGGCTCCATGGCGCGCGCGGTGTCCGCGTACTGCTGCGGAAGATCTTCCCCGATCACTGGTCGTTCCTGCTCGGCGAGATCATCCTCTACTCGTTCATCATTCTGCTGCTCACCGGGACGTTCCTGACCCTGTGGTTCCAGCCGAGCATGAGCCAGGTTGTCTACCACGGCTCCTACATCCCGCTGCGCGGCGTCAAGATGAGCCAGGCGTACGCCTCCACCCTCAACATCAGCTTCGACGTCCGTGGCGGGCTGCTGATCCGGCAGATCCATCACTGGGCAGCCGACCTGTTCATGGCGGCGATCTTCGCCCACATGATCCGGATCTTCTTCACCGGCGCCTACCGGAAGCCGCGCGAGATCAACTGGCTGATCGGCATCACCCTGCTGACGCTCGGCATGCTCGAGGGCCTGTTCGGCTACTCGCTGCCGGACGACCTGCTGTCCGGCGCAGGCCTCCGGATCCTCGAAGGAGTCATCCAGTCGATCCCGATCGTCGGGTCGTACCTGGCGTTCTTCCTGTTCGGCGGGCCGTTCCCGGGCAGCGTGATCATCCCGCGGCTGTACATCCTGCATGTGCTGGTGTTCCCCGCCCTCATCCTGGCGCTGGTTACCGTGCACCTGTTCCTGATGTTCCATCAGAAGCACACGCAGATGCCGGGCAAGGGCCGGACCAACGAGAACGTCGTCGGCGCGCCGATGTACCCGTACTTCATGGCCAAGACCGGCGCGTTCTTCTTCTTCACCTTCGCCGCGCTGACGCTCGCCGCGACCTTCACCCAGATCAACCCGATCTGGCTGTACGGGCCGTACAACCCGGTCGCCATGTCAGCCGGGTCGCAGCCCGACTTCTACATGGGCTTCCTCGAAGGCACGCTGCGCGTGATGCCTGCCTGGCAGTGGGTCTTCTTCAACCACACCTTCGCGTTCAACGTGTTCGTGCCTGCCCTGCTGCCGCTCGGCCTGCTGTTCACGCTGGCCGCGGTGTGGCCGTTCATCGAGCAGTGGATCACCGGCGACCGGCGTGAGCACCACATCAACGACCGGCCGCGGAACGCGCCCACCAGAACCGCGATCGGCATCGCGGCGATCACGTTCTACGGCATCCTGTGGGCCGAGGGCGCGAACGACATCATCGCCGACCACCTCGATGTGCCGCTGTACTGGGTGACCTGGGCGGCCAGGGTCGGGATCTTCGTCGGCCCGGCGATCGCCTACATCATCACCAAACGGATCTGCCTGGGTCTTCAGCGCAAGGACAACCACCTGATCGCGCATGGCGTGGAGACCGGCATCATCCGGCAGCTGCCGGGCGGCGAGTTCGTCGAGGAAACCAGGCCAGTCGACGAGGACCACCTGGCCGTGCTGACCTCGCGGGTCTCGCATCCGGCACTGCCGCCGGGCGAGACGGCCGAGACCGAGGTTCCAGCGCCGGGCATGCGCGGCGCGGTGGGCCGGGTGCGAGAGCGGCTGTACAAGGTGGTCACCGAGAGCGTGCCGATGGCCGAAGGCGACGGCGGCCGCACTCATGGCGACGGGCACGGCAACGGGCACGGCAACGGGCATGCGGTCGAGGGCGGTCAGGAGTCGCTCCCGGCCGGCACCACGGCGACCAGGACCGAGGCAGACCTTGGCGACGTCGACGGGGATCAGCACTAGAGAGTCAGCACTAGAGAGTCAGCACTAGAGAGTCAGCACTAGAAAACCAGCCCTAGAAAACCAGCCGCTAGAAAACCAGCACTGCCAGTTTCAGGCCCGGTGCCCGCAGGGGTACCGGGCCTGCCTGGTCTGCTGCCTGAGCGCCGCGCACCACTGTGGCCAGGCACAAGTCACGCCAGTCATTCGCTGGCGTCAGCCACGTTGACCCTCCAGGCCGCTTCCGGCCAGTTTCAGGTCATAGCGCATTAGCCGCAGATGACTGCCAGAGAGAACTGAACAGCCAGGTCGGCAAGGACGCCGGCAGAAGGAGGAGCCAGAGATGGCGATGCCCACCGCACTGGAGATTGCCCGGGGAGCAACGCTCAAGCCGGTCACTGATATTGCCGAGGAGGTAGGCATCCCGCCGTGGCTCGTGCAGACCTACGGCGAGCACGTCGCCAAGATCGACCTGGCCGCGATAGCGGAGCTCGCCGACCGGCCGAAGGCGAAGTACGTGGTAGTCACCGCCGTCACGCCGACACCGCTCGGCGAGGGCAAGACAACCACGACAGTAGGCCTCGGCCAGGCCATGAACGTGATCGGGAAGCGCGCCACGATCTCGCTGCGGCAGGCATCCATGGGCCCGACGTTCGGGATCAAGGGCGGGGCCGCTGGCGGCGGCTACAGCCAGGTGGTGCCGTTCGAGAACCTGAACCTGCACCTGACCGGCGACATGCACGCCGTCACGGCTGCGCACAACCAGCTTTCAGCGATGGTCGACAATCAGCTGTTCCAGGGCAGCCCGCTTGGTCTTGACCCACATCGCATCACCTGGCGCCGGGTGCTGGACGTCAACGACCGGGCACTGCGCAACATCGTCGTCGGGCTCGGGTCCTCCGGCGACGGAGTGCCCCGGCAGGCCGGCTTCGACATCACGGCGGCATCAGAGGTGATGGCCATCCTCGCGCTGTCGAAGTCGCTGCGGGACATGCGCGAGCGGATGGGCCGGATCGTGGTCGGCTACACCAAGTCTGGCGAGCCGGTGACCGCGGAGCAGCTCAAGGCCGCTGGCGCGATGACCGTCATCATGATGGACGCGCTCCGTCCGAACCTCCTGCAGACGCTGGAGAACACCCCGGCGCTCGTGCACGCGGGACCGTTCGGCAACATCGCGCACGGCAACTCGTCTGTCGTGGCCGACCAGATCGGCATCCGCTCCGGAGATTTCCTCATCACCGAGGCCGGTTTCGGCGCTGACATGGGCGCGGAGCGATTCTTCAACATCAAGTGCCGGATCTCCGGGCTCCGGCCAGACGCCGCGGTTGTCGTCACGACGGTCCGGGCACTGAAAGCGCACTCCGGCAAGCACCGGATCGTGGCAGGCAGGCCACTGCCCGAGGCACTGCTGCAGGAGAACCCCGCCGAAGTGCACGTGGGCGGCGCGAACCTGCGGAAGCAGATCGAGAACGTGCGGCTGCATGGCGTCACTCCGGTGGTCGCCATTAACGCCATGCCCGATGACTTCGCCTCTGAGCACGCCGCCATCCGCGAGATCGCCGACTCGATGGGCGTGCGCTCGGCCGTCTGCCGGCACTTCGCCGAGGGCGGCAGGGGCGCGGCGGAACTCGCCGAGGCTGTCGTCGAGGCAGCCAGCGAGCCGAGCGAGTTCCGGTTCCTGTACCCGCTCGACGCCCCGCTCCGCGACAAGATCGAGACGATCGCCACTAAGGTGTACGGCGCTGACGGCGTCGACTACGCCCCCGCGGCCGCCACCCAGCTCGACGGCTACGAGCGCAACGGCTTCGGCAACCTGCCGCTGTGCATCGCGAAGACACAGCTCTCGCTGTCCCACGACCCCGCCATGAAGGGCGCGCCTACCGGCTGGCGGCTGCCAGTCCGCGAGGTGCGCGCATCAGTCGGCGCCGGGTTCATCTACCCGATCTGCGGGGACATGCGGACCATGCCGGGCCTCGCATCTAACTCGGCCGCGGAGCGTATCGACATCGACGCTGACGGGAACGTGGTCGGCCTAGCGTGACCGGCATCGAGCTGGCCGTGCAGGTTGCGCGCCTGGCGCCCACGCTCGCGGCGGACGGTAACGAGAAGCTCCGCGGCGACGCGCTCTGCGCTCTGCTCCTCGCGGTGGGTGCCGCAAAGGCCGGCCCGAGTCCTGCCGAGATCGACCTGGCCGACGTGCCGCCGGATGATCCGCGACTACAGCGCATCAGCCAGCTGCGCGAGGACGCCGCCCTGACCCTGCCGCTAGTGCAGTCGCGTCTCCACGCGCCCAGAGAGCGGCGTTCCCGCGGGAACGCGCAACGGCTGACGGTGAGCCTGCTTGCGCATCGGCACGCGCATGCCAGTGAACTGTCAGTGGCACGGACTATGGTCAAACACATGATCGAAACATATGACTCAGCCTTAGCTGATTCCCAGCTGGAAGAGATTCCGCTGGAACGGTTGGAGGCGCAGATCTGCGAGCTGGCCGCTCAGCTGGCAGCGGCGACCTGCCGATTTCTGCAGTTGATCGGCGACTTCGACGCCCGGCAGGGCTGGGCTAGCTGGGACCTGCCCTCGTGCGCGGCGTGGCTGGCCTGGAAATGCCAGCTCGCTCCCGGCACCGCACGCGAGCATGTCCGGGTCGCGAGGGCGATGCGCACACTCCCGGTCATCACCGCCGAGTTCGCGGCCGGGCGGATGTCGTATGCCAAGGTGCGCGCGCTCACCCGGATCGCTACCGCCGAGACTGACGCCGGCCTGGCCGAACTGGCCGGCCCGATGACCGCCGCGCAGCTCGACCGGTTCGCCGCCGCGCACCGGCGCGTCTCGCACGCCGAGGACATCCGCGGCACCGCGATCCGGAGGCTGACCTACCGCGTGGAAGATGACGGGTCAGTGGCGATCAGCGTGCACCTGCCGGCGGCCGACGGCGCGGTCCTCCTGCAGGCCCTGCGCGCGGCCTGCGACGACCTCGAGCACCCGCATCACGAGCACGACCACGAGCATGGCGAGCACGAGGAGGCCGGCAGCTCCGGCGTTCCCGCGGAAGCGCAGTCACCCAGCGAGAAGCCAGCGCCGGGCGAGAAGCAGACGCCGACGCGGCTGGCGGACGCCCTAGTCGGCATCACCGCCGATTACCTCGACGGCAAGATCGCCACGGCGGCCAACCCCGACATCTACCAGGTCATCGTGCACGTCGGCCCCGAGGCGCTGACCGCCGACCCCAGCCAGGACGCCCAGGCCGAGACTCAGACCAAGACTCAGACCAAGACTCAGACCAAGACTCAGACCAAGACCCGGACCGAGCTCGATCCTGCCGCTTCCCGGCCGCCCTGGGACCAGGCGCATCCCCGGCGCTGCCACCTCGATGACGGCCCGGCGATCGGTCTGGCTACCGCCCAGCGGCTTGCCTGTAGTGCAGCCGTCAGCTGGATGCTCCACGACCACAACGGAGACGTGCTCGACGTCGGCCGCCGGCACCGTCGCCCCCCGCCAGCCCTGCGCCGCGCGGTCCGCGAACGCGACCGTTCCCGCTGCCAGGCCCCTGGCTGCAACTCACGCCGCACCGACATCCACCACATCCGGCCGTGGGCGATGGGCGGCAAGACGCGCCTGGAAGACCTGATCTGCCTGTGCGGCGCCTGCCACCGCATCGTGCACGCCCTTGGCTACCTCATCACACGCGGCGATGGCGGCCGGTTCACCTTCGCCAGGGCCGACGGCACACTTCTGCCGTCCAGCCCACCGCTACCCGAAGCCGACGGCGACCTAGCCAGCCTGATCGACGCCGACATCAACGCCCGCAGCATTATCCCCGTCGGCCTCGCCGACCGATTCAACCTCGACATGGCCATCTGGGCCTGCTTCGCCAACGCGAGAATCGCCGAAGAACGCCGCCAGGCCCGGGACCAGTCAGCTGACCGCGAAGGGCCAGCGCAGCAACTGACTCAGTGCGCGTAGTGGCCGCGGTAGTACTCGAAGACGAACCCGATCATCGCGAGAACAAGCATGAGCGCTCCGATCAGGAACAGCCACCAGCCGATCGCCACTCCAAGCGCCGCGACAGCACCAGCGAGGCCGACGAACAGCGGCCACCAGCTGTGCGGGCTGAAGAAGCCCAGCTCGCCGACGCCCTGGTCGATCTCGCCGTGCGGGCTGTCCTCCGGCCGCTCCGGCAGCCGGCGACCGGTGAACAGGACGTAGAAGCCGACCAGGAAGGCCAGGCACACCGCCAGCGCGAGTGCGGTGGTGCCGGTCGGGTCGTGCGAGAAGTACCAGTAGACGATGTCCGCGGCGCCGAAGAATCCGGCGCAGCCCAGGAAGAGGTAGCCCTCGACTTTCACGAGCCAGCTCCGATCGACTGCTGCTGGTGCTCAAGGTAACGGTCGCGCCCGGTCCTGATGTGCGGGTAGTGCAGGTCGAACGCGGGTCGCTCTGACCTGATCCGCGGGATCGAGGTGAAGTTGTGCCGCGGCGGTGGGCAGGACGTCGCCCACTCGAGCGAGTTGGCGAAGCCCCAGGGATCGTCCTCGGTCACCGTCTCGCCGGTCTTCCAGGTCTTGTAGATGTTGTAGAGGAAGACGAAGGTGGACGCGCCCAGCACGAACGAGCTGATCGACGAGATGTCGTTCAGCGTGGTGGCGAGGTGCGGCAGGAACGGGTAGTTGGCGACCCGGCGCGGCATGCCCATCAGGCCAAGCCAGTGCTGCACCAGGAAGGTCCCGTTGAAGCCAAGGAAGACCAGCCAGAAGTGCAGCGCACCCAGCTTGTAGTCCAGCATCTTGCCGGTCCACTTAGGCCACCAGAAGTAGAACCCGCCGAACATACAGAACACCACAGTGCCGAACAGCACGTAGTGGAAGTGCGCCACCACGAAGTAGGAGTCGCTGACCGCGAAGTCCAGCGGCGGCGATGCCAGGATGATGCCGGTCAGGCCGCCGAACAGGAACACCACCAGGAACCCGAGTATGAACAGCATCGCGGGTTCAAAGGTGATCTGACCTCGCCAGATCGTGCCGACCCAGTTGAAGAACTTCACCCCGGTCGGCACCGCGATCAGGAACGTCATGAAGGAGAAGAACGGCAGCAGCACCGCGCCGGTGGTGAACATGTGGTGCGCCCACACGGTCAGCGACAGGCCCGCGATCGCGATGGTCGCGGCCACCAGGCCCTTGTAGCCGAACAGCGGCTTGCGGGAGAAGACCGGCAGGATCTCGGTGGCGATGCCGAAGAACGGCAGCGCCACGATATAGACCTCGGGATGGCCGAAGAACCAGAACAGGTGCTGCCACAAGATCGCCCCGCCGCTGTTGGCGGCGAACACCTGGGCCCCGAGTTTCCGGTCGATCTCCAGCACCAGCAGCGCTGCGGCCAGCACCGGGAAGGCCAGCAGCACCAGCATCGAGGTCAGCAGGATGTTCCAGGTGAAGATCGGCATCCGGAACATGGTCATGCCCGGCGCGCGCATGCACAGGATCGTGGTGACGAAGTTGACGCCGCCGAGGATCGTGCCGAGGCCGGACAGCACCAGGCCCATGATCCACATGTCACCGCCGACGCCGGGCGAGTACGTCGCGCTGGTCAGCGGCGAGTAGGCGTACCACCCGAACGAGGCGGCCCCGCCCGGCGTCAGGAAGCTCGCCAGCAAGATCAGGCCGCCGAAGGTGAACATGTAGTAGCTGAGCAGGTTCAGCCGCGGGAAGGCGACGTCAGGCGCGCCGATCTGCAGCGGCATGATCTCGTTCGCGAACCCGACGAACAGCGGGGTGGCGAACAGCAGCAGCATGATCGTGCCGTGCATCGTGAACAGCTCGTTGTACTGCTGGTCGGACACGATGTGGTTGTCCGGCCCCATGAGCTGCGCGCGCATGATCATGGCCATCAGGCCGGCGACCAGGAAGAAGAAGAACGACGTGATCAGGTAAAGGTGACCAATGATCTTGTGGTCAGTGGACGACAGCCAGTCGGCGAGGACAGAGCCCTTCCTGTACGTCCCGGCAGCGGCGTACGGCGTGGTGGCTCCGGTTGGAGCAGGCTGGTTGTAGGTGGTCACTGAGCACCCCCAGATGCGTTCTCCAGCTTCTGCTGGGCCGTGATCCAGGCCGTGAACTGTGCCGGGGTCACGATCTTGATCCGGAACAGCATCCGGCTGTGGTAGAGACCGCACAGCTCGGAGCAGCGGCCGATGGTGTCAGGCCCGCTGTACAGCGTGCCGGTCGGATACACCTGGAAGTGGTTCGGGTGACCGGGAATGACGTCTCGCTTGAAGTCAAACGGCAGCACCCAGAACGAGTGGATCACGTCGATCGAGACCAGGTTAAACCTCACGGTCTCGTGCTCGGGGATTTCCAGCAGCGGCAGGTCGTTGACGTTGTCGCCGGGGCCGAGGACTCCGTTCCACATCTGGCCGAGCTCAGTGACACCGTTCGGCGAGTTCTTGACCGCGTACTGCGGGTACTGGAACGTCCAGGTCCACTGCTCGCCAGTGACGTCCACGACGACGTTGGGGCGCGCGGAGAGCGAGTCGATCCGGTTCTCGTCCCGTGCGGTGAAGTAGAACAGGACGCCCACCATGACGAACGGGATGACCGTGTAGAGGATTTCGATCGGCAGGTTGTACCTGACCTGGTGCGGGATGGTGTCGCTGCGCTTGCGGTAGAAGATCACCGCCCACAGGATCCCGCCCCAGACGATGATTCCGACCGACAGCGCGGCGATCCAGGCGCCCTGCCAGAGGTGCACGATCAGCTGAGCCGAGCTCGTCAGCGGATGGCGCAGGCCGAGGTTCTCGACCGTGGTGGAGTTGCAGCCGGCCGTCAGCGTAGCCAGCGCGACGAACAGGGCAGTGCGCGGCAGCCAGCGCCGCACCAGCCGCGCCCGTGCTCTGCGGTTGGGACTCAAGATGGCCTTCCCAGCAACTAAGTCCCGGCTTACGGCCGGTCTCGACGTCGACGTCCTACAGCCTGTCGTGGAAAACAGTACAACGCCGGGTTCGCACGTAAGGGGGTACCCCCGGCGTCCGGGACGAGTTCGTTATCCCGGTCAGGGACATTGGCCGGCCGTGCCTGCCGCGGCCCGCCGCGGGAGCCTCTGCCACGTGCCGGCCTACAGTCGGAACGTGGCCTATTTCGACGCAGCGTCCGCCGAGCCGCTGCATCCGGCTGCCCGGCAGGCCCTCGCCGCAGGGCTGGACGAGGGCTGGGCTGACCCGGCCCGGCTGCACCGCGAGGGGCGCCGGGCTCAGCTGCTGCTCGAGCAGGCCAGGGAAGCGATCGCTGCGGAGTTCGGCTGCCGCCCGGATGAGCTGTCATTCACCAGCTCAGGGACTCAGGCCGTGCACCTGGCGGTGCTCGGCGCCGTCCAGGCCAGGCAGTCGGCCGCGCGGGGTCCAGGCCACCTGGTCGCCAGCGCTGTCGAGCACTCGAGCGTGCTGAACGCGGCCGACTGGCTCGCCCGGACAACGGGCGCTGCGGTCAGCATCACCGGCGTCGACCGGCTCGGCCACGCCGACCTGGCCGAGTTCGGCGCGGCGGTGAAGCACGAGCGCACCCTGCTGGCCTGCCTCCAGTCGGCCAATCACGAGGTGGGCACCCTCCAGCCGGTGCAGGAGGCTGCGGCTGCCTGCCAGGAGTACCGGGTACCGCTGCTGGTCGACGCGGGCGCCTCGGCAGGCCGCCTTCCCGCTCCGTCCGGCTGGTCGCTGCTGACTGCGAGCGCCCGCAAGTGGGGCGGTCCGGCGGGCGTGGGCGTGCTCGCCGTGCGCAAGGGCACCCGCTGGCGCGAGCCGCTTCCGG
>Ga0335075_10015006_pt1 | contig 11615 bp, 9 predicted proteins | sample Lox_Sample_24_FD_206723 | JGI IMG/M metagenome (GOLD analysis project Ga0335075, IMG submission 206723) | Soil microbial communities from Loxahatchee National Wildlife Refuge, Florida, United States - Lox_Sample_2.4 | ecosystem: Environmental > Terrestrial > Soil > Wetlands | place: USA: Florida...
TCAATAGTCATCAGCGCACGCCTGCGAACGCGCTGGATCGGTCTGTGTGTGCGCCAGGCGGGGCGCCCGGCAGCCCCACGGCGACTAAGCCAGCAGCGGGGCAGTGCCTTTTAGTGTGCCACATCTTCCGCGCTAACCGGAAAGCCAGCCTCAGCTAGCACAGCCCGGTCATGCTCGTCGAGCTGTCCGGCCTGTGCTAGCTGGGCCCGGGCTGGCTGAGATCGGGCCGGCTGGGATCGGGCGGCATCCCCGCCTGCCGCCCCTGCCCGGTCCGCCGAGACAAGCCGCCAGACTAGGTCCGGCCGGTTCTGCGCGGTCCGGCGCAATGCGCTGTCCCTGCGCCACCTGGCGATCGCCCCGTGATCGCCAGAAAGCAGCACTGGGGGTACTTGCCGGTCACGCCAGACCCGCGGCCGGGTGTAGGCGGGCCCCTCGACGAGGCCCGCCATCGGGCCGCCAGGCAAGCTGGCGCCCGCCGGGTCGGCGTCCGCCGCGCCGGCGCGAGCCGGACTGGCGCCGAAGCCGAACGAATCGTCTGCGGCCGACTCGGCATTGCCGAGCACACCGGGCAGCAGCCTGCAGATCGCCTCAGTCATGACAAGCACCGCGGGCTCGCCGCCAGCCAGCACGTAGTCCCCGATACTGACTTCCTCTACCCGCATCCGTGACCCCGCCTCGTCAGCGACGCGGCCGTCGATGCCCTCATATCGACCGCAGGCGAAGATCAGCCATGGCTCGGCCGCATACCGGGCGGCATGCCGCTGGCTGAACGGCAGTCCGGCAGGGGTCGGGATCAGCAGCAGCGGCTCCGTGCCAGCAGGCGCGATCGAGTCCAGCGCGTCTCCCCACGGCTCCGGCTTCATCACCATTCCCGGCCCGCCGCCGAACGGCGAGTCATCCACCGTGTGGTGCACGTCATGCGTCCAGTCCCGCAAGTCGTGCACAATGAAGCTGATGTCACCGCGCCCCGCTGCCTTACCGATCAAGGAGACGCTCAGCGGCGCGAAGTAGTCAGGGAAGATCGTGATGATGTCGATCTGCACTGGTCCGTCCCTACACAGCGTCCTGCGGATCAAGCAAGCCGGGCGGCGGGGTGACGCGCAGTTCTCCGGCCGCCAGGTCTACCTCGGGGACTATCGCCGACACGAAGGGGATCATGATCTCGGCGCCAGCACGGTCCCCGCTCCCGGTGACGACCAGCAGATCCTGGCCGTAGTGCAGCACGTCGGTGACCTTGCCCACATCCTCGCCGGCCAATGTCAGGACAGCCAGGCCGATCAGCTGATGATCGCGGAACTCGTCCGGATCGGAAGTGTCCTCAAGATCTGACGATTCCACCAGCAGCAGGACACCACGGAGCGGGTCCGCAGCAGTCCGGTCGCCGAAGCCCTCGAACTGGACGAGCAGCTTGCCGGAGTGCCATCGGGTGCGGGCGATGGTCAGCGGCCCGGCAGCCGCGGGATCCGTGGCAAGTACGGCGCCCGCGGCCAGCCGCAGTTCGGGATCGTCGGTCCGGACCTCGACGGTCAGTTCACCGCGGACGCCGTGCGGCCGGGTGATCCGGCCGACTACTAGCTGCATAGCCGCTAGCGTGCCTCGTCGGCATCCAGCAGGTCGACGCGAACATAACTGTTGCCCGCCAGCGAGCCGATCACTGTCCGCAGCGCCCGCGCGGTCCGGCCGCCGCGACCGATGACTTTCCCCAGGTCGTCAGGGTGGACGCGTACCTCAAGCACGCGCCCGCGACGCAGGCCGCGGCTGCCAACCTGAACCTCGTCCGGGTTCTCGACTATGCCCTTGACCAGATGTTCCAGGGCCTCTTCGAGCATCTCAGGCTCCGTCGCCAGCGGCTTCGTCGCCCGTGGTCTCGTCTGCCGCAGCCTCGGCGCGAGCCTCCGCTGCAGCCTTAGCCGTCGCCGCCGCGTCGGCAGCGGCGGCCGCCTCGGCGTCATCAGCCGCAGGCGCAGCAGCTTCGTCAGCAGGCTTGTCGCCGGCCGCAGGAGCCTTCTCGGCCTTGGCCGACTCAGCTTTACCGGACTCAGCCTTACCGGACTCAGCCTTACCGGACTCAGCCTTCCCGGACTCAGCCTTCCCGGACTCAGCCTTCCCGGACTCAGCCTTACCGGACTCAGCCTTGCCGGACTCAGCCTTCGCGAGCTCAGCCTTGCCGGACTCAGCCTTCGCGGTGTCGGCCTTGGCGGCGTCAGCCTTACCACCGGCCGCCTTGCCCTTGGGCTTCGCCTTGGCGCCGCTCTCGGCCAGCGACTCCGCGGCCGCCGCGGCGAACGCGGCCTTCTTGTCGGCACGCGGTTCGGCACTTCGCAGGGTGCCGTCAGCACCTGGCAGGCCCTTGAACTTCTGCCAGTCGCCGGTGATCTCGAGGATCTTGCGAACCGGGTCGGTCGGCTGCGCGCCGACGGACAGCCAGTGCTGTGCACGGTCAGAGTCGACCTCGATGAAGGACGGCTCGGCCTTCGGGTGATACTTGCCGATCTCCTCGATCGCGCGGCCATCTCGCTTCGTACGGGAGTCGGCGATGATGATCCGGTAATACGGCGCGCGGATCTTACCCATGCGCTTCAGCTTGATCTTGACAGCCACGGCTGTGGTCTCTCCCAGCAATTTGGTGTCGGGCAGGTCGCCGCCCGGGTGAGGACCGGGGACAGGCATACCCAGATGGTGCCGGCTCAGCGAGTTAGAGAGGGCCTCGCGCGACCGAGCATAGCGGTCACATTCTGCCAGACGACTCCCGCCTGAGCGTAATCACCGGGCCCGCGCAGGTAGCTAGCGGTCCTTCTTGGACGGCCGCCCGCGAAAGGCGGCTGGCAGCTTGGACGGTTGTGCACCGAATCCGCCCGGTTGCCCCGGCAGCTGGACAGAGCCCTTGCCGCCCAGGCCGGGCAGCGAGCTGAGGCCGGGCAGTGCGGCAGGGCTGGCGTTGCCGCCCGCTCCGGCTCCGAGGCCACCGCCGCCAAGCGCCCTCCCGCTGTCGGCGGCCGCACCGTCCGGGCTGAGGCCGGCCAGTTGCTCCAGCGCTTGCTTTGCGCTCTGCGGGGTGCCCCGTCCGGCGCCGACGGGCCGGCCGCCGCCCTTGCCCTTTTTCTTCGCCTTGCCCTTGGCCTTAGATTGCCGCCGCATTCCGGGCATGCCTGGCATGCTGCCCATCATCTGGCGCATCATCTTCTGGCCCTCGAGGAACCGCACGATGAGCTGGTTGACCTCACCGACGGTCACGCCCGAGCCGCCAGCGATCCTGGCGCGACGCGAGCCGTTGATGATCTTCGGGTTGCGGCGTTCCTCGACAGTCATCGAGTTCACGATCGCGGCAGCCCGGTCCAGATCCTTATCGTCGATCTGGCTCAGCGCCTCCCGATTCTGGGCCGCACCGGGCAGCATGCCGAGCAAGTTGCCGATCGGGCCCAGCTTGCGCACCATGGCCAGCTGCTCGACGAAGTCCTCAAGCGTGAAGCCTTCGCCGGAAGCCAGCTTGCCCGCCATCGTGGCGGCCTGATCCTGATCGAAGGTGCGCTCGGCCTGCTCGATCAGCGTCAGGACGTCGCCGAGATCGAGGATGCGGGACGCCATCCGGTCCGGGTGGAAGACGTCGAAGTCCGATAGCTTCTCGCCCGTCGAGGCGAACATCACCGGCTTCCCGGTGAGTTGCGCGATGGACAGAGCGGCGCCGCCGCGGGCGTCTCCGTCCAGCTTGGTCAGGGCTACCCCGTCGTAGCCGACGCCAGCCAGGAAGGCCTGGGCTGTCTGGACGGCGTCCTGGCCGATCATCGCATCGACGACGAACAAGATCTCGTCAGGGTCGACCGCGTCCCTGATGTCGGCGGCCTGCCGCATCATCTCCTCGTCGATGCCCAGCCGGCCGGCCGTGTCGATGATGACGACGTTGTAGAGCTTGTGCTCGGCTTCGGATATCCCGAGGTTGGCCGCCTCGATGGGATCACCGATTCCACTGCCAGGGAACGGGGCAAAGACCGGGACTCCCGCCCGTTCGCCCAGCACTTGCAGCTGTTCCACGGCGTTGGGGCGTTGCAGGTCGGCCGCCACGAGCAGCGGCGTGTTGTGCTGAGACTTCAGCCAGACCGCGAGCTTCGCGGCCAGCGTTGTCTTACCTGAGCCCTGCAAACCGGCCAGCATGATCACGGTCGGCGGAACCTTGGCGAACCGCAGGCGCCTTGCCTCGCCGCCCAGGATCGCGACCAGTTCCTCGTTAACGATCTTGATGACCTGCTGGGCCGGGTTCAGCGCTTCGGAGACCTCGGCCCCGCCTGCGCGTTCCCGGACGTTGGCCATGAACTCACGGACGACGGGCAGCGCGACGTCGGCCTCAAGCAGCGCGATCCTGATCTCCCGGCAGGTGGCGTCGATATCAGCCGGCGACAGCCGCCCCCGCCCGCGCAGCGAGGAGAAGACCTGGTTGAGCCGATCGGAAAGTGTCTCGAACACGTGGGGCTGCCGTCCTCCTAGAAGACCCGTTTGCTAGACCAAGGCTATCGGGTAGCGGCCAGGAACCCTTCCATGACGAAGCCCGCCTCCGCCCGGCTAACCGCAGCCGGGCGAAAGTGCGCCAGGCAATTCCATCTTGTTCCCGGCAAGAATGGAACGTAACGTCATTGATGTTGAGATTTTCTGACAAGCTGCCACGCGGAGGTTGCTGTGGGGGCGGGCCAGCGGCGTCGCGAGTTACAGCCGTCACCTGGCCCTGATCTGTTAGCCGAGGCCGAGAAATTTCTCGCCCTGTTCCACGCGGAGATACAAGGAGCCGGTTCGCTGGGCGAGCGAATGCGACAGGTTCGCCGCGAGATCAAGTCGGGCGGCACCTACCGGCACACCGCAGCGGAGCTGACGTTCGCTGCCAGGGTCGCCTGGCGCAATAGCGCGCGCTGCATCGGGCGGCTCTACTGGCGCAGCCTGCGTATCAGGGACCGCCGGGAAGTGTCCACCGCCGCACAGGTCGCGGCCGAGTCATTCGCTCACCTGCGCGCCGCGACTAACGGCGGCCGGATCAGGCCGCTGATAACCGTGTTCGCCCCGGACTCGCCCGGCCAGCCCGGCCCGCGCATCATCAACTCTCAGCTCGTCCGGTACGCCGGCTATTCCGGCGGGGAAACGGGGCCGGCCGGCGACCCGGCCAGCATCGAGATCACCCGGCTCGCGCAGGAGTTAGGCTGGCGTCCCCGCGACCCGCGGGGACGCTTCGACGTGCTGCCGTTGATCGTTAAGTCAGCCGGAGCAGCGCCGACCTGGCATGAGGTGCCCGCTGACGCCGTTCTCGAGGTGCTGCTGCGGCACCCGGACTTCAGCTGGTTCGCCGAACTCGGGCTGCGCTGGTACGCGGTCCCGGTCATTAGCGACATGGAGCTGAAAGTCGGTGGCATCTGCTATCCCGCCGCGCCATTCAACGGCTGGTACATGTGCACCGAGATCGGCTCTCGTGACCTCGGCGATGCCGCGCGCTACAACCAGTTGCCGGCGATCGCGAACCGGATGGGCCTGAACAGCAACGATGACCGCACGCTGTGGAAGGACCGCGCGGTCACCGAGCTCAATGTCGCCGTTCTGCATTCGTTCAGCAGCGCCGGGGTGACGATCACCGACCACCACACCGAGTCGGTCCGGTTCCTGAAGCACCTGGAAATCGAGGAGCGCAGCGGACGGGCCTGCCCGGCCGACTGGTCCTGGATCGTGCCGCCTGCGGCCGCGTCAACCACGCCGGTGTTCCACCGGTACTACGCGAACTTCGATGCCTCGCCAAACTTCCACCGTCGCGCGGGCGGAGCCGCCGCTCTGGCCAGTTAGTCGCCGAGGACCGCGTCCACGAAAATCTCGGGATCGAAGAATGCAAGATCGTCCGGCCCCTCGCCGAGGCCGACGAGCTTGACCGGAACCCCGAGCTCGCGCTGAACCTGTATGACGATTCCGCCCCTCGCCGTCCCGTCGAGCTTGGTGAGGATGATTCCGGTGACGTCGACAACCTCGGCGAAGACGCGGGCCTGCCGAAGGCCGTTCTGACCGGTCGTCGCGTCGAGGACGAGCAGCACCTCGTCAACCGAGCCGTGCTTCTCGATCACCCGCTTGATCTTGCCCAGCTCGTCCATCAGGCCGGTCTTGGTGTGCAGGCGGCCGGCCGTATCCACGATGACGCTGTCGGCGCCCTGCTGAATGCCGGCGTTGACTGCCTCGAACGCGACGCTGGCCGGGTCAGCGCCCTCCCGGTCAGACCGCACGACCTGCGCGCCGACCCGGTCCCCCCAGGTTTGCAACTGGTCCGCGGCGGCGGCGCGGAACGTGTCCGCCGCGCCCAGCACGACTTGCTTGCCATCACCAACGAGCAGCCTGGCTAGCTTGCCGCAGGTTGTCGTCTTGCCGGTGCCGTTGACGCCGACCACGAGTACCACCGACGGCCGGTCACCGTGCCTGGCCAGGTGCAGCGTCCGGTCCATGTCCGGGTTGATCATGGCGACCAGGTCGGCCCGCAGCATCTCCCTGACGGCGACCGGGTCAGTCGTGCCCGCGACCTTGACCTCGGTCTTGAGCTCCTCGACGAGCTCCCTGGCCGGCCCGACGCCCATGTCGGCGGTGATCAGGGTGTCCTCGATCTCCTCCCAGGACTGCTCGTCCAGCCTGCCCGAGGAGATCAGGTTCAGCAGCACCGAGCCGATGGCCGACTGCGACCTCGCAAGCCGGCCGCGCAGCCGGGTGAGCCGGCCGGCCGACGGCGGCGGCTTCTCGACGACGCGGCTCGGTGGCTGCTCTGGCGGCGCGGTAACGTCCGGCGGCGCGACAGGCGCACCTGCCTCGGGCGGCGCGAGGGTAGCCGTCCCGGTGGCACCGGACTCGGTTCCGCCCTCACCGAGCCGGCCGCCGGGCCCGGGCTGGTCGCCAGGCGCGACTGCCCGCCGGCGCGACCTGACGTAAGGAACAAGGCCCGCGGCGCCGCCGCCCACGACGACGGCGGCGATGACGGCAATGACGATGTCTTCAACCATGGCGGAACCAGTCTGACAGACCACGGCCGGTAACCAGGCACACTGGCCGGCCGACCTCCGCGTGATCCGCTGGCTGGCGCGCCGCGGCGCCGGGTGACGCCCGGTCAGCCCTCCTCGGCGGACTCGCGCTCGCGCAGCCGCTGGCTGATCACGTTAGATACGCCGTCGCCCCGCATGCTGACCCCGTACAGGGTGTCTGCGACCTCCATGGTCCGCTTCTGGTGAGTCACGATGATCAGCTGGGAGACGTCGCGCAGCTCGGCCAGGATCTCCAGCAGCCGCTGCAAGTTGGTATCGTCCAGGGCCGCCTCGACCTCGTCCAGGACGTAGAACGGCGAGGGCCTGGCCTTGAAGATCGCCACCAGGAAGGCGATGGCCGTGAGCGAGCGCTCGCCACCGGACAGCAGCGAGAGCCGTTTGACCTTCTTGCCCGGCGGTCGCGCCTCGATGTCGATGCCCGTCGCCAGCATGTCATCCGGATCGGTTAGCACCAGAGTGCCGTCGCCGCCGGGGAACAGCCTGCCGATGATCGATGAGAACTCTTCGGCGACGTCGGCATAGGCGGAGGCGAACACTTGCTGGACCCGCTCGTCGACTTCCCTGATCACCGTGAGGAGATCCCGGCGGGTCTTCTTCAGGTCCTCGAGCTGCGCCACCAGGAAAGCGTGCCGCTCTTCCAGGGCGGCGAATTCTTCAAGCGCCAGCGGGTTCACCTTGCCGAGCTGGTCGAGCTGCCGCTGCGCGTGCTGCGCCCGCCGCTCTTGCTCCTCGCGGTTGTAGGCCGTCGCAAGCTTGTCGTCGTCCGCGCCGGGCACCATGACTTCTGGTCCGTACTCAGCCACCAGCACGTCGGCCTCGGCAGCGAACTCCTCAAGCGCCCGTGCGGCGATCTGCTCCAGCTGGAGCTGCTTGGTGGTGCGAGCGATCTGCGCGCCGTGCGCGCTCTCAACGACCTTCTCTAGTTCATCGGATGCGTCCCTGATCCGGGTCCTGACATCCTTGAGCTCGCCGTCCCGGCCCTTGTGGGCTTCCTCGGCTTGCTGGCGGTCGGCATCCGCGGCCGCGATCGACTCCTGAATCCTGGCGAGCGTGATCCTGGCACCCTCGGCGACGGCACTAGCCACCAGTGCGCCCGCCGCCCGCCGCTCCGCTCTGGCTAGCGCGCGAGCTGCCGCCTGGCGCTCGGCCACTGCAGCTGCTGCGAGCGAGTCCGCCCGTCCGGAGATCGCCCGCTGCCGCTCCTCGACGGTACGGACCTCCAGCCTGGCTTCCATCTCGGCGGCCCGGGCGACTACCGCGGCATCGGCGAGCTGCTGCCGGCTGGCGGGCTCGGCTCTGCTAGCCAGGCCGGGGCCGCCAGAACCAGGCCCAGCTCCATCCGGACCAGTCCCATCCTGGCCAGTCGTCTCCTGGCTAAGCCTGTGCGCGCCGGGGCCGTCCCCGCCGGCCGCGTCGTCGCCGCCAGCCCTGTCGTGACCAGCCCCGTCGTGACCAGCCCCGTCGCGGCCAGCCCCGTCGCGGCCAGCCACATCCTGGCTTGGCCGCTGTGTTTGCCCTGTTTCCTGTGTGTGCTGGGCTTGCTGTGTGTGCTGGGCTTGCTGTGTGTGTTCGGCCAGCCGTGCCTGAGCCTCGGCGGCCTGCGCGAGGCTGTGCTGGCGTGACTTCTCCGCTGCGGCGATAGCAGCCGTCAGCCGGCCAACCTCGTCTCTGGCCGCTCTGGCCCGCCCGGCAAGCGAGCCGAGCTTCCCGGACGTCTCCGCCGCTGCCGCATCCGCCTGCTGCAGACCCGCGGCCGCCTCGGCCAGCACCTGCCGGGCCTGGTCCTCTTCCTCCAGCGCCGCTGCCAGCTGCCGCTCTGCCCGCTGGCAGTTTGCTTCGGCGTCGCGCAGCGACTCGCCGGCCTCAGTGGCGGCCGCCCGCAGGCTGAGCAGGCTCCGTTCAGCAGCGGACCCGCCGCGGGCCCAGTGCGTGCCCAGCATGTCGCCGTCGGAGGTGACGACCCTGAGCCGCGAGTCTGCGCGCAGTACCTTCAGGCCGTCGGCCAGGCTGGGGACGACAACGACGTTGCCGAGCAACTCGGCGACAGCGTCGCTGAGTTCGGCCGGCCCGCTAACAAGATCAATAGCGGCGGAGACGTGCTCGACGCCACTCTCGGCCAACAGCCTGCTGATATCTGCCTGGCACCGCTGGCCCGCGTTGCCGGCAGCACCGCTGTTTGCAGCACCATCGCCTGGCCCACCCCTGCTCGGAGCACCATTGTTTGCAGCACCATCGCCTGCCGCACCGCTGTTTGCAGCACCGCTGCCTGCCGCACCGCTGTTTGCAGCACCATCACCTGGCCCACCGCTGCTCGGAGCACCGCTGTTTGCAGCACCGCTGGCTGCAGCACCGCTGACTGCCCGGCCTGCTTGCCGGACCTGATCGGCCGCCGACGCAATCACCAGCCCGGCCCGCCCGGCGTCCTGGCTCCGCAACGTGGTCAGGATGTCGACGGCTGCGTCCAGGCCGGCCACGACCACCGAGCCCGCTGCCGCACCGAGCGCGGCGGCCACGGCTTCCTGGGCACCGTCGGCAACCGTCAGCAGCTGGGCCAGCGGCCCGAGCACGCCGCTGAACGCGCCCGGCTTAGCCAGCAGCACGCCGGACGCGTCGGCTCCGCTGATGACTGCCTCGGTCAGGGCCTCCGACCTGGCACGCAGCGCCGCGCGCTGATCGCTGGCGGCGTGCTCGGCCTTTCGGCGCTGGCTCACCGTCGCCGACGCAGCCGTGAGAGCCGCAGCTGCCTGCTCGCGGGAGGCTATGAGGTCAGTCCGGCCTTGTTCCCGGCCGGATACCAGGTCTTGCAGCGCGGCGTATTCGACCTGCGCTTGCTCCGCCCTGGCCTTGGCCTGGGCGAGCGCTTCGGCGAGCCGCCCGGCTTCGTCCTCTGCCGCCGCCGCCCGGCTAGCGGCAGCCTCGGCCTGGCCCCGCAACCGGGCCAGCAGCTCAGCCCGCTGAGCAGCAGCCTTGGCATCAGCGGCAAGCCGTCGCTCGTTCTCGGCGAGCGCGTTCTCGGCCTTGGTCCTGTCGGTTACTGCGATGGTCAGCTGCTGACGGGCAGCGGACAGCCGCTCAGCCAGATCTCGCTCCTGCGCGCGCAGCTCAGCGGCTTCCGCCTCGAGCTCCTCTGGATCCCGCCCGGCCCGCTGCGGTTCGGGCGCGGACAGGTTCCGCTGCCGTTCCGAGGCAAGGGTCAGCGCGCCGCGCATCCGCTCCGCGAGGCCGGACAGCGCAAAGAACGCGTCTTGTGCCGCAGCCAGCCGCGGAGCGTGCTGCTGCTCGGCTGCCTCAAGGGCCGCTTCGGCTTCCCTGGCCTGGCTGAGCGTCGTCTCCAGCCGCGTCCGCAGTTCCGTGGCAGCGGCTTCGTCGGTCTGGTCTTGTGCCAGTTCCGCCGCCGCGGTCAGGTAGTCGTCGGCCAGCAGCCGCAGCCGGGCGTCACGCAGGTCAGCCTGGATCACCGCCGCTTTCCTGGCGATCTCCGCCTGCCTGCCCAGCGGCTTCAGTCTGCGGCCAAGCTCACCAGTCAGGTCCACCAGCCTGGTCAGGTTCGCCTGCATCGCGTCGAGCTTGCGAACCGCCTTCTCCTTGCGGCGGCGGTGCTTCAGTACGCCTGCCGCTTCCTCGATCAGCGCGCGGCGGGCATCCGGGCCGGCGTTAAGTACCTCGTCCAGCTGGCCCTGGCTCACGATCACGTGCATTTCCCGGCCGAGGCCGGTATCGGACAGCAGCTCGGCAATGTCAAGCAGACGGCACTGGTTGCCGTTGATGGCGTACTCGCTCTGGCCGGACCGGAAGAGCAGCCGGCTGATGGTCACTTCCGAGTACTCGATCGGCAGGGCGCCGTCACTGTTATCGATCGTCAGGGTCACCTCGGCACGGCCCAGCGCCGGCCGGCCCGCGGTGCCCGCGAAGACGACGTCCTCCATCTTGCCGCCGCGCAGGGGCTTGACGCCCTGCTCGCCCATCACCCAGGAGAACGCGTCGACCACGTTGGACTTGCCCGAGCCATTCGGGCCAACGATGCAGGTGATTCCCGGCTCGAACCGGAGCGAGGTTGCAGACGCGAACGACTTGAACCCGCGCAGGGTCAGGGTCTTCAGGTACACCTGCCGACTCCTCCCCAGCCTTTGGCCGCACGGGCGTGACCGACGCTATGCCGGGCGGCCACCATCGTTGGCACATTACCCCGGCGCGGCCATGACCTCGCGCAGTCAACCGCTCGACAGTTCCAGTTTGCGTCGAGTTGGCCGTTAAACAGACACGCCCGCGAGACCCCGGCAAGCGCCGCCGCGACGAAAACTCCCCAGACAGCCGAAGAGGGACGCCTTAGCAGCGTCCCTCGCCGTCGGTTGGCCCCTGGCGCTCTGTCAGGTGAGCGCAGGCTCGCGAACCGGGATCAGCAGGTCATGGCCGACGGAAGCAACGAGCACATCGTTCTCGTCCTGGAGCCGAGCAAGCTCAGCCTCCAGGTCACGTACTCGTTGCTGCAACCGGCGCATCTCTGAGACCATGCGCGGATCCGGACCGCCGACGTGGCCTAGTAGAGCCTTTGCCATTGTGTAGGGTCCTCCACAC